>Ga0182738_1002744_pt1 | contig 20695 bp, 12 predicted proteins | sample eDN5th30CBELigMG_FD_128876 | JGI IMG/M metagenome (GOLD analysis project Ga0182738, IMG submission 128876) | Enriched Miracle-Growth compost microbial communities from Emeryville, California, USA - eDNA 5th pass 30_C BE-Lig MG (version 2)... ... | reverse complement strand
GAATTGACTTGGAAACGAATATAGGGAAGTCTTCTCAAAGCAAATGATAAAGAGGTGATCCCAGACACCATTCTATCGAATATTGTTTCATCTATTGCCCTCCAATCACCTAATGGCTTTCTAAATCCAGAAGAATTGAGGATATTCATGGAGAAAAGGTCTTGATTAATCACATAGAAATCTCCATAAACTTCCTATGAAGCGAAAATAAGGGGAAAAGTCAAAGTGAAAATAGTCGATACCAAGACTTTTTTAATGCAATTTTTTTCATCTTCAACAGCGAGCTTTTCAAGAAGAGGTGTAGGAATCGTATTGCTAAAGACTTGAAGAAACTTAGGAAAATTCCCTCAAAAAGGTCCATTACAGATGTTATATTCTCTAAAGCGGGGTTCTTTAAGTTCTTTGATGAGTCGATTAATATTATCTTCAGTGGGGCGGATAAAGTAGATAGCACTGAGATGTTGAAGTTTTTCTGAGCAAGATTTTTCGATAGTTTCAATAAGATAGATGTTTTTCTTGAGAATTTGAGATTGAGAGCAGATGAGAGAGATGATTCCTGAAGAGGGAAATTAATAATTGAAAGGAGAGCTAGTTACCCATTGTTTCTTTATCAAGGACGAGACTTTTCATGCCAGGGACTTCTTCGAGCATGCGTTCGAAATAGTCTTCGACGATTTTGAAAAGGTTGAAGAGGAATTCAGATTTTTTGGGCTGAGTGGATTGCATTTTTTAGGGTGAAGAGTTTGTGATTTGAATATATTACAAGGAAAATAATACTGAAATTTAGTTTTTGTCTCTTTTGTAATTAAAAAAAAAGTTTAAGGAGAAGCCTTGTGTGTATGTGATTTCCTTTATTTTCCTGATAGAGAAATTTTTTAAATGATTTTAGAGTTTGGTGCGATACATGATAATAGATAGGAGAGAACTTCCTTGAGGAAATATGCAAAAGGAAGCGGAATAAGCACAACATAGCATAGCGCAGATTGACTACTATAGACACACAAACAGAGATATTGGTGAGAGATTATTTTACTAAATAAATATATTTATATAAATTCGATTTACATTTCATCTTCTTCATCAGCAACTTCTTCATAATTGGGTTTAAAGATATTGAATCCATTGGCAGCAGTACTGAGGATCAAATCAGACATGTAAGGGTGATGTCTATTTTGTAAAAATTAGAATAACAAGACTCCAAAAATATTCAAATTACCTAACTTCTTTAACATCTTCGAGACCTTGATGGACGAACATTAATTGATCAGGAATATCAGCATCTTTGGATTTAACATCGGGTTCAACAGAGAAATCCCAGACAGAAATTCTGTTATCAGCAGAAGCAACAGTCACAATAGAATCTTCATAAGGTTGGAATTCAATAGAAGTGATTTGATCAGTGTGGAATTTAATGTCAGCAATAGATCTTCCCTTGGACAATTTTCTAATATCCCAGACTTGAACACCACCATCTTCAGTACCAGAAGCAATCAAATTTGGTGAAGCAGTACTCCAAGAAATAACGTTAACATCAACATTGGAGACTTGGATTGTGGCTTCAGCCTTCTTTCTTGAGTCGCTTCTCAAATCAATAAACTTGATAGTACCATCAACAGAGCCTGTTTTGAAAATTGTTTAATAAAGGTTTCATGGAATTTTTATTACAAGAAGCCAAGATATTAGGATCAGAAGGACTGAATTGAAGATCTTCAACAGATTCTTTATGGACCATGAAGGGAGTTTCATCCATAATCCAGGATGATCCATTAGCATCAGCCAATTTATATAAATGAACTTTTCTATCGCATGAGCCTGTAGCAAACAAGCCTAAATTTAAATGTTAATTTTCTCCTGAAAATCACCAAAGTTACCAAGGACGTGAGGACTCCAAGTTAAAGCATAACCTTCAGAGGAATGTTGGAATTGGCTGAGTAAGAAATTATTTTTATCTTTGGGAGCTTTAAGGCCTTCTTTCTTTTTGCCAGCTTCTTCTTCTTCAAGCTCAGCGAGTTCTTCATCGTATTCGACCAGGACTTGAGTATGTTTGGTACCATCATAGATAGAGACAGAACCAGTTTCGTCCCAAAGGGCCACAATACTGGAATTATTCATGGCTCTTATTCTATTAATACTGCTGTTATGTCTAATAGGAAGAATTTGAAGGGCAGCTTCAGCATCATTATCCAAATCTTCCTCATCAAGGACTTGAGAATCATCGTCGTATCTTGTTTTATGCAAATGAGTCCATTTCATATAGTAAATAGCATTCTCATTTTGCTTAGGAGCTTGAGTACCAGCAACAACGTACACAGTCAAAGGATATTCCTTAATGTCAACCTTGTGTGGTTTCACCAATTGGCCTTGATTATGGTCTGGGCACAAAATATCCAAACTCAAGCATGGCCTATAGGGGGAAATTAAAGCAAAGGGATTAGATTTCACAATACCAGTCAGTTTGAGAACGATGGAAGAGGTCATAAGCGGTATTGTCGAATTCGAGGACTTCGTCTTCCTTGAGATTTTTGGAAGTACCCAAGAAAGCCTTGACTTCGTCAGTTTTCTTATTCTTTTTCTTTTGATTTCTTTCATTGTCTTCATAGATGACGGGAGCATCAGAGAATTTCAATTCACCGAATTGTCTGGTCAATTCATCAGCATCCATTCCTTCTTCCTCTTCTTCTTCATCTTCGATTCTCTTTGGCACTTGTTTACCGGTTTTGTCAATATAAACAGGTTCTTCATCTTCTATAGAAAGAGTTAGATGTCAATAAATAAAGAGAAATACGAACCCCATTCATCATCAAAGTCGTCTTCGTAGTTGAGTTCTTCGTGGTTTTCTTCAGCGTTCATGGTATTGTATTGCTCAATTTCGTTTTGACGCTTAGATTTGGTGTTCTCATTCTTCTTTTGTTTGACAGAGAGAGGAGCTTCTTCTTCGAAAGTGACACGCTTAGGCTTGGATTGCTTTTCTTCTTCGTATTGGTTGTTTTGATTAGTAGCACGTCCGGCAACCTTTTTGATTTTTCTATTAGAGTTAGCACCTTCCATTTAATTCACCAGAAATATTTTTTATGTTTGTGGGGAGTATGCGATTAGCCGATAGTTAAATCAGAGAATTATGGATATTCGCAGGATTTTAATCGTGATTTCCCCTGTGAATTAAAATTCTGTAAAGTAAAGAGAAATTTTGTTTGCTTTGATTTGATTTGATTTGATTCGATGAGAAGTTAAGGTGTGTCTTATGTCTTGAATTTTTTTTTGGTAAGAGACGTCAAAATTGAGGTGAGTTCAGATTTTTGGGATCCAGAAGATCTCGGAATGTTTTGATGTGGATTTCGAGTTCTAGCATGACATTGATTGGATGTCTATTGATGTATTTCTCATACTGTAGATGGAAATAAAAGACATTGAAGGTTTGTTTTAGAGAGATAGAAGAGTGTATATTGAAAAATAAAAGCAGTTTAAAGAACATTTTAGTTAAAGAGATGACTCTTTGGGCGATTTTCGCAAAGTATCTTTTTGATTATGCTGAAGAAGAACAAAGTCAGGGGATCTAAAGAATATAATCGGATGATTCCCAGAATTATGATGGTTAAAGGACCATGGGTGGGCGGGTGCCTTGGAGTTTACAATTAGAATATAGTATAATATAATCTACAAAGAATTTTAGAGTCGAAATAACTCAATAAATATGCAATTGAATATCGATATATTTTTCTTCTTTGTTTCACTTTCTAGAAATTTCTAAACCTTACCCGCCGCCTGCTAATTTCCCTTCATAACATTATCATTTTCTTCTTACTGCTTGAATCTATGAATAAAAAAATTCTGGCACCATACCTCCTTGGTAGTTCAAAAGGAGACCGAAGAAAAATAAGGGGATAATTTTATGTTACTGAGGGACTTTGTGGAACTACAATTCGATCCGATTCCTGAAAATTAATTACTTAGCTTCTAGATTCAAATTGTCCTCTTTTTTATTTCAAAAATTTACTTGCCTCCTTTTCTTCTTCCTTTCTCAAATATTCTTCAGGCCTTGTCTAACATCTTTAAAAGGTCCCAGCCACCCCTTCAAGTCACTTTCACCAAAAAATTCAAGATAGAATTTCGAGGGATTTTCTCAATAGAGAGAGAATACACAAAGATTAATTTCAAAAATCATTTGGCAACAAGATTATCCAATGAGAATTCAGAGATCAAAACAGATCAGATTGAGCCTGAATATAAATTCAAATTCCTTATTCTCAAACTATAATCTCAAAAATCATTCAAACTAAACAATCCAACTAACTACAAATGGTCGGACAAGGAAAAGGTGGTAAAGGTGTCGGTGGCAAAGGTGCTGGTAAAGTCGGTGCCAAGAGACGTGCTGGAAGATCCCAAAGAGCCTCCATTGAAGGTATTACTAAGCCCGCTATCAGAAGACTCGCCAGAAGAGGTGGTGTTAAGAGAATTTCCACCTTCATCTACGATGATACCAGAAATGTCTTGAAGGGTTTCTTGGAAAACGTCGTCAGAGATGCTACTACTTACACTGAACATGCCAAGAGAAAGACTGTTACTGCTATGGACGTCGTCTATGCTCTTAAGAGACAAGGCAGAACTCTCTACGGTTTCGGTGCATAAGAAGCTCTTAGAAATTCTTTTATGAATACTAGAGTGAAAATTCTGAAGTATTTTGTGATTATCTATATTTCGGGTTTTTAAAGTGTTTATTTGTTAAGAAGTAGTGATATCATTAATACTATTGAATTGTGAAATGAAACAACAGGAATGCTTGTTGTTGTATTGATTTGTATTCTTAATATCCAAATTAAAAAAAAACCCCAAAAAATCTTGTCTCTTGAAGCTCTCTTTTAATGATTTTTGATTGCTTTCTCTTTTTCCTATTCTCCTCATTATTCCCATTATCATTTCCGGGTTTTGAGAATTCAAATTTCTTTGAGAGCTGTTCTTAATTTAATTGAATGTTTTGCTCTATATAAAGCTATCAACTAAAATTTCTGTATTGAAAAATCAAGCAAGAATCCTCTTCAGAAAACTTCACCTTAAAAATAACCCGTCAAATCATCAAATAAAAACTCTTCCTCTCAATAGAATATCATTCTTGTGGGAGTTTCCCAGTCATTTCGGTCTAATTGAGATTTCACAGTCCTCATTTTCCCGATTAATGAAAAAGATGAGACTCTAAATTATTCTCAATCTAATTAAAAATTCTCTTTTTCAAGTCTCAGTATTTTCTGCCAGATTCTCAAATATAAAAACCAAATTTAACTCCAACCGGGAACAGACTTTTTCTATTTCAAAACCCAACAGTCTATGGGCCAACCATGTTCCACATCTAAATCCAAAAAGAAACACAAATCAAAGGCCAGAACAAAGTACGAAATCTTCCAAAAACAAACCACATGTCCTTCTGATACTCTTGTCACCAAAAAGTCATTTATCTATCCGAAATGCTTGAATTTTCACCTTATCAAGTATTCCCTTCTTCTCTTCCAACTAATCTATCACAGTGCGAAGACCAATCTCGATACCAAATCTCTTAGGATCTGGCAGAAAAACTATCAGAAAGCCCAAAGCATGAAATATGTTGAAATCAACCCAAGGTCTCTATCCCTATTAAGAAAAGTCTTTCTAAAGTTTTAGAGCTGATGAAGACGCTTATTTGCGAGCTCTCTACGCAATGCAAAATCCTGAATTTATCCCTTATCGACCAGGATTTTGGACCATTGTCAGGAATCCATCAGCTTCCAAATATGTCAAACAAACTTCTTTCTTCTTTGAAAAGTAAAAGTTTTGAGGGTTTGACATGTCTTGACTCTGTATTCTAGCACAGAGGGAGGTCATCATATGAACCAACTTGTCGATTTATTCAAATACCCTCGATCAATAAACAGCCTTACTTTATCTTTCTGCAAGTAATCTCGAGACTTTTCTTTGAAATTCCTTCTAAGAAATCTAGTCATAACATGATTGATGATGAAGCTTTTATTCACATTTGTGAAGGGCTCAAAAAGTTTGCTCTCCTGAAAAATTTGACTCTTGATCTCAGCAGGTATAATCTCCAATGCAATTAGAATAATAGCATTTACTCATCTAGGTGCCGATTGTTAACTGATACAGCTGTCAATAAGCTGATGAGGAGCTTAAAGCGATGTTTTTCGTTGGAAGATTTGAGTCTAAATCTCTCTTAGTAAACCTTAAAGAGACCTTCTTTCAATATAAATAGTAGTAGCGGAGGAGCAACTGATGTCTCTATAAATTCTTTGGGAAGAAGCATAAGACGATTGAGAAAGCTCAAAAGTTTGTCTCTCAAAGCTAGTGGGTAAGGAAAATGGGAAAAATATGGAATTTTAGTGTGAGTAGATTGATGGCAGGAACCGATGATAATTTTATGGAGCTCTGGGGGAGTATTAGAGAGAAAAAGGGATTAAAAGAACTGAAAATTTGCTTCGATCAGTAAGAAGTTTGAGATTGAAAATCTGAGTATAATCTTTTAGTTGTTTTTATTTTTCAAATGAAGAGTTTGAAAAGATGAGTCAAATTTTGAGAGATTTGGAGGGTCTTGAGAAATTAACATTAAATTTTGAGAGGTAAGCGAAGATTCCCAAATCAAAATAATAAAAGCATAAAGTTGTGGTCATATCGATATGGGCAGAGCGCTTGGAAGCTTAGGGAATAATATGAAGCAAATGAAAAATTTGGCTGATTTGAAAGTTACCTTGGGAGGGTAATCATGATAAAAGAGATTTATTAATGATGGAATTCACTTAGATGTAGAAAACATGGAGAAGGTAAAGAGTTGGAGGAGTTTTTGATGTGCTTGCAAGAACTGCCTGTCTTGCAAAACGTGATGATCGAACTGAAAAGGTAAAAGAAGAGAAAATTTTAGATTTATTCAATCAGGCGAACATTGACACCTTCTTGGACAATAGAGGAGTATGAAGGCTTTGAAGGTCCTTGCTTTTATTTTTCCAGGTTCGCAAGCTTTTCAGGAGAATCGAGAATAAACAAAATTTATAGTTATGCGGAGGTCACAAGAAAAGAAATGGAAGCCTTGGCTCATTTTCTCACGAAAAATCAAAGATTTACCAGTGCGATATTTGATTTTGAAGGGTGTAAGAAAGCGAGTGATATGAGATTGGATGTATTAACAGAGGCGCTGAAAGAGAATCCAACATTAAAGCATATTGCTTTTGATTTTTCAGAGTAAACCAAAAGAATTTTCAAAGAATTTTAATAGATTTTTTGATGCAGCTGCTGGGAGGTCACAGATCAGAAGCTTATCGCGTTTGGAAATAATCTGAATCACAAGTTACTAGAATCAGTGAAACTGCGATTTTACGCGTATAATATTTCGTCAATCAAAGAGATAGAAATTTAAATGATAGAGCTGGGCAAGTGAGAAGTGAAGGGATAGAAGGTTTGAGTAAAGCCATAAGTCAGATGTCTTGTTTAAAAGCTCTCCGTCTTGACTTTGATTGGTGAGTTTTTGTGAATAGTGACACGAAATAAGAATTATTATAAGGTGTTGGAAATTGGGTGATAAAGCAGTAGAAAGTTTGGCAGAATCTCTCAAGGGATTGTTAACATTAAAGACATTACGATTGAATTTTTCAAAGTAAATTAGCTCGGAAAATATTCTTATTGTTTCTAGTTGTGAAGGGTTTTCAGATGAACCTTTTGCTAAATTACAAGAGTCTTTACGAGGACTTCTTTTCCTTGAGAATATTTCTTTATCTTTTAAGAAGTAATTTTTTCTTGTTTTCAGCAGGAAAATAATTGGCTTGAAAGAAATGAAAACATGACAGATAAGGGATTGATTTCAATCGCAGATAGCCTTCAAAGTTTGAAAAATCTTCATACCATCGATCTGAATTTCTTTTGGTACGATAGGGAGAAATCAATATCTCAATTTTTAGGTGTACAAAGGTAACTCAGAAAGGGTTGGATTATCTTCTTGACCAGTTGGAAGTCTGTCAAGGTGGGAAGAAGGCTTTCTTGAACTTTAATATGTAAGGAGAGAGAGACATATGAGAAAGTAACCTGTGATTAGGTGCCCACATATTCAAAAAGAAAGATTGGATAAATTGAAGACAAATTCAGTTTTTTCTCGAATGGAAACTAGTCGCTAAAAGAAGTGATTCTGAATGGATTCTTTGAGTATTTGTGTATGATATGAGATATATGGGTTTTTCTCTTTAAAAAATCATTGTATTTCTTTTCTTTGTAAAAATCGTTTTCGACGAAGTGAGAAAAAACCTTGTCTTTTTCCAAGTTATTTCTGTGTTCGAATGAAAGTATTCAGCCCGGCGATGCCAAGTTAGAGAAAAGCTTCCAAATAGAATTGAAGCCCGTATGCTCAAAAGTTTAATGATACAAAATTAGGTTTTAAACCCCTTCCCAAAAAAATTATCTTTGAATTTAAGAAGAATTCAAATGAAAAGAATGAAGTCAATTGTTTTTTGAGAGAGAATTTGGCTATAGATTCTCTCTGGAAATCTCATGAGGCAAAAAAAAAAAATTAATCAAAAAGGTGAGACTCAAATTTTAGCAGAAGAGAATGGGAATGAAAATTTAAATTTAGCTTGAGTGCGAAAATTTGAAATTTGATTGAGATTGAGTGGGAATATTGCATCCAAGGGGAATCAGCAAATTCCAGTTTTGAAAAAGTCGCTTTCAAGTCTCAACAATTTCTACTTTTTTGCTTCAGTCATTTTGAATCTCCTTCGATCAATTCAGATTGTAATTTTTTGACTCATCGTTAATTTTTCTTTTGAAAAAAATTTTATTTTCTCAGAAATTATCATAAGTCACAAATGAAATCTACATGAAACAAAATGAATAGATCCAATCAGATTTGTAAAATATCGCCACCAAAAAGAAACTGTTCCTTCCGGCTAGGCGATCAGATTCTCCTTTACTAGGAAAGGGAATATCCACTCCTGAGTCTTCTATCTAAATTTTCTTCGCATTTTTCTTTCTCACTTTTCCTCTATATGACTGGTCGCCACTTTCTTTCGAACCTGCCTGCTGGGTGCTTTCACAAATCTGGATGGATCCAATTTCAATTATTTTTCTTTAACATCTCCTCTTGAAGCTATTTTGTTTTCAGGGTTTTCCTTGATTTACGGATTTCATTTTCATAATTTAAAGCTTTTCCTTGAATTTCATCCATTATCAAAGCAAACTTTAACCTATAAAAATTCTTGTTTTCCTGCTGGCTCAGCATTGCTTTTGCACTGTCGCTCATTTTCCCTTCCTCAAGGCATTGTTTATATTCAGCTTCAAATTCCTCAGAGAGAAGAAGATCAATCATATCAACAAAAACTTCTCCAAACTCTCTTTTTGAACTCAAAAAAGTTCGTAGTGATGTCCATGTTTTATCCTTTTTTTGATAGGTCGCCATCCATTCCCTAAATTCTTCCTTTTGCTCATCGGTTAGATTTGCAGTAGCTCTCTCAAATAATCTTGTATTACACCCTGTTTTCTTATCTTTTTTACATAATTTCTTGATTTTTCCTGCAATTGCTCCTTGGTGATTTTTCATTTTGTTTTGACCTCTTTGAGGCTTCAATTCATTCCACTCTGATTTTCTCGCGCTTTCTGAGTTTTCAGAATCGCTTAAATCTGAGCCCTGATTTCTTTGAAAAGCCTTGATTTTCTCATTAAATTTCTGAAAAATATCATCTCGAATTTCTTCTTCTGATGAATTTGATAGATTTTTTAGCGGTTGAGATAGCAGTACTGGGCTCAGGTTTTGATTTATCAAGGATGCTCCAATGTTTTGGATTTGAGGACTACGAGATTTAATGAAATTTTGGAAAGGATGATTGAAGGTCTGCTCCAAATAACGCCTGTATTCATTCAGGTGGCATTGAATGAAATATTCTTTTTCAAGACCTGCCTTTAAGTTGAAAACTGAGTAGTTTTCCCAGCTATTCTCTCCTGTTTGGAGTGCTTGGAGAGCACTCTGACTGTGGCTTGGAATGTTGAAAGGCAAAATCATGAGATTATTTACAGATTTGTAATTTTCTTCTTTCATTAAATTTATATTATTAATTTGAGAGTCGTCCTCGATTTTAAACCAATTTTTTTTCAAGTCTCCCAATTAAAATTCATTTTGATATTTTTGACTTCGATTAGATTCATTTTTAGAATAACTTTTATAAAAATTATCTCAAGGTCTTCCTCATCTCACTAATATCATCTCTTTTTACCTCTTCAACCTGATCTTCTTTCTTGGTTACAAAATTAGGATAAACCAAGTCTGTCTCATGGAGCTTTGGTTAGAAAACTTTTTTTAATCTCTTCCTAGCTGGCTGACTCCAATATTGGCGCTATTTCTTTTTTTCTGGAAAAATCTGCATTTTTCTTTTTACGGTTAAAGTTCGATTTGCAGAATTATCCGGTCGAACCTTTTTCTTATTCTAAAAATATTTGATTAATTTTTTGAAATCCCTCAATCTCATTTCTCAGAGACAAATCAATGAATTGTTGAATCCAGAAAGGGTGGCTAGTGAGTCTAGAGAATCGATAGACTTCAAAGGAAGTTTTTTTGTCACTTCTATTTAACATGAATTTGCTTCTGATCAAAAAGCAATTTCTCAGAGGATAAATTAATTAATTCGTAGACCAGAATTGATCTTAAAATATTTTGATCCGAAAGAGAGAGAGAGAGACTCAAAATTTATTAATTTCGACCGAGAGACCCAAATTGAATCCAAAGCACTTTTCAAAGACTCAAATTTAGCAGAATGGCATTCTGCAATGGTTTCAGATTACAATCCACTTACTACAAAGAAGAGATGATTTACCTCTTTTGACTTGATCAGTTTCTATGCAAAGAACAAAATGCTTGAGTTTGAAGTTTTCGATGGAGAATAGAAAGAGGAGGATTTTCCTTTAGATTGTTTGTTGGTTTGATTCAATTGAAAATCTTGGAGGGAAAAAGAAGATTATGAAGTTTATTAAATTGATACAAAAAATTGGTATTTTTATCTGAATAAAGTTAGATCATTACTATAAATGTGCATATTTAAACCGTCAACCGTATTTTCAAGTCTCCCCTTTTTGAAATTCTCAAGTAAAAGAAAACGTAAAGATTTGGCAGCTCCAGGGGCTTTTTCGACTTCTAAAGTAGCAAATATCTTGAAAAAGTCTTTGAAGAATTGCTTGTCAGCGATAGCTGAAATTAATATTTTCTGATTTTGCTTTCAATAAATTCCTCTCTGAATATAAAATATTTTATATACAAATCAGAATTTGAGGGTTGGTCTGATTTCTTGGATTTTTGATGTATCATCCAGAAACCAAAAATTTTCAAAGTACCTAATTTTATAAAATTTAGAATCTCGAAAATATTTTTCTTCTGTTCTCTGATGAAAGTCCCAGGCCATATTTGCGCTTGAAAATCTTGCTTTTCGAGAGTCAGCTTTTGTTTTGAGTCGAGCCAAGTCCTCGAGCGGAGCTCAAACCAATCGAATTTGACCTTTGGGAAATTTGGCTGTTCAAGGTGAAGTTCTAAGAGAAAGAGAATTTTTTTACGCCAATGAGATGGGATGAGAGAATCATAAATAATTTTCTCGAATTTTAATTTTTTAAGAATGAAGACAAAATGACAGAGATTTTGACTGGTATCTTTTTAAACAAAAATGAAAAATATGAACAACAAAAATTTTTAGAGTTCTTTGAGAAATTTTCTGGATTTTTTTATTTCATATCCGAAATCACAAACTTTGCCTTGAATTTCATCGATTGTCAAAGAAAATTTTAATATATAAAAGTCCTTACTCTCCTTCTCTTGAAGTAAGGCTTTTGTTTGGGCACTCATTTGGCTTTGGCTTACCCATTCTTCATATTCATCCTTGTAGTCTTCAGAAAGGAAACAAGTGATCATCTTGACAAAAATAACTGCAAATTCTTTATGAGAGCTCAAAAACTTTTTGAGTGTACTCCACGTTTTTTGATTTTTTCTATATGTGGATGCCCACTCTCGGAATTTTTCTTTTTTCTCTTCGCTGAGATCTCGAGTGGCTTCATCAAAAAGTTTGGTATTTCTTTGGTCTCTTTTGCATGCTTTTTTTATTTGGCCTGCAATGGATCCTTGGTGGTTCTTCATTTTATTTTGACTATCTTGGCTAAGGAAGCCAGAATCAGGAGAAATGGAGGAGTCTTGCGAGTTTTTGGGGTGAGGTCTTCGAGTAGAGCGAGCAGTAGGAGTTTTTATGCTGACAAGTTCCTCTTCTTCTTCAGGAATATATTCGCTTTCTACGGAAAAGTCTGATTCCAATTCATAGGCCTTTCTCTTTTTTAGCAATGGCTTGGGGGTTAAAACTTCCCAAGGGAAATTTTCAGAATTTGAAGCGACAGTCGAGGGGAATGATGAATTGGCTTGGATATGCATTGGTGTTTTTTCATTTTTTGGTGAATTTGACAGAGCGAAAATGGGCAACCTTTCAGACTTGAAAAAGTCTTGCAAGAGGATTTCATTCATCTTGATCTCATCATGGCTTGCATATTGATAGAAATCTCTTGAAAAAAGAATGTTTTTCTTGAACTCGTTCTGGAACATCATTTCAGCTTCGGAGTTTGCGTCTAAATCATTAAAGCTTAAGGGGGACCGATCGTTTTCAGTTGTCATAAAATCAAAGAAACTCATCAGTTAGTAATATTATTAGATTTATTTTATCAAAATTTGTGAGACTCGGTTTGATTTTATCCTATCTAAATTTTTCATCAGAAAAAAGCGGGAAATTTTTTCATTTGACTGTATCCATGTCTTCACAACAAAATTTTCCATCGGGTTCCCTCTGAGAAAGGCCCCGACTTCTCGCGAACTCTGATGGCGTGCTGTACTCCTCCTCTTCTGTAAAGAGTTTCTGGTTCTCTTGAAGAAAAGAGCCATTTTTCTCAAAAGGAAGAAAAGAAGCATCTGCACAGGATTGAGAATATTCTCTTATTGAGGAACTGATATGGTGGCTGGAGATCAAGCGGTCTACGAAAAGGAATTTGAGAGAGCGGAACAAAACAGGGACAGGGCTAAAATTATTTTTTTATTAATTAAAACTCTAAGGGGATTGCAAAATCTGATTTAAAATAACTAAATTCCTGGCATGTTCCAGAAACCTCAGGATCAAAGAATACAGATGGAGGAGCGATTTGGAGGCAGAGATTCGAAGGCTTGTTTGTGACAAATCCTTCACAGAAGAGAAAGTTTTGTGTGAGAGCCTTCTTTCGAAAGAAAAGAGCAATTTTCAAGATAATAAGGTTTGTCAATGGATTTTTTTTCTTAAACCGTTAATTAATTGCCAAAATTGGTAATTCAATTAAACTCTCCGAAAAATTTAGCAGAAGCTCTTGAATGTATTATTTCTGATTTAAAAAACCAGACCCCCTTAAAATTTTATTTAACATTCTGTTCAAGCTTCCTGAGATTCGTGTCCCATTTCCAGAATGCTATGAACTCTGAGATCCAAATCCCCTGCTCGAGATTTAGAAGGTCAAGGAGCCACAGTTCTGATTGTTTAGAAGGCTAAATTTATTCTAAAATACGAAGAAAAGGCGTTTTGAAGAGGAAAAATTTCAAGCTTGATAACCTCTCAAATATAGGGATAGTTTTTTGGAAGGTGAATCCAGAAAAAGTTGCTGGGTCCAGGTAAGAGAAATTTCTTGGATGCGCACAAGACTCAGAATGAAAGCTAAACAATGAAAGAGAGTCAGTTTTTGGTGGAAGATTCATTTAAAAATAGAGAAAGCCTCCTGAGAACTACTTTTTGTCAGATACGTAGAAATTCAGAAATGGATCAATGCTTCAGATGAATGCTCTTTTTGGATTAAGTATAGTTCAAAAAGTTATAAAAGCACATATTTTGTGACAAATAATATTCCATCAAAGATCCATATCTTGCTCGGAAAGTGTTCAAAAGATTTCTCAAAACCAAATCAGGATCAAGTTTTGAAAGTGATTAGTTCGTGAAAGACTTATGATGAATCAGTGAACCTTGTAATTTCTGACAAGAAAATCTATTTTAGAATTGAAATTTTATAATAAATTTCGGGCCTCAATTATTTAATTTGAGAAGTATAGAAATCTCGAAATTTTTAATATCAGAAATCATCGTTTAAATTTTTTGGACATCAAATCTTCCGATGAGATTCGGATCTTTCTACATATTTTCTCCCCAGATAATACTTATTCAAGCTTATAGCTTCTCAGGGAAAAGGTTGGATAAATTTTTTTCAATAAAGTATTAAGCTTTATTTTACGTCGAATAATTTAATCAAAATAAATAGCAATATAAAAATATCAATATTAAGTCCAAATTCTAGATGAAGACAGGAAAAATATTTCCCAAAAAGTTTAAAGGACTTTGATACATTTTCTGGACCTTTTTATTTCATTTTCATAATCATAAACTTTGCCTTGAATTTCATCAATCGTCAAAGAAAATTTCCAGAGATAAAAGTCCTTGCTATCCTTCTCTCGGAGCAAAACTTTTGTCGGAAGGTTCATTTTCGCTTGGCTTAACCATTCCTCATATTCATTTTGATAGGCTTCAGAAAGGAAAAGAGTGACCATCTTGACAAAAATAACTCCAAATTCCTTGTGAGAGGCCAAAAACCCTTTGAGGGTTTTCCATGTCTTTTGGTTTTTTCTATATGTAGCTGCCCACTCTCGAAATTCTTCTCTTTTCTCTTCACTGAGATCCTGAGTCGCTTCATCAAAGAGTCTCGTGTTTCTGTCATTTTTATGATCCCTTTGGCATGCTTTTTTGATTTTGATTGCAATAGATCCTTGATGATTCTTCATCTTGTTCTGATTACCCTGATTGAGGTGACCGAGCTGAGGGTGAACTCAAAATAAATCAAAGATTTTTCTTGCAAGTTTTTGCGATGGGGATTGGAAACTTTTCTGCTGATGAATTCCTCCTCCTCTTCAGTGATGTAGTCACTTTCTACGGAGAAATCTGATGCCAACTCATCATCATTTCTCTTTCTAAGCAATGCTTCAATGTTTTGAGGGGAAGCTTCAGAAACCGAACCCACAGTTGAAGGGAGTGGTGAGTTGCTTTGAGTAACCGCCGGCATTTTTTCATACTTGAAATAGTCTTCTAAAAGCATTTCATTCATTTTGATCTCATCGGAGGTTGCATATTGATAAAAGTTTCTTGAAAGAAGAACGTTTTTCTTGCATCCGTTCAGGAACATCGTCTCAGCGTCAGGATTAATATTCAAGTCGTCAAAGCCTAGATGGTTTTGGAAGTCAGTTGGAGTTGAATAAAAGAAACTCATCTTAAAAGGAGAATTCGATTTTTGATTTGTTTTATAAAAGCTGTGAGACTTGAGTTGAATTTATGTGTAATGGTCTCATGGAAAATTTGATTTGATACTGAAATTTGTTTGAGAAATCAGAAAATATTTAATGATTCACAATCACAAATAATTTTCATTCAGAATACCTCCCATAAGACCTGATTCATCTTTCACCTCCAGAAAGAAATCTCATGGAGTGCTTGGACATATGATCTTAAACAAGGAATTGTGGAGATTTTGAAGAAAATAAGTTGTTTATTTCAAAAAGAAGAGAATAAAGATTTTAGGGTAATCGAGAATATTCCACAACAAACTGATTTGTTTGTAGACAAATTGTTCTAAGGAATAGGAATTCGGTAGAGCAGAATAAAACATGAGCAAGTCTAAAATTGTTTTTTTTAGCTCTTTCAACTATGAAAGTGTTTGAAAGTTAGATTAAATTAATTAAATTTTTGGCATGTTTCAGAGACATGTAGAAGGAAAAAGTGTTGAAAGAGGAGCAATTGAGGGGAGAGGTTTGAAGAATTGGGTGAGAGAAATTGCTGATAAAAGTGTGGCGTTTTGCAAGGCATTCCTATTTTGACAGACTTTATCAATTTTCAAGGCAATGAGTTTTCCAAATGGAGTTTTATTGCAAACTGTGAAATATTTGCGATGTTTAGTGTTTCAATTAATTTCTCCGAAACATCTGTCATAAAATCTTGAAGCCACGAGAAGTCAGATCCTCTTTTGTTGAAAATTGTATTTTTTATATCGTTAAACCCTCTTAAAATTTGTTCCTCCCATTCCAAAATGCTTTCAAGTATGTTTTTACCTACTAAAATTTTTAGCCTAAGATTTGAACCATTTCATCTTTAAAGGAGCTTGTGATCTTTCACTCTCTCATTTTATCTTTAGAGATTTTTCTTTTGATTCAAACAAATTTTCAGAAAAGTGAAAAAAGAAAGTGAACAATTTTTTTCATTTTTAGAAATCATTATCAGCTTTCACCAAAAAAATTCATGAATCATTTTACTTTGCTTCCTATACTCTTTCTTAAATACACAATTGAAAGCACTTCTCAATTGAGTCTTTCAATTCATCCTTGAAGAAGCCGAGCTTTTCTTTGAAACTCTTTATTCTTTGACGACCTGAAATTTCGTTCAATCAATAACTTAATCTATAAACCTTCAATTTCTTAAGGAACAGTTTGTCTAATTCCTTTGAATAAAATAAGAAGTTTCACATCAGATGTCAGAAAAATAGTTTTTGATTTTCTTTCATGTTGAAGAATTTTGTCAAAATGGATAAAGACATTATTAACATATAAAATTAAACTCAAATTTAAGAAAAAGACGGAAAAAACTTTTCCTCAAGTGTTAAAGAACCTTGAGAGTCTTCCTGGACTTTTTAATTTCATTTCTAAAGTCAGGAACTCTGCCTTGAATTTCATCAATGAGCAAAGAAAATTTCAAGATATAAAAGTCCTTGTTCTTTTTCTCTTTAAGTAAAGTCTTTGTCTGATTGCTCATTTGTCCGTGGCTCAACCATTCTTCAAACTCGTTCTTGCAATCACCAGAAAGGAAAAGAGCAACCATCTTGACAAAAATTACTGCAAATCCTTTGTTAGAGGCAAAAAATTTCTTCAGTGCGTTCCAGGTCTTATCTGTCTTGCTATATTTGGAGGCCCATTTTCTAAATTCTTCCTTTTTCTCTTTACTTAGATTTTGAGTTGCTCCTTCAAAGAGTCTGGTGTTTCTGCCAGTTTCTTGATCGAATTTGCATTCTTTTTTAATTTTCCCTGCAATAGATCCTTGGTGATTCTTCATCTTGTTCTGGTTACTGCTGAGTGTCTTCTCAGAGTCATAGTCAGAAAAAATCAAGGAGTCTTGTGTATTTTTGCGGGAATATCTTCTAGTCGAGCGAGTGGAAACCCTTTTGCTGGTGAATCCCTCGTCTTCTTCTTCATCATCATCAGGATGGTAGTCACTTTCTGCTTCTGATAACTCTGAATCAAAGTCATAAGCAGGTCTCTTTTTTAACAATGTCCTGGGAGTTTTGGCTTTTTGAGGAGAGGTTTTAGGACTTGGGGTTTCAGAAATTGAAGCCACAGTTGAAGGGAGTGGTGAATTTGTCACATTGAAAATAGGCATTTTTTCATACTTGAAAAAGTCTTCTAACAGGATTTCATTCATTTTGATATCATCAGAGCTTGCAAATTTATAAAAGTTCCTTGAAGAAAGGATGTATTTATTGCAGCCTGTCTGGAACATCGTATCGGCATTAGGGTTGACGTTTAAATCATCAAAGCCGAAATCGTCTTGAAATTGAGGGGATCCTTCATTGTTAGTTGAAAGAAAGTCGAAGAAACTCATGAAATGAAAATACTTTTTTTGTTAAATTTATTAAAAACGGAATTGGCATCATGCTTAAATAATAAATTTCACATTAAACGTTTGGAATCACCCTGTCAGTGTTTGCACTATTGAAATTAAATCCGGTTTCCATCGGAAATTATTAAACATTTTAGGCCAATCAATTTTCGAAAAAAAATTGGAAAAAATTTTTAATTCTCCTGAAACAGAATGAATTCGCACATTTCTGTATCCTGTAAAAGCCAACAGATGTGAAGAAGAGCTGTCTTTTCAATTTTTGTGTCATCTCAAATGCATCATAAGGCACTTTCAGTTGTAAACTCTCAACTCACTTAATAGAATTCTTCCTGTCTTAAACAATATCTCAAAGCAAAAGAGGAAAATTTACGAAGAAGAGTGGAGTCTATTTGATCCTTGGGAGGCTAATTTCGATTGAACAGATTAGTCTACGATCAAATTATAGAAAGCCAAAGAAAACAGTATGACTTTTGGCTGAGTCTTTCTTTGTTTATTAAAATTAATTCTGAAAGTGTCATAAATTGATTTCAAATTTATGACATTGACGTCATGGAGTGAATGCATATTATTGATGAAATAATGATTGAGGGGGAGAGTTTCGAAGAACTATACAGGGGAAATCCTCTTCAGCATTCTGAAAGACAGTCCATTATTTGTCAAATATATCAGCTTTGAAGGTAATTTGTTTTTAAACAGAAGTTTTGATGCTAAATTAAAAAATTTGCCTTCAACTGTTGATAATTTTGCCGGGATTTGTTTGGCAAGAAATTTGATCCCAAAAATTGAATCCAAAATCTGACGCATTATTTCAGGAGTCTCTTTTTTTCTTTAATTTTATTTGGCGTAATGTTCGAGTGGTTCGCGATGAGCCCTTCCTGAGCAGAACGTTTTAATATTTAGAGGTTTTCTCCCTGAAATTCAGAAAGCACATTGTCTGTTTTATTTCTCAAGAACTCATGCTTTTGCCTTCAAAATAGCTTATTCTTCGAACCCTCAACGCTTTCTTCTTTTTTTGTCGCATCCTCTCAGATGATTTGACCTTTGCTAAATTTTCTCTCTCCTCCATAAAAGACAAGTTTTACGGAGCCAAAGAAAATTATAGACAATTTTATTTTGTTTCCTACTCTATCTTTCCAGCCTCGAATCGAAGGAGTTTCTTCCTTTAGCCTTCTTTTGAAGAGGACATTTTATTTTCTTTGAATCAGAGCTTCCAAAAAAATTTTTAGAGAGCAAACTTTTTTTATGAGAAAGCATAGAAATTGACAGTTTTTTCTTCCTCCAAATGCCCTAATGTTCGAGTCTATCTGGCCAGTATTCAAGACTCTCACATCCCACTATCCTTCTGGGACAGTTGTCATTTCTTAAAATCGTTAGCGATGAAGGAAAAATTTTAGAGTATAATATGCTCTTAAGAAGATGCCTATTTGAAATAAAATTTCATCACACCAAGAACGCGATGGCCAGAAGGCGCTTTTCAATATTTTATGGGGTGGAAGTGGGATTGTTGAACGAAATAAAACCTTGCATTGAAATTTTTTTATGTGAGAATGTCAAGGTTAAAGTGATGCCAATAACGAAAAGAGCAAAATTGGTGAAGAAAAAACCGTGCTCGTTTTGGAAGCCAGGAGAAATTGAAATTTTTTTTTCAGTTGAAGTTTCGTTGAATTTTGGGAGGAGTTCTTTATTTGCACTGAAAATGGTGGATTATTCAGATCTCAGGATCCGTCATTTTTTCAATAATTTTACTGTAACAATGACGATAAAATCAGCGAAAACATAGAGAAGCAAACTCTGAAAAAATGAAAGAATGCAGAAAAAAAAACTGGATTTCATAAAAAATTTTTTAGAGAAAGAGGTTTTGCTGTATCTTTGGATTTTTCCTTCAACAAATCTCAAAAATTCGTTTGGAAAAACATTTTTTGGATGAAAGCTTTTTTAGTGGGGAGTTAAAAATAGCATTGAATTAATTCGTCATCTTTCAAAATAAATTAGGATTGTGGAGTTTACTCTCTTCGGAAAAATAAAGTCTCTCTGCTCTCTCATAAGAAACATTATAACTTTGATGTCGTATATCTAAAAAAAAACTATTCTTTCCTTCTTCTGCTCCTCTGGACTTTTTTGAAAGAAAAGGGTTTTTTGGGAGAAATGTAAGAAATATTTCAATAAAGAAGAATATTCTTCAACTTATCACTTTTCAGAAAACAAACTTTTTCAAAAAAAGATTTTGAGATATAATGAAAGCTGATAATCCTATCAGCTCAATACAAAACTATCTTTGCTTCTGAGGATTGAGGTAAGCCGAAAAAATGAGTTTCCCAAATTTTATCATGGATGAGTCTCCCTCTGTTTTCTAGGAGATTTTAATCTAAATCAAGAAACTCTTCAATCCACGAATCACTTCTTTTGAAAAGCTATTCCTTTGTATTCTTTCTCAAGCATCCCTTTCTGGAATTTGTTTCTCTTGAGAAGCTAAATTCCGAACAAATCTGAGAGAAAGAAGAAGTCTATTGAAGGAAAGATGGCCTTTAGAGCTTGATATTTCTGCTTTAAGGCCTTGACGAGAGTTTTGAAGCAGTACTTTCATAGATTAAAGTGCTTGAAAATCATCTACAAAATGGGTTAATTAAAGCTATTGGATTAATTTAGATTTTTTGTCTTTGGATTTCAGTTTTTCTCATACAGAAAATTTCAGACTTTTTTTCAATGAAGAAAAAAAATGAAATTTTTCTTCTATCTGTAAAGACGGCAGGTTTAAGATTCTTCCTTGTCAATTTCATGGGTTTCTTATTCTCAAACTTGATTTTTCTTCAATCGGATTCGAAGAGACTTTTTTTGAACATTTAATTCAGAAAGACATTAAGGAGTTTAATTTGATTCAACGAGAGCGAAATATCGCTATTTTAAGAACAGTAATTTCCTCGATTAATTTAGAATTAAACCCTGAACTTAATCAAGATTTTGATTTCGTAGACTTGCCTGTTCTTATCTTTTAAATTCCTTCCTTT
>Ga0182738_1002743_pt1 | contig 20706 bp, 14 predicted proteins | sample eDN5th30CBELigMG_FD_128876 | JGI IMG/M metagenome (GOLD analysis project Ga0182738, IMG submission 128876) | Enriched Miracle-Growth compost microbial communities from Emeryville, California, USA - eDNA 5th pass 30_C BE-Lig MG (version 2)... ... | reverse complement strand
GAAAAGATGTCTCCCATCCAGTTATCTGATCTCTGTGATGCCAACAAGTCTGTGAAGGCTCATTTAAAGGACATAATATATTTCGTGTTGGAAAATTTCGGTACCCTTTCAGAGGAGCAAATTTCGGCAGAAAAGCAAAAATACCGAAACCATCCCGAATTATCGTTGGTATTTGAAGCTCTTGTGTGCAAATACAGCACTACTGTCAAGAGCAAAGAGGAGGTACTTCAGCATATTTTCAAAAAGGCTGTCAAGTACATGAAATTGAAGCTCAAGAAAGAAGCCAAAAACGCCAGTCCAGCCTCCACCAGCCCTGGAAAGCAACATTTTAGAACCTTTTTAGATGAAATGTCTGGCAAGATAGGAGAGTGCGGTGATGATGATGAAATCAAACCATTGGCGCCACTCAAGTAAAATTAGAGGTTTTATTTAATTGATTAATAAAATTTGTAGGCAATCTTCAAAAAATGATTCTATTAGTGCGGAAATTATCGTACAAGCCTTTGCGTCTGAAGAGTTTTCTCGAGGTTTTCAGGAGTATTTGCAAACTCTCGACCGCGGTCTTGAACTCGATAATAACAAAAAAATCGATAAATTCATCCGTTTCATCGAAACCTCCATAAAGCGAAATTCCGTCAAGGTTCCATTTTGGGCTTTATGTGATTGTTCTAACTTATTTCTCAAGGATGTGAAGAAGTACAAGAGAGTGCCATGGTTGAAAATTTGGGTTGAAGAAACTAAAAGAGTGGCTTATGAATTAGTTTATGCCAATAAATCAGGGTGTCAGAAGATTGTGAAGAAAGAAGAAGATTTGCTCAGTCTCGGAGATTTGTCTGATGGAACCTTCAGCGCTAAATTTGAAGACAACCAGGATTGTTAATTTTATCAAGGGTAAATTAAAGGCTATAAATACCTCTCAGAATTAATTAATATAACATAACAAAGTTTTTGTCTATGTGAGAAATTTGTTTTCTTGTTTGCAGAAAGACTGAATCAGTCTCTCTCGTTTTCTCTTGCTTCTTTGTCATTTCTATGACAAGAAGTTGTGCGATATATATAACATAACTCTTTTATTATTGATCTGCGTTTAACATTCTTAAGAATTTTATTATTCCTTATTCATTCATAACTCTGTGTATCTGTATGCAAAATATTCGTCCAGGTCTCATTTTTTACAATATTCTCTCGAATAAATTGGTCTCTTCGTCGAAATTAGTGCTTGTTTGATTGATCAATTTTCAAGTTGTTTTGAAGAACAAATCAGAATTTGGTTAATTTTAATTAGAATTGTTTTTGAGCGAGCGGCAAAGAAGTTTAATCGTAATAATTTTGGAAAAAATGAAAAGACAACCTGGCGCCAGAATTCTCTCGGCTTATCCAAGCCACTGAGGCTCTGAGTTTCTGGATCCCTGGGTCTTTTTTTGTTAGAACTTTTAAAGATACTGTGTTTTCTTCAAAAATGATTTCACAAGGCTTTGTATTGATCCAAAGTTCTTGTTTTAAAAAACTGTTGTCTTGTTCATTTCCTCTTGAGAATATATTGTACCTTCAATCTTGATGAAGAAGATATCCTTACTTGATGAATATTTCCAACAAAAGTGGAAAGAATAGTAGAGTAAATCATTTCCATAGCATATTTTTATCAAATAAGTGAAACCCTTCTATTATAAAAAATTTCTTCGAGTTGATATTCAAGTTGTGAGATAAGAGTGCTAATCGAGGGCCTCAGACTTTCAGAAGGGTGATGTAACTTCTATTGACACAATAAAATTCCCGTTTTATGTTCCATATCTTTTCGACATCAAAATGGCTGTTTTGTCAAGTATGAAGAGCTTTGTTGAACAGAGAGTCTTGATGGCTTTGGCGGAGGACTCATTTTGAGGTTTTGTTTGAGTTCTGCTAAAGCAAATAAATTTATTGAAGATGGTAAATTCCCCAACAAAAAACGTCTTGTTTTTTGGATTATGCAAAAAGACTGGTGAAAATAAATCCTTTGCCTAAAGAAAGAGAAAAGGGGAGAATATACAGAATTCAAATTTTTTGAGAGATATCAAAGGAAAGTGCTGATATGGTAAGGAAATAGAGAAGCTCCTCGAAGAGAGAAATTAGAGGTCGGGATTTGAGACTTTAGAAAAATAAAAACGAAAAGCACTATTTTTAGTATTAATCTGTGTGTGGCAGATATGCAGAGAAATTAATTTTAAAGCTGTCCATGATTAAATAAAACACTTTATGCCTCTAAACGTTGACTTTGACCTCAAGCCATGACGAGACAATATTTATACACAAAAGAGATGAGAAATCGAAAACAGCTATTTCTCATTCAAACTTTAAAACAACATGAGACAAAACTATGACATGAACTTGAGATCCTCTTCATTTTGAGAAGGGAGAGATTTGAAGGAGGAGTTTTTAGTGATTGATATTTGACCACAAATGAGGAACAGTTTGTAAATCCTTAAGGAAAAACTAAAAAGAGAGCGATTAAACTAATAATATTTTAATATTAAAGAGTTTCCTTTTGCATGCTATTATTTTAATTCAATACAAATTTTATTTCTTTATCTTTGACCTCTGCCAACAAATTTTATCTCTTTCAATGTCTCTGGAAATGATATTCTCATGAAGAATATTGAGAAAATCTAGCATTGAACACTGGGAGTTCATATTTTCCAATCTATTTCAGATTTTTCTTTTCGTTCGATTTGCCTGATAAAAGGTTAATTTTCAAGGGCAAATGGCAAATTCCTCTTTTTCCTTCTCTTTCGAAAACGGAGAGGTTTGACAAGGAGGAATCTCGAGCAAATATCTTTGATTGGGAATTCAAGGGATTTTTTCCTCAGAAATTATTTCTCAGCTGAGAAAATGACGGAAAGGTTATTTTTTCCATTTTAATTCAGCTTCCTTTGTACAATGCAATGAATATATAATCGCATTTTGAGGAGCTTTGAAATCTTTCGGTGAGAATTGAGAGAACCTTTGGAAACATCTGAATGGTGGTTAAAAATCAGAGGGTTGTGACCAGTATGAAAGCAGTAGCGAAACTTTGTGCCTCAAATTTGAGAGAAAATCCAATTTAATTTTTGCATTTTGTTCACATGTAACAGTTTTCATCAAAATAATTTAACAAGTTTTGAAACAAAAAAAATTTTTTTTTTAAGCTCTTTCTTACCTCCTAAGTTTTTCAAGAGAGTATTCAGAAATCTCATTAACCCTTGACACTTCTGATTTGAAAAAATCTTGAGTTGCAAAATAGAGGATTTGATGAAAGTTTGTTCAGGGTTGGGAAACACCATCACCAAAACAGGCTCTTTTCCGCCCAACTGGACGGGAAGAAAAACCGTCACCATTTCCAAAGCCAACCTTCAATTACCTTCAAAAACTTTTTGCGGACAACTTTTTTTTTTGGCTCTGTGAGATTTGTTTAGAAAGACCTTTCTCTTGCTCCTTCTCTCTCGGTTAACAATTTCTTTTGTTCAGAAGAAAGGGAAAAAAAAAAAGTCATCCATCTTTCGTCTAAATCTTAGAAAGAAAAATCTTTCAACACCAATCATTTTCCAAACAACAACAAAAAAAAGAGAAAAAAATTCTGCTAATTTTTTTTTCATTCCCTCCTGGGACAGTGGGGCGGTTTGAAACCGCTAATTTTTCCCGATTCTGTTCGCGAATGGTTCTTTTTGTTTTTTTTAGCAAGTCTGAGGTTGCTTGATTCATTGCTTTTCATGGAGGAATTTCACATCAAAAAAGAAGTTCCATTCGTAGTCAATGTTGTTGATCAAGAATTTTTTGAAATGAAAAAGATTTATGACGATTAGTAACAGTTCTGCTTTCTTATTAGCGCTTAAGCTTTGAAGAGTTAAAGGAAATTTTTTTCGATATTTTTGAAGTTTTTATTATATTCCAAGAATGTTTTGTATGTTCGGAAATTCAAAAGACTGCCTGATTTTTATCCCGTAAAAAACTTTTTTTCATAGAATATTGAAGATAAATCTCCGCGGAAATCTCAACCGAAATTGAGAGGTAAGAAAAAAGGGTTGTAAAAAATTTTTTAATTCTCTCAATGTGAGATCTCTTTAAAAAAAAAACTGATGTTCGGGCTCAAAATTTCTCTTCAACTATTTTCAGAAATGAAATACACAAATCATATAAATTAACAGAGTATTTTTCGAAAAATAACGAATTATAGAGTTTTAACAAACCAAGGAAAAGAGAATAAATTATTTTTGAGAAATTTGAGAAGTAATTTTTACAGAGTACTACATATAAATTAGAGATTATAACACAGCCACAAGGAGGAAAAGAAAGAGAGCTTGATTATATATTGAAACTTTCTCCACAACCACAGCGTCCTTTTTCATTTGGATTGTTAAAGACAAACTCTGATCGTAAATCATCTTCAACATAGTCCATTTGTGTTCCAACCAAAGCCATAACAGCTTTACTGTCAATGATGATTTTTACTCCTATTTAACAAAATGTGAGAAGAACCGATATTTCCCAATTACCTTTTTCTTCAACGACTTCATCAAATTTTTCGGGAGTTTTGCAGTAATTCATTGTATATGAGAGTCCATTACATCCTCTTCTTCTAACTCCAATTTTAACAGCTGTCTAAAAATTATTTGATATTTTTCTGGAAGAGAAGAATAGAATTTACATTGAGATCATTTTGCTTGTTCAATAAATATTTTATTCTATTTGCTGCATTTTCAGTCTATCAAGAGTTAGATCTGGAATTCGATATTGATTGAAAAGAAGTTCTGCAACTCGAAAATACTAAAGTTTTCAGAATCGAGAACAATAAATTTTGACTCTTCTTTTGAATCAAAAGAGAAGACAATGAGTTTAGAAAGGAGATGTAACAGTGAAAGGAAAGAAAAGTTTACCAATGTCATGAAAGCTTTAACTTTGGTAGCCATTTTGGGAGGAAATATGTCTGGATTCGAGAATAGATAATTCTCTTCAATAAAGTTTTAATTTCAATAAATATTATCGAATATTTTGAAATTCAAAGGGATTTCTTAGAGAGAAAATATAACAAAGACGTTTTTTGTTCTTGAATATCATCAGATAATTCTCCTGATTCTATATTTCATCAAATTAAAGGATAGCTAATTTTTCCAAGTCGTCTTATATTGAGTGCGAGAGTCGAATAAAATAATAATCGAAACAAAAAAAAATCGATTCAGAAGGAGAATTTATAACAGGGATAGGGTTTCTCAAAGTGCCAATTTTGCCTGTCTTTGCCTAATTTTTAAACTCATTATTCGTCAGATTTTTGGCAAACTCAGTCGATAGATTTGCCGGGTCTGACTCTTTTCCTGAGAAATAAGGAAAAAAAGAAAATTGGAAAATTTTGTGAACGATTTTTTTGAGAGAAACTTCTCACAAAAAATTTTATTTTTCATCATTTGAGAATTGAATAAAAAAATACAGAAATTTTTTTCAACTTTCTCCCGAAAAAGAAGTTCTGTATTTTTTGGGAGAGGTTTAAAAATTCAAATTAAGGAGGGTATTAATAAATTTATATAAGTAGATAACAAAGATAACAAATGTGTAAAGATAGATGAATGAATACGTTTGTATATAAAATACTTATGATTGATCGACTAGATCAATCATGGAGGCAATACATCTGAAGAAAACTCTTCATACGCCCAGATATATGCATAAAGATACGTATATAAAAATAACATATCAAAAACTAGATAGAATTAGAAAATGTCAAAAACATTTTCCTTTTGGTCCCCATAAAGTCAAAGTATTATGTATTACTACAATAAATATAAAATAATGCTTTCATTTGTTTTACTACTGCTGAAACAGTAGTAATAGATTAAAAATATTGGAACAAATAAATTTGTTTAGTGTATCTTGAGATTTGAGCCAAGCTAAATCTGTATTTTGGACGCTTAGAATGAGTTGTAGTAGGCCATTTCCCTTTCTTCATCAGAGGTAAGTGAGATTTCACTGAGTCCTTCATCGTGAACGGGAGAGCTGGCAAGGATTTCAAAGACAGGAAGCCTTTTCTTCTTTTGAGTCAAGGAAAAGTTCAATAAGTCTGGACAGCTGATAAACTTCTCATAAAAGAATTGATCCAAGGAAGCTGCTCTTTGTTCATGAACAAAGAGGCATCTTACACCGTAAGAGCAAACCATGTTTGTATGGAATGAGACACACTTCTTGGATTTATAGCGTCCTTTATTGAGAACTCTCTTTTCATTGAGCTCGTCCCTGCCATGAGCAAACTTGCACTTCTTTCCATAAGGGCACTCGCCAGTTTCTGAGAAGTTCTTGCAAAGTTCGGTCTTGAACTTGGTATCATCAGGCACAACCTTCTTTTTCTGGTTGAGGGCAGAGTTGAGGACAGTGTAATGGTCGTCTTGGTTTTCATTTGAAGACACGGAGTCGTTGAAGGAGGAGTGGAGATCCTTCTTGCGAGGGGAGAGACTGCCATCGACAGTGGAATCACAGGAGTCAAAGGAGGATTTGGAGTTGACTCTGTTGTGATTGTGGGAGTGGAGCTTGGCCTGAGGAGGCTTCAAGTTGGAGACACTGTGCAAGAACACGCGAGAAGGGTTGATGGAGACGTGCTTGTGAGAATGGGAAGTCATGGGTGAGACTAAGTTAAGGCGGGAGTGTTGATAATTTTGAAAATTTAAATTATTTAATTTGAGAGCAAAGTATTTAATATACAACGATAAAATAGGCGGCAAAATGAAAATCAAATTGAAATTTAAAAAGAGAGTTGTTATTTAGCTGTTTTCTGAGCTCAGTGAGTTGGGAATCCAAATTTTTTCAAGATTTTTTTTCTGATTGGTTTATTTTGAAAATTTAAATACAAAAAATCAAACCGGGCTTGGCACTAAAAAAAAGAACAAATTTGTTTTTTAGTATTTCCTATACTGGACACACTATTTTTCAAGAAAAACACAAAGAGGAAGAGGAGCGGATTAGTATTTATTTAAAAGATTCTGGGCTGGCACCTGGTCTAAAAAATTCAGAAAAGTATTTTTTGGTTCTGAACAAAACTGATTTTATATATTTGTTTACTAAATTTAGTGATTTGTCCCAGCAAATATTTGTTTCTGAGAAATTTTTGAGCAGCTAGATTGATGGATAGGTGTTTTCGATTCTGTACGAGAGTGGATACAAGGTTGAGCCAAGGACAGCTTTAAATAAGCAAAGATTCTATATACTATTTTCAAATTTCAAAAGAAAGGGACTTGGGTCCGGAAGCCTGAAATTGATTGTTAAGGTCAGCTCAGGAGGTGGTAAGCAGCAAAGTTTCAAGTTAAAGTTGAATAAAACAAAGAGTAAGTTACTTGGAGTGTACCTGACTTGAGACTAAGAAAGATATGAATTTTGTTTCATAAAATATAAAAAACTATAAATGAAAGACAGATTATTTATGAAAGTCCTAATAATTTAAGAAATCGATAATTTCGCCATGTTTATGAATATCACTTCATTGAATTTAGACCTGTGATATTGAAATCAGGGAAAGCCTATGGAATGGATTCAGAGAGAGAGAGAGAAACGTCTCCGAGAAGAAGGACTGAAGGTACAAATCTCCTGAATCCAGAGAGAATGCGATCGTTTATGATATAGGGGTTGGAAAATTCAAATCTCAACTGTTAGATTCAAACCTCTCAGGTCGATTTTTCTTTTTTTAAATTTGAAATTTTGAGGGAAAGAGGAAAAACCTCACTTTCAGAGTTATGTCTTTTCTTTATGCTCCACAGAGGAGTATGAGCCCTGATCGGAATGAATCCAAATCCAAGCAAGTTGCAAATTTGGTCTACTGAATGTTAAAAATGAGAAGAAGTCTTGAAGAGTTTTTGAGTTTAGGAGATGTTTTCTAGTTTATGATGAGCAATAATTGAGCTAAGCTCATCTGAGGAGGGATTATAGAAAATGACTGAGAGAAGAATTTTTTGCTTCAATTTCTTTGGAGGATCAGGAGAATATCTTCCCTCAGATAAAATCACAAAACCAGAATTTTATTCATCATTCGATGAGAGAGATATTTATGAGAAAACCATCTTTTTTGTGATATTATTAGATTATGTTATAAAATATATAAAAATCAAAAGATGTATACAAAATTCTCAAATAAACTCTATTATATTCTATTGTAAAAATGAAACAACATGATTTTTAAATTAGCAACATTTTTCTTTTTGTGGGGCAGGAGCTTTGGTTAATTTCTATTGGATTAAATAAGTTGAAAGATGCGAAACAAATTACTGTGAAATTATCATCTGGAGTGTTTCTTGGGATGGGAACTTTTGTTGCTAAATAAATTGTAAAAAATATTTTTTTAACGAGACTTACCCAGATCGAAAAACATTTCATCAACACCTTCTTTTGTTTTGGCTGATACTTGATAGTTGTAGATTTTTTTCTCTTCACAATAAGCTTTTACTTCCTGTAAAGGAACTTTTCTGTCTTCTTCAAGATCGATTTTATTTCCAACAGAAGCTATAACAATTTCCGAGCCGCATTCTTTGATAAGGTCTTCAACCCATGTTTTGGCTTTGATAAAGCTTTCCTTTTTTAGTTTTGAGTATTTGGAGAATTGAAATAATTGAATACATATGAGGTGATATCATGTACGATTAAAGCAGCTTTTGCGCCTTTATAATACATTGAGGTGAGGCCTCTATATTTTTCTTGCCCGGCGGTATCCCAGATATCAAACTTTACAATTTGTGTTTCAGTTTCGATAGCTTTCGTCAAAAGGTTGCCTCCTATGCTTTGTGAGAAAGATGCGACTAAATGAGCAAACCGATAGTGCTATTTTGTTTCTCAAAGAACTCATCTTTCACAAATCTATAGAACAAATTATTGGAAATTTCAAAGAATTCTCAAACCTCGTCGCTATACTCGTTTTTCCAACATACACATCACCAATCAGAACCATTTTGTTTACATTAACTTGTTTGGTAGGGTGTTGGCCCTTTCTTTCCATTCTTGGATCAATCATCTTGAGAGTTGAGAGGGAGAAATCTGCAGGCTCGAAATTATAAAAATAAATTTTATTCCAAAATTTTAGTTTTAACAAAGGAATTTCCAATCCTGATTCCATCACTTATCTCAACACAGAAAATTATACCTTTTTAAAAATTCATAGCTATTTGTTTTGATTGAGATTCAAAGTGAATGAGTGAATGATGAGTGAGAATAGTCTCCAGTAATCGGTCCAAGAGAATATCAGATATGAATTTTTGGGTGAAAATTTTCTCAATGGTCTAAAGTTGTTATTTTTGAGGCGCAAATATAATTGAGAAAATCTGTATCAAATAATGGTATTCGTTGATAAAGAAAGCATAAAACAAATGGTTATACTGTATGGATTTGTATGAACAATATTTTCTCATTTTAATCAGTAAGAAGAGAAAATCTAAATAATATAGATTTATCGATATTTTGATATTTTGAGTTACTGAATTTTCCAGCTGAAATCCAAACATTAAAGTTGTAAAGAGCATTCAAGAGAGATATTGCAATCAGCACCATACCTCCAAACAATAGCCAACCCCATTTTGTGTTGAAATATTCATTATAAATAATTAAAAGCACTGTGCATGCGACTGCAATAAGAGAAGACAGGATAAGTTTGATGAGTCCTTTTCTTTCAGCTTCTGAAGACTTACCATTGATTATCAAGGCAATATCTCGAGGGTGCATATTATAAAGAAGTCTTATGAGTTTTTTCTCGAGGGGATTGAAAGAAATAACTGGCGATTTGATTGGTTTTTTGTGAGAACCTTTAAACATAGGATCATAGAAAGTAATGTCGTCCTTTTGTAAGTTTATATTTCTCTCAATAGCTAATTGAATTTTATCAAACGAATGGAGATTGTATCGGTTGATCCAAAGCTTAAAAATCGCACTGAGAAATGATGCACCGATGAGGAAATATCCCAAAGCCTAAAGTTTTGAATATAAAAAGTGATGAAATTTAAATACTTGATGATCAAATGTTGGCAATTGTCCAGTTTTAATATCCAAGAATGTGAGATAAAAAGCAAATGCAATCAAGAAACCCAATTTGATGCTCAGAATGAATAAACTTGATGGTAGATGAGGTTGAGGAGATCCTGATTTGTATTCATCATAAAACATCCCGCTTGACTAAATTGGTTATAAATCAATTTAAAGACATGATCAAATACATAAACCAATTTGATGGCAGGAAGAGTAGCAAAGAAGACGGCAATAAGGGTGAATGAAATTGTATAGAGAAGGGGATCGTTATCAGAAATGAAAATGAGAATGATTCCGACAGCGAGTGAAGCGAAAGAACCTGCAATTGAAACTGACATGATAAAATTTCGTTTCACAGCAACAAGGCAAGTTATTAAAGACAACAGAAGCATAAGTCCAAATGTAATTTGCACCCAAAATGCTTCTGTACATAAATAAGAAGCTCCTTTTAGTCGATCTACACAGTATTGCTAGAAAGAGTGAGAGAATATTTCCTTCCGGCTTACTTGAATTGGTAATTCATCCACAATATAACGGTAAGACCAAAAAGCAAAGGAAAATAGAATTGAGAATTCTAAGATGGAGATGATTAGAGTCTTGAGCAAAAATTTGTTTGTATAGAGTTCGGTCAATCTCCTGTTGAATGTTGTAGTGATATCTTCTCTATCTTGATCATTTCTAGTTTTGACAAACATTATTGCCAGAATATTAGCAACTCCAAAGAGACAAGTAAATCCTATTGAGATCTTTTTGAAAGAGCTGATGTCATTAATTTGGTCACACCTGTCTAAACATTGAATACATTCCGTCTGCTTATCATTATCAGAACAAATTTGTGAACATGTGCAATCCTACGGTATTTTTAAGAATGAGTTATTTCGGAATCCAATTTACCGAGGTCCAGAATCTGATGTAGTATGGGAAAGCGATATAAACTAATAAAAAGAGAGCTTTGATGAAATGTTCGAGATAATAGATTTTTCTTCGATCTTCTTGTGATGGAGAATAATTGGCTGAGTTTTTAAAGGTTGTACAATTCCTAGAAGGAGGGGTCAGTCAGTCACAAAGATCGTATTTTTTACGCTAAAGTGAGGAAAAAGAAAAGAGGGAGAGTAGCCCATCTGAATTGTACGATTGAGTCTTCATAAGTTGAATTGGTTTCGAAAAAGAACGCAAGTGTAGCTACTACTCCAAGAGTTCCAACGATAGAAAGAAAGCTCTTGAGTTTTGTCTTTGGATAGCCCTTCGAGATTGGTTTAATCAAGATATCTATCGAATGATATGTTAAAATTCTTCAATGAATTTGTTCAAACCAAAGAAATAGCCAATGAAAATATCTAATAGAATACTGATGGCAGCTGCAAAGAAAAGGACTGAAATGAAATCAAAAGACTTTGATTCTGGGATAGCATAGACTCTCAAGGCATAGTAACTATTATTAGTGGGCTTCTTGAAGACAAATGAATGGTACCTGATATAGAATAGAACTGGAAAATTCAAACAGTCTCCAAGGGTGTTGAGTAAGATTAAAGGGAAATAACTCCATGAGAATGTCCCATCCATTGGTTCTAAGAAGCGAAACCTGAGTCTCCTTGCGTCGAGTAAATTTGTCAGTCTGGTTTCTACTCGAGTATATGCATAAGCTTCCATGGTTAGTTACTATTCGTTTTTCTCGGTAAATATGCAAAATTGAAATTTTAATAGTTTTTAATTGGTCCAAGTCGGAATTTTGAGAAGTGAGGAAAAATATTTGAGATGAAGAAGGAAACTCTGATGTGAGGTCTTCTTCTTGAAATAGAGGAGAAAAGATTTGAAATGGCAACGTTTTTATGTTAAATTACTTTTTTATAATTAATCAGAATATATATGTTAACAAGCAAGCAAATAAAAATCAAAGTGATTGATTGTTTCTCCCAGAAGAACTCTTAGAATCAATTTTATATACAGATACTATATATCTTGATTGAACATAGAAGATAGAAACTAGGAGGGTGATTTCTTATTTTTTAAATTAAATTTTTTTATTATCGTCATCATCTTGTGTGATGTCAATATTTTCTTTTTTAAGTGGATCAAGAACACATCCAACAGCTCCCAAGAAACCATCATGCTTCAAAAATATAGCCTAGAAAAATAATTTGACATTGGAAGAAAACCTCAAAAATACATTGATTCCTTCACCATCATGAGCACTAAAATAAGCAAGAGCATAACTAATACACTCCATCGTATCAGTGTGATTTCTGATAAAGTTTCCTGCGAAATATACTCTATAGAATTTCATAAGACTGTATTGTAAAAATCAGGTACTGTTTGATATTATTATTTTTGGCAGTATAATAAGCAAATTGACTGATATTGAAGGCAACCATGATAAGAAAACTCTTGACCATATCTTCTTTTCTTTGGAAAGATTATTTCTCTGAGACTAGGAAAGAAAGAATACTTGATGTTTTTGATATTTCTTAAATGGTCCATTGACATTTTTCCGAGACTTTCGAAAATTGAGGTTTGATTTTTTTGGAAAAAGAAACATACCTGATGGCAAGATTTTCAGAAGTAAGACCACTATGAGGGGAATCTTGACCGTGATAGATATCCTTAATTAATAAATCTGCATTTTCACTTTTTCCTTTTTTTGCGAGCTCTAAAAGCTGATCAAAGTCATTAATGCCAACAAGGAGATTCGAGAGTCCAAGAAAAGTTCCTAGAAAATGATTTAAAAAATGGAATAATCTTCGAAAAAACCTCCACCGAGAGTAGTTCCACCAACACGAGTATATTCATCTTTTGATGTGAACATAACGGCGCTAACTCCTGAACCAATGTTGATAAGTAAGAATGGATAATCAGGTTTCTAAAAATTCAAGTTATTGGCCTATAGAGACATTAAGACTCACAGCATTTAAGGGGATAACACCAGTAGCATCTCGATAATAAAAACTGTAATTTTCAACATTTCCCATAATAAAGTTGAGTCCTTTTAATAATGAAGCGATTTCTGCGTCTTTAATATATTCAGGATCCAGTTCCTATCAAGTTGAGACGAGGAGTAATTCAGCGAATTTTTTTTACTTTGAGTTGTTCACTGTATTTAAAAGCTCCCCCTCCTGTGACTTGTAAATGTTTGACATGATATTGTGCTTTTAAATCTAACAAAGGTGATCTTTAGCAACTCAGAGAATAGAGAGTACCTTTTAAGAGCTTGAAGAGAGTGCCAATGTCATTGTTTTGGAATTTATTAAAGAGAAGCTCTCCTTTTTTAAATTTTGCTAATGGATAAATCAGATTAAATAAAGAAAGGAGGGGAGGACAGCACCTGTAAGGTTTTCAAGGTTGGGGAATTTGAGATTGACACCTGTAGGGCACCAAATGCAAAGCTTTGAGAGGGTACCACCGATATCTATGCCAACAAATATTTGTTGTTTTGAAGCAGATTCCATTTTTAAAGGCAAGTGTAAAGGCGAAAATTATTTTAGGATAGCCAGATTGTAATAATCAGAAAAAGGCAAATTATTAATGTAGGTAGGTAGGTGATAGCGGCGGAATGAGAAATTAATAATAATACAACATGAACTGGGTTCTTTATACAAACTCTTGATGTAGACCAATATTTTTCAAAATGATAGATAGACAGACAGGGAGATAATAAAAAATATCTACAAACTTTCAAAACTCGATTTGTTTTTTTCATTCATCCATAATAATATGATGATGCTGAGGGAATAAATAACCAATTAGTTTTGTACTCCAAGGTTTACTTGGTAGTTATAGTTCTATTTGAGAGTTCTTCAGCCTTTTTAACAACACTTTCTTCCCAAATTTTAAGCATACTTTCTTTCACCTTTTTAGTAAAGAAAAGAATTTTCTATTTGGGATTTAGAATTGAAAATTAGAATATAAAGTTACCTCTTCACTATCAGATTCAGCTTGTTTTAAACGGTTCCACTCATAATATAATGTCATGAAAAAGTTTTGTGTTGGTGCAACAAATCTAAAATATGAGAATGGAAAAATAAATTTTTATTACCTTTCATTCCAGAGACCTCCGAGACTACTTTTGACTTTATCAAGATATTCTGTGAATAAAACTTCTCTGTCGGTAGAATGAACTTTGAAGATAATCCAAGTTTCCATTAAGCTATTGTAAAAATCTTGAGCTGGTTGGATAAACCTGATTTTGACGTCATTTGAAAGTCCTTGGGTTTTGGTACTAAATTGATTTTCAAGTTGAACTAATTTATTATAATTGACCTAAGAAGAGGGTTTTAATACAACTCATCAGATGAAAAAGGTTACTTCGACCATATTAGTGACGAAATTTCTAGAGATTTGCCAGCCTAAGTTGGATGATTTGACCATATTGTTGACATAATGAGCCGCAAATTCGATGGTATTAGGGTTGAGGAGTTTTTCGAGTTTCTTGCTAATCTTTTTAATTTCAACAGAACTGGTTGCTTGGTGAGCACTTCTTTTTCCGAGCAAAGACCCACCATTGTGATTGTTGTTAATTTGCAATTGCTTAAAGTTCTTTTTCAAATCGTGTTCTTCGTCTGGGTTGCTATCATTATCATTGGAAGGAGTTGAAGGTCCTTCAGTCTGGAAATTGGAAGAGAAAACTGTGAGATTTTTTAGATCTTTGTCATCTGGTGTCTGGACTTGAATTTGTGATTGTCTTTTACTTGAATCCATCACATAATCTTTGATTCTTTCAGTGGCAACAAGAATAGGTTTAATCATTCTACGAGGATGAGATTTGAAATAATTAGAAGGGGTACTTGGATTTGGTTTGGTAGAAGTTTTGGAGCTTATTGTAAAGGAATTTTTTTGATTCAAGAATGAATCCTCCATTTTTGCCACTAGGATCACCAAAGTATCCAGCAATCATTTCCTTCCAAACTTTGGTTGCGCTCACATAGAATGCTTGGGTCAGAGCGTTAAAACTGATTTCATCTAGAATGTTTGGTTGAGCATATTTAAATCATAAGGGGTTACTGATATCATGAGTAGAGAACTTTTCGCGAACTCTTTGTTGGAAAGCCTCAAGTTTGCGAGTATCGTCAGACTTGTGTTCAAGAGGAATATCAGTGATCTGAGCGTCTGCTTTTTTGGCTCCTGGAGATTGATTTTGTTCAAAGGGACTTTGGTCAGGTGAAGTGACTGATGTTTTAACAGATGAGATGGATTGATTGGGGGAAGCTGGTTTGGTTCGATTTTCTTTTTGGATTTCTAACCAGATTTCGAGAGCTGCATTAAAAATATCTTGGCTTTGGACATAGATGGTGGTCTCATTTAACTTTTTGTAGACACATTTCTTTGAATATTCATGCCATTCCTCCCCTAATCCTGTTAAAATTGCCAACTAAAAGACAGGTACCAAGGAAATGATCGAGATCTTTTTTAAAGGAGAGATATTTGGAGAACATGATTTCAGCATCTTCGTGAAAAAGCTTAAAGTTGGAGTAATAGAAAGTGGTGCTCTCTTCTAAATCAGTTCTAATAACAGGAGGAGCTTCTTTTTCTAGAAAGTTTGTTAGAAATATCGTGAGACACGCATAGTTACTGAAAAGCCGAAAACCTTCCATGTTTGGGGGAGTGTTTTATGCTTTGGATAAAGTGAATAAGAAATTTTAATCAGATGACAGCATCAGAATAAATAAACCGTAAATTTGATTTTCATCAGCAAACGTCATCGTCGATGACGTTACGTAATCGCCTGACATCTCCCAGTATAGAAAAGAGTTTTTAATTAAATTTGATGATGTCACCCTGTTTTTGTTTTTAGGTTTTAGGGAAAGAGAATGGGGATAGAGGCTTCAAAATATTTATTCATTCCCTCGAGAACTTTGATGGGAGGGACTAGAAGAAAGGTAACCGTGTTTATTTAAATGCCTTTCTGAAGGCGGGTGATTATCGACCATAATATCATCATATTAATTATTTGTTTGCGCGTAAGTAATCAGAGGATATGACATACTAAAACGCGAATTTTTTACAAAAAAATTCGATTTAATTCAGGTCGTTTTTTAAAATTATGATGATGTATTCCAATTGCTGCATACTGCGCATAATTCTATTTTTTAACAGTTGATTTTTGTCAAGTTGGCCATTATAATGAAAGCTATCGAGAATATTTTGTTGATTTGCTAGTTTTTATTGAGAGGAAAGAAATTTTGGAGAATTACTGTGCAGACAAGAAGTGAATATCAAGAGATAATTGTTGGAGTGAAATCTCTCTTTGACTAAGAAGTCACATGGATTCGCAAATAAGTTATAATATTGTGTTTGAGTCTAAATCATGACCTCGGGGTGTGGAGTTCAAGAATTAGCCGACTATCTTTCACAGTATTGAGCAGGTGATGTTGGCAACTCGAATTTGAGTAATTGAGAGAGAATTCTGTAACAAAAAAGTTGAGAAAGTTCATGTTTCCTTCACTTCTACTCTCTATTAGGAATCTCAGGAAGAAGATCAAGGAAAATTTTCAAATCTATGACTTCTTTAATTTGGACTCGAGAGACTTAATAACTAAGTAGAAGCTTGCAAAACTAAACTTGGCTTCCAATGAATTGAGAAACGTCATCATTCGATCGAACTTTGTTTATTTCAATAAACTCACCTTAATTTCATGTTAAATAATGGAATTAAAGAAATCACGTCATCTGAATAGCTTTCAAAATAATTTTCATTGATTAATAGTTTCTCGTGAGAGATTCTGGATGTGGATGTTGAAAAACTGAAATTAGTGATCTCTCATCAAAATTTGGATTTTGAAGGTTCAAAGAAGTTGTAAATTCATTTTTTTCAGAAAAAAAAAAATTACTAAAAAAACTCTTTTGCTCAACTGTCTGTAAGGAATCACAGTCTCTTTTCATCCTCTATTAAAAAATTATCTCTGAAGGAAATTATCGAAACTCTGGATCCCAAAGGTTTTTTGCAAAAAAATCGTCTTTTTTATTTGAGCGCGACACAATTCTAAAATTTATTTTTCAAAGTTCTCATCCAAAATCTTTGAATAAAACAATTTTTGGGTTCATCTGAGCAAAAGTAACAGGAAACCTTGCCAGATCTGATGATGTCTGAGAAAAACAAAATTTTGTGACTAGCTTTTTTCCAATACTGCGTTTTGAATGAGATTTGCACTACTTGTTCAGCACATTCGAACTAGATCCAAAAATCAATCTTCCTTTTCTATTTTAAAGTGAAAGACAAGGATCCCTTAAGTTTTTTTTTGGAATTAAAAATTTTGAATACAAACGATACACAAATCAAGACACATAAAAAAATAATTTTGGAAGACGTATGAACTTGAAAGAAGAGTTTGTGGAAGGTGGATCTTTGATCACTAGCAATAATACTTGTTGGTACTCAATATCACAGAGCTCGATCAGAAAAGATAAATCTGCTCCTTGTGCTCGTTGGGGTCATTCTTCTGCTTTGCTTGAGAAGAATTTATTTATCTATGGAGGAGCAGGAGATAAAACAGGAGCCAAGCACTGGGAAACTATGTACAGACTTGATCTTGAGACTTGGGAGTGGACAAAACTTCAAGCAACAAATAAAGCCCCAAGCTCCAGAGACTCTCACACACTGACAGTATTCCAAAACAAATTGTACTTATTTGGAGGGAGCCATGAGAGTGAAACATTAAATGATTTGTATGAGTATGATTTGAGTACCAACGCCTGGAAGCAAATTGAGGCTAAAGGAGAAGCTCCACCACCAAGGGAAGGACATTCAGCATGCTTGTATAAAGAGAGATATTTGATTATATTTGGAGGATGGAATGGAGACGAGGCATTGAATGATTTTTATGCTTTTGATTTGATTGATCAGGAATGGATAAAAATCCAAAATCAAAACTGGAGTGAGCCTGTTGCAAGAGAAGGCCATTCCTGCTGCCTAATCAAGGATGATCTTTACCTTTTCGGAGGACAAGGGAATGGCATCATTCAGAACGAGGAGAGCATGGAACTGTTTTTTAATGATCTTTACAAGTTTCAGATCGTATTTGGGAATAAGACTGGAATTGCAACCTTTGAGAAAATTGAGCCAATAGGAGCGTTGCCAGATCATAGATCATCCCATTCCGCATCTGTATATAAAGATCGATATCTAGTGGTTGTTGGAGGTGAGGGCTATCCAAATCATAATCAGACCAAGGCAAACCCAATGTCTGAGGAGAACTATTCATGTTTCCCAAAAAGAGATGTTTGGATTTATGATACGGAGACGAATAAATGGTCCTCTCCAAAGATAAAGAACGAGAAAGAGATGATTCCTCGATTTACACATAGCTGTGACAGTTTCCAAGACTACTTTATTGTCTTTGGAGGATTAGAAGATTATCAAAACTCTTCTAATGTGCTTTATGTTTTATCACTAAATGGAACAAGTCCATTTCCAAATGATTCGCGACAGCAGCAAGGCCAGATTTCAAGTGAGAAAGATAGCCTCTCCAGAGTAGTACCTGCAAAAGAAAAGACAGAGTTGGAGGGATTTACTATCTCTGCTGGATTTTTAAGTCACCTTGCCAGCTCGATGAATTGGCCATTGGCAGCATTCGGGCTTCTTTTGGACAATGCAGTGATAAGCAAGGCTCAAAATTTCAAAATTGACGTAAAGACGAAACAAAAGAGATTGAGTGAGAGTATCATTAGTGAAGAGCTGAAGAAGACTCATTCAAGTGAAGAAGACATCACATATCTCCAGATTGAAAACGATGGAGATGCGTGGGAGTATTATGATTTTATTGACATTTTTATGCGACATGATGTGGACCTCCATAAGGTGGAGCCAAATGAAGAGGAAAGTGGAAGAATAAATGAGTACGCCTTTAATCTCAAAGTTGGAAGTTTAAGATTGGGCAGGACATTTATTTATGTTAGCAAATCTCAAGATGAGATTTCAATAAGTTTTATGAGTTCAGACAGAAAATATAATCCTGATATCCATGGAAGCCATGTATTCTTATACAGTTGGAGGATAAGTACTCAGGAATATCTGACGAACCAAGCCCAGAAAAATAAGGACATCATCATGAATGCTCTGTCTGGTATTTTCACAGAGGATGATTTGCTTGAAGGGATGGAAACACTCTCAACTCGACTTTTGATTATGGATCTCCATCCAGTGGCAGTTATAAGATCTGGAACACAACAAAAACAAGACTTGGAATTATTGTTTAGAAAAAGTGATATTTTTGTCAGAACACTCGATAAAAATCTTCAATCATTTTATAAGAACCCTTTAATCGAGTTGTCTCTTCGAACTTACCTCAGACACTTTTTCTTGAATCCAGTTCAAGCGAACATCAAAATTTCACTTAATGGTGAGCCTATCCCACTTGTCAACATCCAAGAGACAATTGAAAGTTCACCTGCTGAGCCCAACTTTGCCATTAAAACGGTTTCAGAACCCTGGTTTAACAGTCAGTTTATTCAAAAATTTGTCAGTGGTAATGATGAAGAAGAGAAGGATCGCGAGCTCAAATTAAAAGATCATAAAGAAGATTTGCAAAAAGCAGGATATAATCAAGGTATGCTTGTGTATTATGATAATAGATTGGTGAGAAGATTGGAGAATCCAAAGCTTGGAAATCTTGATTTTCTATCTCTTCAAATTCGCAGTCGTTTGCATAATAATCAGCCATTGACTCCTTTGTTTAACCTCCACGGTTTTGTGGAGCTTAAAAATCCATTAAAGCCAAACGTCTTTAAAACCGTAAAATTGTGAAGAGTATTTTTAACTAATTATGATTAGGAAATTGAAGATCCTTATAATTCTATTCATTTTTACTCTTCATTGGTGGCAAAGATTTTTGAACCACCTCAGAGTATCAAAAGAACAAATGATGCAAATAATGATGAATATGAAACTTTGACTAAAAAAATCAAGTCCACTTAATTAATTTTTATGAATTATGAATTCAGAGATTTTCATTTGTGTATATTGTTTAATTTACTTTTTAAATCAAAGATCGGAAGCCAGAAGAAAGGATAATAATTTTGGTTAATTTCCTCTGGAATGGAATAATAGTGAATTCAATCTAAAGCTTTGAAATAAATTTTAATTTTATGGTGATTTTCAACTCTTTGATGAAATTAATCATCAAAATGATTTCAAAAACTCTCCAGATTTAAACAGAGTTCACGGAAACAGAAATCTGGCTCTAAGTTTCTTGAAAGAGGTTTAAGAAGAGTTTTGACAAAGACTAGATGGCTTGAGAATGAAAGAAGCCTCGTCCTTTTGGTGGGACTTTGTTTCTCAAAGCGAGAATATATTATTTTTATTTGATCAAATGTGTGGGCTTAATTTTTATTACGTTTGAGATTGTTACACAAAATACATTACTAAATATAGTTTGTGATTCTGCCAACCAAGCTGCCAAAATGCAAGAGAAAATCCGAGCCGAGTCTGGTTTGACTGTGATCGGATCTTTGCTCGCCTAAAAAAAGTTCAAGTCCAGGAAATCAGACAAGGTGTCAGAAGAAACCATCCAGAATCTCTGGGAGACTTTTTCAGAGACATATGAAAGATTGTGATTTTTTTCGAGGGAGAATAAGATTTTTCAAGAGAAGACTCGTCTTTTGCCTCTCAGGAGAAGAAAAAGCATTTCAATTCGGAATCAGGTTTTTAAAGTTTATAGGACAGTAGAGGACAGTACAATGAAATTTTTCCAGTTAATTTTGATTATCTAACTTACTCTTTTTTTT
>Ga0182738_1002742_pt1 | contig 20708 bp, 20 predicted proteins | sample eDN5th30CBELigMG_FD_128876 | JGI IMG/M metagenome (GOLD analysis project Ga0182738, IMG submission 128876) | Enriched Miracle-Growth compost microbial communities from Emeryville, California, USA - eDNA 5th pass 30_C BE-Lig MG (version 2)... ... | reverse complement strand
CCGGGCTCATGCGGCGGTCCCAGCTTCGCCTCTCCTCCGTCGAACCTCGCTGAACCGCCGGGCTCATGCGGCGGTCCCAGCTTCGCCTCTCCTCCGTCGAACCTCGCTGAACCGCCGGGCTCAGCCGGCCTGTTGACCAAACCCCTGCCGCGGCGGTAGCTGCACCCCGATCTGCTGGGCCAGCCGATAGCCGGTGTCCGCCAGTCCGCGGATGCGTTCGGGCCGCAGCCCGGACTGCAAAGCGGTATCGAGCAGGCCCGCCATCCGATGCCCAGGCTTGCCACGCAGGGCAGCCTCCAGTGACACCCCGGCCAGCGGGCCATCGCCACGCGCGTAGGCGCTGAACGCCAGCAGGACCAGTGCTTCGGCCCGCCACGGCTCGGGCAAGGCCCGGGCCAACGCCGACCAGAGCCGCTCAGCTTCATCTGCACGCTCGCCGATTGCCAGCGCGCACAGGGTGTCCCGGACCAGCATGTCGGTGAGCGGGCATCCGAGCCGGGCCAGCTCCGCAGCGGTGGGCTCCCGGCCGCCCGCCAGCGCGACGATGGCGGCCAGCACCTGCTCGACGTCGCGGCGGGCCCGATCCCGGGCGGCGCCCTCCCCCGCCGTCCACTGCGCCGCACAGTCGTCGATCGCCGCGGCCACCGCGGCACAGCGGGCCTCGTCATCGGGGGTGATGACCGCCTGCAGATCTGCGCGCCGGGCGTACAGCCGCCTACCCTCCAGCACCGCGGCTGCTGCCAGCGGCGACGCCTCCGGGTCGTCGACCGGGCCTCCGACGCCGCAGCCGTCGATGCAGTGCCACCGGCCGTCGTGCGCCACCTGGTCCACCACGTGCGCGCTGAGCAGCACGATGTTGTGGCCGGACAACTCCTCGGTGAGCGCGGCGATCAGCCGGCGGTGCTGGTCGTTGCAGACCGGGCAGCGCGCGCCCGCGGCGTCGACGATCACCGCGATGGCCGCCGCGGGAGCGGCGGCCGCGGCGACATCGGCGAGCCGCCCGACGGTGTCCACGAGTGTGTCGGAGAGATCGACCCGCAGCACCGAGCCCAGTTCACCCCCGTCGAGCACCACCAGGATCAGGGATTTCTCGGGTACGAAACCGAGGATGGCCGGCAGCGCAGCGATGAGGGCTCCGGGCCGATTCAGCGTGAATTCCGGTTGCTTGGTTGTCATGGCAGCAACGTTGACGATCACCCCCGTCATCGGGGGCGCGTGCACGCCTGCCCGGCGACCAGGTTGGGGATGAACCGCCAACTGTGAACCGATGGTGTTCGAGATGCATGACCGGGCGAATGGGCGTAAGTGTCTGTGTCATGGATGCGAAGCGCGAGTACGACATCATCGTGATCGGTTCAGGTCCAGGAGGGCAGAAGGCCGCCATCGCCTCGGCCAAACTCGGCAAATCGGTCGCGGTGGTCGAACGCGGCCGGATGATCGGCGGTGTCTGCGTGAACACCGGCACCATCCCGTCCAAGACGCTGCGCGAGGCGGTGCTGTACCTGACCGGGATGAACCAGCGCGACCTCTACGGCGCCAGCTACCGGGTCAAGGACAAGATCACGCCCGCGGATCTGTTGGCCCGCACCCAGCATGTGATCGGCAAGGAAACCGAGGTGGTGCGCAACCAGTTGATGCGCAATCGCGTCGACCTGCTCCTGGGACACGGCCGGTTCATCGACCCGCACACGATCGTGGTCGACGGCCATGGCGGCACCGAGAAGACCACGATCACCGGTGATTACATCGTGATCGCCACCGGAACCAAGCCGGTCCGCCCCGCCGGCGTCACGTTCGACGAGGAAAGGGTGCTGGACTCCGATGGGATCCTCGACCTGCGATTCATCCCGGCCTCGATGGTGGTCGTCGGCGCCGGTGTGATCGGCATCGAGTACGCCTCGATGTTCGCCGCGCTCGGCACCCGGGTGACAGTGGTGGAGAAACGAGACTCGATGCTGGAGTTCTGCGACCCGGAGGTCGTCGAAGCCCTGCGTTTTCACCTGCGCGACCTGGCCGTCACCTTCCGGTTCGGCGAAGAGGTGACCGCCGTCGACGTCAGCTCCAGCGGCACCGTCACCACGTTGGCCAGCGGCAAGCAGATCCCCGCCGAGACGGTGATGTACTCGGCCGGTCGCCAAGGCCACACCGCCCACCTCGACTTGGCCAGCGCCGGCCTGGCCACCGACGAGCGGGGCCGCATCGTCGTCGACGATATGTTCCAGACCTCAGTCGAGCACATCTATGCCGTCGGAGATGTGATCGGTTTCCCCGCCCTGGCGGCGACATCGATGGAACAGGGCCGACTGGCCGCCTACCACGCGTTCGGCGAGCCGACCGATGGGATCACCGACCTGCAGCCGATCGGGATCTACTCGATCCCTGAGGTGTCCTACGTGGGGGCGACCGAACTGGAACTGACCCGCAGCGCGATCCCCTACGAGGTAGGGGTGGCCCGGTATCGGGAGCTGGCCCGCGGTCAGATCGCCGGGGACTCCTACGGCATGCTCAAGCTGCTGGTGTCCACCACCGACCTGACGCTGCTCGGCGTGCACATCTTCGGCACCAACGCGACCGAGATGGTGCACATCGGCCAGGCCGTCATGGGATGCGGCGGCACGGTGGAATACCTGGTGGACGCGGTGTTCAACTACCCGACGTTCTCCGAGGCATACAAGAACGCCGCATTGGACGTGATGAATAAAATGCGGGCCCTACAGCAATTCCGCAGCTGAGGCGCCGCCGGAAACATTTTCCTCGCTCAGCGAACGCCCACAGCGCCGCGGAATTCCGGCGGTGCACCCGTACGTTGTGCAGCACATGCGCGCACCGTTTTTCGGCGTGCGGCCCCGGTGGGGGAAAATGGACGGTGCGATCCCTTGCGATCTGCACAACGAGGAGGCGAAGGCGATGGCCGACTACCCGGACAACGGTCCCGACCGGGACCGGCACTATCAGGTCGAGCAGAGCGGCATGTACGAACTCGAGGTGCCGGCACCGCAGCTGATGTCGGCGGACGGCGAGGGACCGGTGCTGATCCATGCTCTGGAGGGCTTCTCCGACGCCGGGCACGCGATCCGGCTGGCGGCCAAGCACCTCAAGAGCAAGCTGGACAGCGAGTTGGTGGCCTCGTTCGCGATCGATGACCTGCTCGACTACCGCTCGCGGCGGCCGCTGATGACGTTCAAGTCCGACCACTTCACCCACTACACCGAACCCGAGCTGAGCCTGCACGCGTTGCGGGACAGTGCGGGCACGCCGTTTCTGCTGTTGGCGGGCATGGAGCCCGACCTGAAGTGGGAGCGGTTCATCACCGCGGTGCGACTGTTGGCCGAGCAGCTCGGGGTGCGCCGGACCATCGGCTTGGGCACCATCCCGATGGCGGTTCCTCACACCCGGCCGGTGACGCTGACCGCACATTCCAACAATCGCGACCTGATCAGCGAATTCACCCCGTGGATCACCGAGGTTCAGGTACCCGGCAGCGCATCCAACCTGCTGGAGTACCGGATGGCTCAGCACGGCCATGAGGTCGTCGGCTTCACCGTGCACGTGCCGCATTACGTGGCCCAGACCGACTACCCCGAGGCCGCGGAAGCGCTGCTCAAGCAGGCCGCCCAGACCGGCGCGCTGGAGCTGCCGCTGAGCGACCTCCGCGACTCCGCGGCCGAGATCCGGGCCAAGATCGACCAGCAGGTCGAAGCGAGCGCCGAAGTGGCCCAAGTGGTGACGGCCCTGGAACGCCAGTACGACGCATTTGTCACCGCCCAGGAGAATCGCTCGCTACTGTCTCGCGACGAGGAGCTGCCCAGCGCCGACGAGCTCGGTGCCGAGTTCGAGCGTTTCCTGGCGCAGGAGGCGAAGAAGAACCTCGACGGCGACGATTGAGGTCCGGGCTACCCGGTTCGACGAAGCGTGGCAGTGAGGTGGTTCTGCGCGGGCTGGCCGACGGCACCCATCTCCAGCGTGTAGGACAATTCATCGCCGTCGAGGAGATAGTGGCGGCTCAAGACGGTCACTTCTTTGGCCGTCGGCGCCAGCCCGATCGTCGGTGCGGACATCTGCAGGTCCACGCCGTTGGCGGTGACCGTGTAGCTGCCTACCTCGATTTCGGTGATACCGCTGGGGTGCGCCAGCACCCACTCGATCTGACCGGGTTGCGGTACCCGCAGGTAGCCGGTCTCGGCATGCAGGGGCAGACCCTCGGAGGGCGACTTGGTCTTCTGGCCGTAAACCAGGAACGGCTTGCCGACGTGTGAGAACACCACCTCTTCGAGGTAGTCGAATGACGCGATTGTGGGATACACCCCGGATCCCCGGCCTGACCAGGTGCCCAACAGCGGGGCCAGCTCCACAAGGTTCGGATGCAACTCGGGTGCCATACCGCCAGCGTAGTGCGCGGTGGCGCCCGTATGGCTCAACTGGTGCTGGGCATCTCGCGGTGTTCGCGCAGGGCCTCGATCTCCCGCTCGAAGTCGGCGGCCGAGGAAAAGGACCGGTACACCGAGGCGAATCGCAGGTAGGCCACTTCGTCGAGTTCGCGCAGCGGACCCAGGATCGCCAGCCCCACCTCGTGGCTGGGAATCTCCGGCGAACCTGCCGCTCGCACAGCGTCTTCCACCTGCTGGGCGAGCAGATTCAGCGCATCGTCATCGACCTGGCGGCCCTGGCAGGCCCGGCGCACGCCGCGCATGACCTTCTCCCGGCTGAACGGCTCGGTGACGCCACTGCGTTTGACCACGGCCAGCACTGCGGTTTCCACCGTGGAGAAGCGGCGGCCGCATTCCGGACAGGATCGACGGCGCCGAATGGCCTGACCTTCATCGGCTTCGCGGGAATCCACCACCCGGGAGTCTGGATGGCGACAAAACGGGCAGTGCATTGCCGCTCCTTCGCCGTGCCGGGAACCCGCGCCCTCAGACAGCTGGGGCACCGTGGGCCATTGGGACAACTGCGAGCGTACCTGCGCGGGTTGCCGACGGCGCTGCGCAGTGGCCGCAGTCGGCGGCCGAACCGACACGGCGACCTCAGCCCAGCGGCGTGATCAGCGTCTGGCCGGCGTCCAGGGCCACCGACTCGAGGCTGTTGAGCTCGCGGATGCGCTCGATGACCTGTCCGGCCGGCGCGTCCGGTGCGACGCGGGCCGCCAGGTGCGCCAAGCTCTCCCCACTCTGGACACGCACCACGCCGAGCTGATCGGGCACCGCGGAGGCACTGCCGGCTGCTGCCGCACCGAACTGGGCGATCAGCCCGAGCCACACAGTGATCCCGGCGGCGACCAGAGCCAGCACAACGGTGGTCGCCGGGGTGATGGCCTTGACCGGCTGCGGCCGGTGCGGCGCACGGGACATCAGCACCCCGGAACCACGGTGCCGTAGCGCGGCACCGCCCGGCCGCGGCCGGACCAGCCGTGCCGGCTGGGTGCGGATCGGGTAGGCGCGGCCCGAGGTCCGAGGACCGCGATGCGCCTGGGCCCGCTCGTCGCGGGCCGGCTCGAACGTCGGGGCGATCGTGTCGATGAGCATCATGTGCGGTTCTCCCTCACTCGGCGTCGGCGATCCTGTTCGCTCGGCTGTTCGAATAGTAATCGATCGTACGTTCGATGTCCGAACACGTGATCGAATCGTTGTCGAAAACATTAGCGAAGAGGTCCGACAAGTCGTCGGCGCCTTCGAACGCCAGCGCGACACGCCTCGAACACATGTTTGATTTAACGCAGCTATGCGACTAGATTCGCCCCCATGAGTGACAGCAGCAGTAACTCGGCGGGTCCGGACTCAGCGCTGACGGCCCGGCAGCGCACGATCCTGAACGTCATCCGCGCTTCGGTGAACGAGCGGGGTTACCCGCCGAGCATCCGCGAGATCGGCGACGCCGTCGGACTGACCTCGACCTCCTCGGTCGCGCACCAGCTGCGCACGCTCGAACGCAAAGGCTATCTGCGCCGTGACCCCAACCGTCCCCGCGCGGTCGACGTCCGTGGCCAGGACGACATGGCCGGCGCCGTCGAGGCCGCGCAACGCACCGAGTTCGCCGGTTCGGATGCGCTGCCCGAGCCCGCTTTCATTCCGGTTCTGGGCCGGATCGCGGCCGGCGGGCCGATCCTGGCCGAGGAAGCCGTCGAGGATGTCTTCCCGCTCCCCCGCGAGCTGGTCGGTGAAGGCGAGCTGTTCTTGCTCAAGGTGGTGGGCGAATCGATGGTGGACGCCGCGATCTGCGACGGCGACTGGGTCGTGGTGCGCCAGCAGAACGTCGCCGACAACGGCGACATCGTGGCCGCAATGATCGATGGCGAGGCGACCGTCAAGACGTTCAAACGCACCGGCGGTCAGGTCTGGCTGATGCCGCACAACCCCATTTTCGACCCCATCCCGGGCAATGACGCGGTGGTGCTGGGCAAGGTCGTCACCGTCATCCGCAAGGTCTGATCATGTTCGCGCCGTGCCCACCGTTCGATGCGGAATCGGCGCGCTACAAGGTGCAGGCCGCCGAGGACGCCTGGAACACCCGGGATCCCGCACGCGTGGTGCTGGCCTATACCGAGGACTCGGTGTGGCGCAACCGGGACGAATTCCTCACCGGGCGCGGGGAGATCGAAGCATTTCTGCGACGCAAGTGGGCCGCCGAACGCGACTACGCGCTGCGCAAAGAGCTGTGGTGCTACCAGGACAACCGAATCGCGGTGCGCTATCAGTACGAATGCTGCGACGCGGACGGCCAGTGGTGGCGCAGCTACGGCAACGAGCTGTGGGAGTTCGCCACCGAGGGCCGGATGAGCCGCCGCGAGTCCAGCATCAACGACATCCCGATCACCGCGGCGCAGCGGCGCCTCTTCGGCCCGCGCCCGCAGCGCGAACGCGACCTGCCGCTGCCGCTGCGGTGATCAGCCGGCCCTGGTGAAGCCGTTGAGCCGCGCCGCATCCTCGGTGGCGAACCAGATCTCGGCGAGGGTGTCGTCGTACAAGGCGTTCTGCGGGGTGTAGTAGAGCCCCGAGCCGATGTTTGCCTTGATCGGATAGCCGTTCGGCTGCTGGTACGGGTCGTCCAGCGGCAGGTGCATCACCGGGTGCACCGATTCGTCGATGCCGAAGTTGCGCGGTTCGCCACCACCTCCGAAGGTGCGAGTGTCCGCGCCACCGCCAAACCTGCGGGATTCCGCGACAGCGCCGAACCCGCGTGGGTCCGCCCCGGTACCGCCGTGCCCCACGGCATGCCGACCGGTGCCGAAATCTTCTTCGGTCACCACCCGGGTGGGTGCGGTGTCGGTGTCGTCATCGTCGTCGACCTCCGCCTCGCCCTCGTGCTCGCCGTAGTGCAGCCACGGCGCATCCGGAATCGAGGAGACGGGCAATTCGGGCTCGGACGCGTACGGCGATGCGGAGGCGCCGTAGCGACTCGGCAGCCGGACGGTGCCCTCGTTCTCGCGGTGATCTTCGCGGTGGTCTTCGCGACGGTCGTGGTGGGCCCACTGCTCGTCATCGTCGTCGTAGTCGTCGGCGACCGGGGCCGGGACTGCAACCGGCGAGCCCGGCAGCACAGCGGCCGGCCGACGCCGCTGCCACCACATCGCAGCCCAGGCGAGGGCACCCAGCACTGCTAGCACCACAACCGGGATCAGCACCCACATCCAGTTCCAGTGCGTTTCCTTGACCGAGCCGGTCGACGTCGACTTGCTGCCGTCGGGCAGGTTCGTCCCGGGAATCTGCAGGCCCGACAGCGCTTGCGCCAGCTCGGCCGGTTCGCTGCTGTAGGTGTTGTTCGCCTGATTCCAGGCGATCGATCCGCCGGTGAACTTCTGCGACACCACGTCACCCTCGACGGTCTGGTCACCCACCGGGGCGCCCAGCTTTCCGGAAGCTCCGTCGAGCTTGTCCCAGGCCGACTTCATCGCCCCGCGCACCACGAAGGCGCCGTTGTCGGGGCTGAAGAAGATCACCGGCTCGTCCTCGGCGGCGAACGAATTGAACTTGCTGCCCGAGATCGCTCCGTCAGCCGTGCCGGTGATCGGGAAGCCGAGATCGCTGCCGGCCGGACCGCCCAACGACTCGTACTTGGCCAGCACATCGCCTAGGACCGCGTTGGCTCCGGTGACCGTACTGAAATAGACCTTGCCGTGGGCGAAGTCCTGACCCACGCCGCCGTTGTCGCCGATGGTGTACTGGTCGCCCCGCTTGGCCCCCAGTGCGCCGGCGGGCCCGCCGGCGCTGCGCCAGGCCTGATCGATGGCGGCGGTCGCGTCGACCTGGGCCTGCACATCAGCCAGCTGCGCCGCCAGCTCCGGCGGAACCGTAGTGAACGTCCTGGTCGCACTGTCAAAGGACAGCGTCCCGGCGCTGAACTTCTGGGTGACGACAGCGCCGTCGTAGCTCTCGTCGTCGACCGGGACCCCGAGCGCTCCGGTGGAGCTGCCCAGCTTGTCCCAGCCGGCGTTGAGGGGTCCGCGCACCACGTGGGCGCCGTGCTCGGGCGTCCAGAAGATCACCGGGTTGTCGGCGCCGGACAGGATGGCCACCCGGCTGTCGGGGACCAGCCCGGGCACCTCGTCGCTGCTGGGAAAGCCCAGGCCGTTGTCGGCCGCACCGCCCAGTGCCTCGTACTTGTCCAGGATCGCGCCGTAGAGCGCCTTGGCGCCGGTCTCCGGGGTGAAGAAGATGGTGCCGCCGGCGAAGTCCTGGGCGAATCCGACACCGGCCGGGTGCACGTCCCCCTTGGGGGCACCCAGTGGCGACCCGTCTCCTCCGGCCGCCTGCCATGCCGCCGTGATGGCGTCGTGGGCATCGCCGTCGGGCGTCGCCGCAGCGGTCTGCACCGACAAGAGCACGGTGACCGTCGCCGCCAGGCCGAGCGCCATGCGCACCGCCGTCTTGCCGAACCGATCTTTCCGACTAGTCACCAGCCCTCCCAGGCATCTTTATCGACGTTATCGACGCAAATGTTTTCCGGCATAGACTTTCCCGCAATCGGCCCAAGTTTCGAAGCCAAGTCATCGATATTGCGGAAACAGATACCCAGCCGATGCTGAAATGATGCAAAAGCCGCTGCCCTGAACGGAACGAGGGGCGCTACCAAACATGCAGGTAGCGCCCCTTGCAGCGCCCTACTGGGGGCGCCAAATCGTTCCCGATTGCCTCAGCTAGACGCCGAGGCTGCGGCCGATGATCTCTTTCATGATCTCGGTCGTCCCGCCGTAAATGGTCTGAACGCGGGCATCCAGATAAGCCCGCGCGACCGGGTATTCGCGCATGTAGCCGTATCCACCGTGCAGCTGCAGGCAGCGGTCGATCAGGTGCACCTGCTTCTCGGTGGAATACCACTTGGCCATCGCGGCCTGCTCGACGGTCAGCTTCTTGTCCAGGTGCAGCTTCACGAACTCGTCGACCATCATCCGCACCACGGTGGCCTCGGTGGCCAGCTCGGCCAGCAGGAACCGGCTGTTCTGGAAACTGCCGATCGGCTTGCCGAACGCCTTGCGCTCCTTGGTGTACTGGATCGTCTGCTCCAGCACCGCCTCCATCGCCCCGGCGGCCATGATCGCGATCGAGATCCGCTCCTGCGGCAGGTTCTGCATCAGGTAGATGAAACCCATGCCCTCCTCGCCGAGCAGGTTCTCCACCGGCACGTGCACGTCGGTGAAGGACAGCTCGGCGGTGTCCTGGGCGTCCAAACCGATCTTGTCCAGGTGGCGGCCGCGCTCGAAGCCCTCCATGCCGCGCTCCACGACCAGCAGCGAGAAGCCCTGCGCGCCCTTGTCGGGGTCGGTTTGGGCGACGACGATCACCAGGTCGGAGTGGATGCCGTTGGTGATGAACGTCTTGGAGCCGTTGAGCACATAGTGGTCCCCCTGCTTGACCGCGCGGGTCTTGATGCCCTGCAGGTCACTGCCGGTGCCCGGCTCGGTCATGGCGATCGCGGTGATCAGCTCACCGGTGCAGAACTTCGGCAGCCAGCGCTGCTTCTGCTCCTCGTTGCACAGTTCCAGCAGATACGGCGCGCAGACGTCGTTGTGCAGGCTGAAACCCAGCCCGCTGTAACGGCCCGCGGTGACTTCCTCGGTGATGATCGTGTTGTAGCGGAAGTCCGGGTTGCCACCGCCGCCGTACTCCTCGGGTACTGCCATGCCCAAGAAACCCTGTTTGCCGGCCTCGAGCCACACCGAGCGGTCGACGATCTTGGCCTTCTCCCACTCCTCCTGGTAAGGCGCGGCGTGGCGATCCAGGAAGGCGCGGAACGACTCCCGGAACAGCTCATGTTCGGCCTCGAACAGGGTTCGCTGGTACTTGACTGCGGCACTCATTGCCTGACCTCCGGTCGACGGATCTTTCCGACGAGAATAGACCAACCGGATGGTTGGGCGATGCGGTGGTGGGCGTCGTCGCTAGCGCGCTGCCCCGCTCCGCCGCCGCGATCCGGCGCCGCCCCGCTGCCGGCGCCGGCCATCGGCCTGCGCAGCCGGCTGCGCAGCACCGCTGCCGCCACGACGACGCGGGCGGCCGGACTGGCCCGGCGAAGTCTGGCCGGGCGACGTCCTCGCGCGTGCCGGCGGGGCGGCCTTGGGAGCCACCGGGACGAGCGCCCGCAGCGGTGCCACCTCCCCCACCAATTCGAGCACCGAAACCGAATCGGCTGCCACCTGTTGCGGAGCGACGCTGATCCCGGCACGGCGCAGCAGCACCTGGGTCTCTCGGCGCTGCTCGGGCAGGACGACGGTGACGACGTCTCCGGCGCTTCCGGCGCGCGCCGTACGCCCGGAACGGTGCAGGTAAGCCTTGTGCTCGGCAGGCGGGTCCACGTGAACCACCAGTTCGACCTCGTCGACATGCACGCCACGGGCGGCGATGTCGGTAGCCACCAGAACCCGAACGTCCCCGTCGGCGAACGCCGCGAGGTTGCGCTCGCGGGCGGGCTGCGACAGGTTGCCGTGCAGGTCGACCGACGGCACACCGGACTCGGTGAGCTGTCGGGCCAGTTTGCGGGCCTGGTGTTTGGTGCGCAGGAACAGGATTCGCCGCCCGGTGCCCGACGCCAGCAGCTGCACCAGGTCTTTCTTGTCCTGTAGCCCGGAGACGTGGAACACGTGATGGGTCATCGCCGGGGGCGGCGCGTCGAGTTCATCAACGGAGTGCGACACCGGATTCCGCAGAAAACGCCGAACCAGCTTGTCGACCCCATTGTCCAACGTGGCCGAAAACAGCAGTCGCTGACCGGTTTCGGCGGTCGCGGCCAGAATGCGGGTGACTCCGGGCAGGAAGCCGAGATCGGCCATATGGTCGGCTTCGTCCAGCACGCTGATGCGTACCGCGTCCAGCGTGATCAGCCGCTGCTTCATCAAGTCTTCGAGCCGACCCGGGCACGCCACCACGATGTCGGCGCCTGCGTTGAGCGCGGCCACCTGACGGTTCTGCGATACCCCGCCGAAGATGGTGGTCACCTTCAGCCCGCTCGCGGCCGCCAACGGCTCCAGTGTTGCGGCGATCTGGGTGGCCAGTTCCCGGGTGGGGGCCAGCACCAGGCCAGTCGGCCGGGCGGGGCGGCGTTTCTCGCCGGCCAGCCGAACGACCAGCGGCAGCGAGAAGGCCAGTGTCTTGCCGCTGCCGGTCTTTCCTCGGCCCAGCACATCACGGCCGGCCAGACTGTCCGGCAGGGTCGCAACCTGAATGGGGAAGGGAGCAGCAATACCGCGATCGGCGAGCACACTGACAAGTTCAGCGGGCACGCCGAGGTCGGCGAATGAATTGGTGGTCATGACATGCCTTTCCGGCATCGGCTGTGCTACAGCGGCCGTCAAGGCGGACCGATCTGTCTGCAACACAGAGTTGGCGAGATTGCCTGTTGGCAATAGCGATCGCCGCGAGAAGAGCTTCACACGCCAGCTGAATCGGCATCAGGGGCCGGACGGCGGTGAGTAAGCGTTCCACGACGCGTGAGCACCAGCCTATCGCACCGGTGCGGCAATGCCTAAAAGGCGGCGAATTCCCGCAGACTGGCCGCCAATGCCGCGGGAACCCGCGCGCGGATGCGGGTGCCACCCTCGCCGTGCTCGGCCAGCTGCACTCGACCGTGTTCATGCACCCTGGCAACCAAATCGCCACGACCGTAAGGGATGACGACATCGACTGCGGTGTCGACCGGCGCCACCAACTGGCCCATCCGTTGGCGCAGCGCGTCGATGCCCTCCCCGGTGTGCGCTGAGACGAACACCGCCTCCGGCAAGGCGCGTCGCAGCTGGGCCAACGCCAGGTCTCCGGCAGCATCAATCTTGTTGACCACCAACAATTCCGGAGCACGCTGACCACCCGGTCCGGAATCGTGGTCGGCGATGACTTCGGAGATCACCTCGCGCACCGCGCTGATCTGCGCCAGTGGCGCCGGATCGGAGCCGTCGACCACATGCACCAACAGGTCAGCGTCGGCGACCTCCTCCAGCGTGGAACGGAACGCCTCCACCAACTGGGTGGGCAGATGCCGCACGAACCCGACTGTGTCGGTCAACACAAACGGCCGCTCGTCGTCGAATTGCCCACGGCGCGTGGTGGGTTCCAACGTGGCGAACAACGCATCCTGGACCAGCACCCCGGCACCGGTCAGTGCGTTGAGCAGGCTGGACTTGCCGGCGTTGGTGTAGCCGACGATCGCCACCGAAGGGACGTCACTGTGCCGACGGCGGCTGCGCTGGGTGTCGCGCACCTGCTTCATCGCCTTGATCTCGCGGCGCAGCTTCGACATCCGTTCCCGGATTCGGCGCCGGTCGGTCTCGATCTTGGTCTCACCGGGACCACGGGTGCCGACACCGCCGCCGGCCCCGCCGGCCCGCCCGCCGGCCTGCCGTGACATCGATTCACCCCAGCCGCGTAGCCGCGGCAGCATGTACTGCATCTGCGCCAGCGCCACCTGCGCCTTGCCTTCGGCGCTGGTGGCGTGCTGGGCAAAGATGTCGAGGATCAGCGCGGTGCGGTCGATCACCTTGACCTTGACCGCTTTCTCCAGCGCGTTCAGCTGCGCCGGCGACAGCTCGCCATCGCAGATGACGGTGTCAGCACCGGTGGCCAACACCATCTCCCGCAACTCTTGGGCCTTGCCCGAACCGATGTAGGTGGACGGGTCGGGCCGGTCACGACGTTGGATCAGACCCTCGAGCACTTCCGAGCCGGCGGTTTCGGCCAGCGCCGCCAGTTCCACCATGCTGGCGTCGGCCTCGGCGGCGGTGCCTTCGGTCCACACCCCGACCAGCACCACGCGTTCCAGGCGCAGTTGGCGGTATTCGACCTCGGAGATGTCGGCGAGTTCGGTGGACAGCCCGGCGACACGGCGCAGCGCTGCGCGGTCGTCGAGGTTCAGCTCACCGGTGCTGGGCTGCGGCCTCGAGTCGGGATAGCTCACTGCGCCGCCCACCACCGGGGCGCGATCTCGCCACGGGCCACCAGTTCCGACGGGCCGCGCAGGTAGCTGCCGGCCTCGGTGACGGTGACGCTGACCTGTCCGCCGGGGATGTCGACCCGCAGCGTGCCGGTCGAGGCTCCGGTGTGCGCCAGGGCCGCCACGACGGCGGCCACCGTGCCGGTGCCGCACGAGCGGGTCTCGCCGACACCGCGCTCATGCACCCGCATCGCGACCGCGCCGTCGCGAACAGCGGTCAGAATCTCCACGTTCACCCCGTTGGGGAACTGGGCGGTGTCGAACGTCACCGGTGCACCGACATCAAGGGCGGCCAGATCGGCCTCGGACAAGCCCGGATCCACACAGGCCAGGTGCGGGTTGCCGACGTCGACGCCCAGGCCCGCGAAGCGCCGCCCCCCGACCAGGGCCTCGAATGCCGGTCCGGAGCTCCCGAGCAGGTTCGGCTTGCCCATGTCGACGGTGACCTCGGCGTGCACGTCGTCGGCGTGGTGCACGATCACCGGTCGCGGCCCGGCCAGTGAGCCGACGACGAACTCGTCGGCCGATTCCAGGCCCGCGGCGCGCAGGTAGTGCGCGAACACCCGGACTCCGTTGCCGCACATCTCGGCCACCGAGCCGTCGGCGTTGCGGTAGTCCATGAACCAGTCGCTGGGCGCGACTCCCTCGGGCAGCTGGTCGAGCACCCCGGCGCTCGCCGCCGCACCGGCGGTGGTCACCCGCAACAGACCGTCGGCGCCCAGGCCGCGGCGGCGGTCGCACAGCGCGGCCACCGCGGCCGGGGTCAGCTCCAGCGCCGCGTCCAGGTCCGGCAGCAACACGAAGTCGTTCTGGGTGCCGTGGCCCTTGGCGAAAAGCATGCGCTCAGGATACGTGTCGCATCGCGGCCAGCGCCGCGTCGAGCAGGTCGCCGCCGGCGGCATCGAGCCATTGGATGCGATGGTCGCGGCGGAACCAGGATCGCTGTCGGCGCACGTAGCGGCGGGTTCCGATGAACGTCTGCTCCTGGGCAGCCGCGAGATCCCGGTCGTCGCCGCCCGCATCAAGCGCGGCGATCACTTGGGCGTAGCCCAGCGCTCTGGCGGCGGTGACCCCGTCCCGCAACCCCGAGTGCAGCAGTTCCTGGACTTCGGCGACCAGCCCCTGGGCGAACATCGTGTCGGCGCGGGCGGCCAGTCGCTCATCGAGAATTGCTGTGTCGCAGTCCAATCCGAGGATCACGGCATCCCAGCGCGGCGCTCCGATGGTGGGCGCAGACGCGGCGAACGGTTGCCCGGTCAGTTCCACCACCTCCAGTGCCCGCACGATCCGCCTGCCGTCGGTGGGCAGGATCGCCGCGGCGGCGGCGGGGTCGGCGCCGGCCAGTTCGGCGTGCATGGCGGCAACCCCGACCTCGGCCAACCGCTGTTCGTAGCGGGCCCGCACCACTGGATCGGTGGCCGGGAACGACCAGTCGTCGAGCAGGGCCTGCAAGTAGAGCATCGACCCGCCCACGATGATGGGCACCGCACCGCGACCCATGATCGCCTCGACGTCCGCCGCCGCGGCCTGCTGATAGCGGGCCACCGTCGCGGTCTGTACGACATCGAGCACGTCGAGTTGGTGATGCGGAATGCCGCCACGCTCGCCCGGCGGCAGTTTGGCGGTGCCGATGTCCATGCCGCGGTAGAGCTGCATGGCGTCGGCGTTCACGATCTCGCCGCCCAGTCGTGCGGCCAGGTCCAGCGCCAGTTGTGATTTGCCCGTCCCGGTGGGCCCGACGACCGCGATCGGCCTCACGGCTGCCAGACCCCCACGAAATAGCCGACTCCATACGGGGCGTCGCGGTAGAGCTGCGTGACACCGCGCGGCGCGGTCCCGACCAGCCCGGCCAAGGCCGCGAAACCCGCCCGGCCGATGACCTGCGCCGGCAGGCCGGTCAATGCGGTGACGTCGCCGCCGGCCAGTGCATCGTCGAGGGCGCGCTGGCATTTGACGTCGTCCGGCTGGTATCCGCCCGGGGCTGTCGGGGTCAAGGTGTTGGCGCCGTCGGCAACCAGCAGCACCCCGGTCAGCTCGCTAGCTTGGTCGATCGCGGCGCGCATGCGCCTGCCGGTGGTCAGCGCCGCGTCCGGGTCGGCGCAGCAGTGCACCACCACCTCGGCGTCGGGTGCGACCTGACCGCGCACCCAGCCGGCGACCAACGCGGTCAACGGCAGATCGACGGGTTGCTGGGCGTCCGGTGACAGCCGCACCGCGACGTCGGCGCCGAATCCGGCGAAAGTGCCGGTGTTCTCGGACCCGTACACCGCATCCGCCCCGGCCCCGAAGGCCACCCAGCGCGCCGGCAGCGCCCGGGCAGCGGTCAGCGCGGCGGCCCGCAAGTCGGCGGCTTCGGCGGCGGCGCCGGCCAGCTCGGCCACCAGCACCGGCGCCGACGGCATGATCGCTATCGGTCCCAGCACGGCACCCAAGTTAGCTGGTGGTTGGCGCCGCCACCGGCTCGGCCAGGTCGGCGCCAGCATCGGCGACGATAGTGGCGGCCTCGCCGCGGGCCAGTGCCGCGGTGGCGATCACGATCAGCACCACCCCGATGATCACCGCGACGTCCTCTGTCCCGCCGGCCTGGATGGTCTCGTTGAGCAGCAGTACGCCCAGCGCACTGGCCACCAGCGGTTTGGCCACGGTCATCGTCGGCATGGACGCCGTCAACGCACCCGCGCGAAACGCCGACTGCTGGAAGATCATCCCGGCCAGCGTCGCCACCAGCCACGGCACCAGGGCGGGAGCCCGCAGCACCGCGTCGATGCCGTCGGCTTTGAGCACCTCGACCAGCACCTTCGTCAGCAAGGCGAACACCGCCAGCGAGGTACCGGCCACCACTGCCAGCAGTACTGCCGCCGCGGGCCGGCCCTTGTAGATCCGGGCGGCCAGCACGCAGCCCACCAGCACCGCCGCCAGCACCGTCGACACGATGATCCAGGTGGCCGCCGGCGCGTGTTGTTTGCCTTCGGTCGGGTCCCCCACCACGACCACCACTGCCAGCGCCGCGGCCAGCAGGATGGCCCACATCCACTCCCAGTTGGTCACCCGGCGATGAGTCAGCCAGGCATACATCGGCAGCGCGAACAGCAGCGCGGTCACCTGCAAGCCGGTCACCAGCATCACCGAGCCGACCGCCAGCGCCACCGCCTGCAGGGCGTAGTTGGCCACTGCCGCCGCACCGCCGCCCCACCACCGCGGGTCACGCAGCGACAGCCAGAACAGCTCCAGGTGGCCAACTTGCTGGTCAGTGATCTCCTGGGCCGACCGCTGCCGGATCACGTCGCCGATCGCGGACGCCAGTGCGGCGCACAACGCGAGCAACGCCGCTAGGAAATTCCCTGTCGACATGGCCCCCTCCTCAATCGGGCAACGATACCCGCTGTTCACCTTCCGTCCCGGGAGCGAGGCCACCGGCGGCGCTCGGTTCAGCCACCGCGACGGCCGGCTCGCCTGCGGTGGCCGCCTGATCCCGCGAGAGCGCCGCGACCGCGGCGACCAGCGTCGCCACCGCCAGCACCAGGGTGAACGCGGCATCGCGACCGGGGTTGAGCACCTCGCCGAGCAGGACCATGCCCAGCGTCGCGGCCACGATGGGTTCGAGCACCGTGATCGTGGGCAGCGAGGCCGTCAGGGCGCCGGCCCTAAACGACGACTGCTGATACACCGCACCGGTGAGCGCGACCGCTGCCCACGCATACAGCTCCGGTGCGGTGAACATTGCGCGCGGACCGTGGCCGATCAGATCGACCACCCCCTTAGTCAACACCGCGAAAATGCCCCACGAAATGGCGGACACCGCAGCCAGCAATACGGCCGCCGCCGGCCGCCCCGCGTAGGCTCGCGCCCCGATCAGACATAGCAACACCGTCGGCGCCAGCACCGCGATCACCCAGACCCAGGCCTCCAGCGAGGCCCTCGCCAGCCCGGCGGTGGGATGGCCGACGGCGATGATGATCGACTCGGCGGCAACCAGCAACGCCGACCACAACCACACCGAACGCCGCAGGCGATGACCGGATTGGCGGGCGCCCAGCGGCAACGCGAACAGCAGTGACGTGACCAGCAACGACTCGACCAGCAGCACCGACCCGAGGCCGAGCGCCACGGCCTGCAGGCTCAAAGCCACCAGACCCGACACCGTGCCCACCCACCACCGCCGATCGGTCAACAGCCGCGCGAACAGTGCCGCGGCCCCGAGTCCCTGGTCACCGACCCGGTGGGCACTGCGCTGCTGAATCACGTCGCTGATCGCGCTGAACAGCGCCGCACCGAGCGCAAACAGCACGGCGATGGTCTCTTTCGCCAATGCCGGCCTCCTACAGGTCTGCGGGTGCCGCGGTAACTCCGGTGGCGATCGGACAGGCTACCGCCCGGTTCATGCGGCGGCCCCAGCTTCGCCTCTCCTCCGTCGAACCTCGCTGAACCACTCGGCCCAAACAGCGGCCCCAGCTTCGCCTCTCCTCCGTCGAACCTCGCTGAACCGCCGAGTTGGCGGCACAGCGCGGCGGGTAACTGCTTGAATACTCTTGAATGCTTCTAGGCAGATCGAAGGCGCCGCGGTGCGCGGCAGATGCGCGGGATATCCCGCGAAGGGTTAGGTGACGACAGCGATGACCACTGACAGCGGTTCATCCGCCCCCACCCCACGGCCGGGGCCCCGTCCCGGTCCCAGGCCTGGCGCCCACGTGGGACCCAAGCCGGGTGCCCGGCCTGCCCCGGCCGTTATCGGGCCGCCCCCCGGAGACCCACACCGATTCGGGCGGGTCGACGACGACGGCACGGTGTGGCTGGTCACGCCGGCCGGTGAGCGACAGATCGGCTCCTGGCAAGCCGGTGACCGCGAGGCCGCGTTCGCCCACTTCGGTCGCCGCTATGACGACCTGAGCACCGAGGTGACCCTGCTTGAGGAGCGGTTGTCGTCCGGCAGCGGCGACGCCCGCAAAATCAAGGCATCCGCGGCGGCACTGGCCGAGCAGTTGCCGACGGCCAGCGTCCTCGGGGACGTAGAGGCGCTGGCGGCGCGGATCGCGGCGGTCACCGAGCACGCCGACAGCGTCGCCGCGGCCGGCCGTGCGCAGCGCGATGAGCATCGGGCGGCCGCGACCGCCCGCAAAGAGGCGCTGGCCGCCGAAGCCGAGGAGTTGGCGGCGACTTCGACGCAGTGGAAGGCCACCGGCGACCGGCTGCGCGCCATTCTCGACGAATGGCGCACGATCACCGGCCTGGACCGCAAGGTGGACGACGCGTTGTGGAAGCGCTACGCCGCGGCCCGCGACGGCTTCAACCGGCGGCGAGGCTCGCACTTCGCCGACCTCGACCGCGGGCGAGCCGGGGCGCGCGAGGAGAAGGAACGGCTGTGCAAGCGGGCTGAGGAGCTGTCGGGGTCCACCGACTGGGCATCCACCAGTGCCACATTCCGCCAGCTGCTGGCCACCTGGAAGACGACCGGACGGGCCTCCAAGGACGTCGATGAGGCGTTGTGGCAGCGGTTCAAGGCTGCCCAGGACACGTTCTTCTCCGCCCGGAATGCCGCGAACGCCGAGCGCGACGCCGAGCTGGAGGCCAATGCTGCCGCCAAGGAGGCCCTGCTGGTCGAGGCGGAGCGGATCGACCCGACCAATCAGAACGCCGCGCGCGCCGCGCTGCGCTCGATCGTCACCAAGTGGGATGACCTAGGCAAGGCGCCCCGGGAGCGTTCCGCCGAGTTGGAACGGCGACTGCGGGCTGTGGAGAAGAAGGTGCGCGACGCCGGCGCCGCGGCCGAGGCGGCCGTGGTGGATCCCGAAGCCGAAGCCCGGGCCGCCCAATTCCGCACTCGTGCAGAACAGTTCGAACGTCAGGCACTCAAGGCCCAGGCCGCGGGCCGGGACAAGGAGGCCGCCGAGGCCACCGCCAACGCCGAGCAGTGGCGGCAATGGGCCCAGGCCGCCGAACAGGCGCTCAACCGGCGTTGACGACCGGCCGATGTTTGAGCATCGGCACCGCCGGGCTACCACCCCCAGTGAGGCAAAAACCAACTCACTGGAGGTGACACATGAGCAATATCACCGCGGCACTCGACGTCAAGCGCCCGATCCGGACGGTCTACAACCAATGGACCCAGTTCGAGTCGTTCCCGAAGTTCATGGAGGGCGTCGAACAGGTACAGCAACGCGACGCCACCCACCTGCACTGGAAGATCAAGGTGGGCCCCGCGTCGCGTGAGTTCGACGCGACCATCACCGAGCAGCACCCGGAAGAACGGGTGGCGTGGCGTTCGGACACCGGCCCGAACCACGGCGGTGTGGTCACGTTCCACAAGATCGACGACGGCACCACCCGAGTGACCACGCAGATGGACATCGACCCCGATGGTGTTCTGGAAAACGTCGCAGACAAGCTCAACATCCTCGACCATCGGGTCCATGCGGATCTCAAGCGGTTCAAGGACTTCATCGAGAACCAGCCCGCCGAAACCGGTGCCTGGCGAGGGGACGTACCGCGCCGCTGACAGTCCCCGGCCCCGTGGCGTCGGCGTTACTCGGCGGGTGGCTCGTCCTCGGGACGGCTGAGATCGTCCAAGAGGTTTCGTGATTGCAACTGTGCGGTGCTCTGCCGGCGCTCGGCCTCGGCGGCGAGTTGCAGGGCGGTGCGTGACCACACTACGCGGGCCCAATGAAACGTCAGCACGATCAGGGTGATCCAGGCCAGGATCAGTCCGATGCCCGGGCCCGGGTCGCCCGGCACCGCGGTCTGCCGAGACCACACCGCCAAGAGTCCGACGGCGGCGGCCACCGCCGAGCCCGCCAGTGCCACCCAGGCCACCGTCCAGCGCCGAGTCACCAAGGCCAGCAGCGAGAACCCCACCCCGAACACCAATGCCAGCCACATGAACAGCTGCGACGGCAGCGTCACCAGGGCCTCGTCGGTGCCCTCGCCGGGGAACAGGACATCCCAGCCACGAACGGAACCGGTGTGCGGCAACAGGAACGACCCGAGCAGCACGAAGACGCAGACCGCGACGACCAGCCCCCGGCCACCGGGGTCGATTTCCCCGGCGACGCGCCGCTCGGCGGCCTCGATGTCGGCGCGGTAGGCCTCGAAGTTGTGCTGGTTGTCCCCGTTACCGCTCATCGCGCCACCCCCGGCATCTTCGGCATGCCCAGTCCGACACCGGGCGCTGGTTCGGCATGGCTGTCACCGGCCCTGGTACGCCGGTGGCTCAGCAGGGCCCCGTCGGCCAGCAGGTGGTGCGGTGCCGCACCGGTGACCGTCGTGGTGACGACGTCACCGGGGCGCACCTGCGCGGTCCCGGG
>Ga0182738_1002738_pt1 | contig 20723 bp, 14 predicted proteins | sample eDN5th30CBELigMG_FD_128876 | JGI IMG/M metagenome (GOLD analysis project Ga0182738, IMG submission 128876) | Enriched Miracle-Growth compost microbial communities from Emeryville, California, USA - eDNA 5th pass 30_C BE-Lig MG (version 2)... ... | reverse complement strand
TAATAAGTGTGAGATGATCTTCCATAATCGTCACCATCTTGACTGCCATCAGTAGATTCATCATTTCTAACTGAAGAATGACGAGATTTACCAGTCCACTTAGCAGCATCATTAGAGTAAGTTGGCTCGTTATCATTTCTGTCATTTCTATCGTTTCTGTCATAAGAGCTGAAGAATCTAGAGTCTCTATTGTTGTAGAAGGTTTGAGAAGCTTTCAAGTTTGATTCTCTTGAAACTGAGTATCCTCTGTTGTCTCTGTCATCATCATTATCATAAGAAGAGGTGCCATAATTGCTTCTTGACTTATATTCACTCTTTTCTTCATAATTGTATGTTGATCTTACCATTGCACCTACAATAATGAATAAATAAATTTCAGAATACCCATTTACCTCTTTCAACTTTAGTGACGAAAGAATCGAGGGACAATTTTTCTTCACTTTTTGAGCCAGAAGCAGTAGTAGTGGTAGGACGATCTTTGTTATCGAGGATGCTTCTATAACTTGGTGGTTTACTATCCACTTCGTCGTTTTTAAATGTTCTTCTAAAGTTTAATTCACTTCTTGTAAGCACTGGTCTATCATTGGAAGGAGAGTAGTTATCATTTTCTCTTGTGTCCAATTTCTTGTATTCAAAAGTGGGGACATTGGTCAACAGCTTCTGGAAACGATTAGGAGTCTCATTATTCTGGCGATCTGCGTAAGTAGTGTTCAATTTTGAACTACTTAAAGTACTATTCTGAGGACTAGTTGAATTGTCAAAGAATGCAGAGCCCCTAAGATTTGTTGTTGATGGTCGAGTTGGGGCGTTGGCCATAATGCGGCTCAAGGTGAGAGAACGACTGTAGGCATCGCTATTCTGGGTGTTGACGCGAGAGTTTTGGCTTGGAACCGTGCTCTTCTGGGTCGAATATCTTGAAATAAACTCATCAAGCGGGTAATATGTAACTGTTCCCTTCTTGGGATTTAAATCCTCGTATTCGTCTCTTGTTTCGACATTCTTGGTGGTAAATGGCCTCGTTTCGGTTGGCATCCTTGACACACTGCTTGACACATTGTCAATCTCGTACTTCTTTCTGCTCAATATATTGGAATCTTCACGAGTGGCATCTTTCAGAAAAACAGATCGAGATAAAGGAGAAGCACTTATGTTTCGGGTGCTTGAGCTATTCCCAAAGGTTTCTCGAGTTCTATAACCATCATAAGTGTCTCTCTTGTCATCTGAATCTCTATCTGCGTTATAAAATCCACTGTATGTTGAAGAAAAGGTCTGGATTCTAGAGGCTGAAGATTCGCGAAGCTTGATGTTTCGCTTTTCTGAAGGAGACTCAGCTACTCTTTCAGATTTGGCGACATAACGACTGTTGTCGTTCCTTAGTTTAGTGGAATAAGTAAAACTTTTTTGGGAATCAGTCTTGGGGGAGTTGTAAGAATATCCAAAATTTCGTTGACTGGTAGTAGATTTTGGAGACGACCCATTGTAAGTGTAGCTTGGGTAGTAGTTTGAATAGTCATTGCTTGAGAGAGTAGCAGGTCTCATTAATCCAAATTATATTTCAGCGCTTTAGAAGGTTTTAATATTGTTTTTTGGATTAAATTCTCTTCCAAAGTGGTTGAAAGCATTAATCTTTATTCAAATTTAGTTGCATAATTGAAAAACACCCCTGGGTTTTTTCATTCTCTAATATGAATTTGGAAAAATGGTTCATTTCTGTTGCTGAACAACTCAGTTACAAAATCACGTTACAGACAATCTCCTCTTGCATATCCCAAACCATCCTGAATCCCGAGAATGACGAGATTTATTTGACTTGCTCACGCTTAATCTGATTTAAAAGGGGATGCATTTTCCATTTTCCCTTGAAAACTCATTCACTTATTGAACCAAAATGGAACTCCTCAATCTTTTGCCGCGACTTTTTATCGCATTTTCCTTTTAGGTGACCCAAATCTACAATGATTAGGCCTTTTCAAAGACTTTTTTATCATATTTATATCCAGCGCCAAAATTTTATTTCTAAATTCGATACCTGGAGTTTCATTCAAATCACCAATTTTCACGTAAAACGTTTTTCAACATTAGCTTTTAAATATAGCTATTATCTAATCATTCAACTCCTTTAAGACTTGAATACCTTCTTGATTTCTTTGAAACAGAGAAAGAAACTTTAAATGAACTCAAATAAGAAACAGTCTGAAATTGAAACTTGCAGGTTGTTCCTCAATAAACTGTAATATCTCTATTGATCAATTGAGACAGAGTACTAAATACCGAAAAATTTTTTTAGAAAAAGAAAAATGGATTTCTGACATGACATTGAATTTTCAAAGGAATGAGGCCAAAGGCATGAATATTTTGAAGCTTAATATTGATTTAGAGTGAATCTGAATTTGACTTTGAGTCTTTTTATAGATCAAGTAACGAATTTCAGAAGGTTGAATTTGAGAAATTGTTATACTTTTTCCCTTTAATTACAATTGATCCAATCGGCAAAATCAGCAAATAAAAGGACTGATGATGATGATGTTTACTGAACCTTAGAACTCAAAAGAGTTTACTATCATCTCAGATCGATTTCTGAACTCCTCTAATACCTGTTTGAAATCAGTAAAAATGCTAAAAATTTTTTCCTAAAATTTCTTGACTGAAAATATGGTTTGATTTGCCAAAAAATGAATTTTGGTTGTGGTAAAAGGAAAACTTGTTCAAAAATATTCTTTTCATTTGCAGACACATTGTGTGTATTCGACGACTGACCTGAAAATACAATTTTTTTTTTCTACTCCCTTTAGATTATTTTATTTAGACTTTGAGAGCCAATATGCTTGCTCCTGTCCTCTGTCCAATTTTTTCCTTCTCAGGATTTTGAAAATCATCACCCTCTCCTCGTTCCTCAAGGGCTACTTGGAGTCATCTCGTGTAGCAATAAAATAATATTATAATTAACAAAATCTGCACAAATTAACATTGCTGACCCAAAATGATTCTATATACCTGCCGAGAAACACTTTTTCATTTTCCAAATTAATTTTTTTTCAATTTTTTGAAAGTATACAATAAAGAGAATTTTTCAACTCAATGAAAAACATTTTTGCATTACAGATGTCCATCCTTTTTCTGGATTTGCAGCCAGCTTGAAAACTTCTACTTCAGACCCCCTAAATTAACTACTACTTTATCTTTTGTACCCCTTACGAAAATAAATATTGAAAATTCCTACCACCCGAAAAAAAGTTTATGGGCTGCATATATGTGACTCAATGTTTGTAGTACTATCCCTTTCCTCTTCCTTGACAAAGATGCCGACTTGACTCAATGTGTCAACTGTGTATGCATTTGACTTGTTGAAATAGAATAACTCATGAACCAGAAAAAATGATAAATTTCTTTTGTAAATATTTGAATATAAAAAAATCACCTTCAATAATCTGAAATCCACGTAGAACATTAAAAAAATGAATTTTCATATATTTTTGTTGAAAATCCACCTAGAATATGTGGATTTTCAATGTTTCTGCGTGGATGACAATAAAATAAAAATCTATGTGGATTTCAAGTAAAGAGATGTCGAATTATTACGAACCCATTGTGTTTTTATTGAACCACCAGGAATACCTTTTTGTTTCGTTTGAATCTAGAGATAACAGAGTTATACTTTGTATGTTTTGTTGAAAGGACTTTCAAATCATTTCTTTTCACAGCTTTTTTTAAAACAAAATTATAAATTTGTTCCTTTTGCTCTCACTGTATCATCGATATTGTTTGGCGTTTGGTAAACTTATATCTTTGGGTTCTGAGATCTTAATTAGCTTGATTGTATGCAACGACGTGATTGTAGCCATCATTATACATCAACGGTATCATTGATGCTCCGCACAGTTATAAGTGATGCACTGTGATTGAATATCCCTTTTATAATACATTATTTTGAAGAGATAGTGGCGTATTTTTGTATGAAAAAAAAACGCTAGATGATTTGAGAATTTAATTAGTTATTTCATTAAGTCAATGCCTTTTCACACGGTCTACCGTGATATGTATAAATCTAAATTTTCATTATGAAGTTTAATTAATTATTTCATTATTAAATTAGGATTATTATTATTATTATTACTCACGGAATTCGTATGCAAAATCTGAAACAATCAAGCTGAAGAGTTTGTAGCTTTCAATAGCAACTCCACCCCAATCTCCACGACGAACACGATATTCCATAGCTTTAAGCATATTAGTAATATCATGAGTTTGACCAACAACTCTCAAAGCAACCTTTCCACCCTTCAAGCCAAGCTTTCCAACTTTGAACCAAATTCCAGCTTCAGGGTAAAACATGGTGGTGATTTGCAGCAACATCAATGGCCATCTCATCTAATTTTCCACCGCCAATTCCGTTCACAGCCTCGTAGATTTCCTGAACACGCAAAGCAGTAAGTTGAATAGCAAGATCTAATCCTTGAAGGTTTCTCCAGTTAATGTGATGCCAAGCTTCGGCGGCTTCAGTGAAACCAGAGGCTTGAATGAGGGCCTCAATAGTGGGTCCGGCATTGCGAATGAAATTCTTTTGAGCTTCACTGAAACCGTGTTCTGCGGCATGTCTCAATTTCTGAAGATCCAGGCCAAACTTACGAGCAGTTCTTTCAACATTTTGACCGACGCGGTTTACAGTCCTGACAACGTTTTGGCCGACTTGGTTAGCAATCTTGGGAACATTTTGGAGTTGGTTATGGATGTTGGCAACATTCTTACCGACATGATTGACAGTGTTGGCAATATTTTTCTGTGCTTGATGGACTCCATTTTCAATGTTTTTCAAAACGTCTGGGGCACCCCACAATTCATTGTCATCTTCCAATCCAAGCTCATCAAAGCCAATAGCGAATTGAGGAACAGGACCAGCTCTAAAGTTAGCAGCTTGGACAGCTAAGAGGCCAGCAAAAAGAAGGAAGAAGGCAGCTTTCATATTTTAAAATTATTTTAATTATAAATGATAAAAGAAAACAGGATTAAAGCTTTTTGAACAGCATTTTAGTTTTAAACTACAAATTAATAATATTTAAGCTCAGATAAAAGATTTTTTCATCCATCGATATGATCCCCCTAAATTTAGTTTGATTTTAGCCTATAGCATTTAGTTTCTTTATTTGATATTGATAAATTTGGTCAAAATAATAAACCTAGTTTATTTGGAGCACAGAGCTCATTTATAAATGTTGTTTACGAAATAGAGGGCCCATAATGCCATATTTTGTCGAAAATACGACACCTGATACATAGGTGGTCCTCTAACCTTAACCAATCCAGATCTATATGGTTTCTTATGAACTGTGCGGCTCGAAAGATGTTCCACATACAGATTTTTGCACCATTGGGAACTTTTAAAAGAAACGAATATTAACCTTCAATGTAAACAAGGTTTAGCTTTTTTGGAGGTATATAGATTCGATACGCAGAATGTATTTAAGCAGAGAAGTTTTCATCCTATAGATTAAGAGATCCTTAATGGAGACAGAGAAATAAACGTATCGACACAAATGAAAGTGAGCATTTTTGCTGAAATGTCAACAAAATTTATCTGTAGTCTCAGTCAAAGAGTTTAATGATGATTGATGAATTTCGCTCGAGTCCTAAAAATAAAACCCCGAGATTTTTGTTGAAATTTTTTAAACAAAATTTGTCTGTATCTGCAGCGCTTAATATTAAGCGCAAATTTTCAGACATTGACCTGTTTGAAATCGATCCTGTCTGAAAACCCAGAAGGCCTATTTGTCAATGCAAGACTTTTAGCAGATTCTTTTCAAAAATAAAAATATATAAATAAGTCGCTTTGTTTTTATTGTGTATAAATTCAAATAAAAAAAAAAGTTTTACTTTTGTGCATGAGAAATATCCAAATATTTTAAAACTTATCTTGTTAAAACTTCTCATGGTCTCAAGACAATTCAGTGTGAAAGGGGCTTCTCTTTGTTTGTTTTGTCAAAAACGAATCTCGTGCCTCCGGAGTTTATATTATCTTAATTTATTTCTTTGAATTTTAGGAGAAAGAAACCGAGATCATTGTTTGAGTCTAGCTTTAAGACAGTATGACTTTATTTATAGTTTCTCATCAAAACAAGGAAGGATCAATTAGATTCTCTGAGTTGAAATTATATCTATTCTCACTTTTATAATCATATTCAATGCAACAATTTATCATAGATGAAGAAAAATAAGGGTTAATCCAAAGACGACCACACTTTTACTGACCACAGTCACAGCCACACCTAAAATAAGTAAGTAAAAAATGGTCACATCTCGACCACCCATCGACCATACCATGAGACCACGGTCAACCACACTTAAAAAAACTATAAATGTCCTTTGTTAAAAATGTAATTATTAATAAAATCACAATATTTTTTCTCACCAATTAACTTCTTTGAGCCTCGATAAAGGAAAATCTGAAGGATGAATTTTCAAAAAGAGATTGATCCTGTTGTAATATCTTATCTAGAAATATGGAGCAGATCTTTCACAGTTGTGATGAAGTTTACAGAACGACATAAATATATTGGATTTATTATCATATAGAAATAAATAAATGATAATGTATAAAAACGTATTTTTCTATTATGATCAATCAAATACATGCACAATCATGTATTTTTTCTGAGAATGCGTTTATATGATTGAGATGATAGATATTATCTCCCTTTCTTATGATCATTGAGAGTTTGAAATAAAAGAAAGAGAGTTTTCTGAAATCTAAGACTCATAAGGTTTTAAAATTTTTTGAGCCCTAAGCGCAAAAAATTCAGGAAAAAAATCGAAAAAAATTGTTCAAAAGTAAGTTTTTTGGAAATTCTGGAAAGAGAGTTGGCAAAAAAAAGCTAAAGATTTTTTTTCCCCAGGTAATTTATTGATGAGATGAATTTATTCAAGAACTGATACTTTCTTTCTATCCAAACAATTGAAAGAAGAAAGAGTTTTTTCCCTCTGAAAAATCACCATTTCCTTTTCATATCCTAATGTTTGAAATGTAAAGTTTAGCAAGAATAAAGTGGAGTTTTTTTTTCTTTGAAAGCAGACAGGAAATTTAGAAAAAGGTCAATGTAACCCACCTATTTTCCAGAAAGAGAATTTTTCAACTCAATGAAAAGCATGTTTGGATTATAATAGGTGTCAGCTCTTTTTCTGGGTGCTCATCTCATCTCTCCTCAGAGAGTCTTGTTTAACAGAGAAAAGAAGGTATTTTATCAAAGAGAAATACATTCTTTTTGATCTCGATTGAATAGTTTAAATCTAGTAATTTATTTAATTTCAGAAATTTCTATTCGAAAGTTTTTGAACTTTTATTTTTTCATAGCAAAAACTGAAACACATTTTCCTTTTTCTTTTCTAGAAAAAAGACCCTGAAAATCAAGCTGAACTCAACATCTTCCTCCACACCACCATTAAACCTCGCAAAGATATCTTGGCCATCTTGCTTGAGCTCTTTCTCTTTTTATAAAGAGAATTTAGCATCCTCACATTCCCAAGGAACAATTGAAAATTCTCAAATTTCTTTCATAAAAATATTTCTCAAGAAAGTTCTTCGTCCTCTTTCCTCATTTTTCATCTGAATGATCACGTGGGGAAAAATTAGTTTTATTTCTATTCAAAAATTCAGATCTCAGATTAGACTGCTATTGTTGCTGATTCTGTGTTATTTTTGTTACAGAGGCGAAATTAGCAAAATAAACTCGAAATAAAAATATGATTGATTATATCGGCAGATTTGTATCTTCTGTATCTACTGCCCTTGAATTCAATCAGGTACATCACTCTTTCATCTTATCTAACTCATCTCCAGGCTACTCTTAGTGGTTGTATTGATGTTATAGTCATAGAACAAGAAGATGGTACACTTATGTGTACTCCATTCCACGTCAGATTTGGAAAACTCAAAGTTCTAAAAAGCAAAGAGAAAACCGTTTCGATCCAAGTTAACGGAGAAGAAGCCACTTTTAAAATGAAACTTGGAGCAGCAGGAGATGGTTTCTTCGAAGAGCAAGTATGCATAAATTCGAGATTAATTCTAATAAAATAGAGACCACATAGAGCGCCTGAGGATATCATGTCTGATGACCAGTCTGATCCAGAAAGTACTTGATAAATTTTTTGCCCGATAATAATTCTCTCATAATTAGATTATATGTCCTCCGAAGACGATAGTGAGCTTAACAGTCCAAGAAGAGATGGTAATATGCGCCTTTTTCCTGGTCAAATAATGGTGTGTAGAAAATCAACCTTCATCTCCACAAACGGACGCAGAAGAAAAGCGGAAACGGTCGAAATCAGGTTGATATTTGTTCTCTAGCAAGCAAAAATTGAATAATGATGATTAGGGAAAAAATGGGCGTGGCTATGGAAATCAACGCCAGAGGATGCAATCCAATCTGAAAAAGAAAAAGAACAAGAAATGCAACAAGCTATTGAAAAATTAGTCCGAAATGAAATCGGAACTCAAGAAAAAATCGAACTTGTCCACGATCTAGCAGTAGAAACAAATCCCTTGATATTCTCATCCCGTAACTGTGTATAGAAAGGACCAAGTGTCGAAGAGCTCCCTCAACCTCATGAACCCAGACATCATCATGAGATAAAAACTGCTGAAGAAAGGGAAAAAGAGTTGATTAAAGAGTCTCAGAACACTTCGTTATTAGAGCAAGTTGAAGATATGAGTACTCACCCACATGCTGATGATGAAGGCGAAGATGAGAAGCACCTTCCAACATATTCAGGCCATCATATTAGAGATCGTATTCATGAAAAATTGCATCACCATCAACAAGTAAAAAAGGATGCCGAACAATTAGAGGAAGCAGTTAATGAAGATGATGCAGCTTTAAAAGGGTATAAATTAAAGCATCATCCAGCAGAAGAAAAAGATCATGGCAATGGTGAATCAGGAGAGGGAAATCATCATCACCATCATGGGCATCATGTGGATAAAGAAAAGAAGGAGGAGCCAATTGAGGAGCTTTTAAAGGAGGATAAAAAGAGAAAACATAAGAAATCAGAAGAAGGAGATGATGAAGGAGAAGCTGATGCAAAAGATACTGATGAATTAGCCCTTAATGTTGATAAAGTTAACGATGAAAAAGTTCTTAAGCATGACAAAAAAGAAGATCCTATTAAGCAACTTGCTGAAGATTTGAATGAAAAGGAAAGACAAGTCAAAGAAACTGAAAAGGAAAAAGAAAAGAAAAAGAGGGGAATATTAAGATCCTTCCTTGGAATGTTCAAGAGTGAAAAAGACGAAAAGGATAAAACTCCTCGTAAAGTTGTCTCTTCAGCTGCCCACTTACCTTCTTCTGCTGAAAATCTCAAAAAGTCCGGATTCAAAGTAGAATTTTGATCAGGCTGAGAGTTTAATATTCTTAATGTAGGGTCATTTAACTGATTCTGGAAAGCAGGAATCAAAACAAGAAGCTAATACAGAATCTGATGTGATGAGTTTCCCAGATGAAATTGAGAATATTGAAATCAATCTTGATGAAAATGACGAAAACGTAATCAATCCCTTCTTTATATTTTCCTCTCACCCTTTACATAATAGACTCATAAATCAAGTAAAAAAGAAGAGGAAGCTCTTCAAAATGGTGTTGATTTCCCTCCTGATGCAGATATCGAACTTTCCTTGTGTGCCAATGAAATCGACGAAAAAGAGAATGAAGATTTGACTGCTATTTTCTTGAAGCACAGAGTCCCATATTCCAAATTCGTCAAAGATCCTTTCAAAATTTTGTCAAATCCTAACTTGATGGTCAAAATTGATGATAAACTCTATGACTGGAAAATCGCTTGCCCATTAATTGTTTCTTTATTAGCATTCAAAAGAGTAAGAAAAGCATTTAGAGAAGTAGATTTTAAAAACCTTATCTCTATAGCCACTTCCTGAAGATGTATTGCAAGAACTATCAGAAAAAGAAACCAGTGCAACGTCATCCTCATGGAGAAATTGGTTCAGTCTTTCCAAGAAAGAAGATAAAGGAAGAAAAGAGGAAAAGCATAAAAAAGAAGAAAAACCCAAAAAGGATGACAAGGACAAAGAAAAGGAAAAAGCCAAGACTGCATCAACTGAGAAGGCACCAAAGGAACAACCTCAAGTCGAAGAGAATCATCATCGTGAAAAAGAAAAGCGTCCTCATCATGCACATGAAGCAGGAAATGTTGTTATGGATGAAAAACCACCCATGATTACAGAAAAGCAAATTATTCGTGAAAACTTGGCCCAAGAAGAAATGATTGCTAAGGCTGAAGGTGACACTGAAAAAGCTGAACGTCTTGCTAGTCGTCAAGCTAAAATCAGAAGAACCCTTCGTCCAAACTCTGAAATGCTCAAAACTCTCAACCTTAAACCTGGCTGCAATACCATCGTCTACACTGTTCAAGGCGGCATTCAAGGTGAAAAAACTCTCAGTGCCAACATCTATCTCTGGCCTGCAAACTCTAAAATCATCATTTCCGATATCGATGGAACCATCACAAAATCTGATGTGCTTGGACAATTGATGCCAATGATGGGTAGAGATTGGTCTCAGCCTGGTGTTGCTTCACTTTATTCCAATATCAGAAAAAATGGCTACCAAATCTTATACCTGACTGCCCGTGCTATTGGCCAGAGTCAATTAACAAAGGATTTCTTGAATTCTATTACTCAAGGTGGATTTTCTTTACCTCCTGGACCTGTTATCTTGTCACCTGATCGTTTGGTCCCTTCTTTCAAAAGAGAAATCATCTATAGAAAACCTGAAGTCTTCAAAATTGCTTGTCTTAGAGATCTGAGAAGTCTTTTCCCTCCTAATCATAATCCTTTCTATGCTGGCTTTGGAAACAGAGAAACCGTAAAATTCTTTTTATTTATTAAAAATAACTTTATATCTCAGGATGCTATTGCTTATCAAGCTGTTGGTATGCCATCTGGTAAAATCTTTACCATCAATCCTCTTGGAGAAATCAGACTTTTAAATGCCACATATAGCAAATCGTAATAGCCTTTCCTGAGTTTTAAACTAATAAATTTCCCTTTAGATATGTTCTTATAAATGATATGGTGAATGATATGTTCCCAGGTATTGAAGGTAATTCTTCCTCTTCTTCATTCATAACTCTAATAACCATAGTTGATGATAAATATCAAGCATCAGAAGAGTATAATCTTGTCAACTATTTCAAAGTTAACTATGAAACATTGGTTGATTTTGATGTGTCTGAGTTGATTAACTAAAGAGTAACGTTGTTGTTGTTGTATATACAGTAGTAGCCCCTTTTACTTTGAAATACAAAAGAGGGAATAGAGTTGACAAAATGTAACTTTATAATTGGCACCAGGTGAGGTGTCTTTCTATTGTCTATTCATCCATATAGATAAAGAAAAAGTAACATAACAGTATAACTATTTTCCCTATTTATTCCTCATCTCATCTTAAAAATCATTTTTCAATCATTCAGTAAAAATAATCATATCACGGAGAGTGCTGTAAAAATATAGATTTTCCATACACATAAGCCAACATTTGAAACAAAAAAAGTACGTTGAATAATTACCAATAATAATTACTAAACTAATATCCCAACTAGTTGTTGAGGTTGATACAAGGAGCCTTTGAAATTTGAAGGAGATGGACACGACCTTCTCCTCCACAGAAAGAAAACATATCCGAATTATTCGCATAATCCACACAATAAACTCCCTTTGTCATATTAGTGACTTTACCAAAGTCCACATTATCATGTAATCTATCATAAGACCTCACTTCATTCAAGTTACTGCATCCAGCCACAATACTTTCATCATTGATCTTGCTGAACTGGCATGAGTAAATATATGCTCCTGATACTTCTTTTCCATGCTCCCATTCAACATTTCCAACCTTCTTTCTCATACTATAATCCCAGAGCTCCAATTGATCTTGATTTCTCCAACTTCCTGTCAAAAGGACATTATTCTTCATATCCAAAGCATCTCCTGACACAGTAGGACCTTGAATAGTTCCGTAACTTCTTTCCTGACGCACATCCCAGAAGTACACATTATGATCCCAGCCACCACTGATAATAACATTGGGGTCCATGGGATGGAACTTCACAGCAAGAATTCTGTTGGAATGACCGGGATATTGGCCAAAACCACCAGAAAGAGTCGTGACAAGAGTCTTGGTTGTGTCATCATAAACTCTGATCTGAGAAAAAGATGAGTTGGTTGAAAAGGTTTAAATTAATCTTACACTACGATCTTTGCCAGCAGTTGCAAAATAATATCCCTGGCTACTGTAATCACAAGCGAGAATCTGGTTCCCTTCTTCCATTATTCTTGACAATAGCTTGCCTATGAGAATTGTAAGCTATGGAATCTCACTTCTGAATTACCTGTGGGAGCGTACCAATGAGAAACATTACCATCAGCACATGTACTCATCAAAATTTGAGGATTCATTCCATATGAGCCTCTTGGTTTCCATCTATTGAAATGAGCATCATTTTCATATTCAAAAACATACCTGAGGGAAGTGACAGGGGTAGTGTGAATGTCAGCACCATTGACAGTAGTAAGAGGTTTTTCTATGAAAATTAAAAAAGGGAAACGAGGAAAAATTACCAGTGTTGGCACCTTGAGTGCTGTAAATGTTAATCATACCATCAGAAGCGCCTAGGGAGATCAGAGGCAAAAACTCGCTCAAATCTTACCAGTAGCGATTAGGAGATCTTCAGGATCAAAACGACAAGTCAATAAATCAATCTTTCCATTGCCAAAGTTTCTATATTCACTAATCATCTTGTCAGATTTAGGTTTTCCTCTATCATTATTATGAGAAATACAGAAGACAAGACTAGGGTTACTCAGCAGCTGGCTGTTTTTCAGACTTGATTTTTGGGAGGGGGCTGGATTCTTTTCTAGTTTTTTGGGGAGAAGAGTCCAGAAGAATTTGTTCCTTCTCATCTTGGACTCGAAGGAATTGGTTTTCACGAACACGAGTGTTTACAGTAAGCTTACGGCTGCCTTGAGAGATGTTCATATTGAAGAAGAGATTTTGGTTTGATTTGGGTAAATTTATTCAGAAATTTTGGTAAAATACCTTGTGTTAATTACAATTGCTTTGAGGAATGAAAGGTTTAGCTGCTATATAAAACGATTAATAAATTTAAACTCAAGTCTTATAATAAGCATAGTGTTGCATTTTACTAGTGAATAAAGACCGCCTGAAACAAACCCTTTTTTATTTTTCAGGAAACCAGTATGTTTTCTCAGAAGCGCTGTGTTTAAAGCTTTGTGAACAAAGACCGATTTTATTCTTCATCATCACTATTTTTTTAATAATTTAAAAGGAATCCCTCCAGTATCATAACTTTATTCAGTTTTTCTTACTCATTTCCAATTGCTTTGAAATTAGATTAGTCTCAAAATCTCTTGAATCTGCTTTAAACTCTTCTTTTAAAAGAAACAATTCCTCAGTAGATTTCAAAAAAAAACAGGAATTCCTAGTATGAAAAGAATTGTCTCACTTTGGGTCTGGAAGGAGCTTCTCAAGTGCTTTTTGACACCCTAAAACTCCAATTAACTCTCCAAATTAATTTAGGTTTCAACTAGTTTGTGCTTCAGTTAACAAATAAACCCCACTTACCGCATTAAATTGAGCTTATAAGTCATTATTCGCTGAATTATCAAAAGCTCTCGAAGAGGCGTTTTTGCGAGGGAAAAAAATAAATAAGCTCCTATTTATGAATCTTCTCTCTTTTAAAAATTTTCCCTCATTTGATTTATCGAGAGAAGGGGAATACTCCAGATTCTACAAAAATAAAAAAATAAGGGCTTATAAAAAATCTTCAACTTCGAAAAGAACACTCATATTAGTTATTATACAGGTCATTATTGGCTGCTTCTTTTATTCAGGCTTATCATTAAAAACGCAAATTAATCCTCTCCTATTTTCCTCCACAAACTCGCCAAATGTAATTCAAAACCTACTTCCCTACAATGGAATACCAGGCAAAGTTTTCGTCTCTTCAAATCTCACATTCTCCTAAATTCGAAAAAACTGAGATCTCTTTTTCATAAAAAAATCCTCAGCACATCATCACCATCAATTTTAGCCCTTGATTCATGTCTCTTCAAACAATAGAATTTAGAAATTTCTCTTTCTATGTCTTTGATTCTTGATCAAAATCAAACTTCATCTCCATAGTTTATTTCCTCAAATCTCCTTGGGTTATCACAAAAGATCAAACAATTTGAATTGAAAAAGAGAGATGAGAGGGCAATAAAGAATTAATGGTTTGCCCTTTTTTTGTTTTATCAAACCATGGTTTTTAATATTAACTTTACAGCCAATAAAAAGTCCAAGAACCCCTTTAAAAAAAAACCTTGATTTCGCAAAAATAATATTCAATAACAACTCTCTAATAATCATCATCCTTTATTTAGCTCTCCTTCTGCTCGAAGCCTTCAGCTTCTTTCGCTCATTCAAAAGGCCCAACATAACAAATAAAAACTTTTTCAAGTCAGAAATGGAGCCTTTTGTCTACCTAGCAGCTATTCTTCTCATAAATAGCTTTGAGTGAAGAAAGAGGCGGCCTTGGAATTCTTGAATTTTCCAATTACAAATCAGTTCGAATATTTATAACCAAGAAGGAATGAAGATAAATATAGTCCAAAATACTGAGGGCTAAATAAACAAAAAAAATCAGAATAATATTAGTTAAAAAAGATTTAATATTTCCAATACTTTGTTCATATTAAAACTCTTTGATAATTACTTGATTTAATATCTATAAAATTTAGACAAAACTTAATAATTCTTAACAAGTTTCAAACTACATATGGACTCAAAAGACGGAAAAGGTGCTCAAATGGAAGCTTTTAATGCTGTTAAAGTCAAGCTCTCTGACTACGATGTTCTTACTACCCTCGGTACAGGTAAATTTCCCCTTCACTTTTCAATTTCAATTCTTAAATCGTCCCAAGGTTCTTTTGGTCGTGTCAGACTCGCCAAAGAAAAAAAGTCTGGAGAATATGTTGCTATAAAAATGTTAAAAAAAGCAGAGATCTTGAGATTGAAACAAGTTGATCACATCATCTCTGAAAATACTATCCTCTCCAATATTAAGCATCCCTTCTTGGTATTTGCATAGTCTTCCCTATTTCCCCTCATTTCTTACCTAGATTAAAATGCTCGGCTTTGCTCAAGATGAAAGATTTTTATACATTGTCCTCGAGTTCGTTCAAGGGGGTGAACTTTTCACATATCTCAGAAATCTCGGAAAACTGGAAAATAACGAAGCTGTGTAATAAACCCACCCTTTTTCGCCTTCATCCTTCTCTAGTTTCTTTGCTGCCCAGGTTGTTAGCATGTTCGAATATCTTCATTCCAAGAATATAGTCTACAGGTTACCCTCCTATTTTACATTGCTAAACAATTTCTTCAGGGATTTGAAACCAGAAAACCTTTTGATCGCTGCTGATGGATATCTCAAACTTACCGATTTCGGTTTCGCTAAATACATTGAAGGAAGAACCTACACACTTTGTGGTACTCCAGAATACCTCGCTCCAGAAATCCTCCTCAATAAAGGTCACGGCAAACCCGTTGATTGGTGGTGTCTCGGTATCTTAACCTATGAAATGCTTGCTGGTATCTTGAAATTTCCCCTGCAATGTCGAATAATCTTTCTTCAGGTATTGATCCCTTCTCTGATGAAGACCCCATGGCCATTTACCAAAAAATCCTTAAAGGAAAAGTTAAATTCCCCAGAACCTTTGATAAGTAACATTCTATCTTGATGTTCTTGAAGTCTGATTCGTCTAGAAATGCCAAGAGTTTGGTAAAGCATCTTTTGGTCTCTGATTTGACAAAGAGATACGGAAATCTTAAAGGAGGTATAGAAATTGACATATGAACTTGGTTAATAACTCTTGATCTAGGTGTAAATGATATAAAGACACATAGATGGTTCTCAGGAATGGACTGGGATGCCTTGTATAGAAAGGAAATCCCTCCATTTTACAAGCCTTCCATTAAGTAAATAAACTTTGAAGAATAAAAGAATATTTACGAAAATAATAGGAGCCGTGGTGATACATCAAACTACTCTTCATATCCTGATTCAACTGAATTACCAAGCGCTATCAGCCCATCAAAAGATCCATTTATTGGATGGTAAAAGAATATCTAACAACAGAAAACAAAACAAAATATATTTCCCGAATTTTGTTGTAAAACACCTATTTTTGATCTAAGACTGTTACTAAAAACAGACTTTGAAGAAATAGAGTAGAAGTATAAATGCATAGTTTTAACTCCATATAAATACACATTGAAAAGAAATTCTTGAATAAATCTGTTTTGTTCATTTTTTTCCCTTATCATCATATCATCATCATCATCGAATTTACCTATCTCAAAATTACTCTAATTTCTTTTTTCATTCGTAGAATTTTTTTTAAATATAGAATATTATTTCTCGAAAAAGTTTGGTCCTGAGTCCTGACATCTTGCTCAAAAATAAGGATGAAATGGCTAAATTAATTTGCCAAAAAATAATGACGATTTAAGAATATTTTTATTGGTTAATTATTAGAAAACACTATATCTCCATAAATCTAAATATTTGGAAAAAATAAGTCCTAGTTCACCAAAATCAGCGCTCAAAACATTCAATTCGAAATTTAACTTTTTCCACGTAGCCTTGATTTAGATATTATCAGGGCGTTTAATCTTCCATACATATACATTTTTCTTGCTATAAATCAGAAAAATTTTAGGGTGTCATCATTCATTCCCAAATGTCATCATCATCTCAATAGCCAAGTTCAAAAATCTCTCCACTTCACTCATGTTCCGAAAAGGTTAGTTGAAAAAAATTTTTATTCAAATTTTTTATTTATTATAAAAGACCTATAGCCCAATGAAAATCTTCTTTTATCTTTTCATGAGGCCCTCCAAAACCTTCCATTCGAGTTGTATGATAATTTTTTGGTTATCAACTTATCAGATTGCCTAATATTTTAAGGCTCAGTAATTAGCTCAAATTATCGAGTTTTTTTCAAATCCTGCATCACTGATAAAATTTTAAAATACCTGACTTTGCTTCCGTTTCGTTATGGAAACCTTTGTTCGCGAGAAAAAAATTGTCTTTGCTATGATGGGACTTCCAGCTCGAGGCAAAGTATTCATCCTCACCAGCTCTTCTTCTCATCTTCTCTAGAGTTACATTTCCACCAAAATCATTTGCTATATCAATTGGCTTGGATTCAATGCTAAACTTTTCAATATCGGTATGTCTTCCTTTTAGCTATTTCAGTAAATTTTCAAGGCAAATATCGAAGAGAATCATATGGCACAAAGGATTGCAAGGCTGAGTTTTTTGATCCTGCAAATGTAATAAGAACTAATAAACTAAAATAAACATTCCATATTTAGACTCAAGCTGTAGAAGCCAGAAAAAAGTGCTCAATTAGAGCTCTGCAAGATCTTGTCAAGTATCTCAAAGACGGCGGTGATGTAAGAATTTATCCGCAATAATGGCCTTTTATAAATTTAAACAAAAAGATCGCGGTTTATGATGGTACCAACACCAATGTCGAAAGAAGAAAAATGGTTGCGGAATATCTAAAACAAGAGTTGGGTGAAGATCATACTGTAAAATAATTGTTCTAAGGGTTTTTTCTTACAAATTACAGCTGGTTTGGATTGAGAGTATATGTGATGATGACAAAATCATCGAAAATAACATCAGATCAAGTAAACTCACTTCCCCTGATTATGAAGGCGTCGACCCTGAAATCGTACGAGAGATTTCCAAGCAACAGAATAATGAATTTGGTTAGGCAATTGAGGATTTTAAAAAGAGAATAGAACAATATAAGAAAATCTACCAAGAAGTGTCCACAGAACTTGATGGAGAAGTAATATTCGTCACATCAGCCTCCCTAACATCATATTAGGATGTATCATTTATAAAATTGAGCAATGTGACAAAAAAGATCGTCATGAATCAGATACAAGGCTACGTAGAATCGAAGCTCGTGTCTTTCTTGATGAATTTGCACATTACTCCTCGGTCTATTTATCTTGTTCGTCATGGAGAAAGTATGAATAACGCTGAAAGAAAGTTGGGAGGCGATCCAGAATTATCAGAACGTGGCAAAAGATACTTACCAAAATTGAAAAAATTCTTTGATGATGAAAAAGGATCTGGAGCTGTTAATGAAAAGACTAAGCTATTTACCAGCACTCTCAAAAGATCAGTAGAAACTGCCAAAGTTATTGAGATTGGAGCAAAGCCTGCCAGTTTCAAAATTCTCGATGAATTAGATGCTGGAGTCTGTGATAATATGACTATGGATGAAGTTGAAAAGAAATATCCTGCTGAATGGAAAGCCAGATTAACTGACAAATTAAAATACAGATTCCCTATGGGAGAAAGCTATATTGACCTTGTTCATAGAATAGAACCTATCATCTTTACTATTGAAAGATCTAAAGAGCCTGTCATTGTGGTAAAATCTTTGAGTTTATAAAGCCATTTAAAAATACTTTAGGTGAGTCATACGGCAGTGCTGAGATGTATTTATGGTTATTTCATGAAGAAGCCATTGCATGAAATTCCTTATATCGAAATCCCTTTGAATACAGTTATAAAGTTGAATCCAGACGCATACTATAATAATGAGGAGAGATTTAATGTCGAAATCAACGAAAAGTGCAAGACTCTTCAAGACATTTCTTAAAGGTGCTATTTTTATCACCTTTGGCTCTTTTGCTATTGCTGTTGCTGTAATTAATAATAATGTGAATTGATGACCCCAAAAACTTCTTACAATAAAGAATTCAGACGACCTCTAGTGTAGCATACAAACATGCAATCATATGTGAATTAGTATTGTTGACAAGTTGTACATATTATTTGCATCCCTTGTATTTTTTTTCTTTTGTATCTTACGTAGTAAGGATCGTATGATTTCTTCCATCATCTATCTCAGTAATGATGATCTTTTTCTTTCTCTCAAATAAGACTCAATAAATCATAAAGATGTTTTGTATGCATTTTGTATATATCTCTTCAAAATTCGCAACAAAATGAATATTACCACGTACCATACAATGAACCCCTTAGCCTCTAGAGTAAATTTGAATTTTTAATCTCCTCAATTTTTTCGAGTAATTTAGCATCAGCATCGCCACTGTAAATCACTTCATCAAAGATTTCATTGATATCACTGGCTCTGGGTTTAGTCTTTTGGAAATTGCTAGTCTTTATTAATCCGTGCAAGGCGTTTAAGTAAGCGAGTTGAGCATCAACGTCACCATTATTCACAAATTCTCTAAGTATAATGTCCAACAAAGTGAACAAGTCATTGGAGTAGAAGAAGTCGTCTCTTGTTTTTTCAAAGGCAAAAACATCAGAGACAAATTTCAAGCACTTCAACAAAAATTCAGATTTGCCTTTATTCAACAAAATCAAAGTGGATTCTGCGAAATATCTGCTGTGAGGATGGTTGGCGCAATATTTAAGCACCAAGTTTGTTTCAGGAGCTCCTTGATCATACGAAATACTCACAAGAATATTTACAATAGCAAGAAAAACCTTTTCTTCTTTAATGTGTTCCAAAGAGTTGAACAAAGCATTGATAAATTCATCAGTTGCAATGTCCTTGAAAGTTGAAGTCTGGAAGATTTCAATCAAAAGAATAAACCCATCTCCTTCTAAATCATCAATCTTGGTTTGAGTCAAATATTTTGAGATTGCTTTAGGAAAACTGGTATTTTCTCTCATCTGGGGCAATGTGATCTGCTTTGCATAAACATTCAAATTCCTAGGATGGTTAAAGGCCTCTCATATCCAAAACACTTACTGGAGACATCTTAAGACAGAGTTAGCAAACTTTATATCATGCAAATTTTCCATAAAGCAGGCGATCAATGAATCGACAAGGCCATATTCTTTAGCTGAAATGTCCTTCATCCAGTCAACCAACTCAGGGGTCTTTTCTGAATTTTCGATATTTTCGATAAGCTCTTTGAGTTGTTCCAAATCTTCTGCCATTCCTATTTATTTATGTTGAATTATAATATCAACCTGATTTTAAAACTTATTAAATACAGTTCAAGATACTTTCGTGATTCCTTTATTTTCCTTTCTCTAGTCAGAAAATTTTTTCTTTCTTCTTAAAAAAAACTCTTTGTAATTTCTGAAAAAGACCTTTGTTTGAAAGGAATCATCGAATACAAATGACTGAATTGGATTGTATGAAATAATAAATTTTCAAATATCAATGTGAATAGATCGCTTTGTATGTAGAGGGAGGAGAATTTTGAAAAGCAATATTATTTATTCATAACAACACTTTATTTTTGGAATATCTAATAGTTACAATAATACTTGAAAATAAAAACTTGATTGACTTCCCCCAAACAAAAAAGCTTTTTTTGTCTATTGAGAATTCGTAAAAATCAATCTAATCATCTATTTCTTTCTGTTGGCAATATCACTAAAGAAGTCGTCGTCATCATCAAGTAAATTCTTTACAGGGGCATTTGGCTCACTAGTTTTAAAAATTAGTTATCAAGGAAAACAATCTCAAAATACGTGAAAGTTGGTGGGCTAGTGGTGAATTGGGGTTGAACAACGGGTTTCTTGGGGGTACTGGACATGAACTGAGGCTGAACAACTCCTTTACCGGGAGAAAGGACGTTGGGCTTTTT
>Ga0182738_1002737_pt1 | contig 20723 bp, 22 predicted proteins | sample eDN5th30CBELigMG_FD_128876 | JGI IMG/M metagenome (GOLD analysis project Ga0182738, IMG submission 128876) | Enriched Miracle-Growth compost microbial communities from Emeryville, California, USA - eDNA 5th pass 30_C BE-Lig MG (version 2)... ... | reverse complement strand
TGGCTGCAGAGGCCTGTGGACCTGCTGTCGCAGGACGAAAGGATCCGACGCATTGAAGTTGCCGGCCGGCCGATAGCGGCAGACCCATTGCGTCCCCTGCACGCCGCCGATCTCGCAGGTGGCACGGCCGCAGCCGAGAAAGCCCGAGTCCTTCCAGACGACCTGGGTGAAATGGCCGTTCACGCGCTGGCAGTTCTGCGTGAAGCCGCCGACGATGGCCGGATCGTCGAAATCATAATTGGCGATCTCGCAGTACCAGGTCTGCTCGAACGCGTCGCGGTCGGAAAGGGCAGGCAGCACGGGACTGCCATTCTCGATGTAGGTCGCGTTTGCGATGTTCTCGCCGGTGTTGGGCGCGATGTTGGGGTCGTGCGAGCCGACGATGCATTGGCTGGCATAGACCTGCGCGGATTTGGCGAGTGACTCGCACCATTTGAGCTTGGGCGCACAATGCTCCGCCCGCCGCTCATTGTGTGCCTTGAGCATGTCGCTCCATTCCGACGGCACTTCGTCGCCGCCGTCCGGACAATCGACCACGACCACCTCCGGCGGCGGCTGGATCGTGATCTGCTTGAAGGTGTCGCAGATCAGGCCGAGCGCGTTCACATGACGTCCGTGACGGATACGGATTCCAACCACCGCCTCGCCGGCCGGGCAGGACTGGACGATGTTGGGGAAGACGGGCGCGTTGTTGCCGAGGTCAAGATTGTGCCGGTCGGCGCTGGTGGTGGAAACGCAGTTGAAGATCATCAGCCGCACCTGGCGATCGCCGGGCGTCATGAGCATGCCGACGCCGTGGATGATGAAGCCGGGCAGGCAGGTGCCACTGGATTCGCCGCCGCCCGATCCGCCGCGCGGCGGCAGGACATCCTTGCTGGCCCCGGTCGCGCCCGTCATATTGTCGACCGGTGCGCAGGTCAGCGCCATCTGGTCGAGCCAGGAGCCGGATCGGATCTTCGCCCCGATGAGGTAGGAGCCGTTCGGGCACATGTCCGTGTCGTCATGGTCGCCGACGCCGCCAAAGGGCGGGATTGTCGTGAGAGCGTTGGCGGTCTCGACAGGGGCGAGCAGGCCCAGGACCGCGATCAGGCAAAGCGCAGCGATGGCGCTGCCGTTCCATCTCGAGCGAGCGTTCGACATAAACCGCGCTTCCTCTGCTGAAAGGACACGACCGGAATTATGAGGCGCAGAGAATAGCGTGGAATTGACGTAAGGGAAAGCGATCGCCGGCTAGCTGGACAAGCGGGCTTCCGCACCGATCTGGGCGGCGTGGATTTCGGCCCCGGTGTGAGACGCGCCGTGGCGCAAGCCGGGAGAGCAGGCCGCCCGTGCGGCACGGCCCGCTGGCGCGGTCAGCGCTGGATGCTGCCGACCAGGGTCGGCCGGTCGTCGTCGATGGAAACCCAGCGACCGCTGTTCTGGTCCGACTGGCGCTTGACGAACTGGTACTCGGTGTCGCCCCAGAGCTTGATCTTCGGCTCGAGATTGTCGAGCACCAGGTCGCCGCGGTCGGAGCGGACCGTCAGCACGGCATGGCCTTCGCCATTGGTCTGGCGCACCACGGTGATCAGCAGGGCGCCCGCCGGCCAGCCCTTCTCGATCAGTTCGCGGCGCTTCAGCAGAGCGAAGTCTTCGCAGTCGCCCTTACCGTCTTCCGGATAGTTCCAGTATTCCTGGCGACCATAGAGTTCTTCGTCGGTTACCGGCTCGATGGCAGTATTGACGTTGTCGTTGACGGCGATCAGCTCGTTCCAGCGCGTGACCGTCAGATGAACGGGCGCGGCATTGCGCGTGATCTCGTTGCATTCGACCGGCATCCGCGAGCAGAGCTCGTAATGGCCGACAGGCTGGCTCGTCTTGCCCGTCACCCGCATGAATGCGGCGTGTTCCTGTGCGGAAGCCCCGGCGATCAGGCCGAAGAACAACGCAAGCCCGGCAATGCAACTCGATACGCGTACAAACGACATAGAACCCGTCCTCTTGTCCGAGGAAGACTATGCCATATATGCTTTTACTGGGATCTAAGCCAAGCCCGATGATTCTAATCGACTTCTCTTCAAATTTGCGGCGAAGTTTAAGCTTTGGTTTAATGAACGATTAACCAATTACTCTCGCGGCATTGTCTCTGCTGAGTGGACAATGCGAAGCGCGCCGGCAAGCGTTTATGGCGGAATCGCTGGATTCCCGAGTTCGCTGTGATGCGGCGGACACATCTTGGTAAGGAAATTGTGAATAGCGCCGCGAGCCGGGCCGAAACCGGGCTCCAGACCCTCGTCCGGACGACCGGCTCCGGCAAAATCTGACAGCGCGGGGTCGGAGCCTCAGCGCGAGGGGCTCGCCAGCGCGATCCGCGCCGGTGCCTTCAGCGGCCGGGCGAGGTCAGTCGCGACCGCCATCCAGCACGACGAGATGCTGTCGGCGACGTCCGGCAGGCTGGGGCGCGACGGCCGGCGTGGCTTCGCGCGGCGCGGGCCGCGCGGCAGCGGGCAGGGGGCGGGCCGCGAGGGGTTGGCTTTCTTCGACCGGCAGCCATCGGAGGCCGGCGATCTCCAATCTCGGGATCGGATGCAGGCCGAGCCAGTAGGGCCGCTCCAGCGGTGCCAGCAGGCCCAGCACGCGGTCGATGTGGCGACCGTCCTGGCTGAGCGGCAGCAGCAGCATTTCTATCGCCAGCGTGCTGCCCCGCCCGGTCCGTCCGGCGAGGTCGAGCACGACCGCGGCGGCGTCGCGCGTCACGCCGGTCAGCGCCGCCCGGACAGCGTCGCGATCCGCGCCCTGCCACAGCGCCAGGAAGCTCTCGCCCGTCAGTTCCCGTCCGACGCCGGCGCAAAGGCGGGTGCCGGCGAGGCGGAACGGGAAACTCTCCGTCCGCGACGCATCGAGGATGAAGACATCGCCCAGCAGACCCGCAATATGCGCCGGCTCGATGGCGCTGCGCAGCGGGGCGGGCCTGCCGTCGCGCTGGCGCTGCCAATAGGCGTGGAGCTGTCGGGTCGAGGAATGCCGCATCGGGATCGAAAACTCACGGGCGCCCAGGCTGTCCGATGGCATCCGGGAGCGCCGCGCCTCTGCAGTCCGCGCTCCGGAGGAAGCGATGCCGCCACCGATGAAGGCGCTCATAGCAGATGGCGGACCCGCCGGGGCAAAAGCCGCCGGATAGGGTTACGCACAGGTTGAGGGTAGTTCGATATTGATCTTAAATTTGAAGCATGACAGGTTACGTTGCGTTCACGGGGCGTCTTATGCCGGGGGGCTAGACGGGGCGTGACGAAGGCCGTCCGCGCGTGCCCGTCTGAGAAGCGCGCCGGACGGCCGATCCATTTTTACGCCCCCGTTCTCGCCACGCTTGCGCTGAATTCGTGGGCCGACTATGCCGGATCGATGAGCCCGAGAAGCGAACGCGCCGAGCGCGAACCGATATTCAACCTCCCCACCGTCATCATTGCCTCGCTGGCCGTGCTGGCGCTTGTGCATGTCCTGCGCGTCTATGTGCTGGACGAGGAGCAGGCGAGCTGGCTGATCGCCACCTTCGCCTTCTTCCCGATCCGCCTGACCGGGCCGGCAATCCAGGGCTTCTATTGGCCGGGCGGGGTCGCGGGCGATGTCTGGACCTTCTTCAGCTATGCCTTCCTGCATGCCGACTGGATGCATTATGGCGTCAACGCGCTGTGGCTCGCCGCCTTCGGCACGCCGCTGGCGCGCCGTTTCGGCGCCTGGCGTTTCCTGGCCTTCTCGCTGGGCGGCGCAGCGGCCGGCGCGGCGGCGCACCTGCTGCTCTATCCCTCCGGACAGGCGCCGCTGATCGGCGCTTCGGCGGCGATCTCGGCCCAGATGGCGGCATCGGCGCGGTTTGCCTTTTCGGCCGGTGGCCGGCTTGGCGGCGGCATGCCGCGCAGCGATGCCGATTTCCGGCCGGCGCTTTCCTTCATGCAGATGGTGCGCGACCGGCGCATCGTCGCTTTCCTCGGCGTGTGGTTCGTCTTCAACCTGGTCTTCGGCCTGCTGTTCACGCCGCCCGGCGTAACCAACAGCACCATTGCCTGGGAGGCCCATCTCGGCGGCTTCCTCTTCGGGGTCCTGCTGTTTCCCTGGTTCGACCCGATCGGGCGCCACCGCTCCTGATCGCGATTACCTTGCTTTCGCCCGCGCGCGGTCCCATCATCTCGGCACGGGCATGATGATCGGGGCGCAGAGCCTGGCGTCGTGCCCGGTGGATGATCGCAAGGCGATCGTGCCTCCGATCATGGTTGGGGTCCGGACCGGTCCAGGTGAGAGAGCGGCCGGCCCTGTCTGGAACAGGGAGCCGACGCCAATGACGGTTGCAGCCATTCTTTCCAAGAAGGGACGGGAGGTGGTCACCGTCCCCGTCGATCGCAGCATCGCCGATGTGGTCCAGATCCTGGCCACGCGCCGGATTGGCGCGGTCGTCGTCACCGACAGCGCGCAGCGCATCCTGGGCATCGTTTCCGAGCGGGACGTGGTCCGCGCCCTGGCGCGCGGCGCCGATGCGCTCACGGGCTCGGTGTCGTCGATCATGACGGCGAAGGTCGTCACCTGCACCGACGGCCACACGATCAACGACGTCATGACCCGCATGACGGAGGGGCGTTTCCGCCATCTCCCGGTGGTCGAGGGCGACCGGCTTGCCGGCATCGTCTCGATCGGCTATGTGGTGAAGGCGCGCATCGAGCAGGTCGAGCGCGAAGCCGACGAGATGCGCGCCTATATCGCGATGGCCTGAGTGGGCGTACTGCGGCGGGGGCTGCCCTCAGCCGTCGCCGTAGACGGCCTTGGGGTCGAACAGCGGTGAGTCGCCGGTGAAGGCAAGCTTCAGCTCGGACGAGAGCGGCTGGCCGACGGGAACCGTGCGGTAGAAGCAGCCCTTGCGGCCGGTATGGCAATTCGCGCCCGTCCCGGCCGTGCTGACCTTGATCCAGATGGCGTCCTGGTCGCAGTCGACCCGCATTTCGCGGACCGTCTGGGCGTGGCCGCTGGTGGCGCCCTTGTGCCAGAGCTCCTTGCGCGAGCGGCTCCAGTACCAGCCTTCGCCGGTCTCGATCGTCCTGGCGAGCGCCTCGGCATTCATCCAGGCGAGCATCACGACGTCGCCCGTGTCGAAGTCGGTGACGACGGCCGCCACCAGCCCATCCGCGCCGAAGCGGGGCGTGAGCATGTTGCCTTCCTCGACTTCGGCATGGCTGCCGGGCTTGGCGAAACGGGGCTGGTCGGCGGCAAGGGTCGTCATGGTCTACTCCGGCGGTTTGCGACCGCCATAGCGCCGGAAAGGCGGCGAAGGAAGCAAAAAGGGGTGATGCGCCTGAAACGCTAGCGGTGCTGGACCAGCGACAGGAAGCGGGCGCGCTCGGCCGAGTCCTTGTGGAAGATGCCGGTAAAGCTCGTGGTAATGGTCGAGACGCCGGATTTGTGGGCGCCGCGCATCGACACGCAATGATGCTCGGCTTCCAGCATGACGGCGACGCCGCGCGGATCGAGGCCGCTATCGACGGCCTGGGCGATCTGGTTGGTCAGCCGTTCCTGCATCTGCAGGCGGCGGGCGAAGATGTCGACGACACGGGCCAGCTTCGACAGGCCGACCACGCCGCTCCTCGGATAATAGGCGATATGCGCCTTGCCGATGAACGGCACCATGTGGTGCTCGCAATGCGAAAAGAAGGGGATATCGCGCACCAGGACGATGTCGTCATAGCCGCCGGCCTCGTCGAACACGCGATCCAGCGTTTCGGCGGCGTCTTCGTGATATCCTTTGTAGAACTCGCCAAAGGCCTTGGCGACGCGCTTCGGCGTGTCGAGCAGGCCCTCGCGCGACGGGTCGTCGCCGGCCCAGGCGATCAGCGTGCGGACGGCGGCTTCGGCTTCCTCGCGGCTCGGACGATGGCTCGCCTTTGAAACAGGCTGTGTCTCGGGCTTTGCCGGGGGGCTCTTGGCGTCCATGGGGGTACTCCGACTGGGCCGGACTCGGGCGGAGGATCCCGAATAGGCCGATGGTGCGACTGCGTGGCCGCAGTCCTACTATCTGGTCCCTCGGTTGGCGAGTTTCTATATTGGCGTGAGGAGGTCGCAATGATCGACGACATCTACAATGCGCGGATCCTGGAATTCGCCGCCAATATCTCGCGGCTCGGCCGGCTCGACCAGCCGGACGCGAGCGCGACGGCTCATTCCAGGCTCTGCGGCTCGACCGTGACCGTGCATCTCAAGATGGATGGCGACGTCGTCAGCGATTTCAGCCATGAGGTGCGCGCCTGCGCGCTGGGCCAGGCTTCGTCCTCGGTGATGGCGCGGCACGTCGTCGGCGCCGATGCGCCGACCTTGCGGGCGCTGCGCGAAACCATGCGGAAGATGCTACAGGAGAATGGCGGGCCACCGGAAGGTCGCTTCGGCGATCTCCGATTCCTTGAGCCGGTGCGCGACTACAAGGCCCGCCATGCCTCGACCCTCTTGACCTTCGACGCGGTGGTCGATGCGATCGACCAGATCGAGGCGAAGCGGCAAGCGCTTGAAATGACGACCTGTTAGTCGAGCCACCGGATGGTGGCAGGGAGATTCGCCATGCGGATGCAGAATTCTCTACGGATTGCACGGGGGGCGGCGGTTTGCTTCCTCGCCCTGGCGGCAGGCACCAGCGCGGCCTTCGCTCTTTCCAACGATGCCCAGGCCATCGTCGACCGAGTCAAGGCGACGACGCCCCAGTTGCACCCGGTCTGTTCCGACCGGGGCAAGCTCACCCAGGCGGTGACGGCGGCGACGATCGCGCTGGCCGAGGCCAAGAAGATCAATGGCGACCACACGGTCGCCCGGGCAGCGGGCCAGGAGGCCGGGCGCTATCTGTACTTCCACTGCCCATCGTGACGACTGCCGGCATGAAGCGGCACCTCTCGAGTCCTCCGCCGGCCGGGCAGGGGGCGATTTTTCGCCCGCGCGCTGGCCGGGGTTGTTCGGCATCGGGCTGATCCGCGTCTACAAGCTGACGCTCTCGCCCTTCATCGGCCAGAACTGCCGCTATCTGCCAACATGCTCCAGCTATGGCGAGGAATGCATCCGCCGCTACGGGCTCTGGGCCGGGGGCTGGATGACGCTGGCGCGCTTCCAGCGCTGCGGTCCCTTCGGCGCCTCCGGCTACGACCCGGTGCCGGAACAATTGCCGCCGGGGGGCCGCTGGTACCGGCCCTGGGCCTATGGCCGATGGACGGGCAAGCATATCGACCCGAAGACGCGGCTCGACCTCTAGCCGCCGAAATAGCTCGGCCGGTCGAGATCGGAGATCAGGTCGGGGCCGGTCGGTTGCCACCCGAGCGTCTGGCGGGTCCATTCGCTGGAGGTCGGGTTGTCGATCGCTGCGAAATGCGCGAACCAGCCGAAATGGGAGGCGGCCTCCTCTTCCGAAAGGCTGACGACCGGCAGTCCCAGCCGCTTTCCGATGACGCTGGCGATTTCGCGGAATGGGATGCCGCCTTCCGCCGACGCGTGATAGCGGGCGTCGATCGCCCCTTTCTCCAGCGACAGCCGGAACAGGGCCGCCGCATCCTGCCGGTGCACCGCTGGCCAAAGGTTCTGCCCGGCGCCGATATAGGCGGAGCTTCCCTTTTCCCGTGCCATGCCGATCAGCATCGGCACGAAGCCATGGTCGCCATCGCCATGGACGGAGGGCGGCAGGCGGACGATCGAGACGCGCACGCCTCGGGCCGCCGCCAGCCTCGCCGCCTCCTCGGTGGCAAGGCGCGGATTGGGGTTGCCGGCGCGGGGCATGTCGGCTTCCGTCACCATGCCCTGGCCGGACAAAAGTCCGGTGCCGGAGGTGATGACCAGCGGTCGGTCCGATCCGACGAGGCCGGCCCCCAGCGCCTCGATGACGGCGCGGTCCCATTCGCAGCTGGCTTTGAAATTGGTGAAGTCGTGGTTGAAAGCGGTGTGGATCACGCCGTCCGCGAGGTCGGCGCCTGTCCGCAGGCTGTCGAGATCGGTGAGATCGCCGCGATGCGGCGTGGCCCCGGCGGCGACGAGCGCGCTCGCCGAAGCCTCGGAGCGGGCGAGGCCCAGAACCTGATGGCCGCCATCGAGAAGGTTTCGGACGAGGGCGGAGCCGACGAAGCCCGAGGCTCCGGTGACGAAAACGCGCATGAGATGGATCCTCTTTGGGGCTCGGTTTGGCCGATCGCGGCCTTGGATCCGCAAGCTAGTCGACGGCTTCGATACGATCTATGCTGGGAAATCCGCATTTCATTCGCAATCGTCCGGTGCTCGCCATGGATCCGCTTTCCGACGTGCTGTCGCTCATGCGGCCGCGCAACCACATGTCCGCCGGCTTTGACGCGGGCGGAGACTGGTCGATCCAGTTTCCCGACCAGCGGGAAAGCATCAAATGCGGCGCCATCGTCTCCGGAAGCTGCTGGCTGTCGGTCGATGGCGTCGCCGACCCCGCGCGGCTGGAGGCGGGCGACAGCTTCCTGCTGCCCAGTGGGCGGCCGTTCCGCCTTTCTAACGACTTGGCCCTGACCCCCGTCGGCGCGGCTTCGGTCTTCGCCCATGTTCCGGAAGGCGGCATCGTCACGCATCAGGGCGGCGGGGATTGCATGCTCGTCAGCAGCCGCTTCGCGCTCGCGGGCAATTACGCCTCGATGCTGCTCGGCGTGCTGCCGCCCATCGTTCACCTTCGAAAGGAGACGGATCAGGCGACGTTGCGTTGGTCTGTGGAGCGAATGATGCAGGAATTGCGCGATCTGCAGCCAGGCGGCTTCCTCGTGGTCCAGCATTTGGCCCACATGATCCTGGTGCAAGCCCTGCGGCTGCATATGGCGGAAGGTCCTGCTGGGGGCGTCGGCTGGCTCTTTGCTCTCGGCGACCGGCAGATGGGAGCCGCCATCACCGCCATGCACGGCGATCCCGCGCATCGCTGGACCTTGCAGGCGCTGGCGGACCGGGCCGGTATGTCACGCTCGACTTTCGCGCTCCGCTTCAAGGGGACGGTCGGCAAGTCGCCGATGGAATATCTGGCCCGCTGGCGCATGTTGCTGGCCGGCGATCGTCTGGCGAACTCGCGGGACTCGATTTCGACCATCGCTCTTTCGCTCGGCTACGAGTCGGAAAGCGCCTTCAGCACCGCCTTCAAGCGCATCATGGGCGGGTCGCCACGGCAATATGGCCGGGCCGGCACCCATGCTCGCCGCTCGGACGTCGCGAGGGGCGGCGGGCGGGCGGTTCGCGTCGGCGATCAACTGGCCTCGGCAGATTCGGAATAGGGCAGCGAGGCGGCCAGGATCCAGGCCTGGAACGCCCGCATCGCGGGCGTGGGCGCGGAGGATTTCAGCCAGGTCAGCCAGTAGCAGCCATGGGTGACAAAGGTCTGGAACGGTTGCTGGATGGCGCCTGCGGCCAACTGGCGCTGGAACATCAGCGGCGGCGCCAGCGCCACGCCGGCGCCGAGGATGGCGGCCTCCACCATCGTGCGCGACGAGTCGAAGATCGGCCCCTTGACGGTCGGCGCCGCGATGCCGGCGGCGGCGAACCAGCTTGGCCATTCGTCGGCCCGGTAGGAGCGGAGCAGCGTTTCGCCATGCAGATCCTGCGGCTGCGCCAGCCGCTCGGCGATCTCGGGGATGCAGAGGACCGACAGAGGAGCGGCGAACAGCCGCTCGGCCTCCGTACTGTGCCAGGCGCCGTCGCCAAAGCGGATGGCGAAATCGAGCCCCTCGGCGGCGATGTCGACGCGGTTGTTGTTGGTCGAAAGGCGAAGGTCGATGAAAGGGTGCGCGCGCTGGAACGCGGGCAGCCGCTCGATCAGCCACCCCACCGCGAAGGTGCCGACCACGCCGACATTGAGCACCTCGCGGACATGGCCGCCCTCGAACTGCTCCAGCACGCCCGCGATGCGGTCGAAGGAATCCCGCAGCGCCGGCAGAAGTGCCTGACCTTCATCGGTCAGCGCCAATCCGCGCGGCAGGCGGCGGAACAAAGTCGAGCCGAGGCGTTCTTCCAGCGACTTGACCTGGTGACTGACGGCGGCCTGCGTCACCGCCAGTTCGATCGCCGCGCGCGTAAAGCTCAGGTGGCGGGCGGAGGCCTCGAAGGCCCTGAGCGCGTTCAGAGGTAAATGCGGGCGAACCATTTGATCCCCTAGATATTCTTATGGCTTTCCAGAGTTATCATCGTTTGTCGTGCTTTGGCGAGTGGCCTACCAAGGGGACATCCCAAGCAACGGAGATAGCGGAAGTGATGGACAGGCGGCAGTTTTCGAAGGGGGTTGCGCTGACTGCGGGAGCCGCCTTGCTGGGTGGTCCAGTCTTCGCCTCGGCGGCGCTGGCATCAGAGAAATTCGTGTCCACGGTGTTGGTCGACGTCGAGAGCGGCGCCGCGATCCATCGCGAAGGCCCGGCGGAACGTCGTTTTGCGCCCTGTTCGACCTTCAAATTCCCGCTGGCGGTGATGGGCTTCGATTCCGGTGTGCTGACCGATCCGCACCATCCGAGATGGGAGTACCGGCCAGAATTCCAGACCACGATGGAACAGCAGAAGAAGGCGACCGACCCGACGATCTGGCTTCGGGATTCGATCGTCTGGTATTCGCAGGAACTGACCCGCAAGCTCGGCGAGGCGCGCTTCCGCGACTATGTCGCCCGCTTCGGCTATGGCAATGAGGACGTTTCCGGCAATCCCGGCAAGAAGGACGGCTTGACCCAGTCCTGGCTGATGTCGTCGCTGGCGATCTCGCCGGACGAGCAGGTCGCTTTCGTGCGCCGCTTCTTCGATCGCAAGCTCGGCGTCTCCGACCATGCCTATGAGGCGACGCTGGCAAGCCTGGCGCAGTATCCGGCCGAAGGTGGCTGGACGCTGCATGGCAAGACCGGCAGTGGCTTCCTGCGCGACGCGAAGGGCGCGATCGATCGCAGCAAGCCGCTCGGCTGGTTCGTCGGCTGGGGCGAGAAGGACGGCCGCAGGATCGCCTTCGCGCGCTTCAATCTCGGCAAAGAACGGTCCAAGACCTATGGCGGCATGATCGCCCGCGACGCGATGGTGAAGGATTTCGCCAGGCTGGCCGCGGGCTGACGAGGGGCGGGATCGGAGGGGAGCGGGATAGTCGCGGGATTTCCGGCGGCTTCCATCCCATTTGGGCAGGGCGTCTTGAATGGCGTCCTGCCATCGTATAGCCGTCTCGCACCGGCATTGTCGGCCGGTGGCGGGGTTCCGGATCTCGCCTTCTTTCAGCCCAACCGCTTACCCGCGTTCGTCTGCGGGAGTGAGCAGGAGACAGATATGATCAATCTGACATTTCCCGATGGTTCCGTTCGCCAGTTCGAAGCCGGTGTGACCGGCAAGGCGATCGCCGAAGGCATTTCCAAGTCGCTCGCCAAGAAGTCGGTCGCCATGACCCTCGACGGCGTGCTCTCCGACCTCTCCGACCCGATCACCCGCGACGCCAGGCTCGAGATCGTGACGCGCGATGACCCGCGCGCGCTCGAGCTGATCCGCCATGACGCGGCGCATGTGATGGCCGAAGCCGTGCAGGAACTGTTCCCCGGCACCCAGTGCACCATCGGCCCGGTTATCGAGAACGGCTTCTTCTACGATTTCGCCCGCAACGAGCCCTTCACGACCGAGGACCTGCCGAAGATCGAGCAGAAGATGCGCGAAATCATTTCGCGAAATGCTCACTTCACCAAGCAGGTCTGGTCGCGCGATTACGCCAAGAAGGTCTTTGCCGACAAGGGCGAGGCCTACAAGGTCGAGCTGATCGACGCAATCCCCGAAGGCCAGGATCTCAAGATCTACAACCAGGGCGACTGGTTCGACCTCTGCCGCGGCCCGCACATGGCCTCGACGGGCCAGATCGGTTCTGCCTTCAAGCTGATGAAGGTGGCCGGCGCCTATTGGCGCGGCGACAGCAACAACCCGATGCTGACGCGCATCTATGGCACCGCCTGGCATGACCAGGTCCAGCTCGACGCCTATCTCCACATGCTGGAAGAGGCGGAGAAGCGCGACCACCGCAAGCTCGGCCGCGAGATGGATCTGTTCCATTTCCAGGAAGAGGGCCCGGGCGTCGTCTTCTGGCACGCCAAGGGCTGGACCATGTTCCAGGAGTTGATCTCCTACATGCGCCGCCGGCTGCGCCCGCTTGGTTACCAGGAGGTTAACGCGCCGCAGCTGCTCGACAAGTCGCTCTGGGAAACGTCGGGCCACTGGGGCTGGTACAAGGAGAACATGTTCGCGGCGACATCGGCAGGCGACGACACCGAGGACGAGCGCGTCTTCGCGTTGAAGCCGATGAACTGCCCCGGCCATGTGCAGATCTTCAAGCACGGCCTGAAGTCCTATCGCGACCTGCCGCTGCGCCTTGCCGAGTTCGGCGCGGTGCATCGCTACGAGCCCTCCGGCGCGCTGCATGGATTGATGCGGGTTCGCGGATTTACGCAGGACGACGCGCATATCTTCTGCACCGAAGAGCAGATGGCCGAAGAGTGCCTGAAGATCAACGACCTGATCCTCTCGACCTATGCCGATTTCGGCTTTGACGAGATCGTCGTGAAGCTTTCGACGCGTCCGGAAAAGCGCGTCGGCTCGGATGAGAACTGGGATCATGCCGAAGAGGTCATGACCAAGGTTCTGAAGACGATCGAGGAACAGTCGGGCGGCAAGATCAAGACCGGCATCCTCGAAGGCGAGGGCGCGTTCTACGGTCCGAAGTTCGAATATACGCTTCGCGACGCGATTGGACGGGAATGGCAGTGCGGCACGACGCAGGTCGACTTCAACCTGCCGGAACGCTTCGGCGCCTTCTATGTCGATTCCGACAGCAACAAGAAGACGCCGGTGATGATCCACCGCGCCATCTGCGGCTCGATGGAACGCTTCCTCGGCATCCTGATCGAGAATTTCGCCGGTCACTTCCCGCTCTGGTTCGCGCCGCAGCAGGTCGTCGTCACGACGATTACCTCGGATTCGGATGCCTATGCGGAGGAGGTCTGCGCCAAGCTTCGCAAGGCAGGTCTTCGCGCCGAGGTGGATCTTCGCAATGAGAAGATCAACTACAAGGTTCGCGAGCATTCGGTTGCCAAGATCCCGGTGATCCTGGTCTGCGGCAAGCGCGAGGCGGAAGAGCAGACGGTGAACGTGCGTCGCATCGGTTCGCGCGACCAGGTGTCGATGTCGCTGGACGAGGCGATCGCGTCGCTGGTGGCGGAGGCGACGGCGCCGGATCTGGTGCGGGCTCGCGCCGAGGCCTGACCGGTCTTCGCCTTGCTGTCGACATAGAAGAACGGCCGGGGTTTCCCCCGGCCGTTTTTGCTTGCCGTCCCTGATCCAGGTCCGCAAGCGCGCAGGAACCTGTTACGGGCCCCAAGAGAAGCTGAGACCGCCGGTGCCGGCCGTGCTGCCCTGCGACGAGCCGCCCGAGGTTCCGCCGCCGCCATGGCCACCGAAGAAGCCGGAGCCGCCGCCACCGCCATGATAGTCGCTGCCAGCGCTGCCCGACGAGCCGCCAATGCCGCCGGCGACGCCGAGCGAACCCCAGCTGTTGCTCGAAGATGCGGTCGTGGTGGTGGAGTAGCTGTCGGACGAGCTCGTGCTGGCACCAGTGCCGCCGCCGCCGCCGCTGACGAGACCACCCGAGCCGCTGCCGCTGCCAGTCGACGACGTCGAGGACGTGCCGCCTGCCGTCTGCGTGGCGGAGCTGGATGCCTGCCCGGCCATGGCCGAAGCGGACGCAATTACGAACAATGCGGAAGTAGCAACACCGACGAGAATATTACGGTATGAGGACATCGTGTAACTCCCTTGGTTTAATGCAACATTTCACTTCTTGTTCTGGCTTCCCGCGCATTCAGCGCAAGTCGCACTTCCTGTTATAATAAATAATCAGGTTATTGGAAATAAAGTCTGTTGATATTTCCGTGATGTGCAATTCGTTTATCGATCTATATTTATGCATAGGCCTATTTTCTGAATTCGCAATAGTATTGCCATTGCTTTCTTTGATTCCAGGTCCTGGGTTTGAAATTCGCGCAATTGATGTCGGAGGACCCGCCACCGCCGCCAAACAGGCGTGCAAGAAAGCCGTTCGGATTGGGCGTCGGCCCGGGTCCCGGGTCAGGCCCCGGGCCCGGACCGGGGTCGCCTCCCGGGCCTTGCGTATAGGCCCATGCGAATGTCCCGACCTTGGCCGTTTGCGTCGCTGTCGCCGAGCCACCGTCCCAGCCATTTCCGGTCGAGTTGGAGCCGCCATAGGCGAGGCCCTGGGCGGTGCCGGTGCCGGAGGTGGAGGCGTTCGCGTTGCTGGTTGAATTGCCATTGGCGCCGGCGCTGGCCGATCCGCTGCCACCGCCGCCATTCGAGCTGCCGCTCGAGGTGTTGGAGGCACTGGCCGAGCCGGACGGACCGGATGAGGAAGCGCTCGAATGGCTACCGCTGCTGCTGGAAGCAGAGCCGGCTGCAATCGAAACATCGCTGAAGGCGAACAACGAAAGAAGGGCAGCAGAGCTTACGAGCGATAGTCTGGTGATGGAACCGGAACGCATGATCAAAACTCCCCTAATCGTTCCCATCGAGGAACGGCAATGAATTTGGACGATCGTGTGCAGGTCAGCCGAACCGTTGCCTGGAACGGACGGATGTCAGGGCTGGGCGGTATCGCAGCGGTACTGCCACTGCCTGAGGTCGCCATTCTCCCGCGTCCACTCGACGACCATGCAGCTTGTAATGTCGCCGGATCGAGTGGTCGTGATGGTCATGCCGTGGTCGCCATTGCTCTGGGTCCAGGCCGAGGCGCTGCTCTGAGTGGTCGACCCCGCTCCCGGAGGCAGCGTCTCCGCGCCGTGCAGCCAGGACGTCGGATCGTCGGCAAGGCCTCGGTTGCTGGCGCCGGCGCTTGCGACGCCGAGGGCCAGAAGGCCGGTGGCGAGACCGATCGAGAGGCGGGAGATCGAGCGCTTGTTGACGATGCTACTCATGATGGAACTCCATCCGTTTTCTTGTTCTTGGCGGTGCGCCCTAGCGGTTGCGGAAGGATTGGCAGAAGAGGGTCTTCTGCTTCTGGCTCCACACGCAGTTGGCAACGCCCTTGTCTCCGCCAAGGCTCGCGATGCGGACGCTCTTCAGGCCGCTCGTGCTCTTTCCGAAATTGGCGCTGGCGTAGGAGCTGCTCTGGGCGCTCGACACGCCATTGGGGGTTTTGCCCTTGGCGGACGCGGTTGCCCGGGCCCATGCCGTCGCACTCGTCTTGTTGGCCTGGGCGAAGGCCGTGGCCGCCGCCTTGGCCGCCGAATAGACGTCCTTGGCGGTGAACGCGCTGCCCGACGCGAAGGTGCTCGACATCGCGGTGGCGCTGACCCGGTTCGAGATGGCGATCGAATAGGTGCCAGTGTCGGTATAGGCGATCGACATCGACCCGCCGCCGCGCAGCTTCCGGTTCACGACCGTGCCGCCGTTCGCCGACGTCTTGTTGTTCTTGCCGCCAATTGCGGTGGCGCTGGTTTCCGTGCCCGCGGCGGTATAGGCCGTCGGGGTTTCACCGGCGGTCGCGACAGCGGTGACGGTTGTTCCGGCCGTCGCCGAGGTGTCGTCCGTGGGGGTCGTTGCCGTTGCGCCTGCCGAACCGGTCGCGGAGGACCAGGCCTGCATCGTGCCGCCTTCATTGGAGACGCCGGCGGTGGCGCTGGTGCCGGCCCCGGCACTCGTGGCGGAGCCGCCTTCCGACTGGGAGGTCTGGGCGCCGCTGCTGCTGGTGCTGGAGGAGGAACCGCCTCCGCCGTCATCGGAAGTTCCGGTGCTGGCGGCGCTCGGGGAACTGCTGTGGCCGCTGTGACCGGAACGTGGGCCCGCGAAAGCTAGCGATGGGGCGACGACCAGCAGAACCGTTGCGAGGGCAATAAACCGCGATGTCTGCCCAACAATATGGGCAAACGCGTCCATTCGCCGAAACATGATATGAACCCCTTAGCCAAAATTCAAAATACAAAAGCGATCGAGCGAAGTTCCCTGCCAGATACTCGCTCTACAGCCCACAAAGTTACTGCATATCTATCTCGTATTGAAGGGCATGGCGGCTGCGACAATGCTCAAGTATTCATTGAAAACTAGTGCATCTCGCTGGGTAATGTAAAGAACTGGTCTAGATGGATGGGCGAAGAATCCCGGGCCGGGTACTGGATTAGTTATGCGCCTTGACCGGATTCTCCATTCGGCGGCGGGCAGACGGCGGGACGGAAACTATGGATTGTTTCAAATCTCGTTGGTTCGCCAAATCGGCGGGCGGTCGGCTCTGAAAAGAATTATGTCTAGATTGTGGCGGCTTATTCGTCTGACGAAATGACACCCGATAGAGCGCTATGGTTGCGCTGGTGTGTAACGAAGTTGTGAGGAGGTGAGAGTCCGCCGGCAAATTCGACGGTCGCTTTACTTCCAGGATCGGAACAACTGGCGTCTCAGGCGCTTGCCGGAGTCGCGGTGCACAGAAAACGCGTGTTTCGCTGGCGATAAGGTTGTGAACGAGATCACAGCATGGTGACGCTACGGCATGTCGGGCGAAAGTAAATCCGAAGACTTGAAGGTAAAGCGAGGCGATGAAGGTCAGGGATCCCCGGGGGATGCGCAAGCCGATGGCGGCCGATCTGTGAAGCCGAGTCGCTCCAGACCAGCGGACCCAATCCCGAAGCGAGCCGCCGGCCTATTTTGCCAGGACCTCGATTTCGCGGTTGAGACCGGGCTCGACCTTGAAGTTCCGCTCGTGGATCTGGTTGTCGTGCTTGGCGATTGCCGTATAGTCGCCGATGGCCAGGATCACGTTGGGGAAGGCGCCGGCGCTGTCGAATACGGTCTCTCCGGCAGGGGTCATCACCGTCCAGGAGGTGTTGGCGAGAGCCTCGCCGCCGCTCTCCGATACCAGCTTCAGCGTGATGCGCGCAGCCTGGTGGAACATACGCACTTCGGTCAGCTTGCCGGCCTCGACAACGATATCTGCGCGGGCGATCGCGTTGGCGTCGCCATAGCGGCTGACGATGTGGTAGGTGCCGGCATTGAGGCGGACGATCTGGTCGTCGCGCAGGGCGGGAACGAGGGGGCTGCGCTCCTCGCCCCCGGCACCATCACCCGGAAAGATGTCGAACTTGACCAGATTGGGTAGGGGCGCCAGGTCCTTGCCGACCAAGGCGTCGAGCTTGAGCCCGCCCGCATTGAGGACGAGAGTCTCGTATTCGTCGCCGCCAGCGACGTTGATCTGCTTCATGCCGCCGGCGCGCCCATAGGCGGCGTGCACGACGTAGTTGCCAGGCTTCAGCGGCATCGTGACCGCGCCGCCCTCGACCTCGCGGATGAGCGGCAGCTTGCCGTCCTTGCCGGGCGTCTTCGAGAAGACGCGCCAGACCACACCCTTCGGAATGGTGGGGCCGCCATCGAGCAGCTTGGCTTCCAGCATCAGGCCGGGCTGTGGCCGGCTCTCGGTCGCGCGCTGGTTCGTCAGGTCGCCCTTGCCGGTCTTGAGCAGCGCGGCGGGATCGATCCTGTCGGGCAGCAGGGGCGCCAGCAGCAGCGGATCCGCAGGCGCGGCGCCATCGGGAATGTCGGCGGGCGGAATCGGCGGCGCATCCTGGGCCAAGGCGGATGTGGCGGACAGCGCAAGGGCGAACGCGGCCGCGGTGCCAGCCATCCGGGCCTGCCGCAGCATCCAGTGTGAAGCGTTCGCGCGCAAATCCAGATCCCCGTCTCGAACGATCGTGTCGGTGGATCGTTAGAGCCCGATCAGCATGGCGATTTCAAGACCGGGGGCGGCGAAAGCTGCGCCCGGGCAGGGGAAACCGGGCCGTCACGCTGCGGGGGCGGGGGTTGTATTGAGGGCGGATTCATCCGATGTCTGGGGCAGCCAGATGCGCCTTGCCTGCGGCAAGCCGCCCGCCATTCCCTGTCCTTCCTGTTCGCGGTCCCCATGACAGATACCCTCTCGCTTCTGAAGACTCGCCGCTCGTTCCCGTCCATGAACCTCGTCGAGCCCGGCCCGACGCCGGAGCAACTGACCGAACTGCTGACCATTGCCAGCCGCGTCCCCGATCACGGCAAGCTGGCCCCTTGGCGCTTCATCCTGTTCCGCGGCGATGCGCGCACCGAGGCAGGCGAGGCGACGGCGGCGGTTCTAAAAAACAATCGTCCCGACATCGACGACAAGTCGCTGGCGCATGAGAAGAACCGCTTCCTGCGTTCGCCGCTTGTGGTCGCCGTGGTCAGCCGCGCCGCGCCGCATGCCAAGATTCCCGAATGGGAACAACTGATGTCGGCCGGCGCCGTGGCGATGAACCTGATCGTCGCCGCCAATGCGATGGGATTCGCCACCCAGTGGCTGACCGAATGGGTCACCTATGACGCCGAAGCGCGCCGCGTGATGGGGCTTGCCGAGACCGAGAAGCTGGTTGGGCTCGTCTATGTCGGCACGCCGAACACCGAGCCCTTCGAACGCCCGCGCCCGGCGCTCGCCGATATCGTCAGCGAGTGGACGCCTCCGGCAGTCTGATCCCAGGCAAGACCCTCACCCAACCCTCTCCCGCCTGCGGGCGAGGGCTTCTCCGCCGAGGTGGCGTCGATGGCGAGGCAGGGCTCGATTCGCCTGTCTCGCGCTGGCGGGAGAGGCTGGGGTGAGGGGGGCAGACCAAGGCTTCGGCCTCAGTACCGGAACTGCTCCGCCAGGATGCGGTCGTCCCAGCTATGGCCGGGGTCGAACAGGATCAGGCTCTTGGCGCGGCGGTCCTGCTTGATGGCGATCTTCAGGACGGACTTGATCTCGGTGTGGTCGGCGACGGCATTGACCGGTCGCTTCTCCGGCTCCAGCACTTCGATCGAGACGGTGACGCGGTCGGGGATCAACGCGCCGCGCCAGTGGCGGGGGCGGAATGCGCTGATCGGCGTCAGCGCCAGCAGCGGGGCATGGATCGGCAGGATCGGCCCGTGCGCCGAGAGGTTGTAGGCGGTCGAGCCGGCCGGGGTCGAAACCAGCACGCCGTCGCCGATCAACTCCTCGAGCCGGACCTGCTGGTCGATCGAGATGCGCAATTTCGCGGTCTGGTAGGACTGGCGAAACAGCGAGACCTCGTTGATGGCGTAGGCGCGGTGCTCGTTGCCACTGGCGTCCTGCGCATCCATGCGTAGCGGATGCAGTTCCGAGGGAACGGCGGCTGCGATCCGTTCGCGCAGGTGATCCTCGCGAAACTCGTTCATCAGGAAACCGACCGAGCCGCGATTCATGCCGTAGATCGGCTTGCCGGAATTCATGAAGCGGTGCAGCGTCTGCAGCATGAAGCCGTCGCCGCCCAGCGCCACGATGATATCGGCCGCCTCCGGGTCGACCGCGTCATAGCGGGTCGACAGCCGCGCATGCGCTTCGGTCGCGTCCGGGGTCGGGCTGGCGATGAAGGCGATCGCCCCTTGCCGCGCTGGTTCGATCGCCATGATTTCCTCCCGGGTGCGACGAGGGTCGCGCCCGCACTGCCTGTTGGACGGGCCCTACCATGCAGCCCGCATCTTGCCAAACCGTTGAGGCGGCGGCTGCGTCAGACGATGCTGACTTCCAGTTCGCCGAGCCCCTCGATCGCGCCGACGACGACATCGCCGCGCTTCAGCTCGCCGACGCCGGCCGGCGTGCCGGTGAAGATCAGGTCGCCCGGCGCGAGCACGAACCAGCGCGACAGATGGGCGATGATTTCCGGCACGGACCAGATCATGTCGGCGAGGTCGCCATCCTGGCGCGGCGCGCCGCTGACCGTGGCTGTCAACCGGCCGGATTTCGGATGGCCGAGGATGGAGGCCGGCACGATGGCGCCGATCGGCGCGGAGTGCGCGAACGCCTTGGCGGTGGCCCAGGGGCGGGCTGCCTTCTTGGCTTCCGCCTGCACGTCGCGGCGGGTCAGGTCGAGGCCGATCGCATAGCCATAGACATGCGATAGCGCGTCCTCGGCCGCGATGTTGCTGCCGCCTTCGGCGACCGCCACCACCAGTTCCACCTCGTGATGCAGGTCGCTGGTCTCGGGCGGGTAGGGCACCGGCGTGCCCCGCGCGACGAGATCGTCAGGGTTTTTCTGGAAGAAGAAGGGCGGCTCGCGGTCGTCATGGCCCATCTCGCGTGCGTGCGCCGCATAGTTGCGGCCGACGCAATAGACCCGGTGGACTGGGAAGCGGGCGGTCGAATCGCGCACCTCGACGGACACACGCGGCGGCGGGGGGACGACATAGCTCGGTTCGGTCATGACGATTTCCTGCGGGCGAGGGGCGCACTGTGTCCCGAGCCCGTGGCGCGGCGCAAGGGTTTCGGGGTTTTCCTTCATGCGACGCAGTTGTCAGTTGCAGCGCGGCGGCTCGGACGCTAGTGCTGCCGGCCTGCGGAGCCCGGCGCCGCTGCATTCAGATGAGGCCAGTATACCATGTCCGTTGATCCCGCGCGTTTCGTGCTCACCCTGTCGTGCGGCGACCGTCGAGGTATTGTCGCGGCCGTGGCCAACTGCATCGCGTCGCAGGGCTGCAACATCGTCGAGAGCGCCCAGTATGGCGATCCGGACAGCGGCCGCTTCTTCATGCGCGTCTCCTTCTCCGGCCTGGCCGATACCTCGGTCGAGAGCTTTTCGCGCGGGTTCGAGCCGGTGGCGACGGCTTATGACCTGGACTGGAAGCTGCATGACCTCCTGGTCAAGCCGCGTGTCATGATCCTCGTCTCCAAGATGGGGCACTGCCTGAACGAT
>Ga0182738_1002732_pt1 | contig 20740 bp, 15 predicted proteins | sample eDN5th30CBELigMG_FD_128876 | JGI IMG/M metagenome (GOLD analysis project Ga0182738, IMG submission 128876) | Enriched Miracle-Growth compost microbial communities from Emeryville, California, USA - eDNA 5th pass 30_C BE-Lig MG (version 2)... ... | reverse complement strand
TCAAACGCCTCAGCGATCTTGGCATCCGGCCAACCGGGACCATCGGCATCCGCTTTGAGTAACATTTGAGCACGTCTCACCTTTTCCGACGACGCCTTCAACTTCTTAACCACTGCCTGACAGACGCTACGTTCTTCATCCGACAACCGGACGATATACTTCTTGTTCATGGACACCTCCTTGTGTCGAAGAAGTCTCCTCAAATCCTCCGAGGGCGCCAACCCCACCTTTTAGACTGGATGACGCACTAGGCCAGATGCTCCTCCGGCAGCCAGTTCCGCGGCGAAGGCGGGAACATTCAGACCTGCTCCGGCGACCACTTGCGATACCGCTTCTCCATTCCTGAAACCCCTGCCAAGACAAATGCAGTACAAATGCAAAACAAAGCCAAACGCTCTGTAGCGCATTCACCCCCAAATTCCCAGCCAGAAAAGATTTCTCGGACAGACTCCTCACCCGGTACCAGCTGCTCTGGGTTTTTGCAGATGACTTGGACCTATCACGACTGAGTGGCTATTGTGGAAAGATCCTCTGTTGCCTGGACGAGATCAACGGCCTCTTTCGTTCATGTGGCATCCACTCCGCATGAATCACCAAACGGGCAATCTGTCGGGGGATGAATTCGTTCTCTGGAGCACCCAATGTTGCAACGATTGCACTTTCACCTTGTTCACCTTGCCGGAAACCCGCTCCGCCTGTCTTGTTGTCTGCTGATTTACCTGCTGACGACCAGCCCGCTGATTGCGGGAGACTGGCCCCAGATTCTTGGCCCCCATCGCAATGGAGTTGCCGAGGAGGAGCAACTGGCGTCCCGCTGGTCGCGGACCGGACCGCCTGAAGTCTGGGAAAAAGCGGTGGGAAGCGGATTTGCCGGTGTCTCCGTGGTGGGAAACAGGGTCATGCTGTTTCACCGCATTCGTGATGAAGAAATCCTGGAAGCACTCGATCTGGCCAGCGGGCGAACGCTGTATCGAGATGCCTCTCCCACGACCTTCGAACCTCAGGTTGGATCAGAAAACGGGCCGTTGTGTGTGCCGGTCATTACGGAAGATGCCGTGATCTCATTTGGTGCTCAAGGAATGCTGACCTGTGTCGATTTTCATACCGGTCAAAGACGCTGGCAAAGAAATACGCATCGCGATTTCAAAGCTTCTGAAGGATATTTTGGCGCGGGAAGTACTCCGCTTGTGGTCCAGGACCATGTAATTGTGAATGTGGGCGGCTCTCGGGCGGATGCGGGAATTGTCGCCTTTTCTCTGAAGACCGGCGCGACGCTGTGGCAACAGACCAGCGAACCCGCCAGTTATTCCGCGCCCGTTTCTGTTGAAATCGAAGGAAAAACGTTGGTCATGATGATCACGCGTTATCGCTGCCAGCTCTTGGACCCGGAATCAGGAGTCGTGCTGTTTCAATTTCCATTTGGTCAACGTGGCCCCACAGTGAACGGAGCCTGCCCCTTGATCATTGGCGATCGCTTGCTGGTGACTTCCAGCTATGGATTAGGGGCCGTCTATGGAGAATTCGATCTCTTCGGGTTTCGCCCCCTCTTTCGGGGAGACGAGCCGATTGCCACACAATATTGCACTCCCATTTACCGGGAGGGATTTGTGTACTTTGTGGATGGGCGGGAAGATGTTCCGCCCGCCGACCTGAAATGCGTGGAACTGGCAGCACTGCGTTCAAAAGTGCGGATTTCGGATCAACCGGACGCTTCCCGTGCGGTCAGTTCCCCCCTGAAGTGGGTGGAGCAGAACTTCGGATACGGGACGTTGCTCCTGGCGGATGACAAGTTGCTGGCTGTCAAAACAACGGGTGAACTCCTGTTGATCAAACCCGATCCAGATCGTTTTCAGGTTCTCTCCAAGTGCCAGCCACTCAAAGGGGTTGTGAGAGCTTTGCCGGCCTTGTCGAATGGAAACCTGCTGATTCGTAACGAGGAGACGTTAAAATGTTTGAACCTGAATTAAAATGTTTGAACATGAAGAGTTGACTTTGCGGAATGGATGGCTCCATCAGTGACGAATTCCTCTTGATGTGTGGGAATTGCTGAACATTCATACGCACCAGACACGATGTAGCATTCCGCGGCAGGTGATTGATAAGTAAGCGTGGCTTCGGGTGCCTTGTCAGGGCTTGGATGGGGGGTGCGTCGTCACGAAACGTCTCCGTTGTCGGACTTTGCGTTAAAACCCATCCAAGTTTTTAGAATTGACAAAGCACTGGTTACTCTCACGCGACTCAGGTTTCGGTTAGAAAACTGTGAAGCGAGCGACAACGGAGCGGAATCGGGAGAAACCGACCCGAACACAGGCTACGGGGCAGCAATAGAATGTCAGCATGAAAACGCAAGAGCAAAACCTTGAATTTTTTTAGAGAAAACTTCGATTCTTCAAAAAAAACTTCGTGGACGGTGATTCGAGTTGTGTTAGGATAGTACTCGCGTTTCATCGATTCTGGCAAGGATCATGCAACCAGTCGGATTGGTCGAACACGTTGAGGCAAAAGATGTTGCAGCGTGAACTTGACGGTGTCTTCCGACTCAGGCAATGTCTTCGGGAGAGAGTCAGGATGCAATCGCCCCGAGAGTTCTTTGCTGTCCATTCATTGGACGGTCCTCCAGATCCGGTTTCCGCCATTTTTGCAGGACATGGCGACGGGTCATCGGTTTTATCGCATAATTCGGCAATTGGCTGGTTTGATCCCCTCTGGTCATTCTCAATCAATACGGATGGGGAAAGCGGACACAGGTCCCCGCGATGGAGTTGGACCGGATAACAGCGGATGAGATTGACAACAGGTGAGGCTGGCAAAGTGCACAGCTTTGAAAAGAAATTTCGATCGCAACGACTTGTTGCGAAAAACCTGCTGTCCGAATGAAATCTATCATGTTGTTTCCGAGGTTCAGCAGGCGATACGCCATATGATTTCTACTTGCCAGCCTTTTCAGGAAAATTCTCATGACGCCTGTTCCAGAATGGCGCATGATGGAGGGTCTTTTCTCGACTCTCCTTCTTTAAGAATGGAAAGCCAGCCGAACAGATTTGTGGAATGGACGAGAAACTGAAGGAATGGAAATTTGATTGCCGCTTCCTCATTACGAAAAGATGAATTGGCAGCAGTATCGATAGCAGATATTGATCGATAGCGGTTATTTTTGAAGACCAGCACGTTCGAAACGATCCGATTGAAGTCCCACGGGTGAATCACCGGAACGTTATAAAAAGCAGACAACCCCAATTTGTTTAAAACTGGCCCCCACCTGATTTCAGGCGGGAGCCATGAAAATATCTCACTGATTGAAATTTTTGTGTAGGAGCAGACTCCGTGCATCGACTTGATTCCGGCCTGGCTGACCTGATGAAGAAGGCCTCCAAACGAGGGTTTCTGACCTATCAGATGGTCGACGAATACCTCCCCGACGAAGGGGGCGATCCAGTGATGATGGATCGCATCATCCATGCTTTGGAAGAACTCGATTTACCACTCATCAACGATCCCAATGCTCCCAAAACCGTGGCGGATAAAACCCGCATGGAGCAACAGACGACGGATCGTGACATCACCGAAATGGCACTCGCCCGCGGATTGATCGAGCCAGACGCCCCGATGTCGTCCCGTGATCCCATTCGCATGTACCTGAGCCAGATGGGAAATATTCCTCTGCTCACCCGCGAAGATGAAATCTTCCTCGCCAAGCAGATCGAAATTACCCGTAAACGCTATCGCCGCACGCTGATGGAGTCGGATTTCTCTCTGACGACAGCGGTCGAGATCCTGGAACAGGTGCATACCAACGAGCTTCCTTTTGAACGCACGCTGCGTACATCGGATACCGAAAACACGAAGAAAGAGCAGATCCTGGGACGCATGCCCGTGAATCTGCCCACCATTCGCCATCTGCTTGCAGAAAACCGGATGGACTTCGAAATCACCCGCTCAGAAACCGCCACCAGCGAAGAAAAGCAACATGCTAAGGAACGGATGAAGATCCGTCGCCGGAAGATGTGTTCGCTCAGCGAAGAACTTTCACTGCGAACCCATCGTCTGCAACCCGTCTACAAACGGATGCAGCAGATCGGCGAACGGATGGCAGAACTTGTCCGCGAAATCAATCTGCTCAAACGCAAACCGACCGCTGCCAATGAAGTCTCCATGCTCCGCCGCGAATTGCAGGACCTGGTCGACCTCACTTGCGAAACGCCGGAAGAATATAAACTCCGGCTCATTCGTATTCGTGAACGCTTTGACGCCTGGACCCATGCCAAGCAGCAGCTTTCCGGCGGAAACTTGCGACTGGTGGTCTCCATCGCCAAGAAGTATCGCAACCGTGGGTTGAGCTTCCTGGATTTGATTCAGGAAGGCAATGCCGGTCTCATGCGCGGGGTCGAGAAGTACGAATATCGTCGTGGCTATAAGTTTTCGACCTATGCCACCTGGTGGATTCGACAGGCGATTACCCGCGCCGTGGCGGACCATGCCCGCACAATTCGTATTCCCGTGCACATGTTCCAGAGCATCTCCACTCTCAAAGCCAAGAGTGAGCAGATTCGACAGGAAACCGGACGCGAACCGACCACCGAAGAACTGGCGGAAGCAGTCGGGTTGTCGGTGGAAGAGACCGAGCGGATCATGAAGACCTGGAAGCATCCCATCAGTCTGGACACTCCTGTCGGAGAAAGCGAAGACTCCAGCTATGGTGACTTCCTCGAAGACAGTAGCGAAAGCACACCTGCTGATTCCGCAATGCACCAGATGCTTCGCGATAAGATCACGCACGTGCTCAAAAGCCTGACCTATCGCGAACGCGAAATCATCAAGTTGCGGTATGGTCTGGGGGATGGCTACAGCTATACGCTGGAAGAAACTGGCCGAATCTTCAAAGTGACCCGCGAACGGATTCGTCAGATCGAATCAAAAGCTTTGCGTAAACTGCAGCATCAAACACGAGCGGAACATCTGCGCGGGTTTGTCGAATCACTTTACAACGGCGAGGCCGGTGAAATGCCGGTCATCGATGTCGAAGAGGAAGCCCTGGAACCCGCCAGCCTGTAAGGTCTCTCAGCTTTCATCTGACTTTATCTGAAGAACGTCGAACGGCACAGTAATCACTGTGCCGTTTAACGTTGGATCCGAGCTCCCCCCGTCCCCACGCAAAGTTCGGGGCAGGCAGTCGGGTGCTTTTAAAAAAATCGGGGAGATCACGTCTGGTGCGTCGAGACGCACCAGACGAAAACTTTCATCGCGGGCCCGGGCGGGAGTGACTTATTCTAATTAGAGTGCGAAGTACTCCCGCATTGGCCGCGTTCCGCCACGCGGCGAGCAGTCTTTCATCAAGTGAAACGCGCGCTGCGCGAGCCCAGGCCAGAGAAACTTGCTCTAATTTAAATAGATCGCGGACGGCTCGCCGTCGCGAATGGAGCCAATCAGGTGGCTGGACAATTGGCATCCGGAAATCAGATCGCGGGCGTGATCCACTGCATTGGGGCGAACGATCACAACAAGCCCCAGCCCCATGTTGAAGACACGATACATTTCTTCGCGTTGAATGTCTCCCAGTTTCTGGACCCAGTTGAAGACCGCGGGGACCTGCCAGCGATTTCTATCGATTTCAGCCTGCAGACCAGCAGGAATAATGCGGCCAGTGTTTTCTGCCAGTCCGCCACCGGTAATATGGGCGATTCCGGAAATCTGACCAGCGGTGACAGGGTCATGCAGTAGTTTCTGCACCACGCCGGCATAAATCCGCGTGGGGACCAGCAACGCTTCGGCCACGGTCATTCCGAGTTCAGCAACATGGTCTTGAATGCCGAGTCGCCCAACATCAAACACAGCTTTGCGAACCAAGCTGTAACCATTGGAGTGGAACCCGGAGGATTCAATTCCCAGCAGGATATCGCCGGATTGAATCTGCTTGCCGTCCAGGACCTGTTCCCGCTCGACCACACCGACACAGAAACCCGCCATATCGAAATCACCTGGCGCATACAGGTCTGGCATGATGGCGGTTTCTCCTCCCAACAGGGCGGCTCCGGCTTGCAGGCAACCATCTGAAACCCCTTTGACCAGGGCAGTGGTCAGATCTGGATTGTCTTTCCCCAGGGCAACATAATCGAGGAAGAAGAGTGGTTCAGCCCCCAGGCACAGGCAGTCGTTCACGCACATCCCGACCAGATCGATGCCGATCGAATCGTATTTTTCGGCCAGCATGGCGACTTTGATTTTAGTGCCGACACCATCCGTGCCGGAGACCAGCACCGGATCTTTGTATTTCCGCTGATCTCCCTGAAGTTGAAACAGACCGGCAAAGCCCCCCATGAGTGGCAATACTCGCGGAGTCTGCGTCCTTTGAATCAGCGCGGGGAGTCGCCCCATCGCTTCTTCATAGGACTCCAGATCAACTCCCGCATCCTTGTATGAAATGGCCATCGTAAACGGGTTCCTGAAAACACAATGACAATCAGCCGGTCGGCTGTTGTTGATCCAAAAGCTCTAGGTCGCATGACTTCCGTATTGTCCGTCATACACGTGAACACTCGCAGAGAGAATTCAACGATTCATCGTTTCGCTGCGGACGACAGCGAAACGATGAATCGACCGCGTCCTGCCATGCGGCGAGTTGCCTTTCACCAGTCGAAACTCGCGCTGCGCGGGCCCAGGCCAGAGCAACTTGCTCTAGCCGATGGCCTGTTTGAGGTCTGCGATCAGGTCATCGGGATGTTCGATGCCGACGGAGACCCGAACGGTTTTCTCACTGATTCCCGCTGCCCGGCGGGCTTCCTGCGACATGGAGGCATGGCTCATGGTATCGGGGTATTCGATTAACGATTCCACTCCCCCCAGCGATTCGGCCAACTGGAACATCGTTAATTTCGCCAGCATCTTTTCCACGGCCGGGCGGCCTCCCTGCAGATCGAAACTGAGCATGGCTCCGAATCCCGACTGCTGTTTTTTTGCCAGCTCATGTTGTGGATGTGACTCCAACCCCGGGAAGTAGACATGCTCCACCTTAGCATTCTCTGCCAGCATCCGGGCCAGGGCCATCGCGCCGCGTTGATGGGCTTCCATGCGTGGCCCCAGTGTTTTAACACCTCGTAACACCAGCCAGGCATCAAAGGGGCTGCAACCCAGTCCCAGGGCATTCACAATATAGGCAATGCGGTCTGCCTGCTCCTGATGCCGGGTGATGACACATCCTCCCACGACATCGGAATGACCGTTCAGATACTTGGTGGTGGAATGCACGATGACATCCACTCCCAATTCAAAGGGACGCTGCAGGTATGGAGAGAGAAATGTATTGTCCGCAATGGAAATCAGGTTGGATTTCTTCGCCACATCCACAATGGCGGCGATATCCACGATATTGAGCAGGGGATTGCTGGGGGTCTCGATCCAGACTCCCCGGGTTTCTGGAGTCAGAGCTTTCCGGACATTTTCCGGGTCCCCCATGTCGACGAAGCTGAATTTGTAACCTTGCTCCGTGAAATGATTTGCAAAGAGGCGATAGGTCCCCCCGTAAATGTCATGACCGGTAATAATGTGGTCGCCGGGACGAAACAGGTGCATAGCAGCCGTGATGGCGGACATCCCGGTACTGGTGGCACGGCAGGAGATTCCCCCTTCCAGAGCAGCCAGATTTTCTTCCAGGGCCGCCCGGGTAGGATTGCCGCTGCGCGTGTAATCAAATCCGCGATGCGTATTCAGATCATCCCAGTAAAACGTGGAGCTGGGATAGATCGGGGTAATACAACTATTGAACGTGGAGTCCTTATTGACGCCGGTATGCACGCAACGAGTCTGAAAATGCATGGGAACTCTCAATAATAACTGTCAGTGACGACGAAAAGGCATGGTGAGGGTGAAAAAGACTGATCTGCGCCATCAGCCCGGAAAAGCAGGGCAAGGTTTTTTACTTAAAAGTGGGGGGCCAGTCGAATTGTAAAATCCGACAACGGAGGACGTTTCGCCACAGCGGACTCAAATCTCAACCGTGACACAGCCATCGACCAAATCACAAGTACAACCGCACATATTGTATTCCTTCAACGGCATCGCCCCTCTTTCACGGATACACCTGATGCGATCTGGTCCCGCAAGAGATCAGCCACGGGCTTTCATCCGAATGACGAGAGTTTCGAATCTTCTGACAGTGGTGTCCAGCCTGTCGCTGAGAATCTTGTATTTCCCATGAATGGACCCCGATCATTCCCGTCGGGTTCCCGGTTCTGTCCCGAGTGCCGTAATACGGCACCAGTTTTGCAACTGCATACGGGGACTATGCAATTCAGCCTGCATTGCTCGCAGTTGCAAGGCACAGGGTCTACACTGCAATGGTGAACGGCTTCACCCCCCATAACAGGAGTCATGGATGCAAAGGAACCGAAATTTTTCACTGGTCAGCTTGTCCAGGGCCAGCTTGTCCAGGGTCTGCCTGGGAATGACTTGCCTGCTGCTGCAGCAGACGCACGCTCTGGCACAGTTCCAGATTCAGCCGCCCCGTTCGGAACAGTCTCCCCGTTCGACTTCACCGGAGTTTCGTCCACTTCCGTCCCCCTATCGGGTCACGGTGCCCGACCATACGGTGCTGGACTATCCCGATGATCTCTCTCCGCGATTGCCCAGACGGCAAACCACCACATCTGCTGCGGAACGGATCGAACATTTGAAAAAGGCTGCGGAGAATCTCAAGCTGGCGGGATTCGAACAGGAGGCTGTCGAACTGAGAAGACGAGCCGCTCAGCTGCAACTCGAAATGATGCGGGATCGGTCTGATTCATCTTCCCCACAGCTGATCGCAGAAATTCGAGAACTCCGTCAAAGTGTCCATCAGCTTCGTGGTGAAATGCAGGCACTGCGAAACCTGCTTGAGAGACAATTGTCCGGGCCCAATGGAGTTGGATCTTTCAATGCAGAAGCACTCCGAAAGCAACACGAAGCACGAATTCGTCTGCCGGATCGTGGTTCACGGATTTCGGATGAAGAACTCGATGCTCCGCTGGACGAGGGGGATGATGTCGTGCGACCGCCCGTAAGAGAGCAACCTGGACATCGGCCCTCAGAGGATCATCCGGATGTTGAATTCGAACTGGTCCCGGTGCCTGTCCCTGTGGAAATGGAAGCCAACGAACCCTCTCCGACCCCCGTCCGGCCTGAGAAACAGGCACGCTAAAGCAAGTTGCTCTGGCTGGAACCGGCGGTAAAAGTGTTTGAACCGATTGCTGATTGTTTGCGGATTGTTATCCGCGAGGCGGAGCGCGGCATCTACGAGGTGAATTTGCTTTGATGAAAATCCTGCTGGTGAATGACGACGGAATCCATGCCCCTGGCCTGCGGGCCATGCAATCTGTACTGATGGAACTGGGAGAAGTGCATGTCGTGGCGCCGCTGGTCGAACAAAGTGGCGTGGGACATCGCATCACCTATCTGCATCCTATTCTTGTGAAGGAAATTATTCACGAAGGGGAACGCTATGGATGGGCGGTGGATGGCAGTCCAGCCGACTGCGTCAAAATGGGTGTGCTGGAACTCTGTCAGGGTGAGCCGGATCTGATTGTCAGCGGGATCAATTCCGGGGCCAACGTGGGAATTAATGTGCTCTATTCCGGAACCGTGGCAGCGGCAATTGAAGGCGCGTTTTTTGGCATTACTTCGATCGCGGTTTCGCTCTCACAGGGGACTCCTCCCGATTATCAGGCAACCGCGATTCGGGCCTTGCATGTCATCCGGCAATTGCTCCAGCACACTTCCAGGCAGGGAATGTTGTGGAATATCAACTTTCCCAATTCCTCGCCGGAAGGTCCACGTGGTGTGAAACTGGTTTCCATGGAAGTTCACCGGCATGCGGACTCTATCGAAAAACGGATCGATCCCCGCGGTCGTCCTTACTATTGGAGCGGGCTGAACCCGATGAAGAATCACCAGTTGTCAGACGGTTATGATGTCAAAGAACTGATCGACGGATATGCCACGGTCACCCCGTTGCACTTCGATTTAACAGAAAAACGGATACTGAATGAGCTGAGTTCGCTCAATTGGACGGTATAGAACTGGACAGTAGAGAGCAACTTGATAGGGCAACTTGCCCCGGCCCGCGCAGTGCGGTTCGATTGATGAAAGACGACTCGCCGTGCGGCGGAACGCGGTCTATGCAGGAGTAATGCGTTCCTGAATGCACTCGAGAAATTGTTCTCCTCGTCGTACATAACTGGGGAACTCCGGGTAGCTGGCACAGCCCGGAGAGAGCAGAATCACATCTCCCGATGTGGAATTTTCCCACGCCAGCTCCACGGCTTGCGGAAGTGAGTTCGCGAGAAGCACAGTCGGCGGAGTGGAGAGATCTTTCGCAACAGTTTCTACCAGTTCCTGCAATGCGCTGGCTGTTTCACCCAGGCACACCAGCGTCTTCACCCGCTTTGCAATGAGAGTGGCCAGGGGAGAGAGATCGATTCCTTTATCCTTTCCCCCCGCGATCAGAATGATTGGCCTAGACTGGGAGTTCACAGCGGCCAGGGTGGCTTCAGGAGTTGTTGATTTTGAATCGTTGATGAATGTCCGGCCCTTGATCTCGGTCACAAATTCCAGCCGGTGCGGTAATGGCTGATAGTCTTTCAGCACGCTGGCAAGACGATCAACCGGAACATCCAGACCGACAACCACGGCAGCCAGGGCGGCGGCGACATTGGCAAACCCATGCCGGTTCTGCAAGCAGGGGGCCAGATCGTCCCGTTCGATCTGCCAGCCACCTACAGCAGAACGCACGGAGATGACATCTTCACCCAGATGAACTCCAGGTCGATCCCGCCAGACTTCGTGTCCGAACCAGACCACTCGCGCATCAGTCGGCCACAGGGCAGAATCGGCATCATCTCCATTCAGAACGGCGATCTGTTCCGCACTCTGCCAGCAAATGGCCGCCTGCTTGGCCTCACGATAGCTTTCCAGAGAACCATGCCAGTCCAGATGATTGGGATAAAAATTCGTGACCACAGCGATCTCCGGTGCGGGATGCAACTGGTCCAAATCTGCTAACTGAAAACTGCTGAGTTCCAGGACAATGAATTCTTCTTCACCAATTTCTTCCACCTGCGGCAACAGGCTGACCCCAATGTTGCCCCCCAGTCGGCATTTTTTTCCCGCAGCCAGCAGACATTGATGAATCAGCGCAGCGGTGGTGGATTTCCCGACGCTGCCGGTCACCACGATTTTATGAGCCCGGCACAGGGACCAGAACAGGTTGATTTCGCTGGTGAGTTCGACGTCGTGCTGACGGGCAATGGCCAGAAAATGATTCTTATCCCGGCGCACAGCAGGATTGACCACAATCAGTTCTGCTGTTGAAAAGTCCTCTTCCCGGTGTTCTCCCAGCACCAGCCTGGACAATCGGGAAAGATCAATCTGAGAGAGCGAGGCAACCAGTTCTGCCTCGCTGCGAAGATCGGTAAGAGTGACTTGTGCCCCCTGATCGAGCAGGTATTGGACCACTCCCAGTCCACCACCAAACTGGCCCAACCCCATCACGGTGATTTTTTTCCCCACCAGCGATCTCGAGTTCGACATGGAGTCTTCACTTTCTCTCAAGCATTGTTCCAGGAGAAGAGGGGAAAGAGAAAAGGGGAACGAGGAGAGAGAAAAGCGGCGAGTGCAGTCTTTCCTCTAATCCAGTGGAAGTTCGACGGGAGCATTCTCTGCAGCACTGCGTGAAACGGCTTCCAGAAACTCCATATAACGTACGGCTGTGGCAAAATCGTTGAGTACGACTTTCTTTTCGCCGCGAATGGCCGCGATGAAATCTTCTTCGACATGCCATCGCCCCTGCTCCTCTGCCGGAATAGTGAGCCGGGTTAACTCTTCGTCCTCGGCGCGACCCACATAAACGTGTTCTTCACCTTTGATGAAGTGCACCTTCACGGTGCCCCGGCTGCCATAAAGATGAATCTGTGTTCCCGGACCAAACAGGGTCACGCCGCTGAAGTGATAAATCGCGCGGGCTCCCCCTTGGAGTTCTGCCAGCACCTGCACGCTGTCGGGAACGGTCACCTGACCAAACCGGCTTTCGTCCGGGACGGGACGGGTGGGCTCGAACAACTCGGTCATTGCATAGACCTGTATCGCCTGAGGAGCCCAGCGCAACAATGTTTCCTGTAGAATTCCCAGAGTGAGGATATTATTGCCGGAGATTTCCGCATCCTGCCGCCAGTGTAGCGGCTTGCTGTAATCCCAGAATTGATTATTCGCTCCCAGCACCACCACTTCCCGCAGATCTCCGAGAAAATGATTTTTGACAAGATGCTCGACAGCGGGACCGCAGGCGAGTCCAAACGGGCTGGGAACAACCTGGGCGATCTGTTTGGAATGTTCTTTGGAGACCGCCAGCATGGCCCGGGCTTCCGCCAGATTGCGCGCCATGCGGGCTTCCGTCAGCACGTGTTTTTTGGCGCGTAAGGCTGCACAAGTGATTTCACAATGTGTATTTGGCCACGTTCCAATTACAACGGCGTCGACATCTGGATCGGCAATCAGCGACTGCCACGATTCATGAGTCTCCGGAATCGAGAACTCGTCAGCGACAGCATTACTGGATGTCTGAGAGCGGTTGACAACGCTGACAATATCTACGTCTTCGATGCTGCGCAGGCCCGGAATGTGCCTGAGCTTCATATTCGCTCCCGCGCCGATCAATCCGACTCGAACTCGCTTTGCCATTCCACCATCACCTTTTTGCGCCGCTAATTTGGAAAGTTCGGAAGAATACCGTATTGTCGCAGAAACCGGGAGCCTTCTCCAAAAGAACCTGCGACCGGCATTCAGTTTCCGGGAGTAGTTTCCGGGAGTCCGTCTGGGTTTGAAGGTCCAGAAGGCGAATCTGCAGCTGAGCTGTATGAAATCGCACGCACGTACTTGCTTGCGGCCTGATAAGAACCTCACCATTTTCCATCTCAGACAGACTGCCAGTGCAAGTTGCCCTGCCTCCCGTCTGCGTATACGGTTTCGATAGACAGGAAGCAGTTCGCCGCATGGCGAAGCGCAGTCTATAATGGGAGACACACACTCTCCCCGCTCTGTCAGGGGAGCCCGGAAGGATTTGATGGATCAGCATAATTTCAAGTTTCCTGGCGACTGACCTTGCTGATTTTGCTGATTTCCCCTAAGAACGAAAGAGGTCTCTCCAGGCAGCCACTCAACCGCCGCCTGAATCTCGCCATTTGGGTCTGACCGCGAGCGATTTGCTTGCCTGACATGAAAGTGACATTGTTCGAAAACCAATCAGTTAATACGTTTGGCGAGGCACCAGGTCACGGGAACCATGCCGTACCGAATGCTCTTCGTAGTGAAACGGGATTCGAGCTCAATATGCGATACAGGGACAGACTCGTCGATGAGTGTCCCCAGGGAGGATGAATGTGGTCATGGGTATGAAAGCAAGGACTCTCTTCAAGCCGGGCGATCCGGTCATCTATCGGATGACGAAGCACAGTCAATGTCCCGGTCCTCGAGCGAAAGGTGTCTCCCCCTCTCAACATGGAGACGAGTACAAATATCAGGTCGACAAATTCTGGATTGTCGACGAGGTCCTGGAAAACGGAGAGATCCGTCTGCGCACACGCCGAGGAAAAACTCGTGTCATGAAACAGGATGATGCGAATCTGCGACCTGCTGCCTGGTGGGAATCTCTGCTTTATCGGAACTCTTTCCCCCAGCCCGGCGTGTCCCGCACCGGCACCAATGGCTCCAACACCGACGACTCCGGCCCCGATGACTCCGCCACCCAGGGCTCTGGCCCCCATGGCTCCACAGCCGCCCGGTCCGGTTCAGAAGCCTCTCGGTAATTAGAGCGCGTGGCTTCCGTATTGCCTATTATACACATTGTCTGTCATACACACTGTCTGTCATGCACGTGGAGACTCGCGGAGAGATCCAACGATTGATCGTTTCGCTATAGACGACAGCGAAACGATCAATCGGACGATGCGGGGTGAATGCGCTCTAATCCTGAAGTTCGAGTAATAATTCCAGGGCGGACCGATAACGGGGAGCATGCTCCAACGCCTGCAGCACATGGCGCTTGGCTGCGGGAATTTCCGCCGCCTGCTTGTGCTGAATGGCGAGCCGATAATGCAGGTCTGCTCGATCCGCAGGAGCGAACTTCAAAAGTGTGTTCAAGGTTTGAATCGCCAGTTGATGGTCCCGGTGTTGCTCGGCGGATTGTGCCAGCCCTAGATACGGTTGCGGGATCAGCGGCTTAATAGCAATCAGGTTGTTGGCATAGCGCTGAACGTTTTCCCAGTGTTGCTCCGAGGTTTCAATTTCGATCAGCCTTAAGAGAGAACTGGCTGCTTCGTCATCCATTTGGACCAGTTGGGTGAGCGAATTCTGTTCGCCGGCGTGATCGGCCAGCTGGTGTTGCAGTTCCGCCAGTTGCGCCAAGGCAGAAACTGCCCCGGTTTCGTGTGGAAAGAGATCTATGGCGAGTTGGAAAACGCGAGCGGCCTGTTGCGGCTGTTTCAATTTGACCAGCAGTTCGCCGCAGGTTTTCAATCCGGGATAATTTCGAGGGTGTTCTCTGGCCCAGTCCAATAAACGGTCCGCCGGATTCTCTGCTTTCAACATGCTGGTGAAGTCGGGGGGAGTCCAGTCGACAGACCAGCCATAGAGCAGGCTCATGCGTCTGGCATAGGCTGCAAATTCGGCTTCCAGTTGCGGCATGGGAACGGAATGCCGGGCGATGGCGGTATTAATTTCCATTCCCAGCGCCAGGTCATCCAGAATGGCCAGGAGAGCAGCCTGTCCATAATTTTCGATGAGATATTCCGTGACCAGTGAACTCTCGTAATAGGCGAACATCAGGTGTCGGGGTGATTGAGGCGCCAGGAAGGCTCCGCTCAATTTGCTGATGGGAGTCAGTTCGCCTTTCAGAATCATGTCACGATAGACAGGGGTCATGTGCTCTCCCCAGATCGGATTTCGTTGTCGTTCTTCATAGACAGAAATCCCTTCGCTGAGCCATCGCGGCATGCGATTGTGTGTTTTGTTCAGCGTGATGACATGCGTGAATTCGTGCCACAACACAGATTCCCAGTTGACCGGTTGTGCATTCTGCATGCCGGGGCTGCGTGCGGTAATCACGTCTCCAAAGCAGACTCCCAGATAGCCGCCTGCTCCGGGAAGCCCAAAGGTGCGCACCGCGAAATCTGCAGGCTTGGGAAAAATCTCCACCAGGATCGTCTTTGACAGTTCGACAGCATACTTCTGGCAGAGTCTTTCCCGAGCTTCGGTCAGCAGATCCAGCACGCGCTCGCCATAAATGGCAGCTTCCTGTTGTTCCATGCGCACCAGCAGACCATCCCGTTCCAGCGTGGTGAATTTTTCCAGTTCGTCGCGCAGCGTGATCAGGTTGTAGCTGGCTACATCGTACTGGTCTCGTTGAAAAGCGGCATCGGCGAGTTGCCAGCCTTCCCGTTCCTGTCCCAGTCGCAGCAGGTCTTGTGCAAGTTGCTTCATGGAGGGAAGGTAAGTCCCCTGAAATTCAAGTGCTCGCCGCTGGGCCTGGGCGCCCGCCTCAAAACGGTATTTCTGTGACAGCGTGCGCCCGATCAGAAAATCGACGCGCGGGTTTGTACTCCAGGTGGACAGGGCCTTGCTGCGCAGGGCGTCCGCTTCGGTTTCTTTGCCTTGCAGGGAGTGAATTGCGGATTGCAATGCCAGGGCTTCTGGATGCAGCGGATTGAAGGCGGTCACCTCATTCAGGGTATTCAGGGCAGTGGGATACTGTTCTGCATGGATGAGCGTTTCGGACTGGCTGATCAGAGCGTCCACATGTCTGGGGTTGATAGCAAGGATTTGCTGCAACAGGTCCGCGGAAGCTTGTGGGTCGGAGCCCGCCAGTGCGCAGGCCAGTCCAAACAAGGCGTCTGGGTGTTGCCGGTCCAGAGTGAGTGCTTTGCGATAAGCTTCGGCTGCCAGGGCGAAGTCTCGCTTTTCCAGCGCCAGTTCTCCAGAAAGCAAATGAGGATCGATACTGAGAGGGTCCGCATCTTTGGCCTTCTTCAACAGGACGTCCTGAACCTGTTTGGGATCTGCGTGACGATCCAGTGCGAACCGCGCCAGGATGACGAGATTGGCGGAATCCTGCATGAACTGACCAGTACGACCGGTGATGATCGATTCCAGCTGGCGCCGCTGAGTCAGTGCCGCCCAGTCGTTTCCGGAGTAGGGAGCCAGTTCAACCAACAGCCAGCGGTTCCGGATATTGAAGGGATTTTGACGGATCGCCTCCTTTAAAGTTTCGCAGGCTGCTTCGTATTGGCCAGTGGCTGCTTCGGCTCGAGCTTTGAGTTCCCCCAATCGGTCTGCCTGAAGGTGGCCCGCCGACAGAAGTGGCGTTGTCCGCTCGATACATTCCGCATATTTCCCGTGTCGCCAGAGTTCCTGGCAATCGGCCAGTTCATCCGCGCGGCCGGCGCCAGGCGCCAGAAATACCAGGCAACAGAAATAAAACAGTGGAAACCAGCGAGTCAGCGGCATTGAGCGCACTCCCTCTGCACGGGAAACGGGGTACCTGCATTCTAGCGAATCTTGTGAAGGAATCCGCATCTCCGGATGAGTTTTCCGCCGGGGATGATCCATAAAATCGTTACGACCGAACTGACTGATGATGCAGGAATGAGTCATTTCGCAATAAATGTCGCCAGGAAACATCGCTTTGTGAATTTTCTGAAGAAGTTGAATTGCGTGTTTGCTTTTCAACCTATGGTTTTCCTGAGTGCGTGTATTCCCCTCGAAACCCTGAAAATCCTCTACAAGTTCAGATAATGCGTCGACACAGTTCCATCCACAGCTGTCAACAGCAGTCCAGCTCTCGTCGTGGAGCGGTGCTGGTGGAGAACGCGCTTGTCTGTTCTCTGTTTGGTTTGTTCCTGGCAGGCATCATGGAGTTCGGACATGCCTATATGGTGATGAACACCATGAACGCCGCTGCCAAGCGAGCTGCCCGGTATGGTTCCACAGACGGCGTGACAACAGCCCAGGTGAAAGCCAAAGCCCAGACGATCATCAGCTCCGCCTTCCGAGCTTCCAATGCCAGAATTGTCGTCAAAGACGGAAGCACGTTCGATGCCACCAGTACCGATCCGAAAAAAATTAATTACGACAGTCTGCAGGATCTGGAACTGACATCTGCCCAGAAGCAACAAATGTTTATCGTGCGTATTACAGTCCCATATAATAGTGTGGCACTCCTGCCGCCGTTCTGGATCAAAAATGCCACGCTAAAAGCCCAGGCTGTCATGCGGCATGAATAGTTCCGGGTGACCACTGTTTCTATTCCTATATTTATCGATTCTCCGGCTCAGCGAAACAACTTCCGGCGAGTTTACTGGTCAGGGTCATCAGACAATGTTTCATAGACATTCCCCATCACCTGCTCCACGTCAGAATTTATGGCGTCAAGGGACTGCAACTGTTGAAATGGCAGTTGTCTTACCTGTCTTCATGACCATTCTGCTGGGGATTGCAGAGATGTCCCGGGGGTTGGATGTCTCCGAACGCCTGGCCTCCGCAGTGCGCCAGGGAGGACGCGAGGCAGCCAGCGATCTGACCTCGCAAGTCCCCAAGGGTTCGACCATCAACCAGAAGGTGACCAAAGACATTCAGAATATCCTGACGGCCAGCGGCCTGGATGGATCGAAAGTCGTCGTCACGATTCTGCATGCCGATGGCGGCAGTCAAGGGGCCCCGTTCGACTTTCAGGACTCAAACAATTATTTAAAATATTACCGTATTACAGCCACCGTGCCATATAGCGATGTCGGGCTGTTTCCACGGATCTTGAAAAATAAAAAACTGACCGCATCCGTGGTTTTCAGGTTAGGCCGAACCGCATCGCTTTCAAATTGATCGTGACACCAGGGCTGAAATGACACCAGAGCTGTCATGGATGCCTGAGACAAATAAAACAATCTTCTCCCATAATTTAAAACGCCTCATATTAGAGCGCATTCACTTCGTATCGTTGGATTCTCTCTGTGAGTGTCCACGCATACGACAGACAATGCGGGATTTACTTACTCTAAATCAAGACTGATGATCGGGTAACTTACTATGCGTAGCCTTCGACCATTACTGAAAGAAGAAGTCTCCGGAACCGGGAAGGTTTCTTCTCGTGTCGGGAGCATTCTGGTGTTGTCGGCGTTCCTGCTGATCGGGTTACTGGCTGCCACGGCGCTAAGCGTGGATGTGGGGTATATCCAGGTTCAGAAGACCCGCATGCAGAATGGTGTCGACGCCGCAGCTTTGGCGGCGGCTCAGGAAATTACGCACGCGGTCTCGGTGGCTCCTCCCAATACGCAGGATCCCACAGCCTATGCTTTAAGCTCGGCCCGGCAAACCGCAAGCTACGTGGCGGGCCTGAGCGGTGTGTATGTCGATCCCAATCTGGATGTGGAGTTCGGACAGAGAAAATATAACGCTTCCAGCAAGACATGGTCCACCACCTGGGGGGCTTCTCCAGCAAATACCGTGAAAGTGACTGCGCGGCGGACAGGGTCAGATCCGTCTAAGGAAGATGGCAAATTACGACTCTTTTTCGGCGGAGCGATCGGAACCGGATATGCGCAGCTGAAGGTGGAAGCGGTCTCCTATGTTCAGGCCCGGGATATTGCGATCGTCCATGACTTTTCGCGGTCCATGAACTTTGACAGCCATTTCCCTTTAGCGGCTGAGCAGGTCACACGCATGAGCGATGCCCAGGTGGTCGCGAACATGCGATTGCTCTGGAACGATCTGGCGCCACCCCGCATCGGCAGTCTCGTTTTTGAACCGCAGTATCTGACCCTTACGGGAACGGACAGCGGGGTAAAAACATCATGCAGATTTATGTATGACAGCTGTTATGTCACCTCGTCCACAGCTATTTCCAAAGTTGTTTTGAAATATACAAATGGATCGACACTCACCAAGAACTATTCTGGAACGACATTGTCCGCAACTGTGGCTGGAACCCGTGATATCTCGACCGTGACGATTACTTCAAAAAAGACCAGCGGAAGCCAGACGCAAACCAAAACCTATGAGGACACCGACAATAACGTCAAAACCGCATTCGGACTGACATCGAGTTATCCATTCCCGGGGGGGAGCTGGAACAGCTTTATTTCGCATTGCCGCAACGATGAACAGATCATTGCCCGGGGATATCGCGAAATGTATGGCGGACTCTGCTTCGTGAATTATACGTTGCGATCGAATTCCGCCCACTCCGCGACACCCAAGCTCTGCAAGGCCCGGCATTACCCGTTTAGTGCTATCAAGTCCGGCCATGGACAGTTATGTAATTTTCTGAAAAATCTGTCGTTCGACGATCGCATCGGCATGATCAGCTATGATACAGACCACCGGATTGAAACCGTCGTGAATGAAAGTGATCCGGAAATCCCCTATGTGAATATCTCGGCCAATCCATTAACGAATGATTATGATGCCGTCAACAATCTGATGAAATTTAAGATGGCGAATTATTATTCAGCTGCAACCAACATGGGGGGGGGACTGAGTGACGGAACACTGTTGCTGGACACCAAGGCCCGACCTGGATCTCAACCCACGATTCTGCTGATGACTGATGGAAACAGTAATGCCATGGATCGGGGCGAGTCCGGAAAACTGCCGAGCAGTTGGAACTGGGATTCCATGTTTGACTATGACGGAGACGGACGAAAAGACTTTTCCTCGTCAAATACACAGGCCACTTACGTCCTGATGCAGGCCAAAGCGGCCGTTGACAAAGGTTATGTGATCCATACCATCGGTGTGGGTGCCGATGCCGACACCGACTTGCTGAAAGCCATTGCATGGATGGGCGGGGGGATCAATCTGAACATCCCCGGAGGCACCAGTGCTGCGGAAATGGAAGCCAAGCTCCTGATCGCCTTTCAGCAGATCGCGTCCATGGTTCCCCCTGCGAAGCTGCTGAACTCCGATGGAACTTGAGAGCCGAATTGAGGGCTGCTTCTGCTGAACTGGAAATCCGGACCACTACGAATAGAAGTTCTCGCCGTACAGATTCAGAGGAGGGGTCGATTCCACTTCGCAGTCGCCCAGCACCTTGGTCTGGCAGGCCAGGGTGAGATCCTGTTCATGGCCGATGCGGGCAAAAAGCCATTCCGGATTCAGCCAGACCAGAATTTTCTCCCACCATTTTTTCCGCTGCAGATGTTCTCCGCCGGACTTGATGCAGACGCGACAACTGGCACAGAACCCGTTTCCCATGCAGTTTAAATATTGCCGGGGACCCGGATGCATCGGAATGCCCTGCTTGAGTGCCTCCGTCCGCAGGTTGGAACCAGCAGGAACTTCAATCTTCTTCTTCAGGTTTGTGAATGTGACGGTCGGCATCGTTCCGGGCAACCCCCTGCTGAGCTGAACACGATATCTTGAACTGACTATGACATCAGAGGACTGATGAATGGACGGATGTTGATCTTATCAGTTTGTGGTCAATCTAAAAGGGAGCAGCCTGGAGAGTGCCCTGCCAGGGCTTGGTTTTGGGATGCGTCATCGCAAAACGTCCTCCGTTGTCGGACTTTGCGTGAAGACCTACTCCAATGTTTAACATTGACAAAGGACGAGTCTTATTCCCGATGTTCCTGTTCGTGGTCTACTCGATCAGCCCACGACGTTTGAGTTCACCCACCACGCTGCGCACGATCCGATTCACATCTTCTCCCGGGGGAGTTGCAGAACTCCC
>Ga0182738_1002731_pt1 | contig 20741 bp, 23 predicted proteins | sample eDN5th30CBELigMG_FD_128876 | JGI IMG/M metagenome (GOLD analysis project Ga0182738, IMG submission 128876) | Enriched Miracle-Growth compost microbial communities from Emeryville, California, USA - eDNA 5th pass 30_C BE-Lig MG (version 2)... ... | reverse complement strand
TGTGGTTGTTGGAATTGGGGTTGTTGTTGAATTTGGGGTTGTGGTTGTTGGAATTGAGGTTGTTGTTGTTGGAATTGGGGTTGTTGTTGAATTTGGGGCTGTGGTTGTTGATATTGAGGTTGTTGTTGTTGTTGGAATTGGGGTTGTTGTTGAATTTGGGGCTGTGCCTGCTGAATTTGGGGCTGGGGTTGGAAGGTATTTTGTTGAACAGGCATGGGGTTATTGGCCATGAAGGGGTTGCCTTGAGCTTGAGTATTACCAGTGTTAACGTTAACAGTGGTACCACCAACGTTAATAGTAATGGTGAGGTTGGCAGCAGGCATAGGAGTAGGGTTCCATCCAGGAGGAGGGGTAGGGTCAGAAACCTTCTTTTGAATGATAGAGTAGATGGTGACGGGGAGTTCAGTGGCAGGAGCAGCAGTGCAGAGACAGCATCCGTCCATACCACAGGAGACTCTTAAACCAAAGTTGGATTTAACGAGGACACCATTGGTAGAAGGAGAGATAGCTTGTTGAGGGCTAAGACTGTATTCTTGGACTTGTCCATTTCCCTTGAAACTCTTGGACGATCCTTCAATACCAGGAGGCAATTGGATGCAAGCTTCCTTTCTCTTTTCCTTGACAAAGGATTCTCCCGGTTGAACACTACCGAGGTTTTCTCCGACAATACCAAAGTGGAGATGTTTACCATGACCTTGGGCACTGAGTTGGATGTATTGGACAAGTTCAAATCTGATATTAGTAACGGCGACCTCACACTTGGAGTTGTCAATTTCAGAGACGACACGAGCTTGTTCTCCAGGAGCGTAGGCGTTCTTTTCGAAAGCAGTCCACATGGAGACAGTACCCTTACTGCAGCAGCAGCAAGAAGTGACTTCTTGGTTAATTGAGACTTCCTTGGTGGTGATTTGGTTCTTGAGGGCTTGCCTGATGGTGATAGATCTCTTATGCTTGATCTTGGGGTAGATATCTTTTTCGGGTTTCAAGTAGGCTTCAACATAGTAAGCGATTTCAGCAACAGTGGTGCCGCTTCTCAAGAAGAAGGAGCTGGCAAGACCAGCAGGGATCTTGAATGAGATGGGGAAGGAGAATTGGCCAGGAGGAATAACGGCTCCAGAATGCCAGTCGTAGATGTCGACAACATGCTTAACGCTAACGTATTCGGCTTCTCTAGGGACATCGACGTGGTAGTATTCAATGGTTCCGTCTTCTTTGGTACGTTGTCTTTGCTCTCTATCGATCCACTTGGTGAATTCTTTACCCTTTACCTTTAAGCAGAGCTTATCTCCAGGATAGGGCTTTTTGAGCATGACATAGACTGTTCCAGTGAGGGTGTCGTCAGAGAGGTAAGTATCTTGGTCAATCTGGACGTAGACATTACCATAAGCTTCAGCTTCTTTAGCTCTTTTACCAGAACTGTGTTCTTGTCCCATTGGAGTTTTTAGATATGTTTTTGCAAGTTTATTTATTATTTATCTATTAAGACAAGTCAAGGCCCTTTTCAATCAGTTATTTCTATTAATAGGATATGAAATAGATGCAGTTTCATGATCTCCAGATTAAAATATTGCGATTTATAACCATGGTTTTTCTTTCATTTAAAAATTAATGAAACCATTGCCAAACAAAGAGATTCTAGAATGAGGAGAAGGATCGAGATTTTCACTGAGAAGATTTTGCCTTTGTTTTGTAAATTATGGGTTTGATTTTTCCCCCGAAAAAAACTGAAAATAAAAATATGAAACCTTTCTTTTGGGAGGTGGCAAAAAAACTCGCCCTTTTCTTATGATTTTTCGAACTCAACAGTTTATAGTCAGAATTAGGGATTATTTTAGCCAAGATATGGCATACCTTTCTACTGAGAAGCCAAGATCCTCTGAAAGAGGAGAATAAAATTTTATAGTGCCTTTTTTCTCAAAGTATTTAATATTAAGTTCACTAATTTGTCGGTTTCATTTTGAAGGTCCGGCACTAAATGTTTGTTGATATCTCATACGTCTTTGTAGAAAGTTTAATTAGTTTCAACTGATGAAGCTTTCTCAATTGATTGTTATAAAATGATTTTTGCCATGAATAGCTTCCCTTTGCTTCGAAGAAGCGAGATGAATACCTTGTATGAAATTTATTCCTGATTTTTAATATGCAGTTGCTCCAACAAAATTCATTTATTTTTCAGGCAATTGATATATGGAGAATGAACTATATGTTTTCGATAGACGTCGAGCAATATTGTTTGTTTCCACTTGTTTTGAGAAGGATTCAAAGAGACTTTTCGGGTGTAAAAGAAGTAAGAAGCTAAAGTCAAGAGATTTGGTGAATTCAGCAAAATTATATGCATTTGATAAAGGCATTATAAAATGTATTTCTTGCTCAATTCAAAGAGGTTTATTCCCTGATACATTTTTCGAGTCAAATAAGTCCCGTTGAGACGGTCTGCGGGCTGCTATTATGAACAAGGATTTTTCTCTTTCAGAAATCGTCAATACCAAAATATAAATAAAATTTTCTTGCTGAAATTGATTATTTTTATTTTTCAGAGTGCCTATTGTTCATGTCGAAGAAGATAAGTCCAAACTTTCAAGATATTTGCTGATTGTATTGGCACGATGCCCTCTGAACAATAGTTTTGCGTTAGCCATGCATCATATAACGAGTTATTAAATCAATAAAAGGATATAAAAATCTCTGGTACGTTTGTTTTTGAAACTCTCTTGATCCTCTCCCAAGATTTTTTTCCTTGGGGTTATTTAATTTAATGCTTGAATTTGGATATACAAAGAATGCAACAAAGGAATTTGGAGAAGTTTGAAATGAGGAAATAAACGAATTTTGCTTACATCCAAAAAAAAAAAAAATTAGAGTTGAAAACAAGAGGCTAATTCGAAGAAGATATAAATAGATATTCGAAAGCCATTGGATTAGGGACCCTAAATGATTGTTGAAATCAAATCTCTTGAAGAAGAGGGCGTTGTCAAGTTAGAAGAAGGAGGTGGAATCTTGAAAGGTTTTTAATGAAAAGGTCTAATCTTTTTCTTCCAATAAATGGTGTGAAAAGGAGGAAAATGATGAGGAGAATTGAGAGAAAGGTCAAAAGTATTTATATGATGAGGTGAATCGAGTTGCCTTTGTTGAATGTCTTTCCAATACTGCAGAGATATGAACATGGAAAAAGACTTTGAATTGAGTATCCCAAAAAGATTATTTGCGAGATTTTTCCATGGTTTTGGAAATGATTTTTCAAGAAATCTTTGAGATTTGAAGCTTTTTTTTTATTCTTGGAATCGATCCTTAGTATGAGGCCAGATTTTAATTGCAATTTTGTTGAGAGTGGATTTTGTGAACATAAAAAATTGAGACAGAAAATTTTTCAGAATCAATCAATTGTCTTCCTACTCAGAATTTCGGATTTTAAGGACTAAAATCCAAACAACTGAAGAGAAGTGGTTGGAATAAATGTTGCTGTTTCCGAGCGATATTTCTCAAATAAAAAGGAAAGAAGTTTTTTTTGGATCTGCCTTTATTTTGAAGAGAATCAGTTAGGAAAAAAGGATTGACAAAGTTTTCAATAAAAGTTGATAGAGTTTTGTCACGATGATTCCGCTAGATATTTAACTTAATGAATAAGGCCATTATAAATTGATGAGAAAACTCATTCAAAGAATAAATCATGTAAAGAATTTTGTTTCTTCTTTTTAGAAATCGCAAAGAGATTTGAGAGATCTATCTAACCATAAGAAAATAGGAAGAAGATGAGATGATGTGGGGAAAAAGGAGAGGGAGGTGAATCTGAGAAGATTTATTCAAAAAAATAACGCGAAATTTTGTAATTTCCGAAACGGCAGATGAAGAAACTGGTGACAAAATCAAACAATTTTCTGAAAAGACATTTTTCTGTTTCGGAGATTGGTCAGAAAGAATTTCTCTGATGGTTTTGTTTTGTTTCGGTCACAGATTTGGATTTTTCTCAAATACCATTTTTTTTTGCCCGAGACCAAAGTAGCGTGGTTTGCAATGAAAAAAGCTGGGGCCGCAGTCACTTCAAAGAGAAGATGAATCTTTAGTTCCTGGAAAAATCGTCAAGTCCTCTAGATCCTTTTTTCCAATGAAGAAGGTGTCATTGCATACAAAAGGAACATACAATATGATTAATATTCTTTACCATACAGAGGCTCTCCTTTGAGTTTTTCAGAATAAATTTTTGTCGGATTTTAGAAAATTCAGTTTGTTTGAAGAGAATTTTTTTAAAAGTTTATTGACATGAAGGTTTTCAATCTCAAAGGAATGATTTTCCTCATCTCCTTGAAATTTTTCAAAAGGAAAGAAGTTGATCAGAGCGTTTTTTTGGTAAAAGTTTTTTGACAGAAAAATCTAGAAATTAACAAACAAACAAATTTTTTTCAAAATCTTGAAGGGAAAAAGAGGGACAATTCCGCACTTTTGAATTTTCTTTGCCCCAACCTTTGCAAACTCAACAAGATCTTGAAAATTTAATGCTGAAGGAAGAAAAAATTGAGAGAACTCAAGAGGCTGATAAAATTCCAATTTTGCAGTGTTTTGCCTCAGGGCAGGCCTCTCACAAATTCTGCTCAAAAATTTTTTTTGTTTTTTTCAAAGAAATGAGAGAAAAAAAAATTTAGAATAAAAATAAAAATAACAATTTCAGATTCTTAAATGGTTCTTTGTTGGATTTTGAGGGAAATCGTTTGTAATGAAAATACCTTGCAGATTTATTTCGGCAGTTTGAGTCTGCTAATCTCTAAACTGCCAAAAAAAGACAATCCTGAGGTCTCTGCTGAGTCTGAGGGTCGCCTAAAAAAAGGAGTGAAGATTTGAAGCTTCTGAGAATATTAAATCCTGAAGGTTCATATCTTTATCAGTAGATGAAGAATAGAAATTTTAACAGAAAACAAATTTTTAGGCAATTCAAAAGTGATAAAATTAAATTTTGGAAAAATAGGGGAATTGAAAAAATCTAGGGATTCTGAAAGAACATAAACAAATAAGAAATTTATTTTGGTTGAAGAATGATTTTGACAAGAGAATTTCACTTAAAAAAAAGGCGACAAAATTTTTTTGAAAAGGAAAAAACTGGAACATAATTGTATCGGGAATCAAGAAAAATCTTTGTTTATTTTTGTTTTCCAGATTTTATGCACTTTAATGAACTTGGATTTTTTAAAATTAAGAGTTGGTCCTAAATGAGAATAAATTCTAGTTGGAGTTGGTTCAGTTGGAATAATTTAGACGATAGGTTTATAACAGACAAAGACTAAAACCAAAAGAAGTGATTGAGAGGAGATTTGCATGAACTCAGTAGGTTGGAATCACAATAAAATTAGAGTTTAGCTCTTTTTCGATTTTAATCTTTGAAAGCGTCAAGTAGAGGCGCAAATCAAAATTTTGTATCTGACTTCATTTGTTTCTGCTGATTCCTCGTCAATCCCTACTGAGATCATGCTTTGATATAAAAATTCTCAAGTCATCGATATTGAAAGTGACAAAAAGAATTTCTAAAAAAATGTATTGTCTTCGAGTTTAACTCTTACATTCAATTAATTTCTGTCAGAACCTTTCGAATTGATGCCTTGGGGTGATATGTTGAAATTGAAAAAAGTTTGTTGGTTTAGACTTGAAATGGCTCCCTAATTTTTAAAAAGGTTTCCTTGCATATCAGGGACGCCTGTTTCTCACAATGATTTCCCTGAAAATATTAGAACTTTTAATCTTTTCGATAGTTGAGAAATAAAAAGTCTTTTTGGCGGTCAGGTTCTTTAGCCGCAATATTCTATGGAAGATGATTTAATAAGAAATACTACGGCAATTTTATCTTTCGACCTCTTTAAATCCGGGTTAATTTTTTTCCATTATATTATACAACAAAACCGCAATGATTGGCAAGCAGCCCCTCCTCGCCTTGTTTATCCTTCTAGCGAGTGTCCTCTTTCTGCGAAGACACCAAGTTTCGCTTTTTGACTCTGCTCTGAAAGTAACAACTCGTCTTCTGCAAAGTGTTTCTACAAATACCACCGCTGATATCACATTTGCAGAGGGTGTTGCCCAGAAACTTTGCAGCTCATATAGCTACGTCGCTCCGACCACCGACGAGTCCCAGAAAGCTTATGACATTTCTTCTCAAGTGGGAAAGCTAAGAAGCCAGAATACTGTGAAGGATCTCATTGGCCAAGGCTATGTCCAGAGTGACCTGGTTGATGAGTACTTGAGCCACTTTGTGCCTTTCATACTGGCTCTGGGAATCCCCTGCGCTATCTGCACGGTGCTTTTTATTTTATGTGTGATAAATTGGTCATGCATGTGCTGTCCTTCTTGCAGCGTCTTGAGATGTGGAATGTGTGATCGACCAAGCACCAAGTCCAGAATAAATTTCTACGCTATTTTCAGTGTTTTGTTCAGCATGTGCTTGTTGGGAGCCTCGATCGCAGGTATCAGCCTTTTTGACGATATTACAGGGAAGGTGGACGGAACAATGTGTCAAACGACGTTTATGCTTGAGGAGTTATATGATGGAAAAGACAACAGCAACTGGTTTGGAATAAACCCTCTGGAGAACTTGCTTGAGACTTTGAGGACGGATCTATATTCGACCAAGGATATGTTTAGGAATATTAACAACAACTTTACAAGGATTCAAAACAAGCTTGATGCCATTTCTGAGAATTTGAACACCATTAAGGACGGCTATTCCAACACGACTGTGACAAGAGCAAACTTTATGGAGGAGACAGCATACGTTCCTGAGTTTTTATCTTCAATGGATGATACTCTGGATTTAGCTTATGAGAGCGTGGATTATTTCAACTCAAACCTTACTGAAGCTAAATCTGAATTTGATAATGCTGTTTCAGACTTTAGTTCAGAGAGGGACAGCGTGACAACCGCTCTAACTTCAGGAATAGTTCAGGCTCAAGGTATCTCCAAAGATATTATGTCAACCCTGACCTGGCTTAATGACCACGGGGAAACAGTACACTCCGCCGCCAAAGGAATGAGCATTGCTGTCAAGGTTTGTTTGGCAGTGATTATTGCTTTTTCGGGATTTACACTGGTATCTGCTATAATAAATTTCTGGAGCAAATACAAGCATTTCAGTCAATGCATACATTTGGCTTGGTTCATCATTGGTATATTCACAGTTGTTGCATGGATTGCAGCTGCAGTTCTTTTCCCAGCAACTGTTGCATGTGTTGAGGTTTGCCAGGTTGTTGATGAGGTTTTAGCCAACGCTACTTTTGCTAACATGACCTTGGACTCCTTCTTTGGAACTGACGAGAGCTCTTTGAAGGAAACGCTGGTTGTTTGTCTGCATGGAAGCGGGGATATTATTGACAATTTTGCTGTGAAGGATAAGCTCAGTTTAATTGAGCCTTTGAATGAAGCCATCAGCGATGCTGCTGCATCCGTCGACTCATATGAGCTTCCAACCTCGGTCGATCTTACTGAGCTGACAGGTTTATTGAATGGCATCAGCAACAATTCCCAGGTTGACGATCCCAAAACCCTTATCGATTTGGAGACTCTCAACACTTATGATTATCTCAATGTCAATACTGGAGCCCAATGTGCCCAAGTTGGAGACAAGTGGGTCCTCAACGAAACCTACTGTGCAGCCTACGATATTTCTACAGTGATGACGAGCTCTGATCCCGACACCTTTATGCTGGGATCGTCTCTTTGTATTCCATTGGCCAGTTGGACGGAGCCAGGAACTCGCAACATTACAGACAGATACACAACGGATGTGTACACGAGTTGTCCTTCTGTCGTAAACCCAAATATTGAAAATACTCGTTATAACAGAGCAGCTTTTGTGCAAGCTATGGTTACAAGGTTTGTGCGAAACAGGCAAAATATAGTAGCTTTGGTTGATGATATCATGACAAATGTGAACGACGTGAACGATCAAGCCAATGATTTAATCGCAACTACTAAAGACGCAATGGTCGCTCCATTCAACTTGGTGAAAGATTTTGCAGACACAATGGAGGCACTCGTGTTTGATAAAACAAGCGGATTAGTCTACAATACACAATGTGGCTTTGTAACAACAAGAGTAGAAGAGCTGAATAATGAACTGTGTGTGAATCTCATCCCCACCATCTACAACACTTCAATTTCATTGATCGTTGGATCGATCATGGCCACATTACTCACTCTAGTTTTATATATGCTGGCTAGAAAATTAGCTTCCAAACAAGTCGAATATACTCGTGCTAAAACGTATCCCCAATAATGTTATAATTTTTCTCGAATATTTACATGTATTCTCAAAGTTCAATAATAATAATATGTATGTTTCATAATCCATTATCAACTCAATTAAAAACCCCTTTCTGTAAATATTATTATTTCTCAGAATATAAAGGAGAAAATTAAAAAAGCATCCTTTAATACATTCCAATGCCATATTTAACAGAAGGGCTAGAAAAGATGTGGAATATAGGGCAGAGATTTGTGGAATCTTACATACCTCAAAGCATCAACTATCAAAAATGGTTTGCGTTGTTGGGAGCTTCTTATCTTTCATGGAAGGGCCTTAAATTGCTGAATTTCTTTTATGCCAACTTTCTCAGGCCCAGAAAGGATTTATTGACTCGATATGGTGAAAGTTCGTGGGTCGTCGTTGTTGGCGCTTCTGGAGGGCTTGGTCGAGCATTTTGTGAGGCATTTTCAGACGCTGGATTCAACATCGTATTAGTTGGCCGCAATAGAGCGAAGCTTGAATTAACAGCCAGCTTTATTCATCAGAGAAATTCCAAAACAGAGACAAGAATTATTGTCACGGATTTAAGAGAAGCCGTAAAAGGGCCAGAATTCGCAGAAGATATAATAAATCAGGTTGAGGAGCTCGATATATCAGTATTAGTGAATAGTGTGGCAGTGCCAGATAACGACTATTTCCACAATCGAACTGATCAGAGTTTGGTTGAGGAGTTGACAGTGAACTATTTCGCTCCGGTGTTTCTGAGCAAGAGGTTTGTGTCCAGATTCTTGACAAGAGCCAAAAGAAGTGCGGTGATCAATGTATCAGCGGATGCTGGTGTCAGACCAACTCCATACACTGTTCCTTATTCTCCTTCCAAGTCATTTTTGGATTCATTTACTCGATGCTTTGAGCTCGAAGTGAGAGATAAAATTGATGTTGTGTCCGTTATTCCTGACGTTCTTCATACAAATTTGATGTTTAACCAGGATTACACAAGTGACGCAATTCGGCCTGAAAAATGCGCTGTGGCCGTCTTAAATAGTCTTGGCTACGAAAAACAAACCGAAGGCCATTGGAAACATAAAGTAATTGCCTCTGCTATGGATTCAATCCCTGAAGGGATCCTTACAAAAGTCTTTCGTAGAACTGGTCCCCATTATATCGAGTGGAGAAAAGTTCAAACTCAAAAAACTGCTAGTGGCATTTAACTTGAGGAGGAATTTTGGAAAACTGATCTTTCGAAATATTCAAAGAATTCATGAAAAATATTCTATGCAAATGTTCAAAAAGAACTGTGTCATCTCTGTATTCACAAAAGAGTCTTACCAAAATATTTCCTTTACTTGATTTTACTGATTTAACGAATAATATAAGAAGCAAGGGTATTTTGAAATTTAAATCTTCTAAGGAAAGCAATTCTTTGTTTACTATTAAAAAAGCCAAATTATTTTGACACATCAAAAAACTAGATGACAAGGATTTTGTTTGTTTTATTTTTGTTTCTTGTGATAGCTATTCAAAGTGAAGCGAAATATAGCTCTCTGACTTATGCTGACATGTTGGCAAAGCTGGCAGAGTTTTCGCAGAAATATCCTCGATATTGTAAACTTATTGATGTTAAAGATGAATACAAATACCTCGTTGAGACTTCGTGCGGAAAAGACAGGTAAACTGGTTTGTCAGTTGTTGTTAAACACGAAATTAGCTGCGAATTCAAGTATCTAGTCATATCAGATTTCAATACACCGATTGAACAAGTCAATAGTTTTCCTCAAGTATGAGAATTTCAACTGTAATAGAAGAATAAACTGAAAAAGGTGCTTTTTACGGCCGGAATGCATGGAGACGAAGTTTTGGGGCCCAATATTCTAATGAACACTATTGAATACTTGCTTCAAAAGAACGAAGAAGACGAGACCATCACAAATCTAATCAGATCCCGGTTCCTGATCTTCTTCCCAATGATTAATCCTTCAGGTCATTTCCACAACAAACATGTATTTGGATGAATGAAGTTCTAGTTGAGTAACTTTTTTGAATAGGATGAATGGCAGACTTTGGGTGACGTTCTTGTTGATCCTGAACACGATTTCCCCTATAACAATAAAGATGGTAAATGTTTGACAACTGCAACTGCAAGAGTTATAAACTATTTATTCAAAAAATACCTCATTCAAGCCAGCATCTCGTTTCATTCGAACCAACAAGGAATCGGGTATCCCTGGGGAGGTTCAAATCATGTTTCAAGTTCCAAGGCTGAAGCATCACCAGATGACAAAGTTTTCTCAGGTCTCTCTCTGCATTGAGAAAGGAATACTAACTTTACAAATCCTAGATGTGGCAAAGATTCTTTCCAAGCAAGCAGGAGGCAATACTTTCTTATATTTAAAGTCTTATGAAACTGGAAGATTAGCAAACATCGTAAAATGAATAAAGTTGAAAATTTCTCTCAATTTCTGCCTAGATGGGTGAGATGAATGGAGTGATGGAAGACTGGGTATATGCAGGAAGTTGGGAAGGCCGAAATTCACTGTCAAAGTGTGAGAAGGCAGGGCAAAATCCAAAACTGCCTTCGTCTGAGACTGAACATGATTATCAATCTCTTCGTAGTCTAGCCTTCTTGGTGGATACTTCAGAATTCAAGAACCCCACAGCAGTCTATTGGGGGACACCAGAAGGACTTGAAGGCAGTCAGGATCGATATGCATATGGATACATTCCAATTAACGTTCAACTTGCTTTAGCCATGATTGATATGGTTGAACCCTATGTCAAATTGAATTCATTAGATTATTCAGAAGAAAAGAATACATTAACGATTCAATGGCAAGGAGGAGGATGTAAGACAGTGGATAAAACATTTTTGAAGTGGACAAATAAGAGATCACACGAAAGCGCTGTTTCAAATGAAAAGAAAGGACCGGGCTATTATGGAGATGGCAATTTTACTTTCCAAGAGGTGATTAAGCTGAATGATACAGAGTTTAATATTGATGTGGCTATCGCAATGACTTGCGACCAAAACTGGAGTGAGGAGGTTGATACAAAACTGAAACTAAGTCCTCAATCACATATTGCGCAAGCAAGGACCAACAAGACTTATTATGCAGAATCGAATGGGTACAAAATCACCAGCAAGCAAGTTGTAGATTACAAGATGAAAGATATAACAATTGACTATTTGGTAAAGAACAGAATATCAGATATCGGAGATTTGAATTTGGTGGTGGAATTTACAGAGTGCGGGGGATTTGCCAATGCGGGAAATGTCTTAATGCAAATAATTGAAGAAGATGGTTCCTCAAGTCTTCAATTTAACGGAAAACTGAGCATTGATGATCCTTTCTTAGAAGGTCATTTGTATCAATACGGAGACATTGGTGGTTGTACCCAGTCAATTGGTTTAAAATTAAACACTTCCACTTTTGAGCCCGATATTGGTAATGGTTTAATTGAGATGAGCCCTAAAATTCTACATTAGTGTATAAAAACTCATTGATGTTTAAGATGGAGAAAGACGAGATAAAAACGGTGAAAGTCAATTACCGTTTGCCTCTAGCAAATGAGCAAGATGTTCTCCAATTAATTGGTAGAAGTATCTTGCTTGAAAGAACGAATCATCCTGACAAAATTTTTGGTGGACATATCGTCCCTATGCAACTTGCTTCTTGCAAAAAAGTAATAAATTCTATTCCTTTCAGATATCTTTAATTTGCTAGGCAAGTGAGATGAAGAGTTGTATTGGAGTGGGACTAGGGACACAAGGAGGAATATGCGCAGTAAAGGTGACATTTGAGGAAAAGGTGCACGATTTCAAGTTATTTATTGACCCAAGTGCTGATGGAAAGAGCATCATAATATCGGGAATTGTACCAACTGCAGTGATGGACCATTATTATAATTTTGCAGAAATTATGATTGTGAATGAAAAAACTGAGAAAAAATTCTTTATAAACAAGAAAGTTTTGCAAGGTTTTGGATCTGTTGAGCAAAGTTTCTTTAAACTGTACCCAGATATTGCTTTGGGCAACGTTTTGAGGGTCTATATCCCGGCTTTTGGAGAAAGATTCTTATTGGGTGATTGCTCTATCGGGTTAAGAAACCCTGACTATAACGAGACTCAACTGATAATGGAAAATCTGGCCAATCAATCTCATGAACGGTCGAGCAATGCTAGAAAGCAGATTATTGTTTTTCTATCATCTTGCCTTGTCTTTTTAGCTGCAGTATTCGTGCTAATCTACCTCTCCAAAAAATACAAAAAGGTTAAACAAGAGACTTTTGAGGTCGTTATGACTGCAAGAAAGGAGAGGTATGCTGATACAGCACGGGCAATCCACACAGCAAGGGGATTGTCTTCAGCCAGGGGCCCAGCACCAGGTTTGGCGAGTAATCGCGGCGGAAATGGACTTGGAACATTTAGAGATGCTTCAAGTGCGAGATTAGGCATGATCAGTGGAAAGAGTAAAAATGCCCCGGATATAGAAAGAGATAGAGATAATACGCCTCCTAAAAGAAAACGTCAAGCGAGTAAAGGGCATGTTGAGCTTGCAGAACATGAAGATGAAGAGAATAATTCCTATTAGATAAAAATAATGATTTATTTAGTGCTACCTTTTATATATTTCTATCTAGAGATAAGTCTGTTGGTGATTTAAATTTGGAGACTTTGTAAGATAAATCTCACTCTATTTAATTTGCAATAAAATATTATTTGAAATGACGCAAGAATTGGTCCAAGTTTTCAAAGACGAAGGAACAAAGGCTTTTCAAAATGGACAATATGAACTAGCAATCGAAAAATATACCAAGGGAATTGATATTCTACAAAAGATTCAAGACGCAAATTGTGATGAAAAGAGAGCAGCACTAGAATTCAACATCAGCACTTGCTATTTCAAGCTTGAAAAACTCGAATCGAGTTTAAGCTTTGCTGAAAACGCACTTAAATACAATCCAAATTACATCAAAGCATTGTATAGGAAAGCAGCGATTTTGAAGGACCTCAAAAACCTTGAAGAGAGTACCAGATTTCTCAGAACTATTTTGGTTTTGGATCCTTCCAATAAAGAAGCAAAAGAACTGAGTGAAACTATAAGAAGCCAACTTCTTCAACAAGATCAAGAGAACAAAGACCCTCTTGCTTTATTACAAAAGGAATTAGAAGAATTTGATAAGAATAAAGGTATCATTACTCTTGAGACGAGAAAATTTGAACGTTTTTCCTTTTTAGAGATTTCGCTCAAAGTGTATCAACAATTTTTACTTGAGAATATTGAGACACCACAAGATGCTTTGAAAGCTCAGAAAAAGTGTAAATTAGGCGAAGCTTTTTTGGAGCATGTGATTGCTGAATCTGATATGACAAAGATAAATTATTTTTTGAGTAAAATGAGAATTTTTTCGACATGGGAATAACGATTGATAGTTTACACCAACTATTTTTACAAAATGCTTTACAAACCTCTCTTTGACCTGAATACTAATAATCAAGTTTCAACAGAACAGCTTCAACTCATTGATTTTCTTTTCGGAGATTCATCTTCAACTTTGAATAGTTTAATTCAACAAGTTTACCAAAAGTTTACATCATTGAATGGAGAGGAGGAGATTCAGAATAATTTCTTTAAAATCTTTCGATTTATTCAAATCCTGAATCTCACTCAACAAGATGCGATTCAAGGAGTTGTCTCATTGTTCATTTCTTTACACCAACTCCATCAGAAGGATTTAATTATTGAAACAATCAGAACTTGTTTGAGATTGAATCTAGTCAGTCTAGCGAATAAAACAATATCATCTCAGAATAAAGCATCATTATTTGAGAAACCATTGGTTTCTTTGTTGGAATATTTACAGAAAATATCGACAGCTACTGAGAATTCAGCAATTAACGAGTGCATAATTGTCGGGATGGATTTTTACTTGCAAATACAAGGGATAAGGAGTTTTGAGGAATTCAAAGAAAGCTTTCTTTCTGGCAAATCCTTCTTGACAAACAGTCTGATTATCGTTTATGCTTTACTATTTATCAATTACGATATTGGTTCGAAACATTTTCAATCACTTGTCACTCAAAAAGTAAGTGAATATTTTAAGGGTTAAGGATAATTTACTCAACTCATAGGAATGGGAAGGTGATTTTGTGGGATATCTTTCAGATCCAAAGAGTAATGTGAATTCAAGAAAGTTGGTCTTTGAAATATTAAGTTTATATATCAAAGAAATCGAAGGCTGCAAAGAGATTCTGGCCAAGGTTTCTTGAGACTCTTGAAAAATTCTAATTCGCTTTCATAGAAAAACTTTATGAATGCTTTAATTGAAGGTTTGACAATGGGGAATTCACCATTATTCCAACTTAAAATTATTGTTATTTTGGTCAAATTAGTTCTCAGACAACCTTCCGAAGTAAAAACATAGAGCAATGAATGATGTTGAAACTAAATTGTCACAGGAAGTGGTGAAACAATTTGAGACGATTTTGAATCCACCTTATTTGAAAAGTCTGTTGGATTATCTCATCAACAATAAAGAGCCTGTATACTTTATCTAGAACATTTTAATTCTTACAACGCCTAGAGAGCTATATTGGAATTTATGGAGTTGATATTGGGGCTTTCATATGTTGAAGATTTTAAAGTGAAATTGTCAAAGATTCCTGCGTTGTTTAAAAATCTGGATAAATTTATGTCGACTCAGTTTCAAGAAAGAAGCCAACAAAATTCGTTGAATTTGGCTATGCTTTTGTTTTTGGTGAATATGCTGACTGATGCAAAAGGAGAAAATACTGAAAAACAAAAACAAAAATTCCAGATTCAAGATGAAGATCTAAAAAAACTCGAAGAAGTCATCCAACGATCCAACCAAGTAGATTTTTAATTTTAAATAACTTTTTAATGACTTTTTAAAAAGACGCAAGCTGTGATTCCAACATATACAGTGGATTATTTTACAAAAGTTGGCATCCCAACTACAATTCTTGATTCAATAAATATTGAAAATTTCTGCCGGGTCTTTATTAATAATGCAGAATTCATTAAATCTTCGAAATTATTGAGAGAATATTTACCGAAATTTTTGTATAAACTTGGGTCATATAATCAAAAGGAAAAATCTAAATTCGTTCGAAAGGATATTATCAGACTATGCTTGTTGATTTGGGACAACAGTAATGAGACTCCAATCAAAGAAGAGATTTCCAAGTTTTTAAGCGAGATTTTGGTGACCTGTAATCCTGCTACTTTTGACTTTGCAGAAGCAATTCAAATCACTGATATTTTGGCATTTGCAGTGTTTCACAATTCTCACGAATTGACTCTTTTTGAAGCTACTTCTTCTTTGGTGCAATTTTCTGGATTGAATGAAGACATTTGTGATCGTATTCTGACCAAACACAAGATGTGGGGAACCTTAGTTTTAAACTTGTGTGAAGAAAATGACTATATTGTGCATGCTACATTGGAACTCATGAACAATTTAAGCCTCAGTGAGACTCTGCAAAAATGCTATGCAGATTTTAAAACTACAGAGAGAGAATGCAAGGTTTTGAAGGCTCTGATTACAAAATATTATGAGGCGTACTTTGATCCATTGATAAAAGAAAAGGCTCTTTTGAATCAAGACCTCCTCGAAGAAATTCGCCTCTTTAGCACATACAATAGTTTGTTCCAAAAAATATCTTTATTAATTGGAATTCCAGTTTTCCTCAACTTTTCAAAAGAATTTATCGTAAGTTTTAGAATTTTCAAATTTTTTATCTCCAAAACAGGGAAGCTTTGATAGCCAAGAGGTTATCGAAGTGATTTGTAATGTCATCGTGAAGATAGAAGAGCAATGTCCAAAAGTAGTGTCTGATGCGAGGATAAGGAAGGAAATAATGGACTTTTTATACAAATTATTCATGTTGTTCAGCTCTCAAGGACCAGAAAAATGGACAGATTTGAAAAAAATAATGTTGGTAGTTGCACAAAAAATTCTTACGCCTTATACAAAGGAGTTTTCACAAACAGAGAATGAAAAATTAAAAGACTTGATATCTAAACTTTCTCTTTAATAACTGTAAACAAATTTTACAAATAATGTTTTTAAAAAATTATTCTGATGCTTATTTTGAAAGAAATTTATCCATCTTTTCAGCTGCTGTGTATGACTTGAATCTATAAATGAATTATGAGATCAAAATTCACAATTTAACAAAGGTTACCCTTTGGAATCATCAGTTCCCCAGAAACTCTTGACATTGTTTTGATAGACTTCATTAGAATTTAATGCTTTCTTTGTTTCGAGATTCATTCCACTTTTTTGTTTATTGGCAACGGGCTGCTTTTCTCCAACAGAGGAGTTAGTTCTTGCTGGAACATATTCTGTATTTCCTCCGACTCGAAGGACTTCAGCTCCAGTTTGGGCAAGAGGACTGCTGACTTTTCTGGCACCACCTTGGCTGCCATGATCAGATCCCAAAGGAGTTTTTTGTCCTGAAGCTTTTCTTTCAACATTTTGACCTCCACTATTCTGTCTTTCAACCAAAGGAACTCGAGTTTCAGAGGCTTGGAAAACTTGAGAAGATTCCATAGCTCTGAAAGCTTGGTCAGCAGGAGAACTGAGTTCGCTTTTGACACCAAAATTAGACATGGTTTTGGCTCCGTACTTGGTGACACTGGCAGAGTTCAGATTTTTGGTGTAAACTGGAGGAGGTTCGCTATGACCTGGGACCTTATAGCTGGGCCAGAGGGGGTCAAGGTGTCTGGCCGTGGTCATACCCTTCTTGAGGGTTCCAGTTTGAGCTCCTGGGACATCGTGAACCTTCATGAATTCATTTCTGGTGGCAAGCTTAGTGATGTGTTGAGTGGCAGTACTCGCTTGTGCTCCAGAAATATCGCTGGTTTTAAGGTCCAATGAAGTGACTTTATTGACATCTTTGGGATGTCTGATCATGGGCTTATTGTCAAGTTGGCCATAATCGATAAGTTGGTTTTCTTGGTTGGTAACTTTATAACGAGGCGAAAGAGGGTCAGTGTGTCTGTTGGTGTGAAATTCATAGAAAGAGTTGATATCCTTGACGTCCAAGCTGCTTTGTTTACCTTGTGGCTATTGAAGAGGTTTAGCAATTTTAAAGAATGATGGTGTTTACTATCCACTCCTTCTTTGGCTTGGCACCATCGATATCATCAACAAGGTTGGTTTTCCTGTCAATATTGTACTTGGTGTATGGGTTAGGTCTGGCACCATCAATATCCTAGAGGACAGCAGTTAGAGATCTGGACTGAAGAATGCACAGTTACTTTTATATCAATGTGGTCTCTGATGAACTTGGGAGGAGTGCTTACTCTGATTTCGGTTTGGGGGAGTTTGTAAACAGGATTAAGAGGGTTGGAGGCCTCTCTGGTGGTGACGAATTTATGAGATTGTGGCTTAGCTCCACGAATGTCATCATTCTTTAAGCTGTAGTACATTTTGGCAAGAGGTTGGTGGAGCTTCTTGGGGAAGCTGCCAGCAATATCGTCATTACGATTACAGAAAGATTCAGCATTGCGGTTTTTAATTCCTTGATATTTAGGTTGAGCTTTTTCAATGTCTGAAATGTCGAGATTTGGAGATCTGTCTTTATAAAATGTTCTCTTTTGGAAATGTTCGGCGCTTTCTAAAATAAATTAGAGGATTCCAGACGAAAAGAGTCATTACTGAGAGTAGAAAGATACATAGTATCAGTTCTATTTGCATTAGGATAGTTGAAGTGGTCTTCAAAGGACATTAGAGGTGAAGCGCGAGTTTAGGATTTTTATTTTATTAAAACTGTTTTATAACTTGATCAAAACAACGATTTATTTAGAAGATATTCCGGAGTTTCCCTTTATTAATTGAGTTAAAACAAAACCGTTCTCTTTCTCTTGAAAGAAATTGAAACTTTTTCTCCCAGAGAGTTTGCCAATCAGATTCAGAATAATCCTGAGTTCTTTCTATCTGAAACAGATTCCCATATCATGCTGATGTTGAGAAAATTGAAACTCTTTTGACCTGAAGATGAGGCTGAAATAAGTTACTAATAGACATTTTTATTATTTAGATTATGTAAACAAACACTCCTTTTTTTTAAACAAGAAAAATATTAAGTGAGGTTGAGTTCCTTAGAGCTTGGGTTTTTTTCGAACCTTCAGAAATACAATTGGCTGATTCAAAATTTTCATTTGGTGTCGTTTCATTTTCGTAAATCACCTTGCCTTGGATCTGAGAAATTTATTTTTTGAAGAAAGATGAACGAGAGTTTATTTTTTTAAATGGTTTTATTCAAATTCGAACTCTGGAAGTCAGTTTTTATTCAAAGCCAGGTTAATCTGAAAACTGGAATTTTGCTTTTTACTTTTTGCAAATTTTTTCTCATTAGAGATGAATGAAACTTTTGAAGACTCTAAATTGCTGGCAAGCTTTGTTTGACCTCTTTGTCCTTTCAAGAACCAAATCAAAAATGGCGAAAATAAGAAGATTTTTTGAGGATTTGCAAAAATCAAAATTTTTACCCTCTCAAGAAAACTTTTTGGAAGGATTGTAAAAATAACAATTTTTATTCTACAAGAGATATTTTTTGCGGGAAACTTGTTAGTTAATAAATTGAAATTTTCAAACAGAATTAAAAACAAAAGCTTCAAAAAAGACCATTAGTAAGGCTTTCGTGTCAACATGCATTCTGTAATGTAGCCAGAAAAGCAAAATATATGCAAGTCATCCCGCAAGAGAAAAAAATAGAGCGGAATATTTGTCTTGGAAATGTCATGAAGATGGGTTTTCCCAAAAAGAAAATCAACCCCATTAAAAAGTAGCAGAGATCTCTTGACTTTCTAACTTTGATAGTCTTATTATTCAAGTTGTCGGTTTGTCGAAGATTCAATCACAAATGATGAAGCGAAGGCAAGCAAGAGTTTGGAGATTTGAATCCGAAATGTATGTTTATGTCTCAATAATGCTTCAAAATATCAGGGAAAGTTGGGACCGAAGTATCTTAAAAGAGATTAAGCTCAAGGGAAAGTCGCAAAAAGCAGTTCAAAAGTTATCAGCCAAATAGTAAGGAATCAAATATTCTCTTTTCTCAATGTCTTGATTTCAATAGTTTATTATTAAGAAATGTCATGCCTAATTTTCCTGCGACTTTGGGAAAATCTCCTTCCTTAAAACACATCTCTCTCGATATTTTCGAGTTCGTAAACTCAATCTCTCATCAAACTCATTTGTTCAGTGGATATCAAAATTCTATTGGAAATGGAATGAACCACTTAAGACATGCCCTTCAGAAACTCACTTCTTTAACAAGAATCTCTTTGAGCTTTCGTTTGTAAGTGAATTGCATTCTATCACATTTGTAATTGGCCGAATAGATGCAATAGCATGACAGATGGTGGACTAGATTATTTGAGACGAGGTCTGAAACAACTTCCTTCTTTAACAAGTCTCACTTTGGACTTTTCCCGGTCAATTATTTCGCAAGATCAGCTTTGTCATTTTTTGAATAGTTGTTGGAAAATCACAAATATTGGACTTAACTATGTGGGGCGATGCCTAAAAAGACTCTATTCTTTAACAGAAGCATCTTTGGATTTTGATTCGTAAAAAAGTTTCATCAAATGGGGTTCATCATAAACTGAGCAGGTTAAAACACATCACAGATGATGGACTCGGAAATTTAGGGCAATGTATTCAAAAACTTACTTCTCTAACGGATATCTCCTTGGGATTTTCTGGGTCAGTAAATTGAGCTCAACCATTTTTGTTATTTGTTGAATAGGTGCACAGAAATAAAAGATGCTGGACTGAAATCAATAAGTCAATGCCTCCAAAAACTTCCTTCTTTAAAAAGGATTTCCTTAAGAGTTGATGAGTCAGTAAATTGAATTAAGTCATCTTTGTAAAGTGGTGAATAGATGTGCGCAAATCACAGATGCTGGGCTGGGCTTTTTGGGACACGGTCTCCGAACACTCACGTCCTTAACAAATCTCGATTTGAACTTTTGCAAGTAAATAAGTGAAAGCCAAACAACATTTTCTATTTTTTTTTTTCGTAGTTGTGAGCAAATCAAAGATGATGGGCTGAAATTTTTGATAGAAGGGCTTGAGACAATAGCTTCATTAAAGCAAATCTCTCTTGACTTTTCAGTGTCAGTAGACTATATTAGCTCTTTCAAATAGCTGAATAGATGTAAAAATGTGGCAGATGCTGGACTCTATTTTTTGCAACGAGGCCTTCAGAAACTTATTTCTTTGGAGAGGATCTTCTTGGACTTGGGATGGTAAGCAAGTTTCATCCAACAAAAGAAGCTATATATTGAATAGGTTGAACCAAATCACATATTTTGGGTTATACTTTTTGGGACAAGGTCTCCAAACGCTTACCTCTTTGACAAATCTCTCTTTCACCTTTGACAAGTGTGATAAAATTGCAGATGATGGCTTGAAATTTTTGGGGCAAGGCCTTCAAACCCTTACTTCTTTAATAAGTCTCTCGTTGGAATTCAAGAGGTCAGTAAATTTATTC
>Ga0182738_1002730_pt1 | contig 20746 bp, 12 predicted proteins | sample eDN5th30CBELigMG_FD_128876 | JGI IMG/M metagenome (GOLD analysis project Ga0182738, IMG submission 128876) | Enriched Miracle-Growth compost microbial communities from Emeryville, California, USA - eDNA 5th pass 30_C BE-Lig MG (version 2)... ... | reverse complement strand
TTCTTAAATATTTTTTTTTAATTTTAATATTATAATTATTTTATTTTATTATTTTATAACAAAATTTGATTTTTTTTTTTTCTAATTCAAAATTGACATTCTTGATTCTCAAAATCCAATCAACGAATGGCTTGATATCAGCTTTTGTAAATGAAACTTCAACGACAAGTTATCTTTCTTGATTTTCAGAGATAGATAAAATACAACTTTATAATTGTAACGATTTCCAACGGTTTTACAAACATAATATCATTAAAATTCATAAAATAACACCTTCCTCTTAAAATCTCTTTTCTTCATTTCTTGAAAGCAAAGAATCAGCTCTCTTAGGAAAATTAAAACTGAGTATCATTCTCAAAAAGATATCCCAAGAATAAAACTCTGGAATGGATAGAATTGAGTCTTGAAAAAAAAAAGACTTTTTTAACTGAAAATCTTTAGTCCTTGCTTAGATCAAAAAGTGAATTCACTTTGGATATTTTACGTTTCCATCTATCATTTGTAAAGAAGTTTTTTATTTTCATAGGAAACTATCAAAACATTTTTGAGCAGAAAAACGCCAAAAGAAGAATTTTCTCAACTGCAGAGTTTTTGAGCTTAGAAAATGATTAAAGAATTGTTCTATTTAAATTTAATGAGTTGAAATGAAAGTTTAATTTTTTACTTCAAAGTATCCTAATGCATTTTACAGTTTCACAGACCGTTTTAAAAATGCGCCTAAATCCTGCTTTATGAAGAAGATTCAAAAATCATTGAAACGAATTCTCTGTGATCAATGCTTTCCTTTCGCGAGGGCGCACGAAAAATGTATTTTTCAAATGATTACTGCAACTAATATTTAAGTTCTGTAATTTGATTTGACAAAATTTTCAACCTGTAACCTGCTCATTTATCGTCAGCAAAGTGAGTTCAAACTTCTGTAGATTTAATTATTTCACTCAATTTAACAAAAAAAACCCTCAATGTACAAAACCTCTCAGTCTTACAAAGCCCAGCACTCTGTGAAGCGCAGTACATTCTCCGCTGGATCCACTAAACGTCTTGCATCTTATTCTAAAGCTGTCCACAGCGGTTTATCAAACTCTAAAGTACATCACACCACAAAAGATCATACATCTGCAATTAATCAATCTTCTTTGATCGAGTTTGAAGAAGAGGAATATGTCCCTTGCATCAAACTATACCCCGTTCAATGTAATCACCCAAAAACTGATTCTGAGCAAAAATTGACTGAGACAGCTCCTTGCCAATCGAATCAGTCGAATTCAGTGTCCCCAGTCAAAAAGAAGCGGACTGCTGCTGAGGACGAGAAGCGTAAATCTCTCGACTTGAACTCAAAAAGCCCCAACCAGCTTGATAAACTCAATTTGAAAACTCTCAGTGGCTTAAGTCAGAAAAAACAAAGCACTAAGACCACGCAAAATCTCAAGCCAACAAGGTCGAATAGCAAAGTGACCCAACAGAATACGACTCAGGCACAAACTCTCTATACAAAAGTGCTCAAGAAAATCAATAAGAAGCCTCCTTCTGCTGCTCCAAAAAAATCCACAAAGGTTTCGGCCTCTAAAGCTGATAAGAGCTTGACTGAGACAACTGCAAATGACCTCCAAGAAACCACAATATTAGATACCTCAGTAGCAGATGAGAGAGTCAATCAAAGCTATCTTGCATATAGTTCCGTAAGCATGATTGACGAAAAAAGACCCAAATCAAGCTTAGACGGACGAATTGGTCACAATGGATATTCAAGCCTTCCCAGAGAGCAAAAGACCAAACCAAGCAAAGAATTATTGACAGGCGTGAGCTATGAAAAGTTGTTCAAGATTAGAGGCTCCAATAGATCCTCCCAGGACTTTAGCAGGCAAAGCACTGGAACAACGAAAGATGCGACACCGACAAACTCAAGGTCTCGTGAAATCTCCATGAAGACAATGCCTGATGACCCCAAAGCTCGAAAATCTTCCAACCCTTTAAGATTTTCATACGATAACACTGATATCAAACGTCTCAATGAGGTTCAAAATACCAGATTGGATGAATTTTATAGCAATCCTAATATAAAGGTCCCTCAAGGCATTAAGGTTGTCAAAAGTTTGGATCTTGATCAAAGCAGAGAACTCATTGCCCCAAATAAGGGATTTTTATCAAAAATAAATAGTTCCAATTATCATGTCGCAAAAGATGTCAAAGGTATGGTTCAGAAATCCCCCTTTAAGAATGATGTCAAGTTTATCAACCTGAAAAAACAACAAGTTGGAAAAACTGAAACTGTCAGCATAAATTTATCAAGGTCCTTGGTCTCCTTGAAAAAGTTGTGATCCAATTCAAAAAGGGGTGTATAATCTCTTTTCCGTAATTCATTTAATGTTCAAAGGAAGCTAGCTATATTTTTTTTTTTTAAATTACTTATTATTGTTCATTTATGTACTTGTCTCTTTATTTTTATTATAAAAAATCACTCTCATACAGTCATAAAATATTATCAACAAAAATAGTCGTAGTCGTGAATAGTGAATTTTTAGCTGTCATTCTATTTATTCAATGAAAGTTAACATATATCGTTAATTTTATCATTCGATCAGGCTAATCAATAAAATTTAAAGAAAATTAACCTTTCTATTGATAGCATTCCCTCCTGTGTTCTTTGAAAAATGTCAAGTCTCTCTCTCATTTTGCTCTGCTTTGGATTATTTTCATTTTACAGTTGTCAGCAAACACCAAATCCTGAATCGGGAAAATCTTCAATGGTGAGTATTTTGACTTTTGAAAGACATTAAGATTTTCCTCAAAGGTATTGACAAACGAAATTACTGAGAAAAGATCGCAAAACGAACCATATTTGCCTTCTTCTTTTCAAAAATATCATCCTCTAGATGATCTCATCAGCCTCAACTTTCTTATGGAGGAATCGTATTACTATGGGGAATGGTATATGAAAGACTCGTCGAATAAGTTGGGATTCACCAAGAAACAGGGCATATGTCAATTCTATTGTCAAACAGATAAAGCCTGTGTTTTCACCTTGCATATTTATGATGGAGTCTACAGGAATGAACCAAATCTCTACTTACATTATCCAATTGAGGTCGCAAATAAAGAACGTGCTTTTAATCAAACCAACTCGTAGATTTCGAAATGAAAAATGTCTCTAAAGTTTTCTTAGAACATTAAACTTTGAAAAAGTAAAAGTTGACATTATCAGAAGTGTAGATGCTCATTCAGAATCTGAATGTAAAGAGTGCTCAAATAAATTCCCTTTCTCATTACAAATAGATTGCCTCACAAAAACAAGGGTTTATTTTGTCAACACAACGTCAAAACTCCCATTTTTTGCTGATGATACAAGTAGAGATCGAAAGTATTTCGGAATTCAACTTGAAATCATCAGTCAGGATTATGATTTCCAACTAATCACATCAATCATGACTGCAAATAATAGAGTAAATTACTTTTATCCCTTGAGAAACCTCATTTTTTTTCGTAGGTTTTTGATTCTCAAATTCTGATTTATATGATCATCATGTCTCTCTATGGCTTAGTGGAAGGTGGAACTTGCATTTATCTTTATCGCAAATTTCAAGCTCACCCTGCACTCTCAAGAAGAGTATTTATTTTTGAAGCATAATTTCCTATCAATCCTCCTCTATAGGCATCTCAAGGAACACTGGCGCTAGTGAATTCTTTTGATTTCTTTTTAGCATTTTTCCATATCTTTGAATTCATGGTATTTTAATTATTTTTCTCCTTTCTAATCATATAGAATCCACTTTCATTATATGCTTTAATTTCAATGTTGAATGCTGTTGTGGCATTTTTTGTGATGCCTCCTTTGATCTGGGAAGTAATTGTGTCAAAAATCAAAAGAACATCTCCAAGAGTATTTTCAGAAAAAATGAATTCTTCTCTCATTTTCCAATTAGCAAAAAGCTAGAGCTATCACTTCATCATATTTTTGGATGCTTTCAATTGTTGTGATTCCATTAATCAGCATGTCAGTCAATGAGGATATTGTTTACTATTCCTCAATGTTTGCTCTTGTGCCTCAAATCCTTGACAACTTTGAATTAAGCCTCAAATACAAATGGAACTTCTGGATCATCTTCTGCCTAGTCCTCCCGAAATTCATCTTTACCGTAGATTTCACAGTTTTTAAAAAAATCAAATTAACTTTATCTTTTTAGCTTTATGTTCGAGGTGACGAAGGAAACTTGTTCAGATACCAGCCAAATTATACTCTTATCCTAATCTACGGCATTGCTCTGCTCTTGCAAGTAATTATAAGTTATCAACTCCTGCTCAGAACCAACCTTTTAGTTTTTAATCCTTTTATTGCAAACAAAATGGCCAAGGTTTGGATATGAACCTAAATCACCTTATACACTCATATCTGCCAAAGATGTTCAGGCTAAAGGGGTAAAAAACTCAATTTAATCACGTCATTTATGAATTTAGGATGTCTGCCCTGTCTGTCTTGAGGATCTCAAAAAAGCAAGTGTTTGTGATAATAATAATAATGAAAAATCCCTTTTGGAAGGACTAAATAAACACAAAAAAATGATTATCACACCTTGTCAACATAAATTCCACGAAATCTGCTTACAAAAATGGCTCAAGAAAAAATCCGAGTGTCCAAATTGCAGAAAAGAGTTACCTGATATCATGAATCCCGATGAAGAGGATGATGATGAAATTTGAAATTAGGTTTTTCTTTCTATTAAAAATTTGTTCATATTAAATATTTTTGTATTTCGTTATTTATTCATAAAGAATGATCTTCTTTGTACATTAAAAAAAGCAAATTCAATTGCCTCAAAATCATCCTCGATTTCTTCAAAATTTTCTTAATTCCTGGGAAATTCCAGATAAATTTATAAATTAAATCCAATATTTGCTTCGGACTATTAATTAATTTTTCATCCAATTCGAATTCGAAATCATACATACCACTCTTCATCTTTTTCAGAACTCCAAAAATGAAAGTTGATTTGTTTTCCGTTTTTTTTTTTAAAAGAGAAAACAGGTTTTTCAAGAATTTTTCTCTTTTCCAATTTCGCCTTTCACGAAAGACTTTCCTTCGATTTCCAATAAAAAGAAGAATCTAATATCAATTTTCTATCCCAGAGGCCAAAATTCTAATTCTACGAGAATTCTCTGAATCAATAAAATTTTTGCTTTAATCGCCAAAGAACGATGCAAGCGTTTTACTACATAAATGTACCACCTCCAGTGCAGTTGAAACCAAGTGACCTGTGGAAACGGGACCCCTATGAAGTGTATTTTGTTGAGACCGTTTGTAAAGGTGTTGCGCCTACTTTTGTCAAAACCTATCTTACTGCTCTTAATTTTACATATGATGGCCATTATTACCAAGCCAGAGACTACCTAACGAGTCTTCAAAGCTCCTTTACACATCGACAAGACCCTCTCGACAACTCTAATTTTGCTTTGAAAGTAGCTTTGGAACTTGCTAAAGTCAACCATTGTCTTGGAAAACATCAAGATTCTGAAAAGGCTCTAGATTATTGTCTGAATCTTCTCAAAGAAAATGAGAATTTGTTGAAAGACATCGCAACATCAATTCAAGGTGAAGTCACTTTGACTCATGGAATGTTGAATCATGAAAAAAAGTTTTATGAGGAAGCTCTTGAGCATCTGAACAAAGCCCTGGAAAACTTCAAGGGCTTGGAAGATAAGCAATATCTCAACATCGTCAAATGCTTGCGCAGGATAGGCCAGGTCTACTCTGAGCAAAAGCAGTATAACAAAGCAATGAGTTACTTCCAAAAAGCCTTGGAAACAATGGAGGAGAAAGAACCAAAAGATGCTTTTCCAAAACATGTCGAGGTTGGCAGAAATTATTATCAGTATGGACTTTTACACATGACTTTACAAAGAGATAAAGAAGCTTTTGATAGTTTTGACAAGTGTCTTCGAGTCTTTACTTCAAATTTTCGTGATAATCATCCAGACGTCATTAGTGTCTACTGTGAGTTTGCAATAATCTACACCAGACTCAACCTTTTCGCTGAAGCAGAAAGGCACCTCGAGTTTGTTCTCAACTGTCGAAGAATGATCTTTGGAGAGACTCATCCTCTTGTTGCCCAGACATACCTCGAAAAAGCAAATTGTCTGAGCGAGCAGTCAAGGGATCATGAAGCAATTACCTATTTGAATAAAGCTGTAGAACTTGCACAGATGATCTATGAGAATAACTGTCCTGCTCTTGGCTCTTATTATATCAAACTAGGAAACTTCTTTTTGAAATCCAAATCCTTTGAAGAGGCTCTGAGGCTCTTCCAGAAAGTTCTGCAAATATACAGAAAAGCTTATGGCCCTGACCATTTGTGCATGACAACAATCTACCACACCCTCGGAAATCTTTACAAGGATATGAAAAGATATCAAGAATCAATCGAAAACTATCAAAAAGATCTGGAAATTTCTCGCAAAAACTATGGAGACGTTCACCCTCAAGTTGCTACCAGCTACTACTGGCTTGCACTTGTCTTGGCAGAATCTGGCCAGAAGGAAAAGGGATTAGACTATATGGCGCGCTGTATTGAAGTTGATATGAAGTATTGTGGGGAGAATAGCTTGCGGGTTGCTGCAGGGTATTTTGAAATAGCCAAAATCCTCATTCAGTCGAAAAAGTTCGAGGATGCAAAAAAATTCCTGGATTTGAATCTCAAGATGGAGCAAAAGCATTATGGGGATGCTCACCCTTTAATAGCAAATCGGTACTTTATCATCGGGGTTGAAATGAGAGAGCAAAATAGCATTCAAGATGCTTTAAAGTTCCTGAATAAAGCTCTCGAAATTGACAAAGTGTGCTTTGGAGCTTCGCATCCGAGAATAGCCAGGATATATCAAGCGATTGGAAACACCTTGAACAACAAGGAGGATTACATGGAAGCAATAGAGTATTTTAATGTAGCGCTTGAAATTAATAAAGAATGTTTTGGTGATGAATCTATTGAAGCCCATGAAATCTACAGAAACATCGGTAACGTTCATTTTAATATGGGAGAGTACGAAAAGGCAGAGGAGCTTTATGATAAAGCTATTGAAATAGCAAAAAAAATAAGAAGCCCCAAAGATTTTACAGTTGGTGTTTTGTACTTGGATTTGGGGAGTTGCGTCATATTCAGTCAAGGCAAAGGGTGCAAGGCTCTTAAACTTCTGCAAAGTGGAACAAAAGTCCTCGAAAACTACTGTGGAAAGCACGAAAAGCAATATCTCGAAACATTCTATTCAAGATCTTGCGTCATGAATCAATTAAAAAATTTCCATGAAGCTGCTGGCGAACTGAAAAAAGCTTTTCTCATCAGTAAGAGGCATCGAATCACAAAAACAAAAAAACTCAAAGCAATGGCAGACGCTATCGAGAAAAAACAAGCTAAACTTGAATGTACATTCTCAGAAGCAAAATATCTCGTCTAATATTTTGTTTATATTGACTGATTAGTAAAATACTTTCTGTATCTTTTGTGTTTTTGAATAAAATCTGAAATACTGACTGTCATTAAGAAATTTCTCTCAAATTAAAAAAACCCATTGATCGCAATTTTTATTAAACAACCAACAAGTCGGTTTCATCCATCAATCAGTCAGTCCATATTTCTTCTATTTAATAAAAAGAATTCTCATCGAAATGAATCCTCCATCGAGAAAGCCGGCGACGTTGGCAAGTCCAAAGACATGCTTTTTTTACAAAACATTTATGAATATAATTGATGATAAATTTCGAGATCGGCTAAAGGCTAACCAGCTCAAGAATTTTACAAAGGAAATATTGACAAGTGCTCCTTCGACCAAGCGTCCAGCCAACTTACAGTTAAAGAGATCATATACGAAACTTGGCAGTCCGCTAAGTAATGATCCTTTTAGCCCCTTTAGCGCAAGCAGCATTTCTCAAAGATTAGCCCAAAGAGATAGTTTTCATAATGTCAGGAATAGTCCAACTAGTCAATCATTATCAAATTTGATTGGAACTCCCACAAGAAGAACGCAGAATCTTGAGAGCATTCTGTTTAAAAGAAGTGAGAGTTCAAGAGATCAATTAAGCACACTCAAAAGGTCAGATAGCGAAAAGAAGGTTCGCCTTCTCAATGAAGGAACTCCTCAAAAAGAGCTGGATAAAAAAAAACTTTTGGATAAGGAGAGGAAAAATAAACAACTTCGAAGCCGACAACTTCGAAGAAAAAGTTGTCACTGCTCAGATTGTGGAGGGATATCCAAGTTTGAACTTAAGCATGAAAATTTGGGGATCGCTTCCAAACGTGTGGAGAATAGAAAACGTCTTTTTGCATTCAGAAAGGCGAATAATAAAGCTTTTACCACACGCCTTGGCTTACCAGACTCAAATTCATCAGATATTACAACATTACGCTCTCATCACTCCGATCATACGAGTCCTGGTACTTTTCCTGAGCTATATTATCATAATCTTAAATTTTCCAATTAGGAAGCGACTTAGGCCATTTAACTCTCACTCCAAGGTCTCAAAGTCAAAAAATACTCAAAATTTCCCAAGCAAGGAAAAGGACATTCTCATCAGAAAGACATTTGCTGAGTGACAAGTATTTGTCAGGGGAAAACAGTCCGCTCCGAGGACATAGGAAAACGCTCACTATACAAATGGAAATGCTTCCAAATCCTGCTGATCGCTACAAAATTAAAGTTATGGACCCAGACCAAGTTGATAATATGCTCAAACAGAAAGAGAAATCTAAAAGTCTTATCAAATCTATCCGCGACCTGAATTCAACTGAAGATGAAGATGGCAAAAAGAAACCCAAAAATGTAGCCTTTGCCGAAATGATGAGACTTGGAATCAAGTATGTTGCTGAGAGCCCAAGAATGGAAAAAATTCATAGAAGGTTGTCTGGCCTTGGCTTTGATTGGGATGCCAAGCCTCGTAGTAAGCGCGATTCCATCGATAAGACTTTGAGGGGAAAGGATCGGAATAACTTCAATGCTTATACGCCTAAACCTGAAGGAATCATCTCATCTCTTGGAGATGAGGAGGAAATGGCAAGTAGCTATAGTCTTGTGAGCCTGCATGACAAAAGGGATCGAGAATTCAAAATGAATAAGGCCTTGTTGAAACCAGTTCTGGCGAAAAAAAGCAGGTCTCCAAATCGGAATAATAATGTGATTCGATTAAATTTGCAAAAAATACAAGGTGATAAAGAAGTCCCTCCTTCTACCTTGAAACATATGAAGACTACAATCTCCCATGGGACGACACCAGCAACTGCCCGGAACGAGGAACCAGAGTCCAAAGGAACCCAATCAAAAACTCATATTCCAAAACTGAACTCTTTTGGCTGCTACCTGAGCAAAACCATTGTCCCAACTCCTTTATTTGGTGGAAGCCTAGTCTCCTCAAGAACTGTTTCTTTGGTCGGGACACCTCGAGGTGATGAGCAAAAACCCATTCCGCAAACTGAAAGAGCATCTTCTCTCAAAAAATCAGTTTACTCCTCCTCTTCCACAACAAAAAATAAACACAGACCTCTATTACAGAAACCAAAACAAAAATATTCTTTACCAAAAATTTCTCTCCTTGAGGATCTCTTACCATGGGAAAAATAAATTTTCTTGTATCTACTTAACAAATTGTATCTTTGAAAATTAATATTTTATTTCATCTATTTGAATGAATTTCACATCGGTAATCATAATATTGAGATATAAACATAAAAAAAAACTAATCACGAGGATAGATAGTTTGAATGAAGAAAAAAAAATCAATATCATTTATCAACTACATTTATACGACATACCTTCTTCAAGTTTATATATACTCAAGACTATAGTATCGTATTCAGAGTTAATATCAGGGGAAATAAAATAAATAGTTTTAATGATAAAATCATGCATATTTGGTTGGCCTACCTGCTCATGTACCGTAACGTGTTGCTTGAAATTTTATTCAGATTTCAATATTTAAAAGTTGCAGCATCCTCCACTGCTTTTGCTTGGAGCTCCACTTGATGCTCTTCCAAGTCTAATCTGAGTGTTGCTGTTGTCTCGAGACTGATCTTGTCCGGCAACATTCATTTCCTCCACAATATTTTTTACAATAGATTCAAAGAGGACATCAACTCCTAGTGCACTCTTTGCGGAAGTTTCAAAGTACATCATCTTTCTGCTTTCAGCAAATTCCCTTGCTTCCTCGTAGCTAACCGCTCTGTTTTCAGTCAAATCGGCTTTATTTCCAACCAGAACTTTGGCCGTTGAGGGATTGATATTCTCATCGATATCTAGCAACCAGGTTTCAATATGCTTAAAGCTCTCCCTTGCTGTCAAATCAAATATCAACAAGACTCCGGAAGCACTCTTGAAATAGCATTTCACCACGGATTTAAATCTTTCTTGGCCAGCGGTGTCCCAAAGCTGAACTGTATGAGTTTGCCCAAATAATTGCATTTTACAAGCAAAAAAGTCCACACCAACTGTATTCCCTAAAGAGTCGGAAAATGTATCTTCGACATAACGATTCACAAGAGAGGTTTTTCCAACATTAGTGTCTCCAACAACGACAAGTTTGACAAAGGCAGGCTGCATCTGAACTTCTTGCAGGGTTTTTGTTGCCTAGTATTTATTTGATTTATTTATATTTTATTTTAATTAGCTCCTTTCATGGCTCAGTCTCATTTAATTTTTATTAAACTTACACAAACAAACTTGGCTTTAATTTGGTATCAAATTCTCTCGAGATTTCCTCTTAAAATTGCTCGAAGTCTCCTCTCCTCCTATCTGTGAGAAAAGACAAATATTTGATTAAAGCTCTTCACTTCTCTCAATGGATTTTGTTTTCACTTTTTATGATGACCTTTCTTGAGTAAAAAATCAAATCTGACTCATTTGAATTATGAAAATTTCCAATTTCGATGATAAAATTTTAATTCTCACAAGACTTGACAAGAAATAAATAGATTTTTAAAAATATTTTCCTTCATAAAGGCTTTCTTTTCACTTCTTTGGCAGATGAATTTTCAAATTAAAAAATTCTTTCCTCAAAAATTTGAAAGTGAGACGGAGAGGAGGATATAAAAATCATGTAGATATTTAATCTCAAGATTTTCTGAATTTCAAGTTTCTAAAATTCTCATTCGCTTGATTTTTTTCGATTCAGAAACGTTGAAAAATTTTTTCTCCATTTTGATGATTTTTTTTCACAAAAAAAATTGAAATGATATTAAAAAAAAAAATTGGGATTCTTTTTTTTTTCTTGAGAAAATCACAAATTGTCATCATTCCTCTTTGAATTTTATTTTCAAAAAAAAATTTAATTGAAGGCTGGAGAGTCTCCTTGATTTGAAACAAAAATCAGCTCAAATCAAGTTTACAAAAAAAATTCACAAAAATTTATTTTGTTTCAGAAAAACTTCAAGAAATATCCCAAGATTATTGATCAGAAATCTCTTTGATTCTCAATCAATATCTGCTCAAATGGGACGAGAGGAAGATGAAGGTTTTTTTCCGATTTTCTTTCTGGAAAATAAATTGTTAGATCTATCGACAGAACAAAAAATCCAATCAGAAAGAGAGGAGCAGATATGACTGCTGAGAAACAGAGAAAAAATTTGTTTTCAAATTTCCAGGCGACATGTATTTCTCTTAAATTTTTACAAAAATCAAAAGAAAATAAAAATCAGGTTGAAATATAAAAAAACTTTCGAGAAAAGAATGAATTCAAAGAATTTTGGAGCTGATTGTTTCCAAGATTTAGAAAAGTGTTCCTCACTTGTACAACGAAACTCTCTCTTACAGCAAATTGGATTGAAAAAATACCCAAATTTATTCTTTCACTCAGCAAAGATCTCATCAACCTAAAATCGCTTTTTTGTTCCGTCCTTTAGAAATAACACATTTTTCACTCCATATTTCTCACGAAAAATATGGACTTCTTTATCTTTCCACAATTCTCATTTTGATAAATCAAATAGCGTCAAAATTATTGAAATTGTTTGCAGATTGAAGATTAAATTTGTTTTGCTTTTTCAAGTTAATCCTTTCAACCATCAAGTTTTTTTTTTGAAAATCTCATCCAAGGACATAGATTATGACAATGAAATAGTAAGACATGGTTTAAAATTCCACCAAACTCAGACCAGGTCAATCACATTATTTCATCTTCTTTGCTTTAAAACTTAAGAAATAGTTTTTTGAGTCATGCTATGACTAGAGCTTGAAAAATTTCTCATCAAAAAGCCCCCTCAAAAAAATGAAAGACTGCTCTTATGACATTCTCAATAGATCATTTTAATATGGATATTAAAACTCTGGTTAATTTTATCAGGTCGAAGGTTTAATCATCCTAATTATTCGCAAAAATTTTATCAGCCCACCATCGATCATTAAATCCTTGTCATTGTCTTTTTCATAAAAAAGTACCGTTTCGTGAAGATTTTTTGGTTTGACCTTATTCTCAACGATCCTTCTTTTCAATTGAAACGGAGGATTCTCTCCTCTCTGTCGCAGAAAATTTTTTTCAGACCTTTTGGTTATCTCATTTTTGGTTAATTTTTTTGGCTAGTCCAATCCTTCTAAATATTTACATATTCCCATTCACAGTGCAGCCCACACAGCATTTTGAGAAAAGAGAATATTAATCGCTGATATAAATTAATACCGCGAGGAAATGTTCAAATAAAAGAGTCAGATAAACTGACGAAACAACCAAAGCTCGATCACGATTAATTTTAATTTTTATGATTTGACAACAAATGTTAAAATTATGTAGGCGATAGATTCGAAATCATCTACCGGCTCTAAAAAGCGATAAACTTTCTCGAGTCAACAGAGAGCTTCTCGGTCCGAAATTGAATTGATTAAACCCTGGCTTTACCACAAAACAACCATTAAGCTTTTTATTAATTTCTGAATTGAAGGTTCCAATAATTCGAAATTATATATTGAATCCCTCACTGTTTCTTTTTCCAGCAGCATTGAGCTACTTCAGTGAACTACCCACCCCTTCTGAGAGAAGCAGAGGAGGAATCTCTTTCGTTTAGATTTGTTTGTCAGCTATGAAAGACGGCTTCATAGAAAATCCTACAGGCAAAGCTGTCAGCAATTACTAATAATATTTTATTTCGGCAGATTTAAATCTCAATGAAGCACAACTTTATCTTCGAACCCTCAAGGACTTATCATGAACAACACATGCTGCCAATCTCACCCCAAAACTTTGACCCTCTTGACAAAAATAGAGAGGCTGCTTCTCAAAAGAAAACCATTTTCTCAACATCCACCAAACCAAAGGCCGCCTATGATATTATTTTCGAGTCAGACAGCACTCAATCTAAATCCGATGATTTCAACAGCGAGGCTGAACTCAAAAGAATGCTCTCCAGAGAGATGAGACTCCACCTCGAAAATCTCAAAGCAGAACTTGTCGAAAGCTTCTCTGTTTTATTGAGAGATTATCGTTCAACTGGAAAGATCAGTAACGAGTAAAACCATTAATTTTCTTGAGGCTTTGGTGCTTAACCGTCTTTCCTAGTGAGCTCCAAGAAATCAAGAGACAGATTTTATACAACAAGAGGAAATTCGAAGAGATTCAGGAAAATGTAAGATTATTTTCAAAAATTGAAAATTTTGTTCTCTAATCTCCCTAGTTGGGCCACCTTAGCCAACAATACAGCGAAGCCAACTCGATTTATGGAAAAGATGCCGAGAACTACAGAACCATCGGCAGCTTCTCTACCCTTTCCCGAAATGAGAGACAGCTTGAATCGTCCCCTTCTGCAGACATGGCACAGAAGCAACTCGAAATGCAGTTCAAAACATACAAACAGGGATTGCTTGCAGAAGTCCAAAACGCCATCAAAATGAAGGGGAAAAGCAAATTGAGCGAAGATACTGTCGGAGAGCTCAAGCAAATTAAATATAATTTCGAAAACGATCTCAAGCAAAATTTCGAAATCATAAATGGAAGAGTCAAGAGAGCCGAGGAAAACCTCAACGAAATCATGAGAAAAAAACGAGAACATATGGAAGCTATCAGAGAAGAGTTCGTTGCATCCATGAATCATCATGAAGCTGCCGTTAATCAAGAATTCAACCATATCGAAAATGTCCTCAAATCAAAATGTGATCAAAATCAAGCCAAAGCTATCGTTAACAGTAAATTTACTTTTAATCACGACACAAAAATTTATTTTCTTTCTAGATGAAATTAATAAACGCATGGAATTATTTAAAACAGAAATCGACAGTCTCCGAAAAAGCCTCAAAGAAAATCAAGAAGAAGTAATGACTTTTTATTTCAGTTCAACTCATATGTTAATTTTCCAAGATGGAGAGAGTCGAGACAATTGTTAATAGAAAGTTGGAGAACCTTGATTTTGATATGAAAAGACAGTTTGTTGAGCTTCAGGCCTCAAATTCACAAAGAGGCGGTGCTCCTCAAGATTTGCTCGAGAGAAGAATACAAAAACTCAACAGTGATTCAGAAACTTATCATAAAACTATCCAACAACTCCGAGCTCAAGTGGACGAAATCACTAAATTCCATAAAGCCTTACAGACTCAGGTGGTGACTCCATCATCTCAAAGCACTATCATGAGACTCGAAGAAAAAATCAAAGGCCTTCAAAATCATATTCTCGAACTCGAAACATTCGTAAAGAGAAACAGTAAAACTTCATCAATGTCGGAAGTGGAAGCCTTTATGCGAACTGCTCCCGCCAATAATAACCTCAGAATCGACCTTGGAGAATCAAACTTTGCCAGTTATAGCACTACGGCAAAGCCACAAAGCAACAGAGCATCTCCTGAAAAGAATCCTTATGGAATGCATGGCGAAGACAATGTCACTTATTATGGAGACCCTAAAATCAAAAGCATTATTGACGAATTCCAATCCAAAAAGAAAACTCAAGGAAATCTTGAAAATAGAAAAAGTCCAGGTAATTTTTTTTTTTTTCGTTAAACCTCATTTTCTTAGTTCACCAGCAACAACAACAGCAATTAGAGAAGCCAAGTTTTAATGAAATTCCCAATAAAATCCCCGAAGCAATGATAAAGCCCCAAGGAGTCCCAATGACTCAAGATGCCAAGAAGTTGAAACATGCCAAGATTCTCGCTCAAATCAACTACTTTATCAATGGAAGTAAACTTTTTTCATATAAACTGACTCTCACCTTCCTTGTAGCAACCTCAAACTTTTTGGATGATGAAGAGGATGCTGAAATATATTGCAATCTGGATGATGATGGTTACATCTTTGACGAGGATGGAGACTTTGTTCTCAATGCCCAAGGTCAAAAAGTCAAGTTGACACCAGAACAAATTGACAGATTCAACAACAACAACATGATTGAATAAACGCTCAAAAACCAGATTTCACATCATCTTCACTGTCTTCTCAATTAAAACGCTATTTTATTTTCTTAATATTGAGGCACAATAAATTATATGCGATTGACCTGGAGCTCTGAGTTTGAACAAAGTGTCACTCTCTTTATGTAACACAACAATTTGACAACAGCATTTTTTGCGTGGTTTGATGGATCACATTAACGTTGCCCAATGGCAACCGAATGTAACATTGCATCAGATTTTTCTCCAGTAATTGCATAAAATTATAGTTTGAGTAGAATTATTGTTTACAGAAAATTACATATATTCCATTGCTTTTTTCTTTAAGAATTTATAATTATTTGATGCTGTTTGTTTATTATTAAGATATAATAAGAATTTTAATATCATTATAATAATCTAATAATTTCAAAACAAAATTTCTCAAAATCTTCACTTCTCAAAAAATGGTAGTGTTATGGGACCTGAAAGATGTGAAACTTGAAATTTCTTTGAAATTCTTATTTTTAGGATTGTAAATTCTCCAACTTCATGTTGAAGAGTTCAAAGACTTTATTCAATTTCATCGGGGCTCCTCCAAAACTTCAGACATTGTCGGATATCCTTTCAAAAATCCAACATTCCCCTCAAAAAGCCCAACACAATTTATTTTATGGGGATGGCTTAAAAAAATCTCAGTATTTTTCGTATAATTCAATAACTCTAAAAATTGAACCATTAAAGCATGCAATAGGAGCATCCAACATGTTTGTAAAGGAATCTCTGAAATGATGAATTTTTATCGAAAATCTTTTCAAAAAAATTCTAAAAAAGTTTTTCAATTTTTCCTTCTGATTTCTTTTTCAAAAAAGGATCAATAAGTTTGCAAAACATCCAACGAAATTGGAGAAAAGGGACCCTTCGAGAATCCCTGAATCTTATTTTGCAAAATCTCCTCTGAAAAACTATCAATAATGCTCACAAAACAATCAAACATCTTTCAATATGGATATTGGGTTGAAGAGAATGCTTGATTCAAGTATTTTTCTACCCTCTCAAAAAGCACATCTTGATTCATTTTCTATTTCCTGACTTCTTTCAAGCATTTTTTCAGAAAAAATCTTTTTCAATTTCTTTGAACAGAAGAATTTTTGATTGAATTTTTTCATCATTTTTTTCTTTTGCCAGGTCCGATTTTTGGAAAGTGAAGAATCTGGATATTTAAGGGAATTTAAATTCCCTGTCAAAACTCTAACAGACATTTTTTCTCCATTGCTAAACCTTGATAAAAATACAAATTCAAAAAAAAGAAAATCTGATTCTGATTTTCCCATTGGAATTGTAAGGAAATCTACGGTAAATAAAAAATGGAGGGTTTTCCAAACTCCGTTTCTCTTCTAAAAAAGCGATGACAAAAACAATTATTTGCCAAAATAAGAGAAATCATTGAAGAAAAATGTTTAAAACCGATCCATTTTTTCTGTTTCAAGATTCAATCCAAATTCAAGATTTTCTGACTTCTTTTAATCAATCAGACCCTCGAGAATCAAACAATTTTTTCCCAAAAAAAAAAAAACATTTCTTGTTTCCAGATAAAAATCACGACTACATACTGGCTTACTCTCTCTCGATAGGTACAACCAAAAAAGTGAAAAAGCTTATCAATCCAATATATATTTCTAAAAAACTGAGAATATGCTTTTATTATTTCTCAAATCAAATAAACAAATAAATACAAAATGAATGAATCCCCTCTTATTAATCTCAAGAAACACACTTTCTTGAGATATTTTATTTTGTAATTCTGGTCAATTTTTGTTTTGAACTCACCAACTTTTTATCAGAAGAACTTCCAGAAAGCTTTTTAGTAGGAGTATAGAATTTCTTGCTTTTTGGTCTCTCTGAATTTCTTGGAGAGAAATCAGCCTTTAAATTTGGAAGGTGTGTAGTACTTTTATTCATTTCAGACTTCTTTAACAAAACACTGTGGGCTTCCTTGGCTCCACTGAGAACACTTTGTGATACCAAAGTCTGAGGATCATAGTACAGTCTAGCACTTTCTATTTGCTTTGGATGTTTGTATTGTTCTGAAACCAAATACATTGAGTTCTTCATTTTAGATGACACTTCTGAAGCCGACAAGTGGCCTCCTGCTACTGTTGGGCTGCTGAGCTTTCTTGAATAAATTGCTACCATATTTTGAGGACTATATATAAACTTTGGAGAAAGTGGAAATTGTTTGAGCGAAGTCGTTTTGCTTTCTGCCAATATCTGTTGCTGTTCTTCCTGTTTTGGAGGAAGTGGAGTAATTTCGGGTCCATTTGCCCCTTTTAGAGTCAGTGTGAGTCTTTGCTGCGATTTCACAACTTTTCTTCCATGGCGATTAACTTTTATTTTGGTTTTCCTTGGGACAAAAATTTTGTTGCGCTCAAGGTTTTCCCTCAGTTCATCATTGCCAAAAATATATGATGAGCTCTTTCCATCTTCCTTCTTCTTTTGCTGCTTGAAAAGAGATTTCTTCAGTTTTTTCTCTAACTGCAACAGAATTGATGAATCATGCCCAAGGTCATTTTTGGACATTTTGGTATTCTCTGCTGCTAATAATGATGCGGATTTCTCACCAGAAAGAGGCTCTCGTCTTAATTGAGAATTATTCAAAACATCAGCACGTTCAGCAGATTTTATCTCCTTTTTGACATCAAGTGCATCCAAATCATGTTCATGATTTCCAATCGACCGAAGCCGAATGAGAGCTTTAATACTGTTGACTTGTTTGGTAATTTTCACTTTTCCCTTTGAATGACTGGCTGCACGGCTTCTGGGAGAAACTGACCTCACAACGACCTCCTCTTTAGGCTCTTCCTCAGGAAGGATTTCAAAATGTGTAGAGGGCTTTCTCTTCTTTTTTCTCTTTTTGAATGCAAGATTCAACCAAATATCTCTATTCATCTTTTTCTCAAGGCCTGAAACTCCACCACACCATTCACAACAACAGCTTCTCCTTCTCCTTTTGAGCCTCTCACCTTTAGTAAAGAGCTTTTCAATCTCAAGCGGAAAGTTCAAAGTGTTTTTCTGATTCATAAATGTCTCCAAATTTCTCTGTATTTTCAGCAACTTTTCATGAGTTTCCAAGCTCTGTTTCTTATGTGTCTCATTCCTTTCATCTGCTTCATGTTTACTCTCAATTCTTACAATTGCTATTGGAGATTAGAGAGATCAAATGGAAAAGAATTTCCTACATTTTTTGCTCAATGGCGACATTTTTTGGGATTTCGAAATTCTTGGAGTTCGACTGCTCTGAATAGACTGACGTGAGCCTGAATAAAAACTATGCTTTCGATTCGGGGAATTCTGGTATCTCGGAGCTAGTTTCAAATTTACGAAAAAAATTATTATGAGTAAAATACTTTGCTCTTCGACAGTCTGGGCAGCAATAATGACTGACAATCGACTCGGGCTCTTTAATTGACCACGGTTTGCATTTGCCTCGCCTAGTCCTTGCCCAGAAAGGATTGATGCAATACTTGATCGTCTTTGATCAGCAAGAAATGCGCCAGATTCACGAAGCTGATTCTCACGATGAGAAGTTAAACTCGATCTTGATCCGCTATGCAGATCACGACCTAAAAATTCAGACAATATAATGGCATTAAAGCGCACTTGTAAAACTATATGGCGAGTTTAAGGTATTTTGCTGAGCATTAAGGGGGCTTGAAAGTTGAATTGGTTTCATTTTTTTATTATCTTTAATTTCCAGGGTAAAAGTAAAATTAGTCCGTCCGATTCTTACTAAGAAAAAAACCTCACAAAGTAGGACATCATATTGAGAAAAATCAAAGATACAACTTGAAGTCATGGGAATGATGGCCTTCTTATTTCTTCTCGCCGATGATCAATTCTTTTTTGTAAAATTTTTGTTTTGTCTTTCAGAGAAAAGTATGATATTTACCTCGCAAGAGTCTTTCTCCAAATTTCTTCGAAGTTTGGTTCTTTAATTATCAATTTATTAATCCTAACAAGATTTTCTAATTTCTTAATGCAAAGCCCTCAATCTAAACAATCATCTCAGAGTAATTTTAAAAACCTCGTTACAACGCCCACGTTGACTCTCAGAACCAATCCACTTCTCAATCCAGTGTCGTTTTACAAAAAGGGAACAATGAGTATGGATTCTTCCTCTTACTCAATGCTTTCATCGGACGCTAGTCTCAATAAACGAAAAAAACAAGTCGCTAAAGGTAACAATCTCTGTGCTCTCGTTGGAAAAAATCCAGAATAATTGTAGTATATTCATCAAGCCATAATTGTAGGAAGGCTCTTTCTGATCCAAATTGATGTCTGAATATTAAAAGCACCATGCCTTATTTTTTAGTAAATCTATTTATCAACATAAACCTATCAAAGATAGATATCTTTTTGTATGCATCTCGAGAGAGAGAGAGGTGAGAATTCATTTATTTTTTATAATTCATTATTTTTTACTTCTTGATTAGATTTTCTCATTAATAAAACAAAATTTCAAAAGGAAAAAAGTTGCTTTTTTAGATTCAGAAAATATTCTGGACTAAGAAGGCGAAGAGAACTCAAATCAAACTCAAAATTTAAAGAATTGAGTTTAATTCTGACCAGTGTACAATTTTACCCTAAAAATCTTCCGACATGGCGGAAAGTCTTATGAACTTGTCGGAAAATAGCAAAAAAGAAGCTAACTAATAGAAAAAAGTAACCTTTTTTATACTGAAATGAAAAAAAAAGTTTCTCCGATTAGATTTTCCGAAAATGAAATTCATATTTTTCTCAATTTCATAATTTTTTCTCAAAACATCTCGAAATGTGAGCGTGATTTCTCAAAGATGAACTTAATAAAAGATTAAGCCGGAAATAACTTAGGGAAATTTGTTCAATATTATTACCCATTTATTAGGTGGAATTTCTCTTGATTGTGCAATTAGAATTTTAATTGAAGGGACTGATATGAAGGATTTTGACTTTCCACGTGCAGAGAAACTGGCTCTCTGCTAAAGATAGAAAGTTTGACGAAGATATTCTATAAGAGATGACTGATTCATATCTAAAAATGAAAAAACTGCATTCGATGAAAATATAACTTCACAAAGATAAATCACGAAAACTGACTTAGAGAATAATCTTCAATCAGGCTTTCCAATAATTTGAAGGAAGGGGAGTCGCAAAGGTTCCAAGACCCATCGACATTTTGTTGGAAATTTAGGAAGAAGGTTCTGATGGAGTCGGAAAATTTTCAATTTCAAAATCTCTCACTGATTCTGGCTAGTTTTCCCTGAGCAAACTTCTCAATGCAAAGCAGACTTTTTCACACAAAAAAAAAATTCGAAAAATTTTGAGAAGCAAACAATCTCGACAAAGAAATTAATGTATAAGGGGTTTGGGGTTTGGGGTTTGGGGTTTGGGG
>Ga0182738_1002727_pt1 | contig 20766 bp, 13 predicted proteins | sample eDN5th30CBELigMG_FD_128876 | JGI IMG/M metagenome (GOLD analysis project Ga0182738, IMG submission 128876) | Enriched Miracle-Growth compost microbial communities from Emeryville, California, USA - eDNA 5th pass 30_C BE-Lig MG (version 2)... ... | reverse complement strand
TTACCTGTTGTAACATCCTTCATAGCGCTTTCTCCTTGTTAATTTTGCAACCGGTATATTACCGGATCTAAGGAGATCGCGCTGCTTCTCTTATCCTTCATCCACAACTTTTGGGGGTAGGTCGATGGCAGTCTTTCTGAAACATATTGAGCAATGCGGCCGGGTCGTTTTTAATTTGGAGGAATTCGTTTTTATAAACCTGCGGCATATCATCGAAGGTGGCGTTTTGCATGCCTTCCCAAAATCCTTCCGGCGCGCCGTCTCTATTGTAAAATGCCGAAGCGACAATTAATTTGCGTACTTTTGACGGATGGCTCATCGCCAGTTGCATCGCCGTTTGTCCGCCGTTGCTGAAACCCAAAATATCCGCTTCGGCGATGTTTAATTGATCCAATAATTCAGCCACATCATCCGCATCCTGCACAAAACTTTCGGGCGCGCCTCTATCGGAAGTGTGTCCGTGCGCCTGCAATTCCACGGCGATCACCTGATATTTTTTCGCCAACAACGGCAGGATCCTGCCGAAACTGGTGGAGATCGTCGAGCCGCCGCCATGAATCAAAACCAACGGATTGCCAGCGCCGTGAATTTCGTAGTACATTTGGATACCGTTGACCGGCGCGTAATCGCTTTTGAAATTGGAAATGTTTTGCATGTATATTTTGTTTCCTGTTTGTTCGATTGCGCACTAAGTAAAAGTATTTTTATATCAAATCGCAGACTAAAAACTTACAGGTACAAACCATTGTTATTTCTATTTCGGCAACATCGGCAAAAACCGCACTCTGCGATGCGGCTCTTTGCCGACGCTGAAGGAACGCAGATGATAGCGTTGCGCCAACTGATGTTGCAGCTGGCGGATGTGTTTGTTTTGAGGGCGCAATTCGGACGACTCAGCATCGGCCAAAACCCGTTGCGCGGCGTTGTGAGCTTCTTCCAGGGCGGCTTCTTCGGGTGGCAAATTGCTGGGCGAGGGAAAGGTTTCTGCCAACACGGAAACAACCTGCGCGTAGGTATTATTTTCCACGGCGATCATCGGCAAACCGGCTTCGCGCGCCTCGCGCAGTTGTGATCCACGGGGGATTTTGCCGCCTTCGGTCAGCATTAACACCGCGTCCGCATCCTGCCAGCGTGGGACAATTTGCATGGATAATCCCAGATGTTTGATGGCGCGCATCAGGCGCGAGCGGTTGATTCCTGACGAGAATATCTTGCGTGCGCGGGCCGGATCGAGACTGCCGCGGAAGGGCATTATTTCCGGCTGCGGCTTATGGCGCGAACGCTTCTTAAAAGTACTTTTATCGCGGTCAGATGGCGGCGCGCTTTCTTCCATATTGGGCAACGGTGTTTGAATTTGGATTTGCCCGCTTTCATCGCGGCAGCGTTGCTCGGCGGGCGCGCCGAAACCGCGCAAAATGGAATCCACCACTTCCGCCACCGGACGGCGCACCGCCATCTGATCGCGTGATTCCATTTCCACCACTACGCCAAAGGACGGCGGCGCTTTGCGTTCCAGCACGGTTTTCTGCGTGCCGCGGCGGCGCGCTTCCAGATCGGATAAGGTGACGGATGTAATGCCGCCGACAAGATCGCTCAATGTGGGATTGGCTAATAAATTTTCCAGCGTATTTCCATGCACTGTGGCAATCAATTGCACGCCGCGTTCGGCGATGGTGCGCGCCGCTAAGGTTTCTTCCACATGGCCGATTTCATCGATCACCACCACTTCGGGCATGTGATTTTCCACCGCTTCGATCATCACGTCATGCTGCAAACTGACGCGCGGCACCTGCATGCGCCGCGCTCGCCCGATGGCCGGATGCGGCACATCGCCATCACCGGCGATTTCGTTGCTGGTGTCCACGATGACCACGCGTTTATTCAATTCATCGGCCAGCACGCGTGCCATTTCGCGCAGCAGAGTGGTCTTGCCGAGACCGGGCCGTCCCATCAATAACAGGCTTTCGCCGCTTTCGATGAGATCGCGCAGAATATCCACAATGCCAGTCACGGCGCGTCCCACGCGCAATGTCAATCCAACAACCACGCCGCGCCGATTGCGCATGGCGGAAATGCGGTGCAGCGTGGCGGGAATGCCGGCGCGATTGTCATCGCCAAAGGTGCCGAGGCGCGCTTCCACATGATCCAGATCTTCGCGCGTGACTTCCTCATCGCCCAGATATTCAAAGCGATCCGCAAAACGCACTTCGGGGCGGCGGCCCAGATCAAGCACTAATTCCAGCAATCCGCCGCGCATTTCCGGCGTCAACGCGTGTTGCAACGGCTTGGGCAAAACCGCTAATAAATCATCCAGATTGTCGGTGATGGTATATGCTTCGCGACTTGCCATAGATGCAGTTTTACTCAAAATGATTTCAACCGTCAGTCATGCTGCCAGATGCAAAATGGAGGCCATTCGCTAAAAAGTACTTTTACACCCCACTTTCTGCTGTGGGCTTATCTTTGATGGGGCGAATTTTCCAGGCACTGACCACCAGCGCTGCAAACGCCAGCAGAAAACTCAAAAAGAAACCATGCTGAAATTCCGTGATGAGTTGAGACGTGCTAACGCGGGTTGTTTCGATGACAACCAGTGAAATCAAGGAAACGCCCAGCGCACCGCCGATGGTGCGGGCATACATGGCGGCTGCCGTGGCAGCTCCCAGCTCTTCTTTGGGCGAATTGTCCTGCACCAAAAGCAATGTGGTGAGCATGCCAAACCCCATCCCAAAACCGGCGACAAACCCGGTTGCGGCCAGGGCATAAATGCCCGCGTGAATGCAGGCGGCAAATCCCCCAAAGCCCAACGATAATAACAAAAATCCAGCGGTATTAATACTTTCCAATCTGACCCGCGATAGCATGCGGCCGCCCAAAATGCTGGCTATCGTCCACCCCACCACCATCGGCGTCAGCACGATGCCCGCCGTGGTGGCGCCGGCGCCGGCAACGCGCTGCACGAAGAGAGGAATATAAGCGACAGCGCCAAAATAAGCCGCGCCGGCCAGCAAATTATTGAGCAGCGAATTCCGCGTGATCACATTGTGCAGACTCTTGATGGGCAGCAACGGCGCAGCATGCCGCAATTCAAACGGCAGCGCCAGCCCAATCAGCGCCACACCGGTAATGATCATCCAAAGTACTTTTTGATCCAATCCCCACACCAGCGAACCCGCGCCTACCACCAGCAAAACCGTTCCTGGAATATCCAGGCGAAATTGGCCGCGCTTTTCAGAAGCGGTTTGCATGAACCATGCGCACAACGCAAGCGCAATAATCCCAAACGGCAAGTTGAGATAAAACACCCAGCGCCAGGAAATATTATCCACAATAAGTCCGCCCGCCAACGGCCCCAGCAATCCCGCGATTCCCCACACCGCGCTGATATATCCCTGCACTTTGGCGCGCTGCCGCAATTCATACATTTCGCCGATGAGCGTAAAAGTCAGCGTCAGCACGCAGCCCGCGCCCAATCCCTGAACCACGCGCATGGCAATCAGCCAGGGCATGTTATGCGCGGCGCCGCTCAGCCCCGAACCCAGCAAATATAAAATGACGCCAGCCAGATACAACTTTTTCCGGCTCATCAAATCGCTGACGCGCCCCCACAACGGCGCGGAAATTGTTTGCGTTAAGAGATAGATGGAAAACGGCAGGGCATATAATTGTTGGCCGCCCAAGTCATTAACGACCGCGGGCATCGCGGTGGCAACGACAGTGCCTTCGAGAGCTTCCAGAAAAATTCCAATAATAAGACCGATGGTCGCAAGTGTTTTAGAGTTCAAGTTAATCAAATTAAGTGTAACGTCAAAAACCAGTAATCGCGCGTTTTTTGAATTCGGGGTTTACCCCAAAAAGTACTTTTACCACTGCAATTGACAAACTCATGTTACGCAGTCCCCTTTTAAAAGGCTACGGTTTCCCCACATCTTTGCGAGGGTGTCATTTCGACCGAAGCGAGGAACGAGCGCAGTGGAGAAATCTTGCTTTTTGGCTTATTTTGATACAAAAACAGCAAGATTTCTCCACTCCAAAATTTGCTTGCACAAATTTTTCCGGTCGAAATGACACACAACCGGCTTATGGGTACACGGCAGCCTTTAAAAAGGGGAATTTCGAAATCCGGCATCCAGCCATCAAAGTACTTTCATTGCGTAACATGAGTGACACATCAAGATACACGCCATTAAAATCGTCATGGTGTTGATTCACTGCGGCAAAATATCAATACTGACGTTATGATGACCACTTCCCAACGCTGGATGAGCGCCATACACGATGCCTGCGCAGAACCGGACTTCGCTCTTTCCAACCGTCTGATTACTCAATTACATTACTTCCTTTCAGAGGCGCTTGCGGCAGGATTAGGGCGAAGCGGAGGTCCCAATTTCCACAGTTGGGCTGTCTGGGGATCACGAAAAGCAGGCGTCACCATTCGTCAGGAAGATCTCGATGACGCCATTTTCAACGCAACTTTTATCGCGAGCATTACAGGTTCGCTTATTGGCGGGATTACTGGAATTGTTGCAGGACGCGGTTTTAAGAGGATCCCTGCCTTCATCAATGCAACTGCCGGGGCCAGTGCCGGCGCGCTCACAGGTGGATGGGCTGGAAGGCAAATTGCGATCTGGAGCCGCAAAAAAGCGGCGCAACTCGTGCTCAAAGGAAATCAAATTGTGTTGCAGGATATCGGTGAGCAGTCGGCGCGTTTTTTAGAATTACTCGAAAAGGGAGCGACTCCCCGTGGCCGCCAACAATTCTTTGCGGGGCTTCGACCTGGCTGCACCGAACGCCAAGGGCAGGATCGTCTCGCCAGAGCGTTTCGTTTCTATCTCGCGGCCTTTGACTCAACGGATATTGAAACCAAACGCGCCGCCATGATCGCCGGCAATTGCGAAATCGTCTATCACGAACACATCCGCTTAGAACCTTACATCCGCGGCGCGATGCCGTGGATCGTTCGACGCTGCACCACCCGCAGATCCATGTCATACGAAATAGGCAACAAGGTTTTCTCCGTCGGCGAAAATCTTCCGGGCAACTCTCTTCCAACAGCCGCCAAAAACTGGGCTAACATTGAAGAACGCATGCAATATATCTTTGCTCTTTTTCAACAATTCCACACTTCACCGGAAGTATTCGCAGCGCCCTATTCATCTGATGAAATGAAGTTGCCCTCTGCTCTGCAAAAAGTACTTTTCTGACGGAAGAACGCTCTTCTCAAATTTACATAAAACACATTGCTGCAGCCATTCAATAGTCCGTGTGATTACCTGCTATTGAGCTCGCGTCAAATCTACACGCAACAACTTCATGTCACTGTGCGCCGCAGCGGAAAGTACTTTTGGTTGACTGAAGATTTCCTTTTCCATTTTCAAACATGGCAAACACCAATCAGCGCGGAAATCCAGCACAACTGGATTGCCATTTTGCGCGGCCTGTTGCACGGCATTCAATGTCGCCGCCGACCAATGTTCTGATGACATTTGCGATGAATATCGCGTTGCGGCGGGCCGGAACGCATTCCAGGCCAGGTAACCATAATAACACGCCGCTAGCACCAGCAACACCGCGAAACATTTTTTTAGCTTTTCCATCCAGGCGCCGCTGCGTGGCAATGATTTAAGACTGCCACTAAGCGTGCCCAACACCAGATACGGCAAACCCAATCCCAGCGATAACACAAAAAACAGTAAAAACCCCAGCGCCACATTGGCTTTAGCTCCCACATAAACCAGCAACGCCGCCACCACCGGCCCCACACATGGCGCGGCCACAATGCCCAGTAACGCTCCCATCAACAATGCGCCCAGAACGCCTTTGCGCGCGCTGTTTTGTTGCAGGATAAAGGAGGGCGGATTGATGACAAATAACCCGAACATGGACGCGCCCAAAATCAAAAAGATAAGAGCCATCGCCGCCAGCAGCCACGGACTTTGCAGCGTGGAACCAAACAAACTGCCCGTCGACGCCGCAATCATCCCCAACGCCGAATAGACAATCGCCAGCCCCAGCACATAAAAACAGGCCAGCATAAATGTCTTGCCGGCGCGGCCTTCACTCTGCCCGCCAAAATATCCCACCGTCACCGGAATCATCGGAAACACGCAGGGCGTGAGATTTAATAACAGGCCGCCAATGAATATCAAAACCAATTGCAACGCCAGCGGCGCACTTTGGATTTTCTCCAGCCAGCCGCTCGCGCCGCCGCCTTGCTGAACGGCGGTGTTTTGTTCCAATGCCGCCAATTTTTGCAACATAATTGTTTCGGTTAATTCTTCACCGGCACGCAAATCTTTGCGTTCTTTGCCCTGAGCATCCAAAAAAATAATGGTGGGCAAGCCCACCACTTGAAATTTTTCCTGCAATGCAACGGCATCCGCTAAAAGTACTTTTGCGTCCACAGCCTTTGGCGGCGCGCCTCTGGCGGATTGCCCGGCATCAAGAGAAGCGTCTAATGCGGCAACGGGAGTGCCGGAAACTTTGTAGGGAACAGAGAGCGTAATGACCTGCGGCAACAAACAGGCGCGGTCAGTGCAGGCCTGATAGCGCACTTTAACAGACAAATGATAGCCGCCCGTTTTGGCAGTGGCCGCCGGACGAATGCCCACTTTGATGGCCACGCGCCCTTCATAAACTGCAATGGGCTGCGGCGAAAAAGAAAACTTGTGAGATTTGCCTTTGGGGTAAACCGGACGGGCAATGCCCACATTATTACCAGTAACTGCAACCGTGACCGGCACCAGATACTTCTCGCTGGCCGGATTGGCATTGGTGTGATAACCCTTTTTGATGTCCAGGAAAACCGTTAACTCGGCACGTTCGCCGGGACGCAAGGTTGATTTAGATAATTGACCGCTCGCGGTGGCTGCTTGCGGCGGCGCGGCCTGTGCAGCTGTCATCAAACCCGGCACACCACAGATCAGCACAAATATCGGCAAAAGCCATTTAGGGAAATACTTCATGGAAACTCACAGCATTCAGTATAGAACTCCTCGCATCTCATTTCCATCCGAACACATTACCTGGCATCTCCCCAAAAGTACTTTTAATCGTAATCATATTCACTTTTGAGGATCCGCACGTGTTCTGCATAAATCACATCATCCACCACATAACCAATGACCTGCACGTAATCCCCCTCTTCGGGATGAACCGTGTCGTCATGCAATAAGACAACTTCCCAGGTTTTGTTATTGGCTTTATATTCGAACCAGTCATCATCGCCATAATAACTCACTTCGCCCTGAAAAGACCCCAATTCGTTATTTTGATACTGATAATTTTCATCATAGCGATAATAATTTTGATGGGTGTAATAGCTATTGGATTCATACCCGTTCATCGGCCAGAACGCGGAATTATCGCTATAGGAATAATAGTAAACCCGCGGCGTCACCGATTGATAAACGGGATAAGGCACATACACTTTCACCGGAGGCCGGCGGTGATCCGGACGGCGATGGCGCGGCGTGTGGGGACGATTCGATACCGGGCGATGTGGCGGACGCGACACATGTGACGGCGGACGCGGCGGTGGTGTTGTCCCGTGCGCGGGGCGACTTGGCGGTTTTGGCCTATCCGGCGCATGGGGCGGATTGGAATGATGCCGCCGCTGATTTTTGCTCTGCTCTGGGCGCGGCGAATGATGGGGCACCGGCCGCTGACCGCGTTGCTTATCTGATGCCCGATCACGAGAAGTATCCTTTTCCTGTGGCGGCCGATTATTGGCCGGAGGGGAATTCTTTACTTCATCATGCGCATTGCTTCGATTCGGCTGCGCATTGGGTGCAGGCCATTGCCGTGCCTCATTGCGGGGAGAACGGCGCGGCGCTGTCCTTGATGGAGCATTATTTCTATTCCCACTGCGCTCATTACTGCGCGGAGTGCGCGTGGGCGGAACACTGCGCTGCGGCGGCGCCGTCCGCGCCGGCGGGTGTTCCCGTTTGCTGGAATGATGGCTGTCTTTATCGCGCGAGGACGGAGGCCCTTTTCGATCGGAGGGCCCCCGCCGTTGTGCCTCCGCAGGAATAGCAATGCAACTCAGCACCACTGCAGAAATAGCCAGCCCGGCAATACCCCGCCATCCACCACCTGTTGTAAACCTGTTTTGAAAAATGAGATTTTGCATAATTGTCCTCATAAATATTTTTTGAGAAAGTATTAATGAAGACGCTCGGATTGCAAAAAGGTTTGAAAGATTATATCGGAATAAAAGTACTTTTACGGTATTACTGCCGGCAATGATTTCTCCGTCTCATCTTTTTTCACCGGGTTTGCTATCGGCAAATTATCATTAAGCAAAAACAGGCGATAACGTTGTTCTTCAATAGATACTGACAATGTTTGAGATGCTTTGGCATTGAGCGGCACATTAAACATGGCGTCCGTCAACGGTGCATCTGGACTGACGCCCAAACGTTGCAAATTAAATTTAATCGTGCCCTTCCACGGCTTATCGGAAAGATTCACCACTGCAATCATGGCGCGTTTGGTCTTGGGATCGACCCAGGCGCTGGCCAGCAAACCGCCGGGCGCGGATTCTATTAACGGTGCTTTCGTATCATCCCAATAAGGCAGAAATTCCGCATTCGCATAATGCGCGCGCAATAACCGCAAACGCACCCACGCCACGGTGCCGCGGCTATAACCCAGATTGACGCCATACGCTCTTCCATATTTCGTCACATAGCCGGCGCCGATGGGCGTCAGCGTGTCATGCAATAATTGCATGCCGCGCATTTCGGCCTGCGTGATGGGCAGCTTCATCCAGTTGGCCCAGATGTGGCGGCGCGGATTGCCCTGCAAATAGGTCGCGTAATAGGCGGCAAATTCTTCAGGGCTGAACACTTCCAAAACCGTCTTGCCGCGCTTCAAGTGATATTCGCCGGAGGTGGAAGTATCGGCAAAGGAATCCATATAATATTGCGGCTCACGGCCATCGTGAATATCCACAACGCCATTGGTTTTAACTTCGGTATGCAACAAAATGTATAACCGTTCCAGAAAATCGCGCAGCGCCCACACCGGATAGGTGCCATGCAAATTTCCCTGCGCATCGCGCCAGCCCATGTTATCCAATTCGTTGGCGGTCAGTTCCGGCATGATGGTGCCATCCAGATACATGCCGTCAAAACCCAGTTGCGCAGCGCTATCTTTGGCGCCGCCCAGCCACCAATCCTGCCACGCGGCGCTGGCGGGATTCATCCAATAGCTGCCCCAGCCGGCATTGCGCGCCGGTTCTTTCAACATCTCTTTTCCGAAAGTATTAAATTCGGGAATATTGGTATTCACGCCCCAGCCGGAATAGGGCCGATATTGCAAACCGGCCTGATGAATTTCATCCACCATCTGTTTCAGAAAATCGCGGTCCGATTTATTATATACCCACGGCTGGCCGAAAATTGTATCGCTATCGGAGAGATAACTGCCAATCAAATTGGCGCCGGATTTTTTGATAATCGCAAAATCCTTTGCCAGATTCTCCAATCCCGATTTGCGCAATTGCGATGGCTGACCATAAGAAACCAACGCCAGATCCTTGCCCCGCGGCGGGTTACTTTTGATGGGCGTCACCATCAATCCAAAATTCAAATCCAGCGGCCCGGATAAATTAACCGGCTTGTCAATAATAGCCACGCGCAAAATCACTTTATTATTTTCGCGCACCAGCGAAAGTACTTTCGCGTCATCGGCGTTGCTCCAGCCTCTGTCGCTGGGACAAAACCACTGAATGCCGCGATCATAATAGCCCAGGAAAAAAGCATCCGTGAACGGCATCGCGCCGCCGCTATATTTTTGATACCATTGATCCAGCGCGCCACCCAGGCCGTCTTTTTGATTCTTGACGAAACTGGTATAGGTGCTATTGTGGGTGAATAGTTTTGCCCATTCGGATTTTACCGGGATGTCTAAAACCAATTTATCGATTCTGGCATTTTTCGATTTCGGCGATAACTGAATATCAAAACGCATCGCACCGTCATAATGCACAGTCGTTTTTGTCGTCAATTGAATAGCATCGTTTTGGCGCGTTGATTCAAAGATCGCATCGCGTGGATTTTGGCTTTCGCGCTTAAAAGTACTTTTGGCATCGAACGACTTGCTATTCACTTCAGCGTTTAAAGTGATGGGCGCAGCCAATAATTCCGCGTCGCGTGTGATGATCGAAGCAGGCAATCCGTTTTGTCCCAATTGATATTTGCGTCCCCAAACACTTGCAGTATCAGAAGTACTTTTCACCGGCGTAAACGGCGGCGGCACCACTTGCGACATGCCTACATGCTGATTCCACCACGATGGATTGGCCGGGCGCTGCAAAGATTTGTTATCGCTTTCCAACACTTTGCCATCGGCGTCAACCAATTCCGCGTTAATTTTTCCGGCGCTTTGCGGTGGCCATTTGGAAGTGTCCAGATAGCAATGCAGATCGCTATTATCCGCGGATAAAAGTACTTTTTGCGTGGCCAGCGTTTTGCCATCGACTTGTAATTGCGCCTGCGCCGCCGTGGCGGTTTTGGGAATTTCATCCATGGCGAAATCCACGCGCAACTTTTGATGTTGCAGAAAATACGGCGTCAGCGCGATATCAAACTGTGGCGCGATGATAAACGGCGTCACCTGGCTGGCCAGCAACTTGCCGGTTTTGGCATCGGTGAATTGATAGGCCACCACATAATCACCCGGCTCTTTCGGCGCTTCCAGCGGAACATAACCGGCTCCATTCGGCTTCACCGTGATAGGCATGGCTACTTTCTTCACCAATTTATAACGGCTATTTAGCTCTTTCAAAAAGCTGGCTTCGTCGCGGAAGGATTGCGTGGTTTCGTTGGGATCGGTAATTGGCTTTCCGGTTTCGCGCGCTGTCAAAAGACGATCCCACAAATCCAGGTAATTCAAATCGCCGGGTTTGCGCGCATCGGCGCGATATAAAACAGCTTCCGCATTTAATGTATACGCCGCATCGCCCTGATGATATAAAACAGCGCGCATGCCAATCGGCACTATTCCCAGCTTTTCCGATTTACCCGCCACGCGCATTTGTCCCACTTGATTCAAACGAAAAACCGGCGTATTGCGATCACCAAAAATCAATCGCGCTTTATTGGCCGAGCGATAACTGTCCTGCCCGAACGACCACATGTGCGACCAGTCATAGATGGTTTTCTTCGGCGTGACCGATTCGATCAAGGCATCAAATGTCCATTCCGCGCCGGGCTGCGGCGCGCTGATTCCTTCAAATTGGCTGAAGGGAATTTTGAGTTCGAAACTCCAGGTATCGCGCCCGCGCGAAGCCTGATATTCCCATTTGCCGTTCCAGGCCGCATCCGAACCACTGCTTTGCGCATAACGCAAATCGCTGTAACCGCCCACCGAATTTCCCGCGAAGACATAGCCATAAGAAGTACTTTTACCCAATTCGCCCGGCTCCATTACCAATTCGATATTGTCATCCTTCCACCAGATGGAACTGTGCGGCCCGGCCGCAAAAGTACTTTTGGGCGTGGGATTCATGGGCGGACGATGAATTGTCATCGCCACATAAAGCGCATCGTTGTCATAGCACAAATACATCGTTGCCGGATATTTTCCCAATCCGCCGGTTTCGGGATCATAAAACGAAGCAACGTCCGCAGCATAATACCATTCCTTGAATTTCACATGCCCGTCAATCACCGGCGCTTTATCATGCACCGGCGGAATGACAATAACCGGCTGGCGCGTCCATCTGTCCAGCGCGCGCAACGGCTGAGAATCTACAAAACTGACGGCGGCCAATAATATTATCGCCGCGAAGAGAATGCTTCTACAAAATTGCTTGTGTATCATGGTGTTATTGAAAGTACTTTTAGGGCATCTCTAATAACCTCAAAAGACGGTCACTGAGCGGAGCCGAAGTGCCCGTCTTTTGGGGTTTTTCCCTTCGGCTCCGCTCAGGGAACGGGGTTTTTAGAGATGCTCTTTTACCGAATAATCCGCGTTATGAATTTTTGGGGTTCCAGGCGCTTTTAGTAGCGGCCGTATCACTGCTGGCATGGCTGGCCACATATTTTTGCGCTTCGACACTGACGCTATCTGTCTTAAGCCATTTCACATGACCATCGGCAAACGCCACATTGACGCCACCCAAATGGCGGCCGCTTTTGCAATCTGCTTCAAAGCGCGTGTAACTGGAACTACTGGCTGTGCAGGCAACATCCAAAACATCGCCGATGCCGGGCAAATAACTGCCATTGTCTGGCTTGGCATCGGAGGTGCCGATTTTATAGGATACCGTATAATTTCCGGCGTCCATCATAGCATAGGTGCTGGCGGGCGCGACAACAGTGGCGATACTGAGTGGATCGCTTATCGCAGGTTGCTGGATCAATTGCCAGTTGGCGCCGTAATGACCGCGAATGGGATAGTCTGTGTAGGTGGACTCACCGGACGGACAGACGAAAATTTGCACACTTTTGTGATAGGGATACAAAATCTGCGCCCAGCTTTGGACGGGATCTCCGTTGCCGTCGTTACCCAGCAACCAGGAACCGCCGGGCGGATTGGGGCCGTGTCCGCCGGAAGATGATGGCGGATAACGTTCATCATAATCCTGCGTATACTGCATCAACGCCAGGCCAAACTGTTTCAAATTACTCATGCAACTGGCGCGCCGCGCATTTTCGCGCGCTCTGGCGAACACCGGAAACAGGATTGCCGCCAGGATTGAAATTATGGCAATAACAACTAATAATTCTATCAATGTAAATGCTTTGCTTTTCATATTTTATTTCTCCTCCACTGAAAAACACTTTTAAAAAGTACTTTTACAAGCACAAGAGATTATACCCCAGCAAAAGCACTTTTAAACTGACTTATCGCACGAAGTTATGACTTATCAGACTTTTTCATTTGCCGGGCTAATAGCATGTTTCTCGCGATATTGTTGCGGCGTCATGCCCATTTTTTTACGGAAAAGACGATGAAAATAGGCCGGTGCTTTGAAGCCGATAAAGGTGCAAATGTAATGCATGGTCCAACCGGTTTCTCGCAACAACTGGCAGGCCCATTCCAGCCGCAACTCCGTCACATACTCCACAAAACTCTGGCCGGTTTGCTGGCGAAATAAGACGATGAATTGCGTTCGGGAAAGGTGCACTGCCTGCGCCACGATTTGCAGCGTTAATTTCTGATGCAGATGCGCCTGGATATACTGCCTGGCCTGAAAAATCGGATCGTGCAGCGCGGGTTTGGGCGCATCCGGAACGGAAGGTAAAATTTTGACAAAACGCCCCTGCCGCAATTCACGTTCCAGCGTCAGCCAGATCGTAGACAATAAATGAAAGCCGATGGCCATGGAATTCTGTTGCGCATTTTCCAGTTCTTCCACCAGCCGATCCAAATCATCAGCCAGCGAAGTATCTAACATACTGATGTTTTCCGTCTGTTGCACTTTGCCCTGGCGATGTTCGGTCATCCAGCATTGCATCTGCCGGCCGCGTGGGCTGATGATAAATATATCGCAAAATTGATTGGGCGGATCGTATTGCGCGCCCATCGGATGCGGGATACCGGGCGGAATCAAAACCGCATACCCCGGCTTTACATCTAAATAATATTCTCCCAGACGTAATTTTAATTCGCCCGCAATAACGCACCACAACATCGGAACCCGCAAGGTTTCCTGGCTCTCCTCGAGCCATTGTTCCATGACGATATGGCGATCATATACCTTGCGCCCACGAGCCTTGCGTTTTTTCCCCAGTGGTTTTGCGGGAGTTGCCTGCACCGCTTCCGGCAAATGTAATTCTTTCCTATTTAAACGCGCCAGCAACAAGCGATTGTCATCCGGACGCGCCCATGGAATTAACTTTTCCCGCACGATATCCTGCAACGTCGCTGCATTCACAGAGTATGAATTCATCTATCACTGAATGTAAACCATTCCTGGTGCGCGCGCAATCCTCAACTCATCTTTAGCCCTTTATCGGCTGCTCTCAAAGTACTTTTTCTCTCCTTCTCCCTCCGCCCTTTTATTATTTCTCTTTTTCAAATCTATTTCCCAAAAACGGACAATTATAGCCACAATACAAAAATCCCTTATAATTTCCGGCTTTTTGCCCTGCTCCTTCATCCATAATGCCTTCAACCGGCATATGCTTTTTTGCCCAAAAGCCCTTGCACTCTCTTTTCACATATGTGAGAATATGCCCCGAACAATTCCGATTATTTGTATCGGCATTGTATTTTTCCAAACGCCGGACATCCGGCAGAAAAGAGGTTACTTGAATGGGCATACGAAGAGCAAATGCCAAACACCGTGCGTTTACGCTAATAGAACTTTTGGTCGTTATCGCCATTATATCAATTCTGGCGTCAATCCTGTTTCCCGTGTTTGCACGGGCGCGCGAGAATGCGCGTAAGGCAAGTTGTATGAGTAACTTGAAACAGATGGGATTGGCATGGATTATGTATACGCAGGATTATGACGAGAAAGCGGTGAAGAGTGGCACCCAGGACATGCAAATGAACGGCACTATTCTGTGGGATGGCTATCACAATTTCAATGCTCCCGCCGGCGATCCCAATGCGTCAGATCCCACTCAAAGCCCCATGTATCCTTATATGAAAAACACACAATTCACCGGATGTCCTTCTGCCCGCAACGTGGAACCGGATGTCTGGGGAACCACCAACTATGGCTACAATCTCATCTACATCGGTGGCTATGGCGGCTTTGTGGAGACAAATGCCTCCAGCATCACCAAACTTCCTGGCGCCACTTTAATGCCTGTCTCACTGGCCGGCATCGCGCGTCCGGCGGAAACAGTCCTCTTCGGCGATTCTGCCTACTATAATACAACCACAAACGCACCTGGCCGGTATCCCTGGTTATTCCCGCCCTCTTTCAAAGATGTCTGGCAGGAAGACGCACACGCGCTGCATAATGATATGACCAATGTCGTTTTCGTTGACGGCCACGCGAAATCCGTGAAAATTTATACATCCTTTAATGCAAATCCGGATGCAGCGAAAGTAGACCTCGGCTATCTTTCCGCCACTGGTAATCCCGGAGATGGCACCGATTCGATGTATACCAATCAATAATCACCGCAAAAGTACTTTTATACCGGCAATGCAAATTTCCTTTTGCCTTGCCGGTTTTTCCGATTCTCCGATCATGAAACTTTCTCACCATACTGCCCGAAAGGCGCGCAAAGTTTTCTTCTTTATTCATCTGTGGACAGGCGTCATTCTGGGCCTGTGGCTGGTAATGATCGGCCTCACGGGAAGCGTTTTGGCATGGCCGGAACTGATCGGCGCGGAAATGAAAATGCGTTTTCCCTATGAAAGAACGTCTCTCACTCAGCCGCAAATCCCCATGTCCAAAGCCATCGCTTCCATCAAAAAAGCGCAGCCAGATATCAGCGCGCAGGAACTTTCCATGGTGATTGTGCCCAATTACCGCTTTCCGTATTACATGTTTATTCGCCAGCACAAACCCTTCGATCAGGCGCTCTTTTTGGTGGATCCGTATTCCGGCAAAATGAATAAACCGTTGCGGGTTCAGGATTTCATTACGGGCAAAATCGAGTATCTGCACATCGGCCTGATTGCGGGCCCCATCGGATTTTTATCCAATGGCATTCTCTCTCTCATCACGATATTCCTGCTTTTGTCCGGCCTGTGGCTGTGGTGGCCATCCACCGTGCGGCAATGGAAACTGCGGCTTTCCATCAAACGCGGCGCATCATTCCGCCGGTTACTGATGGACTTGCATAACGTGCTGGGGATTTATCTTTATGTGATATTATTCGTTACGACAATTACGGCAGTTGTCATGGTCGCCAATTCCGCCACGCAGGAAGGCGTGGAAAAAGCCATCGACGGCAAAGCGGAAACTCCCGTCACGGTGAAGGCACACAGCGCGCCGGTCAGCGACGACCTGATCATGAAAAAGGCGCACGATACTTTGCCAAACGCATCTTTTATCTATGTGGAAAGGCCGTTGAAAGCGGACGCGCCGTTTAAGGTTCATTATGAACAGCACAGCTACGGCTTCCTGCGCGGCGGCACTTTATTACTGAATCCCTATTCCGGGCAAGTGCTCCAAAACGACAGCGACCGCTCTTCCAACGCCGGACACAAAACCATGGCGCTAATGGAAGACCTGCACATCGGCGCCTTCGGCGGCGTGTGGACGAAATTGCTCTATACGCTGGTAGGCTTTTTGCCGTTGGGATTATTTGTCACAGGATTGTTAATGTGGTGGAAACGGAAGCAGGCTTCCGCGAAAGTAAAAGCACTTGCGGCGAAATAAGATTTCAGGATTAGTGCGTTTGCCCCAGAACATTAGTAGCCCGGTCCCGGCACTCCACCCAACATGTGAAAATCCATCGAAAACCGATTTCTCTTCGTCACAGCATCCCGTTCCAACGGCTCAAATTTGGAATTTGCATCCTGTTTGGAATCCGCCACATAATCCACAAAAGTACTTTTAGCGTATGTCTTGCCATTCCAAATAAGGGATTGCACATCAAATATATTATGATCCGATTTCCATAATGCGGGTTGATCGATTTTCAGTTTCGCGCCGGGGCCGGCGATGGCGGATTGATTCAAGGTGACAGATGCATTTGTGATGTTCCATGCCGATCCCCAACTGCTCACATTCGTCGCTTGTAATGATGCATCTCTTTCAATTTGGACACGGCCGGTATCCTCTAATAACACATTACTCATCGAAAGCGTGGTATTACGAACCAGGCGAATTGCATAAGTACTTTTGCCGCGGATTATGCAATCACGCAGTGTGTGATGCGAGTCATCCAATAGATAAACACCAAAAGCCAGGCAATTATCGATCAGAATATTTTGCGTGTCGGACTGACTTTGCCCCACGTGGCAAAAACCTGTGGCGTTGCCGCGCGACAACATGCCATCCACTTTGATGCGGCAATCTTCGTGTTCGCTGATACCGTCGTCACCGCATTCGATAGCGCGGATGTTTTCAAAGGAAATATCATAGCAGTGGTTATGGATATTAAATCCATCGTTCCACACATGCGTGGCGGTGATGTTGCGAATTACGATATTAGCGCAATCGCCGTTGAGAGCCACGCCGCTGGCGCGCACTGGCGCGCGCACGGAAGATAAATCCTGCCCCGCGATTGGCCGCACATAAAACGCTTTCTCCGCTTCCACATACGTCCATTCGCCAAACCCCAAATCCGCGGGCGCTTTGAACGGCGCGTGCCCGCCTTTGGAAATCTGGCCCATGCGATTGATCTTGCCATTAAATACAAAAAAGTATCTTCCCAAAATGGACTTGCTCAAGTGCAACCTGGCCGGCAGCGCGGTGGATTTATACAATCCCGGCGACACTTCTTTCCATTCTTTCGCATCCAGCGGATCACTGCCATCCAGCGTTGCGCCCTGCCCGTCCAGGGTGATGGGTTTTCCTTCCGCGCCGGATTTATTATGGAAAACCGCGCTTTCATAATAGGGCGAATCCGCCGGTGATAATTTAATTACGTCGCCCGGCTGCGCTGCGTTAATGGCTTGTTGGATGGTTTTGTAGGTGCCGGTTTTTGAGACAAGTAACTCAGCGGCACGCAACGGCAACGCGCCTGCGGCAATAATAAACGCGGAAAGCAAAATCAATTTGAATCGGAGCATAAAAGTACTTTTATCATAATTGAAATTCATTCGACGCCATGCGCAATTTCCAAACTCCTAATTTGCCCCTTAAACCAATCCTCGCCAAAACCGCCGACGACGCTGGCGGTGTTATATAATCCGGGGCCTTTTGCCGGCAATTTTGCGCTGACTTTTCCATCCACCTCAAACGTAATATCCGCTTGATCGTAACGAATCACCAAATGCGACCATTTGCCCGCGGGCAAAGTGAGGCCGGAATCTAAGTTCGCACCTGAACTATTGGGGCCAGCATAACTTGCCTTTAATTTGCCGTCTTCGCTGAAAATAGAGATCGATCCAGTGTAGTAGTTGCGGTTGGCGATGATGAGTTGTTTACCCGCCGCAGTATCCGGTTTTATATCCATCGAAATCGTATAAGCAGAACGTTGCGGAATAACGCCTTGCGGCAGAGCGATATAAGTTCCTTTACCATCAAACTGCAATGCGAAATTTCCATCCTCTAATTTGATCCAGGTTGGCGCGGATTGTGTGGCATCTTTGGGATAATCATTGGCGAAGCGCACAAACGGCGTGCCATCGCCGCTTTCGCCGCCGCCGCGCGCTGTGGCCAAGGTGGAAAATCCTCCCAAAATTCCCCAGAAAGAACGTCCCGCATCGGTGACTAAAATCGAACCATGCTGCGGGTTAAATTCATATGTAATATCGGGAACACGCACTCTTTGCACCTGTGATTGAACCGGCGTATTTTGTGTGTCCGACAACGTAGTGATGGTTTCCAAATCCGATAAATTCGAGCCGAGCACAATAGGGCCGCTGCGATACAGATGACCGGAAACACCAATCGCTTGCACATGCAAAACGGAACTGGGTAGATCCGGCAAAACCGGCACGGAGAATTGTGCGCTATTGGTTTTGAGCAACGGCTGCATTTCGTCCTGGCGCACATAGCGGCTGATGACAAAATTAAAACTGCGCGCGCCCGCGATTCCATAAATCGATTGATCTAAAATCATCTGCACGGGAATGTTACCTTCAAAATTTCCTGGCATATTAATTTTCAAAACGGCTTTGCCCGCCTGCGCGCGGGGGATGGAAAGGAAAATCCGTTGTGGCCAGGAATAGGCAAGTTGACCGTCCAGAGAAATCGTTGCGTCGTTGCTGACTTCATGTTGCGGCGTTCGATAAGTACCGAACGCTGACCAATGCGCTGCCGCATTTTGCAACGTGATGCTGCCTTTCAATTGATGTTTATCGCCACGCGTTTCCATCGATTGCCACGCCAGGCTGAGCACCACATGATCCGCATCTTCACGCCAGGGATCATTTTTCGAATATTCATAAACGATATCATCATTATCCAAAAGTTGCACTCTGGCCAACGGTTCGGAGGTTTGAACAGTTGCATTTGCAGTGACCGTGCCATCTGGATTTTTCCCTTTCACCTGGAAAAGTACTTTTGTACCGAGCATCAAATCGCGCAGCGGTTCTTTGATCCATTTATAATCCCAACTCCAGGTGCTGCGCAAATCGATGTGATGCAAGCCGGCGCTAAAAGTACTTTCGCTGTCCGCGGAATGAATCTCCAATTTGGGGAGCAACACTTGATATTGCGCTAGGTTTTCGCTGGGAATTGTAATTGTATGATCCTGCATTTGATTGCTATTAAATTTTTGAACGGACGATGTATATACATTTTTCCCATCAGCAGTTTCCAAACTCAACTTCGCGGTATAAAAAGTACTTTTAGCGGAATCGGGAACATTCAATAATTCGATTTCGAGCTTATTTCCCACTACCAACGTTTTGCGATAACTGATGATGAGATTGGGAATGCTGGTGTTGTCGTCGGGAAGCGGCGTTAATTTTTCATCATTTAATTTCGCGGCATAATAACGCATGATGCGCATCGACGAAGTGCCGTTGTAAACGGTGGGACGCAAACTGGTATTTTCGTTTTGCTCATCCCATTCGGGAATATTGATGATATCGGGATTGGCGGCAACGGCGGCACCCATCGATTCGCGTAAAGTTTTCGTGGCGTCGCTGCTGAGCGTGACGCCAACGCGTGTGCTGTTTTCATGACCAACGACAGCGGAAAGAGCAAAGTACTTTTCCTTAAATTCCGGTTCCGCCAAAACGCTTTTCATAATGCGAATGACAAAGTTTTTATAGAAATCTCCGTCGAAGGTGTGATCGTCATTTTGAAAGCTGGCAGCAGATGCATAATACAATCCGTCCGTAGCGCGCGCCCATTTGCGCAGATAATTTTTGATGGCAGAAATGTCCTGCGCCGTAATTGTATTGGCGTGATATTTGCCGCGCCAGGTGTTCATCGACTGGCCATCCCAACGATCAACAGTAAGAATAAATAGAAATTGATCGCCATACTTGGCACGAAAGCCGGAAAGTACTTTTTGCCAGTATTCGGGAGTTTGCGTATCTGCTCGATAAGAAGTGAACACTATTTTCCCATCGATGCGAAACGATTGCGGAGAATCCACCGCCATCTTGACAACATTATCTTTGCTGGTTGGGCCATTTCCTGGCGTCAATTCATTAAGCAAAGAAAAACCTGGCAGATCACTACGTTTGGCGAAATCATACGCCAGATATCGCCCGCTGGTTTCCGGGAAAAAGGCAAATCCATCCAGACCGGTTTTTAATGCCATTTGCTGCATCTTCACAAAACTCGGATAAGAAATCGGCGTATTTTTTCCATCATCCAATGCTGGATCCACAAATAACGGTTGGTCAATCCAACGGCTCAGGTAATCCGTCTTTTGCAAACCATATTTTAATTGGGAACGGGAAAACAGATAGGTTTTTTTCGTCAATCGCGGCCGATTCGTCTCTGGAACCAGTTCCTGCATTTGTGATGGATCGGCGTGAGCATTTTGACCGGCGAACGCGAAACTAAACGCTGTTAATGTTACGATGAAAAAGAGTATTGATTTGCACATAATAAAATTGGGTTGTGGTGTTGAATGAAATTTTTACTCATCGACGGCATTGTTGCATGAATACATGCCAGCGTCTGAGTTTTCTGTGAATTTGTATTTTACTTTTCCGAATATGGGGGCATTCCCAGTTGTGTCATTTTATTTAGTATTCTGCAACGCAAGAGCA
>Ga0182738_1002725_pt1 | contig 20767 bp, 19 predicted proteins | sample eDN5th30CBELigMG_FD_128876 | JGI IMG/M metagenome (GOLD analysis project Ga0182738, IMG submission 128876) | Enriched Miracle-Growth compost microbial communities from Emeryville, California, USA - eDNA 5th pass 30_C BE-Lig MG (version 2)... ... | reverse complement strand
GGATTTCGAACAGGTATTGCGGGACGCGACGAACGGACAAGGCGTCGATGTGATTATCGACATGGTCGGCGGCAACTACATCAACAAAAACCTGCATAGCCTGGCCTTGAATGGCCGTCTGGTACAGATCGCCTTTTTGGAAAGCAGTGAGGCACATATCGATGCTAGGCCGATCATGATCAAACGCCTATCGTTTACGGGATCCACGCTGCGTCCACGCACCGATGATGACAAGGCCGCGATTGGCAAAGCCTTGGTCGATCAGGTATTTCCCCTCATGGAATCGGGCCGTTGTCTGCCGTTGATCCATCGCGTGTTCCCCTTGGATCAAGCCGTTCAGGCACATCAATTGATGGAAAGCAGTACACATATTGGCAAGATCATGCTCCAGGTCAAGGATTGACAATCATGCGCTTTGACAATCAAACCGCCATTGTGACGGGCGCGGTAGGCGGCATAGGCAGTGCGATCGTCGAGAGCCTGCTGGCGGAGGGCGCGCAGGTCGGCTTGATCGACGTCAATGCCTCGGCGGGCGATATATATACACAGGATTTGCGCGCACAGGGATACCGCGTCCATTTTGTACCGACGGACGTGTCGCGATTCGAGGCCTGTCAACGCGCCTATGACGACATCACAAACCAACTCGGCCCGGCCTCCATACTCGTCAACAACGTGGGAATATCACCCAAAACCGAGGGTCGTGCGCTCAACGTCTGGGAAATGCCGCCAGAGGAATGGAACACGGTCGTAGGCGTAAACCTCAATAGCGCGTTCTATATGACGCGCTTGGCCACACCGCACATGGTGCAACGGCACACCGGGCGGGTCATCAATATGTCGTCAGTGGCGGGGCGTGCCTATTGCGATATCGTCGCGGCGCACTATGCCGCGACCAAGGCAGCATTGATCGGCTTGACGCGGCATTGGGCTGCCGAACTGGGGCCATATCGCGTCACGGTCAATGCGTTGGCCCCTGGCCGCATCGCTACCCCGCTATTGAGAAGTGTCCCAAGGGAAATCAATGACGCTGTCGTGAAAGACACAGCCATGGGCCGATTGGGCACCCCTCAAGAGGTCGCAGACGCTTGCCTATATTTCGCCTCGGACGACGCCAGATTTGTCACCGGCCAGGTACTGGATGTCGCCGGCGGGTGGTTGATGACCTAAGGGCATCCGACGAGGGACCTATCATAAACAGTACGATCCCAGCCGGTCTCTCACATCAAGGTTTAGGGCGGGGCAAGCACGTACAACTATCCGGAAACATACAACCCGCCATTGACGTGCAGGACTTCGGCGGTAATAAAACTGGCATCGTCACTACACAGAAAAGCCACCGCCGAAGCAATCTCGTGTGCTTGCCCGAGTCGTTTGGCAATGGACTGGTCGATGGACTCGGCCGTCCGGGTCTTTAATAACTCCGACGTCATCGGCGTTTCGATGATACCTGGCGATACAGCGTTCACACGTGTACGCGGGCCGAGCTCTCGCGCAATGCTGCGGGTAAAACTCAGCAATGCGCCCTTTGATGCGCTGTAGTGGGCGTTGTAGAACGCGCCCCGATGAGCCGCCATGGAACTGAGGTTGACGATGGCACTGCCCTCGCGCAGCAGCGGCACCAACCGCCGGGTCAGGTAAAACACGCCATCCAGGTTCACCGACAACGTGCGCCGCCATTGCTCATCCGTCATCTCGGCAAGGGGTTCGGCCAGATAGATCCCGGCACACGACACCAGAAAATCCACGCCGCCGTAGGACTGCTGAATCCGTTGCGCTGCTTGGTCAGCGGCCTGTGCATCAGACAGATCGGCTGCCAGCGTCACGATGGATGGCACAGGTCCGGATGCGACCGTACTACGCAGGGTATCGGCAAACGCATCCAGCGCCTCTTGACGCAGATCCAGCAAGAATAGATTGGCGCCGCTGCGGAAAAAACGCTCGGCAACCGCGCGACCGATCCCGCCGGCCGCGCCAGTCACCACCAATGTGCGTTCAGAGAAATCATAGATAGCCATGACGCCATCATACAGACCGTCGGCATCGTCTGGGTATTTATTCTGCGATTAGTCCCATACTGCATGCACGCGCTATCTCAGTTGAGATCGCTATCGCCAGGCAGCCCGCCACTGAGCGAAGCATCATTTCGGCGCCTTCGGTCGGTTTGGGTCATTTCGCCTGCCTCAGTTGCTGCAACAAGTGCTCAAACGCTGGTGCCTCAAAACTCTCGTGCCAGACCAGCTGTGTATCCATGCGCCCAGCTTTCAACGTCTTTAAGGTGCCCGGCGCGCCAGCGAGCATCAACACGCTCTTGGGTAATAAGGTCACGCATGAACCCGCAGCCACGCAGGCAACCATGGCATGATAGGACGCCATTTCCAGCACGGTCCAATCTGCCGCACCCGCGATACCCAGTAGCTCCTCGGCGAGACTGCGATAAGTACAACCCAACGGAAAGGCCGCCAAGGCACGCGTCCGTATATCTGCCGGGCGCCGTACCCGCGCCTCATTGGCTGGCAACAGCAACAACATGTCTTCTCGCCACACCGGTTGTGATCGGAGCCCCATCTCTGCCAAGGATTCTGCGTCTCGCAGTGACGGCGGCAATGCCAGAAATGCACAGTCCAAACGTCCCGATCGCAGCTGCTCGAGCAGCGGGCGAGAGGGTCCGGTGCTCAATGTGAGGCGCGTGGTCGGATGTGCAGCGTGGTAGTCTGCCAGGAGCGAAGGCAACCGGCTCGCTGCCGTGCTCTCCATGCTGCCGATGCGCAACGCCCCGCCCTGTCTGCCGCCCGTCACGACATGACGGGCCTCATCCTCCAGGGCCAACAATCGCCGGGCATAGTCCTGAAAACGCTCACCTGCCGCCGATAGCGCCATGCGCTTGCCGTTGCGTACAAACAGATTAGTGCCGATATCAGCCTCTAACTGCTGGATGCGTGTGGTCACATTCGACGGAGCGCGCCCTAGCCGGGCCGCCGCCTGTGTAATGCTCAACTCACTCGCCACCGAGCAAAAAATCTTGAGCGACTCCGAATCCACAAAATTCCAATATAGAGAATAATTTCTGTATTATATTCTCATTTATGGAATACAGATATTGAGCCCCCATGCTGATTCCAGGCGTGGATTCTCAATGCTGATTTCCGACACGGGCTCAGCATTCCCCAAGCCAAGCATCCCCTTATTCAAGGACCTGTCGTGAACACATCTGCATCATTTCTAACCCGACTTGGAATCAAACACCCCATTATTCAAGCGCCCATGGCAGGGACTTCCACGCCAAAGCTCGCGGCGGCTGTCTCTAACGCGGGAGGGTTGGGCTCGCTGGGCATCGGTGCAAATACGGCTGATCAAGCTCGCGAAGCAATCGAGGCCACGCGGGCACTGACTGCCGGGCCCTTCAACGTCAATGTGTTCTGCCACCAACCATCACCCTACGACGCCGCACGCAACACGGCCTGGCTGCAATATCTGAATCCATTGTTCGCCGAGGCGGGCATCGCACCACCCACGACGCTCAAGGAAATCTACAAAAGCTTTCTACAAGACGATGCGGTCTTTGAGATGCTGCTGCAACAGCGCCCTGCCGTCGTCAGTTTTCATTTTGGCGTGCCCTCAGCCGATCACATTCAGGCCCTGCGCCAAGCCGGCATCTATACCATGGCCTGCGCGACCAATCTGCACGAAGCCATGCAAATCGAACAAACCGGCATTGATGCTATCGTCGCCCAGGGCATCGAAGCAGGCGGTCATCGAGGCATGTTTGACCCTGACGCGCAGGACGAGCGCCTGACCACGTCGGTGCTGGTTCGGCAACTCGTGCAGCGCAGCCGGCTGCCTATTATTGCCGCCGGTGGCATCATGGATGGTGCAGGCATTAAAGCCGCACTGGATCTGGGCGCTGTCGCCACGCAATTAGGTACGGCCTTTGTGTTATGCCCCGAGTCGGCCGCAAACGCCAGCTATCGCGCCAATCTGAAAAGCGACCGTGCGGCTACGACTCTGCTGACGGCTACCCTATCAGGACGCCCCGCTCGCGGCATGGTCAATCGATTAATCACGTTCGGCGAAGCAGCCGCCAGCCCTGGCCCGGCCCCCTACCCCTACGCCTATGATGCAGCCAAGCAGCTCAGCGCGGCGGCGGTCAAGCAAGGCAACAACGAGTTTGCAGCGCAATGGGCAGGCCAAGGCGCTCCGCTGACGCGTGAAATGCCAGCGGCGGAGTTAGTGGCAGCGCTGGTGAACGAATTAGTATCGTGAATACAGTCGACAGGCGAGCGCCAAACGTCTTTCAGCAATAGGCATGCACAGGCTCACCGACGGCCCGAGCCTCGCCGTTTCACAAGCCCAGGTCTGACAGCCCCGGATGGTCGTCAGGCCGACGTCCGAGCGGCCAATGAAACTTGCGCTCTGATTCTGTAATCGGTAAATCGTTGATCGATGAATGTCGGCTTGTCATCAACCCGTCAGGGCCGAATTCCCAGTTTTCATTACCATAGGAACGGAACCAATTACCCGAGTCGTCATGCCATTCATATGCATAGCGAACAGCGATACGATTGTCGGTAAACGCCCATAGTTCCTTAATCAGGCGGTAATCCAATTCCTTGGCCCATTTACGCTCGAGAAACGCGCGGGCTTCGTTCCGGTTACTCACGAATTCTGCACGATTGCGCCAACGCGTGTCCGCGCTATAGGCGAGTGAGACCTTGGTTGCATCGCGGCTATTCCACCCGTCTTCGGCGAGGCGGACTTTCTGGATCGCGGTTTCGCGAGTGAATGGCGGAAACGGCGGACGAGCCTGGTTGGGGGAAGACATGGTTTCAATCCCTTATGAATGAAAAGCAAACTTAGGAATGAGACAAAGGCACGGCTAAAAGCTGACGTGCGATACGCTCGGCGGTGTCGGCAGACTCGATGCCACCACGGATCATCGCCACCGAGATCGCACCGTCGATCAAAATCAGAAATTGCTCTGCCAACTCGTTGGGTTTCGAGCATGTCGTCGCCGTTGTCAACGTCACCAGGTAATCTCGCAGACACTGCTTATGGAGGCGGGATACTGCACGAATCGGACTGTTTAGGTCGCCGATCTCACCTGCCGCGTTCAGGAATGCGCAACCATGAAAATCGCTCGTTTGAAACCAACTGCGTAGGGCCTCGAAACACGACAATAAGCGTTCGACTGGATCCACACTGCGAGAGGTTTCATCCACAAACCACCGCATCCAGCGTTCATGACGACGGGATAACGCTGCTTCGACCAGTGCTTCTTTGGTCGAGTACTGACGATAGATCGCCTTGCGAGCCACCCCTGATGTTTTCACGATCGCGTCTATACCCGTGGCGTGTATGCCGCCGGTGTAGACCAACTGCTCCGTCGCATCAAGCAGAGCGGGCTGCGTAGGGGAAAGACTTGATAAGGAATTCATGTCATCGGAGAATGATCGTTCTCAATGATCAAACGATAGAACGATCATTCTCCGATGTCAATTACCTCCGCTTCGGCCATGGCGAGCCGTATGCGTTTACCAGGTGACTCAATCTGGACCGGCGACAGTGGAGCGCCAAATCGCCAGGCTGCGTAACAGGATACCGCCGGCATCCGCGATGTGCTTTTCAAGGAGGCCGCATGCCCGATCGACGTCACCTTTGCGCACTGCGGTGAGCAGTTGTTGGTGTTCGCGTTGAGAGCTGGGATCCCAGGCCACGCAAGACGCGGTCACATGCATATAACGCATGCGCGACTCATGCAGCATGTCGATGCTGGCGAGCAGTCTGTGCATCGCGCACGGCCTGTACAGCGCTTCGTGAAAAGCACGGTTGGCAGTTTCCCATTCCTGCATGCCTGGTGCCTTGCTGCCCGCCTCGATCGCAACCTTTGCCCGCTCGATATCACTCACGGCCATGGCCGGCATCGCATGGCGTAACGCCAGTGGTTCCAAGGCGCCCCGCATGCGCGTGATCTCCACAACGGATGCTTCGTCTAATGAACTCACGCGAACGCCCTTACGCGGCTCGCTCACTAGCAGTCCACGCGCTTCCACTCTACGAAACGCCTCTCGGACCGGCACGTGACTGGCGCCAAACTCGGCCGCTAAAGCATCTTGTCCAACTTTCTCTCCAGGGCGAAGCCGGCCCGTAACAATGCGGTCAACCAGTGCCCGCGCAATGCGTGCAGGTAACGTATCGTCATCGTCACGCGAAACCGTTTCATAGGTCTGAATCATTGGGTGACCTCTGCCTGCCACAGCGGGCCGCACGCTGCCCGTACGGTGCTCGCTAAGCGGCCGTCCACAACCAGCGATTTCAGATTCGCAATATCGTCGTGTACCCATCGGTCATCGCCGAGCATGGCTGGGACGACCCCGCGAACGGCCGACCATGCCGCGGCCGTCCCGGTACCGACCGGATAGGTATTCAGATCCCGCTCGGCAAGATCCAAAGCCTGCGCGGCCAGCATCAACTCGACAGCGACCACCGCCTGAGTATTTTCGACCACGGTCCGCGTACGTCGCGCCGCAAAACACGAGTTACTAATATGATCTTCTGTATTGCCTTTTGCGGGAAGGCTGGTAGCACTGGCGGGACTGCATAGACCCATATTTTCGAGCACCAGGCCCGTACCCATGCTCTGCACCACCGAAAACCCCGTGTTGATGCCCGGCCGCTCCGCGATCAGATTGGCCGGCAGGCCGAAGTTACAGGCCGGATCCACAAGCCGCGCGCAGCGGCGGTCGCAAATTGCCGACAAGTCTGTCACTGCGAGGGCAAGCAAGTCCATCGCCTGGGCAATGTACTGTCCGTGGAAATGGCCGCCCGAAACAATGGCATAGCCCTCGTCCTCTGGGAAAATGAGTGGATTATCGGTAGCGCTATTCATTTCGGTGGCGAGAATGCCATCGACATAATCGAGCGCATCGAGCACCGGCCCGTATACCTGAGGAACACAGCGCAAGGAATAAACATCCTGTATTCGCGGAGCAAGCGGTGGCACGTGGGGCGTGCCGGCATGAGCTGGGTCAAGCCCTGGCGTTGTCCGTAAGCGCACTTGTCGAGCCGGCTCGGTGCAACGTCGGGTCCCTGCAACAATTTGGCGGATGGCTGCGGCCACGCGCCGCTGGCCACGATGCGGACGCGCTTGCATGACTCTATCCTCAAAACAGGACAATTCACCGCGTAGCGCTTCCAACGACATCGCCATCGAAATGGTCGCACAAGTCAATAGCTCGCGAACATCATGAGCCGCCAGAACGGCATAAGCGAGTGACGCCGTTGCACCGTTGATCAGCGCCGTCGCGTCCTTTGCCTGAACGTCTATCGTTGGCGCCAGGCCGGCTAGCTTAAATGCTTGGCTGGCCGGCATCACCTCGTTTTGATAAGTCACCCGAGATTCCGGCAAACCCATCAAGGCACCGCTCATCAATGCGAGAGGCGCCAAATCTCCACTCGCCCCCACACTGCCTTTGGACGCGATTACGGGTGTAATACCCAAGTTGAGCATGGCGATGAGCCTGTCGACGATCGCTACTCGCACGCCAGAATGATTACTGGCGAACGCGTTCACGCGCAGCACCATCATCGCGCGCACGACTTCATCCGGCATGGGCTCGCCCGTACCGGCGGAATGCGAACGCACCAGACTCGTTTGAAACACAGCGATCTCTGCGGGCGCAATACGCTGGCTCTTCAGTGCCCCCACCCCGGTGTTAAAGGCATACATCAAAGGTGCGGCATCGTTGAGCCAATGCGCCTCGATATAGTCGCGTGTCGCGCTCAAGGCAGCGCGAGCAGTGTCGGCGAGGGCAACCTTCGCGCCATATCGCGCGACAGCGACAACAGCGTCTGTATACAAACGCGTACCGTCCAGAGTGATAGTCGAATGATTCACAGGGCGCTTTCCGAAGTCAATTTTATAGATTATCTATAAAAATCGCCGAGGTAACAAGATCACTGCGACAGCGTGCCCTATCTGACAGGCCGGCGCGTTCGAGCTGGACGATGGCAGAGACTTTTTGCGCCCCATATGAGGGCATTAACAGGTACGCCCTGGCAATGTCGATTCGTTTAGCCACGCTGGCATGGGACTTGCTGACATCATCGTGAACATTCGATACGTGGAGAATTTCCCGAGCGGTGGGTAAACCGTTCTGAATCAATAGGAGCAAACTATGCAACAGCTTAAAGACGTGATGAGCCAGGACGTAAAAATCTTGAATCCAGAGACCTCGATCAAGGATGCCGCAAGGCAAATGCGCGATGGTGACTTCGGATTGATGCCCGTCGGAGAAAACGACCGGCTGATTGGAACGTTGTCAGACAGAGACATTGTGATCCGCGCCGTCGCCGAAGGCATGGAGAGCAGTACGAAAGTACGGGACGTCATTTCAGAAGACGTCGTATGGGCCTATGAGAACGACTCCGTGAACAAGGCAAGCCAGATCATGAGCGATAACCAGATCAGGCGTTTACCTATCGTAAACGCCGATAAGCGCTTAGTGGGGATTGTCGCTTTAGGAGATCTCGCCGTCGAGGCCGATATCAAGCGAGCCGGTGAAGCCTTATCGGACATTTCCAAACCCGGATGACCGCCACCGCGATCATGGATGAAAGGCGTCTCGCTCTCAAGCGAGACCTCGGCTCTTTTTCACACGGCAATAAATATCGAGCGGCAACAGCCCTGCTTCCCAACTGGCAGAACAGTGAAGCTATTTGCCAGCGCCGATTTTATGCACCACTCAAGGACATCGTCATGCCAGCAAAATCCAAATCTCAGCAACAAGCAGCGGGCGCTGCATTAGCCGCTAAAGAAGGTGACAAAAAAGTCAGCGATTTAAAAGGGGCGTCCAAATCAATGTATAAATCCATGAGCAAGAAAGAATTGCACGACCTGGCGGCCACGAAAACCAAAGATAAGCCCGAACACAAATCGGACAAGGGTTAAGCACGTGTGTGCACGCTGATCCTGGGTCCGTCATGACAAGGAACGCGATAATGCGCCAATAGGCAGTGCACCGAACGTCCCGAACCCTTAAATGCGAATAAGCGTCGTGCATGTTCTATGTCAAACCCAGCAAACACTGTGCCATCGCGGGCCGCTCTGAGGCGAGAAATCAGAATGCGCGGGAGCTGGGGGCTGCAAAATAATAAAAGCCGTCGCCTGGCTTGGCCGATGCGTTTGGAAAGACCACCATACCATCGCTCGGCGCCAATAATGGCTCGCCATCCGCGCGCCGGGCGATGACCTCTCCGGCCTTGACGGCGTCGCCTGTTTTCCAGGCTTGGGTCAAATGGTCACCTTCGTTCATGCACAGTACCGCTTGCACGACCTGCACGCCGCGCGTCATGCTGACCTCAGGTGCCGGAGCGTCCACCAACTCCAAATGCGCCAGCGCATTCAGTATGGCACGATAGGCAATGTTGACGGCTTCAGGATCGGTATGCGAGCCACATTCCAAGGTGACCGCGTAACCTCCCGAAAACCGCATGTATTCCGTGGTACCTACCCCTTCGGCCACATGCCCCACGCGGAATCCGTTCTCGGCACGCAGTGCGAGTAAGCGCGCGTAGTTGTCCAGCCAACCGTGCATGACAATGTCCACGCCCAGACGGGCGGCAAAAGCCGCCTCTTCTTTAGCCCAACGGAAGGGCTCGACCGGTCCATTGTTATTCAGAGGGCCACAGAAAATGAAAGGTTCTCCCTCTGATGAAAAAGAGTGCAGATCAAGCAGCGTCTCATGTTCACGCAGCAAAGGCCCCAACACATTCGCGACCTTGTCTTCATAGTTCTGAGGGATCGGCTTGTCGCCGAAATCGCGGTTCAGATTGCGATCGCCTTCGCGTGTGTTCTGCTGATAGGCTTTCAGATTGGCAATCGGCACAAAAGTAACTTTACCTCGGCGAATCGTAATGCGACCAGCCCGGCAGTCTTCGATAACACGTAGGATGGCTTTGGTCCCACACACTTCATTGCCATGCACGGCACCCACCACAATCAATTTACGGCCGGGGGCCAATCCGTTAAAACATACCGTCTCGAGCGGTCGGTCAACAACCGCCGTGGCACTGGTTTGCAGCGCCTGAGCATCGGGGGTCGAAGTATGGATTGTCATTTTGCTCTCTCTGAAAGGTGTCTGCCCTCATCAGGCGACAAACTCGTCATGGCATAAAGCTGTCCACTGTAGCGCAGCAAATGCCCGCCGCGCATATCGCTCAAGCCAATTCGGCGACACGGCGGCAGCGCACAAAATGCCCCGGATATACAGCGTCAAGCTCTGGCACGGACGACATTCGGCATATTTCACGCGCCTCGGGACATCGCGGATGAAAGCTGCACCCCGTGGGCGGATCATAAGGGTTGGGAATGTCGCCAGTGATCTTGGTCCCCCGCGTGCGGCCAGAGGGATCAGGAATGGCCGCGATCAGTGCACGGGTGTAGGGATGACGCGGCGTGCTGAATATCTGCTGCCACGTGCCGGTCTCTACAATGCGGCCTAAATACATGACGGCCACGCGATCACTCATATGCTCGACCACGCCCAGATCATGACTGATCATCACATAGGAAAGCCCCAACGTCTCTTTCAGATCCAACAACAAATTGATGATCTGTGCTCGTATGGATACATCCAACGCCGACACAGGCTCGTCCAGGATCAGTAGCTTAGGCTCGAGAATCAATGCTCGTGCAATGCCGATGCGTTGACGCTGACCACCCGAAAACTCATGCGGCAGACGCCTCGCATGTTCGGGACGCAATCCCACGCGCGCGAGCATCTGGCTGATTCGTTCTTCTATTTCGGATGCCGACGTAATGCCGTGCAGGCGCAGGGGGGCTTCCAACGTTTTGCGTACGCTCTGGCGCGGATTGAGCGACGAGTATGGATCCTGAAACACCATTTGCGTGATGCGGGCCCACGCTTTGCGGTCTACTCCCGCTGCGCCAACCGTGTGGCCATCAACCGTGACACGTCCGCCGGTCGGCGGCTGCAGACCGAGCAGAGAAAGCGCGAGCGTGGTCTTGCCGCAACCTGACTCGCCGACCAGACCCAGGCATTCACCGCGTTTGAGTTCAAGATTCACGCCATTGACGGCATGCACGGTGCGCTTGGCACCCCCAAAGAGGCCGCCGCCCATCGGAAAATGCACAACGAGATCTTCAACCGTCAGAAGGTTCTCATTGGCCACCGGGCTAGCGTCAGAGTTGATAAGACCGGCCATGTCAGCTATTTGATTCAAAGTGATGGCAGCGCACCAATCCGCCACGTGCAAGCCCGGTTTCTACCGGCTCCGTCGTCTGGCAAATATCGGTGGCCGCATAACAGCGCGGATGAAAACGGCAGCCGCTGGGAAAAGCGGAAACCGGAGGCACTACGCCGGAGATTTCGCGCAGCCGCTGACGACCATGCTTGGCGCGCGAGCCGAGCTGGGGCAAGGACGCTACGAGCCCTTTGGTATAAGGGTGACTGGGACAGTCGAATATCTCGTTTGAATTGCGCTGCTCGACCAAACGGCCCGCATACATAACGCCCACGCGACTGCACATGTTGGCAATGAGCCCCAGATCGTGGCTGATCATCAGTACTGCGGTGCCCTGCTCTCTGGAAAGATCCCGAATCAAGTCCAAGATTTCCGCCTGAACGGTGACATCCAACGCCGTCGTAGGCTCGTCTGCCAGCAGCAGGCCGGGCGCACAGGCCAAGGCAATCGCGATCATGACACGCTGGCGCATCCCTCCCGAGAGCTGATGAGGATAATCTTTCATGCGGCGGTCTGGCGCCGGCACTCTCACACTAGCCAATGCCTGCACCGCGTGGCGCTCGGCCTCTTTCCAGCCCATGGCTCGGTGCAACACGAACATTTCGGCGATCTGCCGGCCGACCGGCGCCAACGGATTGAGCGCGGTCATCGGCTCTTGAAAAATCATGGAGATCCGGTTGCCACGCAACTTTCGCATTGCAGATGCCGAGAGATTTTGGATCTCTTTGCCCTCGAAACGAATACGGCCGCCGCCGATGGCCAGCGGCGCGCGCAGCAAGCCAATCAAGGCCAGCGCCGTAATACTCTTGCCACAACCCGACTCACCAACCAGCCCATAGGTCTCGCCGCGCATGATCGTCAAGGAAACCTCTTCGACAGCACTGAGCCGCTGGCCCTCTGCCAGTAGATCAATTCGGAGGTCTTCGACCTCTAGCAGCGGTTGGTCTGTCATGTCCGACGCGTCCGTGATTGAGGATCAAGAATGTCGCGCAAACCGTCGCCCAGCAAATTCAAACCGAGCACGGTCATGAAAATCGCCATGCCGGGAAAGATCAGAATCCATGGTGCGGTAGCAATTTGATCTCGCGCATCTGAGAGCATGCTGCCCCAACTGGGAAACGGTGGCCGCACGCCCAGCCCCAGAAACGACAACGAGGCTTCGGCCAACACCGCGCCCCCCATGCCCAGTGTACCGATGACAATCAGAGGACCCAGCATGTTCGGCAGCAATTGTGTAAACATGATGCGAATGTCGCCATAGCCTAGAATGCGGGCGGCTTGAACATAGCCCTGACTTTTCAGTGATAGGGCCGAGGCACGCGCCAATCGACAGGTAAAGGACCAGTTAGTCAGCCCCAGCGCGATCACCAGGCTGACCAGGCCCGGATCCATAATGGCCATGATGGCCAATGCAAAAATAAGCGACGGTATCGCCAGCATGAGGTTGGTCAACGCGCTGACGAAGTCATCCCACCAGCCCCCCCAGAATCCGGCGGACAAGCCCAGTGCGATGCCGATCGCCGTATTGATGATCTGCGACAAAATCCCGACAGTGAGAGAAATGCGTGCGCCATACAACACGCGACTGTAGATGTCTCGCCCTTGGGCATCGGTGCCAAACCAGAACGCCGCGCCCGGCGGCTCTTCGGCATTCATCAGATCGGCCCCCATCACGGGATCGGTGTGGGCCAGCCATGGCGCGAAGATGCCGGCGATCACAACCAGCGCAAAGAGCGCGCCGCCGATCAGCAAATTTGCTCTGATCTTCATGAGCCCTCAGGTGTATTTGATACGTGGGTCGATGACGGCGCATAGAACGTCAACGAGCGTATTGATCAACAAAAAGAACAGGACGATCACCAAAACGGCACCCTGTACGACGGGAATATCTCGCAGCGTGACACTGTCGACCAGCAACGAGCCGACGCCCGGCCACGAGAACAGTTTTTCCACAATCACAGCCTGACCGATCACTGATCCCAGTTGCAGTCCGATTGTCGTCAAAATGATCACCAACGCATTACGAGCCAGATGCCACTGCACGACCCGACGTTCACTCATCCCCTTGGCGCGGGCGGTGCGCACAAAATCGGCGTTCATGATTTCCAGTACGGCAGCCCGCGTGGTGCGCGCCAGCAAGGCCAATGGCCCGACGCCCAGGGCGATAGCGGGAAGAATCAAGTATTTGGGATTGCCGCCGCCATAGCCAAAACTAGGCAGCCAGCCCAACACCAGGGCAAAGAAGTACATCAGCATCAAGCCTAGCCAGAATTTCGGAATAGACAAACCCGAAACTGCTATCACCATGGATGCGGAATCCAAAACACCGCCTGGCCGCATCGCGGCCATAAAGCCGATAGGCACGCCAAATACAATCGCAAACGCCATGGCCGCTGCACAAAGCTGCAAGGTGGGGCCGGCCCGGTCGGCAAGCACGGTGGTGACAGGTTGGCGCGAACGGAACGAAGTGCCAAGATCAAATTGCGCGAGCTGGACCACGTATTTTCCAAAGCGCGTCGGCAAGGGCTCATCCAGACCGAACTCTTTGTTCATCCGCTCGATGACAGCAGCATCCAACACATTGCGCCCATCATCGCTCATGCTGGAGGCAAAGCTGCCGGGGATGATGCTGAAGACCAAAAAAATCAGTAATACTGCGGCCAACACAATCGGCACTGTTTGTAGAAAGCGCCGTACTAGAAACGACAACATTCAGCTTCTCCAACACCAGCACCCGGAGCATACGCCCCAGATGCCGGACTCAACGTGCTGCAGTCTGCAGTCGCGCTGCATGACGAATTACTTCGCCGCAGGCGAGGTGTCGTCGATCCAGATGTCCTCATAATTCTGGACAGCCAGTTCGGTTGCATTGGCTTGCAGCCCGTGCACCCAGGGCTGGTATGCCATGGCCGCTTTGTTGTAATTGAAGAACCACATCGGCGCTTCTTCAAACACGATGGCGTTGACCTTTTTCAAATTAGCCAAGCGCACAGATGCGTCAGTCGTGTCATTGGCTTCGTCCAACAGACGATCCACCTCGGGGTTATTGAACAAGGTGTAGTTGCAGGCCGACTGAGGCGTCTTGGAATGGAAACACATCAACACTGTCATGGGATCAGGGCCCGTACCCAGAGACCAGATATAGGCCTGGAAATCCCCTTTGCGTACGGTCTCGGCCAGCACGGTGCCCTCCACCGGGCGAATCTTCGGCTTGATGCCAACCTTTTCCAGCATCGGGATGACGGCCTCCACGATCGGGATACCCCAGCTCTCATTGGCTGAGGCCGTCCATTCGAATTCAAAGCCGTCCGGATAGCCCGCCTCCGCCAACAGTTGCTTCGCTTTTTCCGGATCATACGGATACGGTTTCATGTCCTTGTCATAGGCGGACGATGCGGGCGGCAACCAGCTGCTGGCGCGATAGGCTTTGCCCTTGACCAGCTTTTTGATGATGAGGTCCGTGTTGATCGCATAATTGATCGCTTGGCGTACACGCTTGTCCGAGAAGGGCTTGAAGGTCGGATTCATGCCCATGGCGCGCGTGTAGAATTCCGCGACTTCGAGAATGTCCTTGGATAGCTCCGGATCTTTCTGATAGGCCATGTACTGCACCGGACCGAGTATGGAAGCGTCGATTTCCTGGTTGCGGAAAGCCACATCACGCGCAGCGGCCTCACCCATCAACTGGACGGTCACGCGATCGGTATAGGGTTTGCCCGGTTTGTAGAACTTATCAAAACGCTCGGCCACAAAACGAGAGCCCGGCACGTATTCGACGAACTTATAAGGCCCCAAACCGATAGGATGCGTGAAGAATCCATCCTTCATTGCTTCTTCAGCAGGATAGATGGACGTCACCGCCTGATAAAAGGCATTGGCCGGATCGCCACGCTCGACAAAGGTTATTTCAACCGTAGAGTCATCGATTTTCTTCAGGCCGGAGATCGTCTTGGCCTGGCCCTTTTCCACTTCTACCGCACCTTTGATCAAGCGCACGTAGCGTGCGCCGGGATAGGCTTTGGCACCGTCCATCAAACGCGTAAACGTCCAGATCACATCGTCGGCCTTGAGCTTTCGGCCGTTGTGAAAATACGCGTCATCGCGCAATTTATACGTATAAGTCAGGCCATCAGGAGAAACCGTGACGGAGGAAGCCAGTTCCGGCACCGCCTTATTCTGGTTTGAGTCCCAGATGTAGAGAGACCGGTGAATCGCCTTGGCATAAATTTCGTCTTGTGCGCGATTCGACGTATGAATGTCCATATTCGCGAAAGTCGACCCGTAGGGGGCCACATAGCGTAGCGTCCCCCCGTGCCGCGGCGTCTGGTCCGCGGCAAACGTACAGGTGCTGACGGCGAAGGCTGCCATCAGTGTGGCAGCTAAGGAAAATTTCTTGATCACGTTTTTCCCCTCATGTGAATGAGGGACAGGGTATCGAGACATTCGGCGAAAAAATTGACCCAACGCGACACTTTCCAAGATAGGCTGGGATATCCGCCCCCGTTTTTTCGCTGGCACTTTCCATGCCGGCTTGGCTCAGAACGGCGTATTCACGCCATCTTGGCTCAGGTCTCATCCACTCTTATCACCAAGCGTGGCAACGCACTATAGGGAAAACACTGCCCTATATTTTGTGATTGGACGTCTGCTTCGTAATTATGATGACTGAATAAATCATTAGTCATTTAGGTCAATCATCCAGGGCGTGTCGCCCCGGCGCCGAATAACCAAGTGGTCACCTGACAGGCCGAACAGCTGGAAACTGGTATGCCGCAAGCCAACGCTATGACTCATGCCCGAAAGGGCGAAGACACATTCACTGGGGCCCTGGAAAGCTGGCTTATTCGCACATTGCCCCGGTCTGACCAGATCACGTTGAGTCAGGCTGCCAAATATTTCGGCATTACGGAACGCACGTTGCAACGTCGGTTAGCGTTGCAAGGCACAACATTTATAGAAATCCGTGCGCGCATCCGCATGCGATTGTCACACCGTTTGCTGCACGACCGGACTCTGTCGCTGACCACAATTTCCGGCAAGCTGGGCTTTAGCGAAAGCAGCGCATTTACCCGTGCCTTTCGCAGCCATACAGGCCATTCGCCACGTTCGTTTCGTACGATGCTATCGACCGTCAAGGCACCCGAGCCGAGGTCACGATCGACATAGCCATAGCGCTGGACAGATAGCCATCACGCCAGCGAACGGACCGTGTATCCATTACACGCTGATCCTCCAGTAGTTGTAAGGCGCTGCCGCGCCTTACGTAATCACTGAAGCGAGGGTTGCCGCCGTCACTATTGGCGAATGAAATTCACTACTGATCGCAACACTATCGACGGGTGCCGGCCTGCTCAAGCTCTGGGTAAAACAGCATTGTCTGGGTCAGTGAAACCGTTGTGCCCGTGCCAGCTGTTCCAGCATGACATTTATGCGCTTGGCGCGCGTTTCGGGGCGCTTCGCTGTCGTGAGGCGGTAGTAGATCGCATAGAGGTTTTTTCGGTCCAACGTCGCGAAGAAGTCTTTCGCCTGCGGATTGCGCTCGAGTGCCTCGAGAAAGTCTGCAGGGATTTCCATAGCGGCAGATCCCGCGTAGGCGTTTGCCCAACGTCCATCGGCCTTTGCCGCATCGACCTGGCGCAGGCCGGCCGGTGTCATACGACCTTCGCTGATCAAGCGCTGGGCATGTTCGCAATTTTTTTGGGACCATTGAGAGCTGGGCTTGCGCGGCGTCAATCGTTGCAGATAGGAACCCTCGTCCAATGACCTTCTACGACTGTCAATCCAGCCAAAGGCGATCGCCTCCACGACACAATCGGCCCACGTGACCGACGGCTGGCCCGACCCTTTCTTGTAAATGCGCACCCACAGTTCTTTTGCTGTGTCGTGGTTCGCTGCCAGCCACTGCGCCAGATCGGCGGGCGTTTCAAAGGCGATCGAAGTGATGGATTGCTCGGACATGGACGGGTTGGAAACGAGGCGCGCACGCCGTTTGATATCGCCCTTTAGGATAATGCAGAAAGTTGCTTAGAATGCAGCACTGCATTCAACCACATCCGATACCATGGCAGCGATCTCGGCTCGGTTGCCGCCACGCTACCCTCCAAACAGACACCCCCAAAAGCCGATGGAGATAATTCGTTGATTGAATCATCGAGCGAGGCAATGCGCCCATGACAGATTCCACCAATTCAGTGCAGCAGGCGCGCGGCACGCCTGCCGAGGTATTTGGCGCCTTTCTCAAACTGGGACTGACCTCCTTTGGCGGGCCGATCGCCCATCTAGGTTATTTCCGATCGGAGTTCGTCGAACGCCGCCGCTGGCTGGACGATCGCAGTTACTCCGATCTGGTCGCCTTATGCCAATTCCTGCCGGGGCCAGCCAGCAGCCAGGTGGGTATGGCACTAGGGCTCAGCCGCGCAGGCTGGTTGGGATTGCTGGCAGCTTGGGTAGGCTTCACATTGCCATCCGCGATTGCATTGATCTTGTTCGCCGTTGGCATCGCGCAGTACCAGGGGCTGGCCCAGTCAGGTTGGGTGCACGGGCTCAAAATCGTGGCGGTAGCCATTGTGGCGCAGGCCGTCTGGGGCATGGCCAAATCGCTATGCCCAGATCGTCCACGTGCTGCACTAGCCATTTTGGCGGCACTACTGACCATGATTTTGCCCTCTGCAGCAGGACAGATCGGCGCCATCGCAGTGGCAGGATTGCTGGGTTGGTGGCATCTGAAGATTGGACAACCTGGCGGCGGCCAAGCTCACTGCTACCCGGTCTCACGCAAATTGGGCATCGTTGCACTGTTGCTATTTGCAGCCCCCCTCGCCGGATTGCCGCTGTGGGCAGCGGCAACAGGGTCGTCCACCATCGCGCTGCTGGAAGGTGTGTATCGCTCGGGGGCGTTGGTCTTCGGCGGAGGACACGTCGTGCTGCCACTGCTGCAAACCACCGTCGTGCCCAGCGGCATTGTCAGTAACACCGATTTCCTGGCCGGCTATGGCGCGGCGCAGGCTGTGCCGGGGCCACTGTTCACGTTCTCCGCCTACCTCGGCGCCATCGCTCAGGGCCCTCTGCATGGTTGGATAGGCGGCCTGACGCTCTTAGGCGTTATCTTTCTGCCGGCCTGCTTCATACTCGTCGGCGCCCTGCCGTTCTGGCAAGGACTGCGCCATCGCACAGGCATCCAGACGGCCATGGCCGGGATCAATGCCGGCGTGGTCGGCATCTTGGTGTCCGCCCTGTACGACCCCGTATGGACGAGCGCCATTCATAGCAAGGCCGATTTCGGCCTGGCGTTGCTTTCGTTCGGGTTACTGACGGTAGGACGGATACCGCCAGCACTCGTAGTGCTATTGGCAGGGCTGGCAGGCTGGGGCATGGCGATGGGGATTTGAGGCTCAATTCCCTGAAATACCCGTCGATGTCTTGGCAAACGTAGCCACGTCCACCATAAGGCGGGTCTTCCAACGGCGCAACAATCTCGACTCCAGAAACAACTAAATCTAGCGAATTCCAGTTTTTCCTGTATTTCGAATAATTCAGTTCATGAGATTGCACTACATCCCGGCCATCTTACGTGCCGGGCGCAGGGCTCACCCACTGGGCGATAAAGTTAACGATTCTCTCTTCGATGTAACTCTCGACGGTGCGCAGACGCAGGATAGGAATATCGCTTTTCGCCAAGATAGTGTCCTTCAGAATGTCCCGCGCCGCCTGATCAGGCCGGTCGTGGGAGCCGCCATCGACTTCGATCACCCCCAGCGGCGTCTTTCCCACCTTGAAATAGATCACGAAATCGCAGCTGGCACGCGCCATAAAGGCCCGTTCGCGTTGCGTCAAATTCGGGTTGTTCGGTGATGCGATCTGATCCAACTTAACTTGGTCGTGACACACCACCGCCTGGCACGACGGATCGGACAGCGCCTCGCGCAGCAGTTGCGCCACGATCTGCTCGGATTTATAGCGTGAGTCCTCGGACCGCAAACGGGCGTTCAGGCGCGCCAGCGACTGGTCATACTCGCGGTACAACAGGTCGAAGGCCGATATCACGGGTGCGCGTATGACCTGATCGTCCTGCGCGTAATACATGACGTAGCGTATCAAGGCCGCAATGTGGCTATTGTTGCCGGTAAACACGTCTTCCCCCGTCACCAGGGTGAAGCGGTGCTTGGCCCTCGACACTGCCACGTTGATCATGCGCGGGGCGTCGACGAAATCCAGTCGTTTGCGCGCTTGGTTGTAGCGTTTTTTATCCAGCACGGTAGAGAAGACGATCTCATCGCATTCCCTGCCCTGGAACTTGTGCACCGTATCTCTGACGAAATCCGCTGGCAGGCGCGTGCTGGAGAGGTTGACCTGTGCCCGGAACGGTGCGATGAAACCACGGCCATCTCCGTCCAACCATACGGGTTCGCCCTCGCCATCGATCACCGTGAGCAGCGAGTCTAGTTCCCGCAAGTTGGTGTTCTGGCGAGTGTGGTTGCCCTTGGCGGTCACCACCAGGCGCAATGGTGCTTCGCCCTTGTCCTCCGTCATGGGCACCAGCGCGTTGTCGTAGAACTGCTGGTTGCAGAACTGGATGATCCTGGGATGGCAGCGGTAATGCTCTTTTAGCAGGGTTCTGGGCAAGGTCTCCTTGAAAACGCCGATGCACGAATCCAGCAGGCTATGGCGCTCACAATCGTAGACGTCAGCGGGTGCCTGCAGGCCCAGTGCCATGGGGATATGCGCCAACTGGCGGTTATCGCCAACGACGATCAGGTTCTTCGCGCAGCCCAGCGCCAGAATGCCCGGCACGATGCCCTGCAACGAGGCCTCGTCAATGATCACGTAGTCGAGGATCGCCCCCGGTGCGATCGAATTGACGATGGAGTGTGTGCCGCTGCCCACGATCGGGAAGCGCCGCATGAAGGCATCGAACTGTTGCGGATGCCGATATGTCTTGGCATCGAAACTGTCCGGCGGGCACTTCTGACGTTGCAGATGTTGCTTCAAATGGCGCATTGACGCCGTCTTCAATACCTCCAGCGAGGCCTCGAAATTTCCGCGCGCCAGCGATTCGCGGCACGCCTGCAGCTCCGCTTTTTTGTCCTGCAACGCCTTGTCGTAATAGTGCATCTGCAGGGCATGAAAGACAGACAGGCGCGCACCGCCCTGGGCGAATGGCTTGGTGCGGAGAATCTTGAAGTTGAACAGCAGCTCGATGCGATCCTTGAGGCGGATGCGCCGCTCACCGAGATGGGCCAAGTAGGCCATCAGGTCCGTGATCTTGCGCGGCGACAGCCCGTATCTTTCCAACGAAGTGGCAGCCTGCACACCGCTGTCAACCTGCCATTGCTGCAGATAGCGGCGCTCGATGGTCAGCTCATCAAGCTCAACCTGCAGTTGCGCGGCGCGATTGTGATCGTGCAAGTGTTGCTTCAAACGGGCCAGCAAGGCTTGAATCTCGTCAAGAGTCGGTGCGAGTTCCGGCTCGGTCGACGGCCAGGGCGGTAGATCAGCGAAGAAGTTC
>Ga0182738_1002723_pt1 | contig 20783 bp, 17 predicted proteins | sample eDN5th30CBELigMG_FD_128876 | JGI IMG/M metagenome (GOLD analysis project Ga0182738, IMG submission 128876) | Enriched Miracle-Growth compost microbial communities from Emeryville, California, USA - eDNA 5th pass 30_C BE-Lig MG (version 2)... ... | reverse complement strand
TCCGGCTCCGGCAGCCCGGACCAGCGCGGAACAGGGGCTGGCGATCTCGCGCGGCTGCTGGATCACCTTGGCATCCAGCGCGCGCACCTTGTGGGCTTTGCCGCAGGCGGCTTCATTGCGGGCGCCTTCGCCATCGAGGCTCCCGAGCGCGTGAGGAGCCTCACTATTGCATGCTCCATCGTCTCGGTCGCCGATCCCGCAGTGCGGGAGACGGTACCGTGGCTTTACGAGGCGTGGTGGAACGAGCTTCCCGAGGACCTGCGCGAACTGAGCCCCAGCTATCGCGCCGTGAATCGCGCCGGTCATGCCCGCTGGCTCGAATTGCATCACCAGTCACGCGAGGGAACGACGCCGGTGAACCAGCCGCCGGGATCGTCGCCCGCCACGCTGGAAACGCTCGCGCGCATCCCCTCCCCTACGCTCCTGATTTCGGGCGACGCTGACCTGATCTCGCCACCGCCAATCGCACGCACGCTGGCCCGCACCATCCCGGACAGCCGGCTGACGATCCTCTCCGAGTGCGGCCACTCCGCCTACTGGGAGCGGCCGGACGCCTTCAACGCAGCGATACTTGAATTCATCGAGCCGTATTGATCCCAAGAGAAAGCGTTACATGACAGACCTGAAGACGATTCCGCACTTCATCGACGGCGAAGTGCGGAAACAGCGCGGTGCGCGCCTCGCCCCGGTGTTCGACCCCGCAACCGGCCGCCAGACCGCAAGTGTCCCGCTGGCCGACGAGGCCGTAGTCGACGAGGCCGTCACCGCCGCGCGGGAGGCGTTCCCCAAGTGGGCAGCCACCCCCGCCCATGTCCGCGCCCGGGTTCTGTTTCGTTTTCGCGACCTCGTGGAACAGCACGAAGACCGCCTCGCCGCCCTGATCTCCAGCGAGCACGGGAAGATCGTCTCGGACGCTCGCGGAGAACTGGTGCGCGGGCTTGAGGTCGTGGAATTCGCCTGCGGCATTCCCCAGCTACTCAAGGGCGAGTTCAGCAGCGGCGTGGGTCGCACCGTGAATGCGGTGTCGTTTCGCCAGCCGCTGGGCGTAGTGGCGGGAATCTCGCCGTTCAACTTCCCGGCCATGGTGCCCCTCTGGATGTTCCCGGTTGCGCTGGCCTGTGGAAACTGTTTCGTCCTCAAGCCGTCAGAGCGCGACCCGAGTTTGTCGATCGAGTTGGCTTTGCTGTTGAAGCAGGCCGGCTTGCCAGACGGCGTCTTCAACGTGGTCCAGGGCGGCAAGCAGGCGGTGGACGCCCTCCTCGTACATCCATGGATTGAGGCCGTGAGCTTCGTCGGCTCCACCCCGGTCGCGGAGCATGTCTATCGCCGGGGCACCGAAAGCGGGAAGCGGGTCCAAGCGCTTGGCGGGGCCAAGAACCACATGATCGTGATGCCGGACGCCGACATCGATCAGGCCGTCGATGCGCTAATCGGCGCCGCCTATGGTTCCGCAGGAGAGCGATGCATGGCGATCTCGGTCGCCGTGACCGTGGGAGACGAAACAGCTGATGAGCTGGTCAGGCGACTCAAGGAGCGCGCCGGCACGTTGAAGGTTGGGCCGGGCAGCGATGAAGCGAATGACATGGGGCCGCTGGTCACGGCGGCGCACCGCGAGAAGGTGCTGTCCTATGTCGATCTCGGCGTCGAGGAAGGCGCGGATCTGGTGGTGGATGGTCGCGGCCTCAACGTTCCGGGGCACGAGGATGGATTCTTCCTTGGCGCCTGCCTGTTCGACCGGGTCACCCCCGAAATGCGAATCTATCGCGAGGAGATATTCGGGCCGGTGCTCTGCGTCGTCAGGGCGGCAAACTTCGAGGAAGCGCTCACGTTCGTGAACGCCCACGAGTTCGGCAACGGCACCTCGATCTTCACCCGCGAGGGCCGGACAGCGGAGGAATTCCTCCAGCGCGTGCAGGTGGGCATGGTTGGCGTGAACGTGCCGATCCCCGTCCCGATGGCATTCCACTCGTTCGGCGGCTGGAAGCGCTCGCTGTTCGGCGATCACCACATCCACGGACCCGAGGGCGTACGGTTCTACACGCGGCTCAAAACCGGCACGATCCGCTGGCCAGTCGGCGCTGCCACGGGTGCCGAGTTCGCAATGCCGACGCAGAAATGACCGAAGCGCCGGCGCCGGGGTCACGGCGCCGGCGTTGGCTCCTGATCCACGAACAGCGGCTTCGGCTGGTAACAGGTCGAGTGATCCGGGCAGTAGTTGGGCGGAAGCCTTCCGCTCACTGGATTCCGATAGTGGAACCACATCGGCTTCACGTCCGGAAAATCGATGAACTCGTAGTTCGGCGCGAAGCCCACTGCCCGCAGGCCCATGTCGAGAATGTTCACGTCCGGCGGATAGGACGTCCGCAGCTTGTCCATGATGGTCGGCTGCCGGTCAGGCGCGAACTGCTTGATGGGGTCGGCTTCCGGCACCCGGGCCCAGCCGTTCGCATAGCCGGCGGAGCGCATGTAGAACTCGTCGATCGATTGGTGCTGGAACTTCCAGATACCGTCCTGCATCACCAGCTTATCATTCGGATACATCGCCCCCTGGAAGCTGCCCGGGACGCTGGTGCTGGCATTGAGCGAGAACAGGCGAGTGCGAAGCTTGGCCGTCATGCCGTCGCTGCTGACGTCAATGACAGGCTGCACACGCAGGTGAATCTGCACCGACGCCCGGGGGCTGGGAGTCGGGCCATACTGGCTGCTCTCGGCAGTGTAGATGCGCTCCGGGCCAACGTAGAAGCCGACCTGGTACTTCCCGCGGCGCCCGGTGCGGGCGAACAGCTGGCTTGAGTTAGCCCAGTCAAAATCGTCGAGGAAATCACCGAACGCGTGTGAGACGTTCTGCACGCCGTCATGGGCGAGGGCCACCGCAAGCTGGCGTTCGAGTTCGGTGACCGTCGCCTCGTTGAGCGGCAGCGGTGCGAGTTCTCCGGCACCACCAAAGGTCGCCGCTCCGTCCCCAATGACGGCCATGTCGCGCGGATATCCAATCCGCTTACCGGTGGACGGATGGTCGATACGGAATGCTGGAATCCACGCCCTGTCGGTCGGCAACGAGAACATCGACGGAGCGCTGGGCTCATAGCCCTTGGCCGGCACCGGTTCCGGCATCTGGCTCTTGTGCCAGCCGGCATAATAGTCCGAGCGCAATTTCGGGAAGATACGCATCTCCTCGATCCGCCAAATGCCGTCGTCGCCCTGAACAACATGCGTTTCGACAATAGCCTGCGTCCACCACGCGCCGACATTGTTCCGGCCCAGCAATCCGAGCTGGTAGTAGCGGCCCCAGGCCTGCCGACCGTCCGGCGAGACCGTCACGATCGGTTCGAGCTGGAGGTGATCGTTCACCTCGCCATGAAGCAATGCATTGGAGGCCCTGCTGGCGAACGAGCGGCGGATGTTCTGCTCTCCGGTCCACCGCCCTACGTCGACGATCTCCAGCGTCCCGTCCGCCGTGAACAGGTCGGTGATATCGTTCCACATCTTCTGGTCGACGTAGTAGCCGTAGATGTTCTGCATGCGCACTGCGGCGTCTTCGCCTGCCATGCGCAGAAGGGTTTTCCTCACCGCCTGCAGCCGCGCCGCGGCATCGGCAGCATCACGCGGAACGGCAGTCTGCGGCACCGGTGTCGCGGGCCGAGGCACCGGCACTCCGGCGGTGTCAGGCGTGAAATGCACCGGCACCCGCTTGATGTCTGTTTCCAGTGCCTTCCAGCCCGTTTCGTAAGCTCCCGCATACATGGGGTAGAGATGGAGGCGCGCGATCTTCCAGCGGCCATCCTGCAGGACGTACTCGTTCTCGCTGATGCCGCCTTCCCACCTGGCGGCCCCACCTAGCCTGCCCAGCATCGCCAGCTCATGCCATCGGCCTTTCGCGGTCCTGCCATCGGCGGACAGGTTGACGACCGGCGTCATTTGCAGGCGCGTGGTGAGCGTGCCCGGCGCAATGCCCAGCCTCCCTTCACCGAAGTTCTCGGTGAGATAGGACAGGATCGCCTTCTGGCCGCGGATCTCCCGGTCGCCGATCTGGAGCACGCCATTGTCGGCGAAGAGATCAGCCATCTGGTCCCACAGCCCGAACTCCGCGAAGTGGGCGTAGGCCGTCTGGACAAGCTTCACCTGCCGAACGGAATCGGCCCGCGCCACATCGCGTTCGAGCGCGGCAATCCGCGTTCCGAGAGCAGGTTCGAGCGCCTGCGCATTCGCGGGCACCACACAGAACGCGGCAAGGAAGATCGAGATCGCGACAGTGACTATTCGTGAGCTCATGGGCCGTCTTCCCTGATGACAAGGTTGCTGAGGGTTCCGATGCCTTCGATGTCGATTGAAATGAGGTCGCCGGCGTTCAGCCTTGGGCAGTGACCATCCGTACCCATGATGATCACGTCACCGGGCGCGAGAGTGGTGTAGCGGGTGATCGCCACGATATAGTCGGCGATGGAATGGATCATGCGGTTTGTAGGGAAACGCTCCACCACAGAGCCGTTGAGCAGCACCCGGGTTTCCATCGCCTCAAGATCGACGTCGCGCCTGATCCATGGGCCCATCGGCTTGAAGGTATCGCTGTTCTTGGAGCGCCAGAACGTGCGGTCCTGAAACTGCCAGTCCCGGGCGCTGACATCGTTGGCGATCGTGTAGCCGAACACGCAGTCCATCGCCGTCTCCGGGGTGGCGTGCTTGCACCTTCGGCCGATCACGACAGCCAGTTCACCCTCCGCCTGGACGTTCGGCGGAGCATCCGCGGGAAGCGCGATGACGTCGTGAGGCCCGACGATGGCGCTCTGGGCGCGATATCCGACCTCCGGATACTTCGGCCAGGTCGCTTCGAGGTCGAGCCCGAACTCGTCGGCGGCGGTGCGCCAGTGTCCTTCGTAGTTGATCCCGCAGGCGTAGAAGGTGGGCGGAATGACGGGAGCCAAGAGGCGCGCTTCGGTCAGCGGGATCGGATCGCCGACCGGCGACCACGTGCCGAACATGTCGCCGTCTATCGGCTGGATCGTGTTGCCACCGGTCACATACCCCTGCCGGGCGCCATGCGGACTTGCGAAGCGAAGCCAGCAATCGGGTTGGGTTGTCATGGCTCAAGCGGCTCCTTGGCCCGCGACATCACGGCCGCCGTTTTGGGCGTGAGGTAGTCCGGTTTGCGGCCACTCACCGGATTCCGATAGTGGAACCACATCAGGCCGACCGTGGGATAAGGCGCATAGATTTCCCCAAGCAGCGGCGCGTCCGGGGGAAGCTCGCGCAGCACCTTATCCGCAGGCGGGATCATGCGATGGCCGAGCCCTTCCGGAATGCGCGTCCATGCATCGCGATAGCTGCGCGTCTGGAGATAGTGGTCGATCTCGACGTGGGAGAGGCGCCAAACGCCGTCTTCCAACACCGCGCTGTCTTCATAGATGCCGGCCATCATCGATCCGCTCCGCCCCGGCGACCGGGCCGAGGAGTTGAACTGGAGTAGGCGCGTGCGAAGCGCGGCCTCCGTCCCGCCGGGCGCGACATGGATCACCGGCTGGATGCGGGCATGGATCGGAATGGACGTTCGGGGATGCCTCCGGTCGCCGTAGCGCCCGTGCTGCATCCGGTAGATCCGGTCCGGCCCGCGATAGAAGCCGATCCCCGGCGCCTCGCGCTGCCCGTCGCGGCTGAACATGCGGCTGAGGTCGCGCCATTCGAAATCGTCGATGTAGTTGGCAAAGGCGTCGGACACGTTGTCGATTGCCACCGTGGCTGCCGCAGCTTCGATCTGGGCACGCGCCCGCGAGCCGTCGAGCGGCGCTTGCGCGGGCTTGGGAGGAGCGCAGCCGACAAGGATGGGAGGTTCGGCAGGTGCCGGACCATCCGCCTTGCGCGCCGGGGCAGGGAGCGGCTGGATGCCTTGGTCCCAGCTCGTCCGGTGATCGGTCCGCATGCGGGGAAACTCGCGCACCTGCGCGATCCGCCAGACGCCGCCGGACTTCTCGAACAGGTTGTCGAATACCGTGAGCGACCAGAACGCCTTGGCAGCATTGTCGCCCGTCATTCCGAACTTGAACCCGCGAGCCCGCGCAGTCCGGCCGTCCGGCGCCACGCAGACGACGACGTTCAAAATCGGATGATCGTTGAGATCACCATGAGCTAGGCCGGCAGGCCCTTCACGTTCCAGCACGGCCCGGATGCCGTCCGCGCCGCGATAGATGCCGATATCCGAGACAGCTATCGAACCGCCGGGACCGAAGAGGTCGACCACATCGTCCCACATCCGCCGGTCGGCGTAGTAGCCATAGATATACTGCAGATTGCGGACCGCGTCCTCGTCTTCGAGGCGCTGCGCACGGGCGGCAACCAAGTCCTCCGGGATGTCGGGAACCGGAGCATCACTGGCCGCGGTTGAATGGGCTGGCGCCCCCACCTTGTCGGCTTCGTAATGATAGGGGACGACCGGCAGGTCTTCGGGCACGTTGAACCAGCCTTCGGCAAAATCCCCCGCGAAAGTTGGATGATAGGCAAACCGCGAGATGCGCCACTCGCCGTTTTCGAGGACGTATTCGTTCTCGTAGATTCCGCCGGTCCAGTTGGTGGTCACCCCCTCACCGCCGAACATGCCAACCTCATGCCAACGCCCCTTGGCGCTTTGCCCGTCGGGGGAGAGCGTCAGCACCGGCGCCATTTCAAGGATGGCGCGCAGCCCTTCCCGTCCCGAGCGGCCGGCACCGAAATGCTGGATCAGTGCCGTGCGGATCGCCGTGCGGCCTCGCACTTCGCCTGCGCCCAGATCGAGTCGTGCATTGGCGGAGAACAAGGCCGCCGCCGCATCCCACTCAGCGCGGTCTACGTAATGGGCGAGGAGGTGCTGGACGTCGCGAACCGTCCGCACCGCCTCCGTTCGGACCAGTGCCGTCGACAGAGGCGGCACCGTGCTTGCCGTGGCCGGGGCCGCGAGCGACGCCAGCAACAGGACCGCTGCAACCGCGAGCCTAATAGCCATTGGCTTTGAGGCTCGTTTCGGGATGCGTGGCGCAGGTCGGGCAATCGGGCCAGTAGTACTCGGGCACCCGCCCGCTCACCGGGTTCACATAGTGGAACCACATCGCCGTTGCCGAGGGATAGCCGGGATACGCAGGCCCGTTGTGGACGTAAGGATTAAAGGCCCTGCTTCCCGGAATGTAGGCTTGCTGCCGCTGACCAAGTTCGGTGAGCAGGATATCGGGCGAGTAGGCCTTGAGAAGCATGTCCGGCACCTTTTCGGCCGGTTCCGCCGGAACCCTGGTCCAGCCGTTCTTGTAGTTGACGGAGCGGTAGTAGAACTCGTCGATCCCGACGCTCCACAGCTTCCACTTTCCGTCTTCCAGCACTGCCTGGTCGTTCGGATACATCCCGCCGGAGAAGCTGCCGGCATAATCCAACCCACTGCCGATCGAGAACAGACGGGTGCGGAATTTCGCGGACCGGCCATCGGACGCGACATCGATCACGGGCTGCATCCGCAGGTGAATCGGAATGCCGGTGCGCGGATGCCGACGATGTCCCCACTTCGTTATCTCCGCGGTCGAGATACGCTCAGGCCCGATGTAGAACCCCGCGTAGGGCATCTCGCGCATGCCCTTCCGCGCGAAGAGCTGGGCGAGCAGTTCCCACTCGAAGTCGTCGATGTAGTTGCCGAAGGCGTTGGAGACGTTCTCCGCCCCCATGTCGGCTGCGAGCAGTTTCACCTTCCGCTCGACTTCCGGGACGAGGGTTGCGGCATCACCCAATACCGAACCGGAACCGGTTTGCGGCAAGGGATCGATAGCCGACATCTTCATCCCGGCGGGCAGGGAAATCGGCTTCCCCGTCACAGGATGCAGGTAGGAGAAGGCCGGAACCGAGCCCTTCGCGGCACGCGAAGTCGCATCCGGCTTCTGCCCGGCTTCCGGCGGGACGGGATCGATCTGGCTCTTGGCCCAGCCCTCCGCGTAGTCGGAGCGGAGGCGCGGGAACAGCCGCATGTCGGCGATACGCCAGATCCCGCCCCGCTTGCGGTAGCGGTTCTCGAAGATCGAGACCGCCCAGTAAGCCTTGTCGACGTTCCTGCCGGTCATGGCCAGTTCGAGACCTCGGGCCGCAGCTTCCGAACCATCGGCGCTGACTGTTACAATCACGGGAAACTGGACGTGCTCGTTGAGTTCGCCGGCACCGATCCCTGCCGGGCCTTCGCGCTCCAGACCGCGGCGGATGCTGGCCGGCCCCTTCCACTGGCCCAGTCCGGCAATGTCGAGGATGCCGTCGGTCTCGAACAGGTCGGCCACGTCGTCCCACATGCGCCGGTCGACGTAGTAGCCGTAGATGTTCTGGAGATTGCGGATCTCGTTCTCGACCAGCATCGATGAGAGAGCCGGATCTATGGCGCGAGCAGTTCCGGCAGGATCGGAAGAGGCAGGTGGAGGCGCCATCTCCGGAATCGGCACGCCCGCGGAATTGGGCGTGTAGTGCATCGGTACGACCTTGAGATCGGGCTCAACATTGCGCCAGCCGTTCTCGTAGCTGCCCGCGAACTGCGGGTAGTAATGCATCCGGTGGATCTTCCAGACGCCACCCTCCTTCACATACTCGTTCTCGTAGATGCCTCCGGCCCAGTCCGCGTTCTTGCCGAGCGCGCCCAGCATCGACAGCTCGTGCCAGCGCGCCTTCGCGGTGCGGCCCTCGGCACCGAGTGCGACAACCGGAGTGAAAGGCAGCAGCGTGCGGACGGTGCCCGGCTCAAGCCCCCGGCGGCCATCTCCGAACTCCGCGAGTATCCATTGCCCGATGGCTGCCTTGCCGCTGATTGTTCGATCACCGACGATCATCTGCGCATTGTCGGCAAAGAGATCAGCCATTTCCTGCCAGAGGCCGACCTCCGCGAACTGCGTATAGGCAATGTGCAGGCGGCGTATGTCGCGCAGCGCAGTCACGCTTGCGGTGTCTTGCTCCGCAATTGCTGCGCGCTCTTCGAGAGTGCGGTCCTGCGCCGCGGCCGGCACGGCCGCGAACGCGGCGGCAAGGCAGGCAAGGGCAGCCCTGAAGGTTCTAAAAGCCATACACTTCCGCCGGGTTGTCTACGAAGATGCGTCGCAGGGCAGCGGGATCGGGCACCCACTCGTGCACCAGATCGATCATCACGCCGACGTCGGGCGAAGCATCCCCCATTGCGAGGTAGGGCCAGTCTGATGCCCAGAGCAGCCGCTCGGGATTGGCCGCCACCAGCGCGTCGTGAAACGGCTTGAGATCGTCGTAACGAGGATAGGCCATGGACTGCCGGCAGAGACTGGTCTTCACCCACACGTGCCCGTCACCGACGAAGCGCAGCAGCTTCTGGAAGTGCGGATCATCCACACCGCGCGTGGGATCGATGCCGGCCATGTGGTCGAGCACGATGGGCATTCCGAACGGGATCAGCTTCGGGATGACCTCGACGTGTTGCTCGACCTTGGCCCACAGTTCGGGATGCCAGCCCGCATCCGCCATGCGCGGACCCATTCCCACGACTTCCAACGCCGAGATTGCGCCCACAAACGGCTTGCCCGCATTGTCGAGCATGTCGACGAACCGCAGGCCCCTGATACCGGCGGCGTCCATTTCCTTGATATCCTGCGCAGTCAGTTCCGGTCCGCCGAGAGCGATGCCCCGTAACCTGCCGTTCGAAGCGACGATCGCATCGCGCATCAGCGTCGTGCCGAACCCGTAGGCCGCCGGCTGAACCAGCACCCCGTAGCGGCTGCCGACCGTGTCGAGCATTTCGAGGTGCCGTTCGACCGGCGCTTCGGGCGGGGCGTAGCTCGTCGGATTGACCAACGGATAGCGGTCGTAGGGCCCGAAGACATGGGTGTGGCAATCGACTGCCCCGGCCGGCTGCGGGGCCTTCGGCCTGGTCGGCATCTTCGGGATAACGGTCTCGATCTCGGGCATGGTGTCTTCCGCAGTCAGGGCAGGTTCAAAGGATGGGTTGCGATGGCCGAAGCCCGCGCCTCGAAGCTCGCGTGCCACCGAGCGAGGCTCTGGGCGGAATTGCGCCACGCGAGATCCTCAAAGCGGACGTCGAGATAGGCCAGGGCGCAGCCGAGCGCGGCGTGGCCAATATCGAACGGCAGGGCTTCCAGTCGGTCGGCATCCGCGTCGAGTTGCCGAAGGGCAGTCTCGATCTTGTCAGCGAAGGTATGGAGCCAGGCCGGCGTCTGCCGCTCGTCCGGCTTCAGCCGCTCCTGCCGCCAGAGGATCAGAGCATCCATGATCCCGTCACCGAGCGACTGCCGCCGCAAGGCGTCCCAGCGCGCCGCCCCGGCAGGAAACAGCGAGGGGCCTCCACCGAGGCTGTGGAGGTACTCGCAGATGGTGCGGCTGTCGTAGAGCGCGGTGCCGTCATCAAGGATGAGGGTCGGGACCTTGCTCAGCGGATTGTCGCGCTGAACGTCCATGTTGGCCTTGGCCATATCGACCACGGTGGGGATCGTCTCGATCCGGTCAGCAGTGCCCGTTTCATGAGCCACCACCATGACCTTTCGGGCGAACGGCGACATCTTGCCCCAGTAGAGTTTCATGCCGCTCGCCCCCTCATTCCGCCACGCTCGGTGTCAGCGCGACGCTCGACCGGAACGGGCGCAGCACCGCGCTCAGCAGCAGGGTCACGCCGATGTTGATGACCAGCGCGCTCACCGCGGAGTAGCAGGGGACCTCGAGGCCGAAGATGTCGAGGGTGTAGACCGACGCCTTGAAATCGGTGGCGTTGGCCATCAGCGTTCCCGCCGTCATTCCCGCGATCCATCCGGCCAAGAGTGCGATGGGGTGGAGCCACTTCAGGTAGATCCCCATCAGGACCGCCGGCAGCGTCTGGCACATCCAGATTCCGCCAATCAGCTGGAGTTGCACCACAGAGGTCTCGGGGAAGAACGTGACGAAGCCCAGCGCGCCGGCTTTCACCACCAGTGAGAAGATCTTGGCGACCAGAGTCTCGTGCTCGGCGCTGCAATCCGGGCGAATGAAGGAGCGGTAAATGTTGCGCGTGAAGAGGTTCGCCGCGGCGATCGACATGATCGCGCCGGGTATCAGTGCCCCGATCGCAATCGCCGCGAACGCGACGCCGACGAACCACGCCGGGAACATCTGGTTCAGCAGCGCCGGTACGGCATAGATGTCCCCGAAGCGGGCGAAACCGTCCCCATATTCCGGCAAGTCCTTCACCCCTGCCGCCAGCGCCATGAAGCCTAGCAACAGCAGCAAGGCCAGCATGAAGGCGTAGATTGGCATGAAGACCGCGTTGCGGCGAATGGCGTCGCGGCTCGATGCGGACAACAGGCCGGTCAGCGCGTGCGGATAGAGGAACAGGCCCAGCGCACCGCCCAAGGCCAGGGTCGCATAGGCGAACTGCGGCCCCAGACTGTTCTCGGGCGTTGGAGGAATGATGATCTTGTCGGCCGGTACCGCATCGAACATCGCGCCGTATCCGCCCAGCTTCGCCGGGATCACCACGATGCAGGCGATCAGCGTCGTGTAGATCAGGATATCCTTGGCGATGGCCATGATGGCCGGCGCGCGGATACCGCTGTTGTATGTGAACCCTGCCATTACGGCGAAAGCCAGCAACAGCGGAAACTCCACGTCATGTCCGAACAGGGTGGTGCTGGCGTGGAGGCCCAGCCCGCCGAACACCGCTTCCAGTCCGACGAGTTGCAGAGAGAGGTAAGGCATCGTCGCGACTATGCCCGTCAGCGCGATCATGAGGGCGAGAACGCGATTGCGGAAAAGGCCTTCGACCAGGTCCGCCGCGGTGACGTAGCCATTGTCAGCGCAGATCTTCCACACCTTGGGGAAAACGGCGAACACCAGCGGGAAGACCGCGATCGAATAGGGGACCGCGAAGAAGCCCGCCCCGCCGCTGGCATACATGAGCGCAGGCAGGGCGACGAATGTGTAAGCAGTGTAGAGGTCGCCGCCGAGGAGAAACCACACGATCAGCGGCCCGAACCGGCGACCGCCGAGGCCCCACTCATCGAGATGGTGGAGGTTTCCCTTCTTCCAGCGCGACGCAAAGAAACCGAGCGAAAGGATGAGCAGGAACAACGTCAGGAATATCCCGATCGAGACGGGATTCGCGGTCGCGCTCACTCGTCGCCCCCGCGCCAGGCGACAACATAAACGACCCATGTGATTCCGGCCCCAAGCCAGATCCACACCAGTTGCCACATGTAGAAGAAAGGAATGCCAAAATAGCGCGGCTCGACGCTGTTATAAAACGGAGTCCAGAGCGCAGCGATACAGGGTATCACCAGCAGCAGATTGACCCACTTCCGCAGGCCACGACTGCGCTTTTCGCCCATCAATCCCTCCTACTCCCCATCGCGCCGCCCTCGAGAGGAAGCCCGGCGAGCCCGTTCTTGTCGGGTTGTTGCGACCATTTTATGAGTGACTTGCCTTGTGCGGTCAAATGGGCAATGGCGCAGGAGCGGTGTGCAAATCTGCACGGATCGGGGGTATGGATGCGTCCGTTCGATTGGGATGACCTTCGCTACTTTCTCGCCGTGGCGAAGACTGGCACAGCTTCACAGGCAGCCCGCCGCCTTGGCGTTGACCACGCCACAGTGATCCGGCGCATTGAAGCGCTGGAGCGCGCGATGGCGGTCAAGCTGTTTGAGCGCAGCCCGCGCGGTTACTACCTTACGCAGGGCGGAGAGCGCTTGCTTCCGTCGGCGGAAGCTATTCACCAGGAAGCGCGCAAGGTTGGGCGCGAACTCATCTCCAGCAGCCACGGCGTCGGCGGCGTGGTGCGGATCAATACGCTGGAAGGCTTCGGCAATTTCTTCCTCGCCGGTCGCCTGCCGAAGTTCGCCGCGGAATATCCCAATCTCACAATCGAACTGCTGACCCTTCAGCAGATCGTCGCATTGTCCCGGCGAGAGGCCGACTTGGCGATCAGCCTCCAGCCGCCGGAGACCGGGCGTTTCTTCCGTGAGAAGGTCATCAACTACTCGCTGTTCGTGTACAGCTCGCAAGCCTACCTCGACGCCCATCCGCCGATCGAGAAACCGGCAGACCTCAAGAATCACCTGTTCTGCGGCTATGTTGACGATCTCGTTTTCCTGCGAGGGCTCGATTACCTCGACGAGGTCGGCAAGGGCATCCGCGCGCGTCTCCAGAGTTCCAGCCTTCATGCCCAGACCGAGTCCGCGCGGGCGGGTTACGGGATGTGCGTGCTTCCTGCATTCATCGGGGCACAGTATCCCGATCTCGTGCCGGTCATACCCGGCAAGGTCCGCCTGACGCGCAGCTACTGGATGGTGGCCAGCGCGGATGTCGCACCCAGCCCCCGCGTACAGGCCGTCCGCCGCTTCATCCGCGCCGAAGTCGACGCAGCGCAGGACCTTTTCATCGGCGACAACGTGGCTGCCGGGGCACGCTAATCAGGCAAAATCGCACAGCACTCATGCAACTTTATTTGTAGGCCGGCAGGCCTGCACACCCCTATTCGACAATGGAGAACAGGAACGCACCTAGAACCCTGAGCGTGTGGGAGGGATGGAATGGAATTTTCGGTGGCTTTCCCGCGCCTCCTGCGTTTCGGCGCCGGCGCGTCGCTATTGCTGCCGGATATCCTTCGCCAGGCGGGCCTTTCGCGCCCGTTTCTCATCTCCGACCGCTACATGGCCGAGAGCGGCAAGCTTGAGCCATTGCTCGAAGTCCTACGGCAGGCCGGGATAGAAGCTCGCCTGTTTCTGGATACGGTGCCCGAACCGGATGTCGCTTCGATCGAACGAGCCGTCGAGGCTATTGGCGAAGCGCAGCACGACTGCGTCGTCGGCTTCGGCGGGGGCAGTCCGCTCGACAGTGCGAAGGCAGTCGCCGTGCTCGCCGTGCATGGCGGGCATATTGCGGACTACAAGACGCCCCATGTGCAGGATATGCCCGGCCTGCCAGTGATCGCCATTCCGACCACCGCAGGCACTGGCAGCGAGGCCACGCGGTTCACGGTGGTGACCGACACCGCGCGGGATGAGAAGATGCTCTGCACCGGCCTCGCCTATCTCCCGCAGGTGGCGCTGGTCGATTACGAACTGACGCTCAGCAAACCGCCGCGTCTCACCGCCGACACCGGGATCGACGCGCTGACGCATGCGATCGAGGCCTACGTTTCAAAGCGCTCTAATGCGGTGTCCGACACCTTCGCGCTCCATGCCATCCGCGCGATTGCCCCCAACTTGCGCCGAGCATGGGCCGATGGGCAGAACCGGGAAGCGCGCGAGCAGCTCATGATAGGCGCGACCCTCGCCGGTATTGCGTTCTCGAACAGCTCGGTCGCGCTCGTGCATGGCATGAGCCGCCCCATAGGTGCGCATTTCCACGTTCCGCACGGCCTGTCGAATGCCATGCTGCTGCCGCTGGTGACGCAGTTCTCCGCCCCGTCGAGCCTGTCACGCTATGCGCGCTGCGCTGAGGCGATGGGGATCGCCAAGCAAGGGGAAGGCGAGCAGATGGCGGTCAGCCGCATGATCGACGAATTGGCCGAGCTCAACCGCGAGCTCGAAGTGCCCGCTCCGCAGGCTTATGGGATCCCGCGCGAGAAATGGGACAGCCTGATCCCGATCATGGTCGAACAGGCGTTCGCGTCCGGTTCGCCCGCCAACAATCCCTGCGTGCCGAGCGTCGAGGAGATGAGTGACCTTTATGCGAGGGCTTGGCGCAGCGCCTGAGGTCAAACGCGCTCGATCGCGACCGAAAGCCCCTGCCCCACTCCCACGCACATCGTGACGAGCGCACGGTTTGTGCCGCTGTCATGCAGCATGTGTGTGGCCGTCTGAAGCAGCCGCGCGCCGGACATGCCGAGCGGGTGGCCCAGCGCGATCGCGCCGCCGTTGGGATTGACGGCTTCGTCCATCGGATCGACGCTCAGCTCTCGCAGGCAAGCAATCACCTGTGCCGCAAACGCCTCGTTGATCTCGATAACGTCGAAGTCCCCCATTGTGAGACCCAGCCTCGCCAGGAGCTTGCGCGTCGCGGGCACCGGCCCGATCCCCATGACATCGGGCTCGACCCCGGCAGAGGCTGCGCCAAGAATTCGCGCACGAGGCGTCAGGCCGTGCCGCTCCACGGCTTCGGCCGACGCGATCCACATCGCGCATGCGCCATCGTTCACACCGGACGCGTTCCCCGCAGTTATCGTGCCATCGGCGCGAACGACCGGACGCAATTTGCCCAATGTTTCGAGATCGGTGCCGGGGCGGGGATGCTCGTCCCGCGTGACGATTACCTCACCCTTGCGCGCCGGAATGGTGACGGGGACGATCTCCGCAGCGTAGTAACCGCTGTCCTGCGCGCGTGCAGCCCTGGCCTGGCTCCGTTCGGCGAACTGGTCCTGGTCCTCCCGCGATACGTCCCAACGCTCTGCGACGTTCTCCGCCGTCTCGGGCATGGCGGCTACGCCGTACCGCTCCTTCATCGCGGGGTTGATGAAGCGCCAGCCGATCGTCGTGTCTTCGAGACGCTGCCCACGCGAGAAGGCGCTGTCGGCCTTGGCTAGAACATAAGGCGAGCGGCTCATGCTCTCGACACCGCCGGCGATAACGAGTTGCGCCTCACCGGTCTTCACTGCCCGCGCTGCGGTGACCACCGCTTCCGCACCGCTCGCGCACAGCCTGTTGACGGTCACACCGGGCACTTCCAGCGGCAGCCCCGCGAGCAGCGCCGCCATGCGCGCGACATTACGGTTGTCCTCGCCGGCCTGGTTGGCGCAGCCCAGCACGACCTCGTCGATCGCCATTGGGTCGAGGCCCGTCGCCCGCGCCGCCAGTTCACGCACGACATGCGCGGCGAGATCGTCCGTGCGAACGGAGGACAGCGCACCGCCGTAGCGCCCGATAGGCGTCCGCACCGCATCGCAGATGAAGGCCTCGGTCATGCGCTGGCAGGCCTCGGGCGCGTGGTAAGATGCTCGACCCGTTTCTCATTGATCGTGCTCAGCACCACGCGGTCGACGTAGATGCCAGGAGTGTGAATGCAGTTCGGATCGAGGCCGCCTTCCGGCACGATCTCCTCTGCCTCCACAACCGTGAACTTCGCGGCAGTAGCCATGATCGGGTTGAAGTTGCGCGCCGTCTTGCGGAACATGAGGTTCCCGGCCGGATCGGCCTTCCACGCCTTCACCAGCGCGAGGTCTGCCCTGAGCCAGGTCTCTCGGACGTACTCTTCGCCCTCGAAAACTTCGACCGGCTTGCCCTCTGCGACCACCGTCCCCACGCCTGTCCGGGTGTAGAAGGCGGCGATCCCGGCGCCACCCGCGCGGATGCGCTCTGCCAGCGTCCCCTGCGGATTGAGCTCGAGCTCCAGCGTCCCGTCGAGATAGAGCTGCTCGAACAGCTTGTTCTCCCCGACATAGGACGAGATCATCTTGCGGATCTGGCCGTTGTTCAGAAGCTGCCACAGGCCAAACCCGTCGGCACCGCAGTTGTTGGAAATGACCGTGAGATTCTTCACGCCCGTATCGCGCACGGCGGGAATGAGGCTCTCCGGATTGCCCGAGAGCCCGAAGCCGCCCGACATCAAAGTCATTCCGTCGAAGCAAAGCCCCTCGAGCGCGCCGGCGGGGCTGTCATAGATCTTGTGGGCCATTCCTTGCGTCTTCCGTCTCCGTCACTTCGGCTCGATCAGGACATGCTCGATCGAGGAGATCGTGCGGCAGCGTGGAAGGTCGAGGAAATTGGCGGCGTCGGCCATCCATCTGTCCGCCTCGGGCGAGGATGGCTTGCCGCCGAGATCGTCCGGTCCAGTTTCCCACCACGTCTCGGTGATCCCGTCGTATTCCCGCCAAGGGCTTTCGTCCTGACCGGCTTCGGCAGGGATCGGATTGAAGACAGCCCCCGTGAGGCCCGGAACGCCTTTCGCAAGCTTGGCATGGCGGTTCAGCCAGTGATCGAGAAACTCTTCGTGCGTGAGTCCCGCCGACCGCCTGAGCAACAAGGTGCGCTTGACCGCCCCTTCCACGCGCGGGCACGGAACGACCACTTCCTCGCGCACCGTGAAACTGCGGGACCGGGCCGGATCGAAAATCTCATTGTCGAGCCACGCCTTGTCGCCGGGGTCATCCGCGAACCACGCTTGGGCGAAACCGTCCACGGCTTCTCGATAGGGAGAGTCGGGAGCTTCCGAGGCGCCCGCGCCAAAGCTTTCGGAGAGGACGAGCCCTCCGAGCCCTTCGATGCGGCGCGCCAACTGGCCGACATGGCCGAGCAACCGGAGGCGAAATTCTTGGGCCGACAGGCCAGGCCGGCGGACGAGAACGGCGAACGATTTCACGAACGACTGCTGCTCGTTCGTCGGCGCCGAATGGTTCGCGCCCTGCGAGTCACAAGCCGCGAGTGCCGCGAACGTAGCCATTGCCCCGATCGCCTGGCGCCGGGTGCTGTGCTGCAATGCCATATCCGCTCCCGCTGAATTGTTGGCGTAACAATTCAGAACAGAGATGCGGCAAGTCAACGCGCCGGGACAGGGCTGCGCAAGCAGGTTTCGCTGCGCGGAACGACAGGAAGAAGCGCGGCTGCACCGCGAACCCGCGGAAAACCGCCAGTTTCAGGACACAGGCGAGCGGCACGTCTGGCACATTCGCGCACAACGATAGCGCGACATTGCCAGTCACCTCAGGCCGTCATTCCCACTCGATCGTGCCGGGGGGCTTGCTGGTGAAGTCGTAGACCACCCGGTTGATGCCCTGCACCTCGTTGACGATGCGCGTGGCGACGCGGGCAAGGAATGCCGGGTCGAACGGGTAGATGTCCGCCGTCATGCCGTCGGTCGAGGTCACGGCGCGCAGGGCGCAGACGCTGTCGTATGTACGCCCGTCACCCATCACACCCACGGTCTTGACCGGCAGCAGCACGGCGAAGGCCTGCCAGATCGCGTCGTAGAGCCCCGCGTTGCGGATCTCCTCGAGGTAGATCGCGTCCGCCTTGCGCAGGATGTCGCAGCGTTCCTTGGTGACTTCGCCGGGGATGCGGATCGCAAGGCCCGGGCCGGGGAACGGATGCCGCCCAACGAAGATTTCGGGCAGGCCCAGCTCGCGGCCGAGTTCGCGGACTTCGTCCTTGAACAGCTCGCGCAACGGCTCGACGAGCTTCATGTTCATCCGCTCGGGCAGGCCGCCCACGTTGTGGTGGCTCTTGATCGTGACCGAGGGGCCGCCGGTGAAGCTGACGCTCTCGATCACGTCAGGGTAAAGCGTGCCCTGCGCGAGGAAATCGGCGCCGCCGATCTTGCGGGCCTCTTCCTCGAACACGTCGATGAAGGTTTTGCCGATGAACTTGCGCTTGGCTTCCGGGTCCGTGACGCCTTCGAGGCCGCCGAGGAACAGGCCCTCGGCTTCGACGTGAACCAGCGGGATGTTGTAGTGGTTGCGGAACAGGCTCACGACCTGGTCGGCCTCGCCCATCCGCATCAGGCCGTGGTCAACGAACACGCAGGTGAGTTGGTCGCCGATCGCTTCGTGAATCAGCACCGCGGCAACAGCGGAATCGACACCGCCCGAAAGGCCGCAGATCACCTTGCCGCTGCCGACCTGCGCGCGAATTTCCTCGATCTTGGTCTTGCGAAACTCGGCCATCGTCCAGTCGCCCCTGAGGCCGCAGACGTGGCGCACGAAGTTCGCGATCAGCTTGCCGCCGTCAGGCGTGTGCGCGACTTCGGGGTGGAACTGGGTGCCGTAATAACGCCGCTCGTCATCGGCGATCAGCGCGAACGGAGCGCCTTCGCTCGTGGCGACGATGCGGAAGCCTTCGGCAAACCGCGTCACCTTGTCGCCATGGCTCATCCAGACCTGGTGACGCTCGCCGACTTCCCAGAGCCCGTCGAACAGCACACAGGGCTCGGTGACCGTAAGGAAGGCGCGGCCGAACTCGCCTCCCTCGCCCGTCTCGTGACCGGGGCGAACCTCGCCGCCAAGCTGGTGAGTCATTACCTGCTGGCCGTAGCAGATGCCGAGGATCGGCAGGCCGCTGTCGAACAGCACTTGCGGTGCACGGGGCGAACCTTCGTCCGGCACGCTCGCGGGCGAACCCGAGAGAATGATGCCGCGCGGCTTGAGGCGGTGGAACGCCTCCTCCGCCGAACCGAACGGGGCAATCTCCGAATAGACGCCTGCTTCACGGACACGGCGCGCGATCAGCTGGGTGACCTGGCTGCCGAAGTCGACGATGAGAATGGATTCTGGGTGCTCCATGCTGGGCCGATAGGCAGGGTGCGAAGCCGAGTCCAGACGGGGCGCACACGCGTTCCACGAACACGTCATCTGAGTTGCATAAAATGCAAAACGGGTGCCGCTTTTCTCATTTGTGCAACGCAATACTCGCGACTATTTGGCCCCTCGACCGGCTCGGGACGGCCCCCTCTCCCCACCCCCAAAGCCTCTCGAGCCGGTACCCATAAAAAACAGGAGGAATAACCATGCGTCAGTTCGCTACGCATTTCCTCGCTCTGCTTGCAGCGTCCGCGCTCAGCACCGTGGCCTTGGGCGCTGCCCTCGTCTAACTAGAGCGAGACTTGGGATGCGGATCCGAAGGGAACCGCATCCCGTCGTTCTCCTGCTTCCCAAAACTTCGTGAATCCCGCGTGGTTCAGCGTGGCCCGCTGTCACTGTCGGGCGGCTGTCCGCCATGCTGGCCGGCTTCGATGAAGCTGACTTTGCCGTTGGGTTCGAGAATGGCCCATGCCACACCATTCAGATGCGGGATGCCCGCGAGGCGCATCTCACTGAAGAGTTCAGCCCGGGTGATGCGGTTGCGGCGCATATTGCCTTCGATAAGTGCGCCCTTCTGGACCAGCACCGATGGCTCGCCATCCAGCACACGTTCCGCGCGCGGGAAGCGGTAGGTGATCCAGTTGAACACCAGGCTCCAGAACGCGAACGTCCCGATCGCCAGCGTCGCGCCGGTGATGCTGAAATCGTTGTGCGTGACACCCTGCTGGATGAGGTCGCCGATCACCACCAGGACGATGATCTCGAACGGCGCCATCTCTGCCAGCTCCCGCTTGCCAAGCAGGCGCAGCAACAGCAGCACCACGGCGAACATCGCAGACGCGCGCAGCACGATATCCATCAGGGGAGCACCCTGAGTGCGACCGGGATTTCGGCAATCGCGGTCTTGTCGTCACGAAGCGTGATCGTCCCCACGCTCCGCCCGATAAGCGGCGGGTTGATCTGGCCGTCGAGCTTCACCAGCAGCCGGTCTCCGGCATCCATTGCCGGATAGGTCATGGTGAACGCATCGCCTTCGAATCCCATGTCCGCGGGCTCGGGCAGGTGCGTGTTGACCGTCATGTCCTTGAGGTAGGACCGGGAAATCGCGATCACCGGCTCCGCAATCGGGCGCTCCGCGACTACGGCAATGTCCATCTCGAAGAACGTGCCGTTGCGAAGGATCTGCGGCGCCTTAAGCTCGAGAGCGCCGGCTGCACCTTCAGCCCGCACGGTCGGATTGGGCGCGCCGCCGAGTGCACCCGTAAGCGCCACCAGGACCATCACCCCCAGAACGGCCAGCGGGAGCAGCCCGCGATAACGTCCCAATAGCCCGGAGGTTAAGTGGTCCGCGGCAATCCCGTCGGGCACGTGTTGCCGGCGATTGTCATCGTCATTTTCCGCCGGCCCGCTGCCCATCTGCATCCTCGACGCTGCGGATCGCGCTCACGTCCGCCTCGCCGAGAAAACCGCCGCGCGAGGGTCGGGTTCCGGATCGCAACCGCCTGTGGATGGATAGGGCCGAGAAGGGTTCCTGAATCGCGCCAAAATCCCTATATAATGGCCATGGTAG
>Ga0182738_1002721_pt1 | contig 20787 bp, 16 predicted proteins | sample eDN5th30CBELigMG_FD_128876 | JGI IMG/M metagenome (GOLD analysis project Ga0182738, IMG submission 128876) | Enriched Miracle-Growth compost microbial communities from Emeryville, California, USA - eDNA 5th pass 30_C BE-Lig MG (version 2)... ... | reverse complement strand
GCTGGTTCACCCGAGTGACAAACTCGCCGATGGTCTTGGCGTCATGGGCCACGCCGGTTTGCAGCAGACCGGTAAGCGCGACGGCCACGGCGTCCTGCAGGATATCCGAGCACTGCCCGAGCCCCTCGCGTGCCCACACGACAGGGTCTTGGAGCAGCCAGGCGTCGTCAATCTTCGAGTTGTGCGCGAGGGTGGGCTCTGTCGCCTTCACCATGTCGGCTGGAACGGTACAAACGGTCAGCCGGACACCCGCCGCGGCGTGGTTCCGGTGCCAAGGCGCAGCCTTGTCCGACGAGATCGCGTGCCCGAGTTCGCCTTCCGCCAGCTTCGGGTGGACGAAGACCTGGACTTCGTTGGCTGGCCCCAAGGCGGCGACATGTCGGGCGATCGCGGACACGACGGGCGCCTCCAGGCCCATCATGCAGAAGAAGGCGCGACCGACACGACCCTCTGTGAGGTCGCCGAGGCGGCGCGCCGCGACGCGACCGATGAGATCAAGCGGAGACAAGGTTCGGGGCTCCAGCGGTCACTGCGGCGTGGCTGTGAAAGGGGTTGATCACGAAGGCACAGTCGTCGGATTTCCGGTCGAGGAAACCCAGGACCCGCAGCCGCTCTTCCAAACGGCGCTCGTTGTCCTTCAGGTCGGCCAGGGGGGCGGGCAATGCACCGGTGGTGACCCTGAACGCCGTCCGCACCTCTTCGGGCCCCACCACGATTTTGTATCGCTCGTAGAGAATGCGGAGGAACTCGCCGAACTCCAGCGGGGTGCGCACAATGGTGAGGACCAGCGCCTCAAGGAAAACGTCGTTCGGCGCATACCAAGTCCCGGAGCGGCGGTGGGCCCGCAGCATTCCGATCTGCCGGACATGGTTGAGGAAGGTCGAGCCGATGAAGTGGCCGCGGCTCGCCTGCGTCTCCTGGCGAAGCTGTGAGAGCTGCTGGTCGGCAGATGGCATACGGTGGGGATCATCCGGCCGCGGCGGCGACCAGCGGAAGCGTTCCCCCAGGAGATCACGTGCCTCTTTGGCACCCGCGTCGCTCTCCATCACCTTGCGCCAAGCTCCCGTGTCGGCGAAGGCCTCCACGAAGGCGCTCATTGCGTCCATGAGCATGGTACGGTGGCGTTTGTACTGGTCGCTCGAGAGCTTCCGGATTGGGTTGCCGCCTGGCGCTCCCACTAAATCGAGGAAGAATGGGGGCAAGGTTGCGTCGCCCAAGGTCTCCTGAGCTCGATGGATGATGTAGAGCGCCTGCAACAGGCCCGTGATCCGCTCCAACGGATCCAGGACATTCTCGATCGGAATGTTGCGCAGACCCAGCAGCGCCCGCCAGTCTGCGCAGAGCCGATCGTAGGTGCTGTGTGAGGGCAGGGGGAGGTAGCCAACGGGCACCTCGACGAGCGGGCCGACATCAGGACCAGCGAGCCGATGGGCCAGGCCGTCCCAAGGACCGGCCGCGGAGAGGAGCCGCTCTTCGAGAAGCGCGCCCAGGTCATCGCGGCCGCTCGCGCGATTGAGCATGAGGTAGAGCATCTCGCCCGTTCGACGCATGAATTTGCGGTCCGGCTTGCCCGCCTCGTCCACGTCCGGGAACAGCATGGGGGGCCCCAGCGGAAGCACGTGCCGGGACGTCCAGCGCTTGGCCGTGTGGCTCTCGATCTCCGCCGAGCGGAGCAGCTCAACTGCGTGGCTGAAGTCGCGGAAGCTCTTGAAGCGCGAGCGCAGGTACCCAAAGTCCAGCCGGATCTGGTCACGCACGAGTCGATCCGACCACTCCTTCCACATGCCCCCGTCGTCCAGTGCGCTGTCGGCAATCGGGAGGATATCGCGGTCGCGAAAGAGGAGATGCCGCAGGGGATTATTGAGAGGCGAACCGTAGCGCAGCACCTCGTGACCCTCGGTCGACTCCCGATCCCCCGGCCCAAAAATCGGGGCACCGCGGCGCTTGCGGTCGAAGCAGATCTGCAAACACTCGATAACGGTGAGCCAAGGGGACTGGTCGTCGTAGAACAACAGTCCCCAGATCCCGTACTCACACCAGAGCTTCACGCCGGACAGGTTTAGAGCGTCCGGCACCGACAGCGCTCCTGTGGGGAGCTGGAGGTTCTGGTTCCGCGTCATCCTCAGACCTCCAGCGGCTGGGATTGGACTTCGCCACGGCTGCCGAGCGCCAACACCCTGACCACCTGCGACTGGTCCTCGTCGGAGCCCATGAGGCCCTGCACTGAGGTCTGGGTGACCAATGCGAAGTGGCGGATCTCCTGATGGCACTGGCGCGAGAAGCTCGAGGGGAGAGCCCCGTTTGCCACCCGCATGAGGTACTCGAAGAGCAAGGGACGCAGCGCGAGCTCCGAGACTACGACTTGTGGGGCCATCCGGGGGGGCATCACCCGCAAGGCGGGACGTCGGCTAACCGGATCCAAGACTAGCCGGACATTGAACGAGGTGGTGCTCGTCCGGTCGATCGGCTCTACGGTGGAGATGCGCCCTGCGGGGTCGTCAGTCTTGCCGATCGTGCCCGCGAGCCACAGGCGTTCGTCGTCGATCGTCATCATCCCTGTAAAAGCGCGATTCAACCCCCGCAGCAGCTGACGCGTATACGGATCGATCACGTCGCGAGGGGCCCGTTTTGTCAGTGCGTCAAGTAGTTTTAGGTATTCACCTCCGTGGTGGAAGATGGACAATCGCCAGGGGCTGGCCATCTCCCGTTCGGCCTCCCCGCGCAGTCGAAAGTAGGCCCGGCGGCGCTGGGCTTCGAGACCGGCGCGGAACTCCCGGATGACGTTGTCAGCGCCGATCGAGCCCGCGCCGCCGCTCATGAAATAGGCGTCGCGCAGCGGCTCGAAGAGGTTGCGCCCATAGATCGGATCATCGGCGAACAATTGCTCAAAGAGTTCCGCGGGCTGACGCTGGACCAAGGCGCTATCGACGAGGTTGTTCGTTTCGAAGCCGACCGCCAGGACCTCGAAAACGTTGAAGACGCGGTTGGCCCGCCGCCGTTCCGGCCGAAGGTTGAGACCCACGGCGTTATTATAGGGGTTGGTGGCGGCATAGCGCTTGGACTGCGCCCGCGTTCGGGCTGTCGCACAATCCAGGAGCGGGTCGTCGGGTCGGCTGGCATCCCCCAAAAGGATGTTCACCACCAGGGTCAGGAGCTGGCGAATTGGGATGTGCTGGTCGTTGGCCGCGGCCAGCCGCAGGGCTTCCTTGAGCCGCCGCCGGAAGATGGCTTCGCTTCCGGCTCCGTTGCGCAGGAGGCTGCGGTTGAGGCGGATGGGACAGGGCGCATCGACCTCGAGCCCCGGACACTTGTCGCAGTCCTTCTCCCAGCCCTCATGCTCGAGAACGGCGTCGAAGATGCTGTCGACAACTGCCTCGCTCCAGGTGCGCGAGAGGTTCAGGAGCTCGAGATTGAGGTCATCGCGGTGCTCTCGCTCCTCTCGCAGCATCTCAGAAAGGCACTTGTAAAGGGTGCGGGCGCGTTCAGCATTGGGCCCACCATCGGCGGACGCGTCGCGAAAGTACTTTATGAGCTGGCCGTCGTTGGCGGCCACAAGGTAGGTCAGCTGCGGGCTCTCCCCTAGAAGCGACGCGGTGAAAGACTCAAGCTCAGCGGCTTTTTCTGTGTCCGAGATCTCGCTCAGGTCACGAATAATCCGAAGTTCTCGGCTCTCGCCCAGCGGCAAGCGAAGCACGCCGTCATCGCCAGGCCATTCGTCGGCGCGGTCCCCGAAGACATCCATGAAGAACTGCCGGATGTGGTAGGTCTTACCGTCACCTGCCGTTCCGGTCAGGATTACATTCTTGGGACTTGACCCTAGGATCGCCGACTTCAGGTCGTTTGCCCTCGGCGCGGGCGTGTCGATAGGCGCTACATCGAACATGGCCTGCGCCTGCCGTAGGTTCTCGTCGCACAGGCTGTCCGACGTGGCGACCGGCCCGAAGGTCCGGAGGAAATCGATTAGGGCGCTCACAGGTGACACACCGCGCAGCCTTCGTCGTCCTTGGCTCGGATGGTCCGTCGCGGCATCCGCTCAACCTCCTCGAGCGAGCGGCCGTCGGCCCAGGTGTATTTGCGTCCCCGCTTCATCACCTCGTATTCCTTCGCCCGCTCGAAGAGTTCGGGGTGGCGCTCCTTGAGTCCCTGCCACTCGCCGATTTGCTGGTAGAAGCAGAAGTAGCAGCCCGAACGGCTACGCCATTCATAGTAGTCGGGCAGGCCGAGTCCGGCGCTCTCCAGAATGCGGCTGACGCCCTCGAGGCCGACACCGTCATCCTTGTAGGGGTAGACTGGCGTGATGTTCGGCCGTTCGGAGATCACGACGGGCTTGGCGCCCGCACCGCCGGTGCCGAGATAACCCTGTCGGTTCTCGTCGGCGCGGATACCGATATAGGAATATGCGCGGTCGGACCCGACGAAGCGCTCGAACGGGGCGATCTTCATGACGCGGGTGCACCAGCGAGCTCTAGGGCTCGGCAGGAAACCGGCGAAGTGTTCATAGAGCGCGACGTCGAAAGCGGTGCGGCCCGGTTTGGCCTCAACGTCGAACTCCTCCATGGCCGAGATGCGGGCGATCTCGATGCCCAACACATTCTCCAGCCGTTCGAGGTAATCATAGGTCTCCGGCAGCTCGACCCCGGTGTCCGAGAACACGTACTCGAACCGGATCTCCGGATTGCGCTGCCGCAGGTACACGGCGAGCGCAGATGAGTCCTTCCCGCCAGAGATGGGCACGATGTGGCGCGCGCCTTCATCGGCCACCGCCTCATCGATATTAACTGCAGTGACGCTCAAGCAGCTCCCCCCTGAGTGATGCGTTCGGCTGGCGTCGCGTCGAGCGCCGCGAGACGCGCCTCGAGCTCGGCGATCCGGGCGGTGATGATCGGACGCAAAGCTGGGCTCAGCGTCGGGCTATTAATGGCGGCGACCTCGATCCGCTCGCGCGCCTCACGCAGCGCGGTCCGGAATTCTGCGGCCGTACGATCGTCCCACTTGTCGAGGCTGGTCTTAAGGAGGATCGAACTCAACGCGCCCGCAAAGGACTTCGGCGAGAAGCGGCCGTTCGCAGTTTCGACCGCGCGAGCCAGCACCGCTTTGTCGCTAATCCGCAGGTCTTCGCGTCGAGACATCACGGCGAGGTCGAAGCAGCTAGCCCAATCTTTGACGGCGTTGAGAAGATCGTTCGGCTCCCCCGAGCTGATGCGGAACGCCGCATTGACGGTCGCCACCGCCTCATCCGCGAAGATGTCGCGTAATTCGTCGATCGCCTTGCGCGCCTGCTCGACCTGCGAGACTACAGCCCTGTCCGGACCCTCCGCCCCGAAGATACGCGGGATCGCGCGTAGGAGGAGGTGGAGAGGGTCTGCGACCGAGGCGGCCACCTGCAGCAGGCTCTTCGCCGTTTCATCAAGCTTCTGCGTGCGGCGCGCGCCGTCCGGCACCGTCAGTCGCCAGCCGCGGATCGCGTCGAACGCGCGCCTGACCAACTCGTCGCCTGCAGCAGGATACTCGTGCTGAAAGGCATAGCAGAGCTCACGCAGGTACTCGCAGAGCGGGATGTCAGCTGCCGCTACGCGGACGGAGAAATCCTCGGAATTGGCGACCATTTGGTCGAACTGGAATCCCAGCAGGTCCGGCTCATAGAGGTCGTTTCGGTAGATGGCGACCGTGTGCGCGAACTGCTTGTAGCCGGCGGCCACAAGCAGCGGCATCACGCCCGCTGGGACGCCCAGAGGCGGGGTCGTGAGCTTTCGAGTGAGTTCCGAAAGCGATCGAGGCTTATCGCCCGTGGGCGCCTGGAAGAAGTCGGCGATGGCTGCCCAGCAGGCCGCGAGGCCAGGCTCGCCGATCTCTTGCACAAGGGCAAAGCGGCGGTCGTCGTTACGGTGGAGACCCGTCTTCTCAAGGACCGTCCGATAGATAGAACCCTCGGCGCTACGGTCGCCTTCCTCAAGGCCGAGGCGGGAGCGGTCGGACCGCTCCAGGATGCCGCTGATAATACGGACACGCGCCGTCTGCATGGTGCGCGAGGGGAGGTCGCGCATTAGCTGTTCGTTGCCGATCTTCGGTGTGAGCGGATACCAACTGTTGAGCAGGTCCGTGGCAGCCATGGTGCCGGGCCGATCGCCCGTGACATCCAGCTTGCGTCCCTGCGCCCACCAATCCGCCGCGGGACCTCGCGGACTTAAGAGCGGCCGCATGAGCTGTGCCAGCTGCTCGAAGGCCACCGACTGGAGCTCGTCGAGCTCGGTGGTGACCATCGGATCGGAGGCGATGAAGTCAGGGTCGCTGCGGAGCGCTTCGAGCGCCACGAGTTCGAGCGCGGCGCTTTCGATATCGAGTGGGCTGCGCGGTATCACATAGATGAGGCCCTCGGCAGCGCAGCTCCGGGCCGCCTCCCGTGCTGCTTCGATCTCGTCGCGCGTGCTCGCCAGCACATAGACGATGCCGCAGGGGTGGCCCGGCGGAGGCTCGCTCGGGAGGTTCCCCATCGTGGCATAGCTGCCCCGGAAATAGCGATTCACACCGAAGCGGGCATTGTGCCCAGGCGCTCGTACGTTCGGCGCTGGGAACCGGTTTTGAAGGAAAGTCAGGACGTCGAATGTCCGTGACTGCCGCTCGCGCTCTTCCCGGACGCGAAGGCCCACATCGATATCGGCACCGTGCCAGACCGCGACATCGTCATTTTGCCGGCGCCAGAGAAGGAGTTTGGCCGCGATCAGGTCGTCGACCGCCCGTGTGATTTCTCCGGCGTCAAGCGCATCAGCCGCGACGGCGAGCTCAAGAACCTCGCGAGGCAAGCGCACCCGCTCGCCGCTCACGCCGAGCTGGAAGAGGCAGGCCGCCGCGATCAACTCCCTCTGCAGCGCGTCGCGCGCCCGCGATCGGGCGCTCTCCGCCTCGACCCAGCGCCGATAGCTTCCGCCGATACCCACGTCACTGCGCATGGCGTCAGAGAAGGCCCCGTACACCTGCTCGATGCCGACGACCCGGCCGAGATCGACCTCACGCAGAAAAGAGAAGAGGCTGCGCTCGTTCTGGCCGACGCGGGCCACCAGCGTTGGCAGGATTTGAAGGGCCCCTGGCGTCAGGGGACGAGCCTCGTTCAGCACGCGTTCGACGGCTGAGGGATCCTCCATTCCGTCGAACCAGCGAGCCTTTTGGACGCGTGCAACCAAGTCCGCCGTGACCTTGCCGCGCGGCCGCGCTTTAGGAAGGCCGGCAACGACTTCGGCCACCAGGGCATAGATCTCCTGGCTCGCCTCGATTAGGCGGATTTGACCGAACCGACCCTCGATCTTGCGCCACTCGCTGCGGGTGGTCTCGTTGAGGCGGCTCGCGTAGGCGAGCAGGTTCTGGTGCAGCAGAAGGGTGAGGCTGAGCGTTGGGCTATTCGCGCGGACGGCGCGCTCGGCAAGGCGCTGGACCAGGTCTATGTCGGCGGAGCGGCCCTCCGCCACCAATCCTTCCAGGTGACGTCCGAATTCATCCCAGACGATCGCGACGTGATCGCCGGCCACGCCGCTAAGAGCGCGCGTCAGCGCATCCACGGAGGGGGGGGTGCGGTCCAGCCTAAGCTGGCTGGCGATGGCCGCCAACGGGTTGGGTTCGTGACCCGAGAGCACCACGACTTTGCCTTGGCGGTTGGCCTCAAGCCGCTGGCGCAGTTTCGCGGCAAGCTCCGAATCCACATGGGCCAGGCGGGGGAGTACAGCCTCCACGATGGGCCTGTCCTTGCTCTCGCCGCGGACGGCCAAGGCGCCAACGCCGGCGGCGAGGCTCTTGCCGCTGCCGTATGGGGCGATCACCATGGTGGCGCTACGGGGCTGAAGGATGGAACCCACGATTGGCGTTGCCCGGCGCGTCGGCCGATAGTGGCCGAACCGGCCCGGTGCCTTCAAGTCCTCGGCTAGGCTCAACGAGCGGAAGAATGGTTCGTTCACGACCGAGCCTCCGGGCCGACGCGCTCGTACAGCTGAGCGAGCCAATGGTCCGGGTCGTGCTGCGGGACGATCAGGCGGCGCTCGCCGTTGACGGTCTCCACTTGGATGCCCTCGAGGTAGCGTTTGTTGCCGATCTTCCCGACCTGAGTCTCGATGGCGTCGAGCCCCATGCAGAGCAGGCGACCGGGCCCCCCCCGCAGCGTGGCCAGCTCGCGCAAGGAAAGCGAACTAATCCCGGTGTCCTTTGAGAGGAAGGCCGCGGCGGCTAGGAACACCTCCTGAGGCACTCCGTGTGGGCGCCGAACCCGCTCATAGCGGTTCACCGCGTCATGCCGTACGACTAGGCCAAGCTCGCGCAACGGGCAGGCACCGATCTCTTCTGGATCAACGACGTCGACGCCCGGACGGGCCGCGTAGGCGGCGAGCAGGCAGGCGATGTCCCGCTGGACCATCGCAGCGCTAGGCGGCCGCAGGGCCTTATTGCGGGTGTGCTGGAGGAAGGCGTCAGCGCAGGTCAGACGATCGAAGATCCGGTCGCCGTAGTCGTTGAAGAACCAGCTCCAGACGGTGCTGTCCTGACGAGCGAGCGTTAGATGGAGGAACCACCACGTGCCAGGCCGCTCGAAGTAGGGGTCGTGCTTATGGATCAGATCGGCCAGAGGACTGGGCTGCAGCCCATCCTTGCCCTGCGCCGCAAGGCCCGTGACCTGCAGCCAATAGGCGAGAGACTCCACCATCTTAGAGCCGAGACCGAGGTCATCGGCCGTTTCGATGTTGGGCACGAAGTCACCTCGGGCGTGCAGTTGCTCCAGACCCTTCGGGAGCCACCCATATCGGACCGGGAACGTGGCATGTCCGCCGAACTGGAACTTAATAAGCTGTTGCGTCATGGGCGGAGCCCCAGGCGATGACACGCGCACACGATGATTTCTACCGCCGTGTCGATCTCGTCTTCGGTGTTTAGGGGTGAAACGGAAAAGCGGACGGATGCGAACGCGTCCGCTTCCGAAAGCCCCATCGCCATCAGCACTGGGGAGGGTTCGGGGCGGCGGCTATGACACGCCGACCCCTGGGACGCGAGTACCCCCTCAGCGTCGAGCTGAGCGATTAGCGCCATGGCGTCCAGCCCAGGGAACTGCAGGTTGCTAGTGTTCGGCAGTCGAGGCGCGTCGCCGCCGTTGACGATCACCGACGGAAGGGCGGCCCTTACCCCCGTCTCGAGGCGATTTCGAAGCGACTGCATCCGGGCAACGTCCCCGGCCAGGTTGCGGCTACGCTCTGCGCATGCTGCTGCGAAGCCTGCAATCAGGGGGAGGGGCTGGGTGCCTGCGCGCAGACCTCGCTCCTGGTCACCGCCGAGCAGGAGTGAGCGGAGTCGGTCTTCCCCTTCGCGCAGCAAGAGGGCGCCGACGCCCATCGGCGCATGAACCTTGTGGCCGGAGACAGAAAGGACATCTGGTCCCTGACCGCGGCCAACCCGGAGAACGGATTTCCCGAAGCACTGAGCCGCATCGGAGTGGAAGAGGACATTTGGATGCTGAGCAGCAAGGCCAGCGATCGTCTCGATCGGCTGAAGCACGCCTGTTTCGCTATTCGCCGCCTGGATAGACAGGAAAACGGGGCCCTGAGCGGACTGCAGAGCACCTTGGAGGGCGAGTAGGTCTATCAGTCCGGATCGAGCAACCGGCAGCGAAACGACCGCACCCCCATCCGTCGCATACGCCGCGGCTGGCCTTGCAATCGAAGGATGCTCCACCGAACTCGTGACAAATGTAGCGTTCGCCAACTTGGCGGAGGCCACGATGAGATTGTTGGCTTCGGTGCAGCCCGAGGTGAACACCACGTCTTCGGGGAAGAGGCCATCGGCGAGCTCGGCCACAGCGTCCCGGGCCGCTGCGAGGATCTGACGGCCATCTTCCCCTCCGGCATGTACGCTGGAGGGATTGCCGCAATCCAGGGCTTCTAAGATGGCCGCCCTGACCGTGGTGGTCACAGGAGAATTTGCGTTAGCATCTAAATGAATGCGGACGGGCGCGTGCTCCTGCTGCTGGGCAGCGACGGGATCTATCGCAGTGACACGTACCGCCCCGCTCTTCATCTGGGTTCTGCGACTACCTTCGACTCTCGACCGCAGCTTAGACGATCACGCACGATTATGAACTGAGCGGATTGGCTCAGCTCGGGAAGTTGACCCTCCTGGTCGGTGACGTCAAAAACGGACGCACGCGAGCGCTGCACGCTGCACGCACCAACCACCTCCCTATCCGATGGTACACCAAGCATGCAACTTGCGGCTACCGTTCAGGTTGAGGCTGGAGCCCCGGAGGTTCCGTGGCTGGCCGCGGCGGCAACGCCACCCGGCCATATTCATCGAGTCGTTCAATGCCCGGCTGCGAGACGAGCTGCGCGGTGGCGAGGTCTTCTACACGCAGCGCGAGGCCGAGGTCGTGATCGAGAGCTGGCGGCGTCACTACAACGCCGTGCGGACTCACGCTTCTCTCGACTACCGAGCTCCGGCGCCTGAGGTGCTCGTGCCGCCGCCGGCCATTCTCCCGCTGGCGTCGAGAGCAGTCCCAAACTAACATTCTGCTCGGACCACTCCGTAGGGGCCGGTCACTGCCCGCAGCGATGAGCACGACGGCGGCGACCACACCCTGCGTATCCCTACCTCCCCAGCCGGGTCGCAGGCGCGAATACTAGGCCATGAACTCATAACGGGGTAGCGGCAACGGGCGCGCGGTGTTTCAAGGACCGTGGAGGGCCTTGATGAGCACACCGCGTCTTACGAACTGACCGATTTCGAGTGGTCGATCATCGAACCTTTGCTGCCGAACAAGCCGCGCGGGGTGCCGCGGTCGGACGACCGCAAGGTGCTGAATGGCATCTACTGGCGGCTGCGCACCGGTTCGCCCTGGGCCGACATCCCGGAGCGCTATGGTCCGCCGACGACCTGCTACAACCGCTTTGTGCGCTGGCGGAAGCTCGGCGTGTGGGATCGGATTTTTGCGGCGGTCTCGGCGGCTTATGACGGCGACCTGCAGATGGCGCTCCCGGGGCGGGCTGACGACCAAGATCCACGCGCTTGTCGATGCCGAAAGCCAGCCGATCGTGCTGAAGCTGACCGAAGGCCAGGCGCACGATGGCCGCAGTGCCGCCGACATGCTGGACGGCATCGGTGACGGCCAAATCCTCCTGGCCGACCGCGCCTATGACAGCGACGCGCTCCGCCAAAATCTCACCGACCGCGGCTCCTGGGCCAACATCAAGCCCCTGGCTCGCCGCATCGCCAAGCCGGCGTTCAGCCCGTTCCTCTACCGATACCGCAACCTCGTCGAGCGCTTCTTCAACACGCTCAAGCACTTCAGAGCCGTCGCAACCCGCTTCGAAAAGCACGACGCCAACTATCTCGCCCTCATCAAACTCGCCGCAGCACGAATCTGGATGCGAGGTTATGAGTCGGCGTCCTAGTACGGGCTTCCTTACGGCCGCAGCCCTCTCTCCGAAAAGCGAGCTGACGCCTTCTAGGAGCACCAGGTCAGGAAAGGCCGGGGTTCAGGGTGGAGGATCACCTGACCGCCGCGGACCAGGTAGCGTTTGATGCTGAACTCGCCGTCGACCAGGGCCAGCACGACGCAGCTCGGGACCGCGTTCCGCGAGCGGTACACCACGGCGATGTCGCCGGGATAGATGCCGGCGCCGGTCATGCTCTCGCCGGCGACGCACACCGCGAAGGTCGCGGCCGGGTTCCTGATCAGGAGCTCGTTGAAGTCGAACGGCCGGTCGAGGTGATCGTCGGCGGGGGAGGGGAAACCGCAGGCGGCCGAGGAGCCCATCAGCGGCACGGCTGCGTTGCTCGGGCCCGCGACCGTCCAGGAAGGCTTTCACTCGTCGGCGCGAAGCGCTCGGTGCTCGGGGAAGAGCCGGCGAGTCGGCGGCCGCATCGGTACCGCACTCCTCGGCGGGTTGGGCGCCCGGCCCGTGCCGGTCCAATGGTCTTGTGCGTGGATAGGATCGACGGTACCCGCCTGGGCGGGTGTGTCACAATCTGTGCTTCCGCTGACACACTCGTTTGCCGCTATTGCTGCTCTTGCCGTGGCGAAAAGGGGCGGATTTGTGGGAAACGCTGGACTTCCACCCTTCTTAAGTCGATAACTCTTAATCAGCGGGTCACAGGTTCGATCCCTGTCGCGCCCACCACTTTCCCGCCGCGCGATTTCACCAAGGCGGCGGCGCCACGGCGCTGCCGCGGCGGGCTGCGGAGGCGTGCCGGTGGCCGAGAGCCTTCAAAAACCGCGGGTGGAGATCGAGTATTGCCGCCAGTGCCGCTGGCTGCTGCGCGCCGCCTGGCTGGCCCAGGAACTGCTGACGACGTTCGAGGAGGACCTCGGCGGGGTGACCCTGGTGCCCGGCACGGGCGGGGTCTTCATCGTCCGCGACGACGGCGGGGCCGTGCTTTGGTCGCGAAAGGACGAGGGCCGGTTCCCCGAGGCCGCCGAGCTGAAGCAGCGGGTGCGGGACGCGATCGCGCCCGAGCGGCCGCTGGGCCACTCGGAGCGCAAGCCGGGCGCATGACCGGCTCTTCGGCGTCGGCCGGACGGATCAGCGCACGGATTTCGCCACGTCGCGCATGAAGCGCAGCAGCAGCTTGTTGAACGCCGCCGGGTCCTGCCGGAACGCGGCGTGACCGAGTCCGGGCAGGCGGTGGGCCTTACCCTCCCACAGCGAGGGGATGGCGAGGGAATCGACATAGTCCAGATTCGTGAACGGCTCTTCGGCGCCGTTGACGACGGCCAGCGGCACGGCCGCCGCTTCCGCGATCGCCCGCTCGTCCGCCATCTCGCCCTGCGCGATGCTCGCCATCATCATGGCGCGGGCGCGGCCGTCGGTGCGGCGCGCGGCCTCGATCAGCATGGGGCCTGCCGGGGGGGCGACGGTCACGTCGAGAAACTCCGAAAGTTCTTCGGGCGCGAAGGCGTCCTTGCCGATCAGGCGCAGGGCGGGGTGGGCCTTAAATCCCGCGCCCACGCCCTCGAGGCCGGGCCGGATCGGCGGTGCGGCGGAGATCATGACGCCCCGCAGCCCCGGCCACATCGGCATCATCTCGAGCGCGACATGGCCGCCGAGCGACCAGCCGAACACGACGGCGCGGTCCACCCCGAGGCCGCCCAGCGTCTCGACCACGGCGTCGGCATAGCCGCCGAAGCTGTAGGTCCGCTCTGGCCGGAAGGCATCGCTCGACGCGCCGTGTCCCGGCAGGTCGAGCGCGATCATCCGGTAGGTGGAGCCGAGCGCGCTCTCGATCTGCCCGGCGAAGATCTCCTTGCAGCTCGAATTGCCGTGGATCAGCACGATCGGCAGGCCGCGGCCGCCGGATTCCCAGACCGCGATGTCGGCATGGCTCGTGCGCACGATCGCATCGGAATGCACGCGCTCGAAGCGTTCAATACCCACCATGGCTGTCGCCTTCATTCCTTCACACGCCTGGAAGGGATGCGGTACCCCCTTGATCTTGTTGAGGGCCGCCCCTTCTCCTCACCCGTTTGTTGCCTCATGATAGGGAGCACACCCTTCGGAACACTTAACCCAGGATATCGGGGGGCGGCAGCGGCCCCGAACGGCGTTGCGCCGTGCGGTTCGTGGTCGGTGGGAGGGGTGTCCGGCGCAAGGTGTCGGGGTGAAACGCGCATGAACGTAGAGCGTCCCAACGAAAAGACGCGGCCCTATGTACTCGGCCATTCCGAGAGCGAGCTGAGCCGCCTGGAGCGGCAGGCCGCCTTCTACTCGGCCACCACGGAAGACGTATTGCGCCGCGCAGGGATCGGGCCCGGAATGCGCGTGCTCGACATCGGCTGCGGCGTGGGAGACGTCGCGATGCTCGCGGCCAAGCTGGTCGGCGCCGAGGGCGCGGTGCTCGGGGTGGACCGCTCCGAGCGCGCGCTCGATGCGGCGCGGGCGCGGGCCGCGCGGGCGGGCTTCTCGTGGGCCCGCTTCGAGGCCACCGATTTCATGGAACTCCGGCCGGAGGGGCGGTTCGACGCCGTCACCGGGCGCATGATTCTGATGTACATGGCCGATCCGGCCGAGACGCTGCGCCACCTCGCCGGCCTGGTGCGCCCGGGCGGCACGCTGGCCTTCGTGGAGATCGACGTGAGCTCCGCCGGCGCCGTTCCCGAGCTACCCCTGTTCCGCGAGAATCTCGAACGCATCGTCGACATCTACCGCCATGTCGGCATCGAGCCGAACATGGGGTCGAAGCTGTTCGGGGCGTTCCGGGCCGCGGGGCTCGATCCCGAACTGGCCGGCACGATGCTGATCGAGGGCGGACCCAACGCGGCCGTCTACGACTATCTCGCCGAGACGGTGCGGAGCCTGTTGCCGCGCATGGCCGAGTTCGGGTTGGTCGCGGAGAACGAGGTGGGGATCGAAACGCTGTCCGACCGGCTGCGTCGGGCGGCGGTCGAAGGCGGGCACTGCCTCATGTATCCGAGGCTGATCGGCGCCTGGGCCAGAACCCCGGCGGGTTGACGCCCGGGGACTGCGAGGGGCAAAGCGCTCCTCGCACCTTCAGATCGACCGACGGCGCCGGACCGTCAGGCAGCCTGGCGGTGGGCGACAGGGGCCCGGCCGAACAGCATCCGCCGCTCGAAGGCAGTGGTGTGAAAGAAGGGATAGCGGGCGAGCACCGTGTGCCGCTCCTGCTGGTAGGCCAGCGACATCAGGCTGAGCGGCTTCTTCAGCGTAGGGTAGGGGCGCACCTCGCAGATCAGCTCGTGGCCCAGCACGCGGCGATAGAACGCCTGATGTTCCTTGCGAACGGTCGCGAGCAGCAGGTCGGCACCGTAGAACTCGGAGGCGGCGAGGGCGAGGCGGATCGTGGCGTAGGGAAGTTCCGGATAGGCGCGCGAAGCGTCGAGGTCGGTCACGAAGCGGGTCGGGTCGATGATGGTCTTGCCCGCCGCCAGCTCGGACTCAAGAAAATCCGGAAACGGGCGCATCGCGGGCATCACCGGGCAGTCCCGGGTGGCGATGTGCAGGCGCATAGAGCTCGCCAGCCGCCCGTCGATATAGACTCCGAAGCACTGAACATTCGGGGACTCGTCGAACTCGTCCGCGAATCGCCGGCTGAAATGCGCGTCAATCGCACCTTCACGCAAGTAGGCCGAATAGCGCAGACGGTAAATCGCCTCTTTTTCTTCCGGCAAGTCCGCCAATCTGTAGTCCACTCGGTCAAGAAGATTGGTGGCTCGATCCGCGAACCTCAGACGCTCAGAAACCGCCAATGCAACCATCGCCCCGCACCTCCGACAGGTGTTTACCCCGCATCCCTAACTATCCTTTAACGACGGGAGCGACGCAAGGTTGCATTATGGTTAATTGTCTAATTTCATGGGTGGACTGAGTGTTAGCGGTGCACTCGGGCACGCCTTCGAGAGTCCCGGTTCGCGCGGGCTCGTTCAGAGGTTGTGAGTTGGGCGCCGCCTGCGCCCAGGTGCAGCGGACGACCTTCGGTCAGGCCACGCGTTCGGACAGCTTGATGTCCGCCGCCAGCAGCGGCCGGAGCTCGCGCGCCGGGACGGGCTTGCTGAGGAGGAAGCCCTGGATCTCGTCGATCGTGCCCTGGCGGGCGACGAGGGCGAGCTGCTCGCGCGTCTCGATGCCCTCGACGACGACGGTCATGCCGAGCTCGGCGCTGAGTCGGGCGACTCCGCGCAGCAGGATCAGCGGCTGCTCCGTGGTGCCGATGCCGCGCAGGAACGAGCGGTCGATCTTCACCTTGTGCAGACGGAAGCGCTGCAGATAGCTGAGGCTGGAATAGCCGGTGCCGAAATCGTCGAGCGAGATCCGCACACCCAGATCGCAGAGCTGCTGCAGCGCCACGCGCGTGGCGTTCACGTCCTGCAGCAGCACCGATTCGGTGATCTCCAGCTCGAGACGCTCGGCCGGCAGCCCCGAAGCCGCCAGCGCCTCCTCCACGGCCGTCACGACGTTGCCGCGGCGGAACTGGGCGGGCGAGAGATTCACGGCGACGCGCATGTGGCCGGGCCAGCGCATGCACTCGGCGGTGGCGCGCTTCAGCACCCAGGCGCCGATCTCGACGATGAGGCCCATCTCTTCGGCGATCGGAATGAACTCGGCGGGGGAGATCATGCCGCGCTGCGGATGGGGCCAGCGCAGCAGCGCCTCGCAGGTCGTGAATCGATCCTGCTTCAGGTTGTAGATCGGCTGGTAGTAGACCTCGAAAGCCTCGTTCGCGAGCGCGGCGCGCAGCTCCATTTCGAGGTGCCGCCGCGTCTGCGCCTTCACCGCCATCTCGCTTTCGAAGAAGCGCCAGCCCCCACGCCCGTCGCTCTTGGCCTGATAGAGGGCGGTGTCGGCGTCGCGGAGCAGCTGGTCGGCGTCGGCCTTCCCGTCGGACGTCACGGCGATGCCGATGCTGGCGCCGATGACCACCTCGTGGCCTTCCAGCTCGTAGGGCTCCGCAAGGCGCGAAACGATGCGCGCGGCGAGCTCCTCGGCCTCGTGCGCGCCATTGCCGACCGCCATGAAGGCGATGAACTCGTCGCCGCCGAAGCGAGCCACGGTGTCGCTCTCGCGCACGGTACGCCGCAGCCTGTCGGCCACCGCGCAGAGCAGCTGGTCGCCGTAGCGGTGCCCGAGGGTGTCGTTCACCTGCTTGAAATGGTCGAGGTCGATGAACAGCACCGCAAGGCAGCGGCCCTCGCGGTCGCCCGCGAGCACAGTCTCCATGCGGCTGCGCAGCATGTTGCGGTTGGGCAGGCCCGTCAGCGCGTCGTAGCGTGCGAGCTGGTTGATGCGCGCCTCGGCGTCGCGCCGCTCGGTGACGTCCTGCAGCAGGACGACGGCGCCGCCGTTCTCCATGTCCTGGAACGTGAGATCGAGCGTGCGCCCGTCGTTGACGACGACCTCGAGATCGCCGCGCGTGCCGCTGGCGGCGCGCTCGTCGAGCTGCCGGGCAATGCGTTCGCCGTCGGTTGCGGTGATCGTCCCGGCGGCCACGACGCTGGAGATGAGCTCCCGAACCTCGGCACCGCGCTGCATGGCCGTGCTCGGCAGGCGCAACAGGTTGCTCATCTGCTCGTTGGCGACCACGAGGCGCCCTGCCGCGTCGAACATCGCAAGCCCGTGCGGCATGTTGTTGAGGGCGGTGTCGAAGCGCTTGGCGAGCAGCGACACGTCGTTCGCCGCGATGATGGCGTCGAGCAGCTGCCGACGCAGCCGCGCCGAGATGAACTTGAGGCTGATGAAGAACGGCACCAGCACGAAGGCGAATACGGTGTAGTACGGCCCTCCGGCGATCGCGAGCGCGACCATCAAGGGAAGGCAGGCGCAGACGATCGAGGCGTGCACCAGGGTGTCGCTTGCGAAATTGCGCCCGGGCGTGCCGATCAGATAGGCGAGCGCGATCGAGAAGCTCAGCAGCTGCGAGAACGGATCGTCGGTGACGAGGAACGTGAAGGTGCAGTTCAGGCTCAGGATCAGCGTATAAAGCGCGGCACCGGCGATGTATTGCAGTTCCCAGCGACGGATTTCCGGCCGCGACATCGGGTTGCGGCGCGCGCGGGCGAAAGCGGCCATCTGCCAAGCTCGGGCGAAGGTGATGGCGATGATCGCGAGCGAGCAGAAAAGGATGACCGGCTGAGCGGTCTTCCAGGCGATCACGAGCGTCGACATGATTGCCGCGAACGCGCCGATGAACAGCGACCGGCGGTCCCCGAACAGCGAGGCCACGATGGGAGCGTAGATCTCCGTCGGCAACTCGCGCCGCGGCAGCGTATCCGTCAGCGACTCGCGTGGGCTCATATCTGCACGCGGCATCCTCGATGGTCGATCGAGCTAGCCTAGGACAAACAGATTAACTGATTGCTTTCGTTTGCTGTCCGGGAAAGGGCGCGCTGCGGCGTAGCAAGATACCGCGAGCCGGGACGTCGCGCGGCAGACTACGTGGCGGCGAGCCGCTCCTGCGCAGGTCCGCGGCGCCCGTTCTGCTCGCCGGGCTGCATGACTGCCGCGTTCCGCGCCAACGTTCCTCTTGCCCGGCGCAGCAAACGCCGTCCCGCGCGGGGCGTGAAGCCCGGTGCCGGACGAAGCGGAAGGCCGTCAGGCGTCGCCCACGATCACGGTGATCCGCCCAGTGCCGTTGCAATCGGGGCAGGGGACGGCGCCGACCCGGCCGCTGCCGGCGCAGCGCGGGCAGATGTCCTCGGCCGTCTGCCTGGCGCCGGGAACGTCCTCGTCGCCGGGATTTTTCTCGCCTTTCGCCGCCATCGCCGGTCTCCCTGAACTGGCCGCGCGCTGGCCCGCGGCCTCTCTTTGCCAATCTGGCGTAGCGGCTTGTCCGGGAAAGGGCCGCCGGTCCTTACGGCATCGCGGCGTGCCAGACGCCCCCCACCCCGTCGCCGGTGACCTGGCCCGGCTCGCGATCGTTGACCCAGTAATAGAGCGGCCGGCCCTTGTATGCCCACATCGCGGAGCCGTCGGTGCGCTGCACGAGGGTCCAGTCGCCCTCCGGCCGCGCATCGGTGGCCGCGAGGAAGGGCGGCCAGTTGGTCGCGCACATGTCGTAGCAGTGCGACACGCCGGGCTCGTCCCGATCGTAGACGTAGAGGGTCCGCCCTGCCTCGTCGGCGAGGATCGGGCCGAGCGGGCTCGCCGCCTCCCGGGCGGGCGCCTGGGCGAGCGCCGCGGCCGAGGAGAGCGCCAGGGCGGCGCCGGCGAAAAGACCAATCTTCGGGGCAAGGACGATACGCATGACTTGTCCTCCTGCGCTACGCAGGGCCGAACGCGTGGCTCCCGCGTCACCCTGGAGACATAGGGGCCGATCGCGGCGGAGTTGGGGGCGCGCGGCCGATCCCGCGCTGCCGTGGCACATCTGCATCAGGCCCGTGGACGCTGGCGCGCCGTGGCCACGGTTCCTATGATCCTGCCGTCCCCTTCGACCCCGGAGCCTCCGATGCCGACACAGCTCACCGCCGCCGGGGGGAACGCCACGTGACGGACGCCCTCTCCGCGGCGCTGCCCCGCCTGCGTCTTCACCGCGACGGCTTCGCCGGCCGGCCGCTCCGCCGGCTGTTCGCGGAGGACCCGAACCGATTCCGGACCTTGAGCGCCACCCTCGACGACCTGCTGCTCGACTATTCCAAGCACCGCATCACCGCCGAAACGATGGACCTGCTGGTCGACCTCGCCCGCCTCGCCGGGGTGGAGGACGCGCGGGGGCGGATGTTCGGCGGGGAGGCGATCAACACCACCGAGCGCCGGGCGGTGCTCCACGTCGCCTTGCGCAACCGGTCCGACGCGCCCGTGCTCGCCGGCGGGCGTGACGTCATGGGCGACGTGAGCGAGATCCTGGAGCGGATGCGGCGCTTCGTCGGGGCGGTCCGGTCCGGGGCGCTCGTCGGCGCCACCGGACTGCCGTTCACCGACGTGGTCAATATCGGCATCGGCGGCTCGGATCTCGGCCCGCAGATGGCGACCCTGGCGCTGGCGCCCTATGGCCGCAAGGGGCCGCGCGCGCACTTCGTTTCCAATGTCGACGGCGCCCATATCGCCGACACGCTGCGCGACCTCGACCCGGCGCGCACGCTGGTCCTGGTGGCGTCGAAGACCTTCAGCACGCTCGAGACCATGACGAACGCGGGCACCGCCCGGGCGTGGATCGTCGGTGCGCTCGGGGAGACCGCGGTGTCGGCCCATTTCGCGGCGATCTCGACCGCGCTCGACAAGGTGGCCGCGTTCGGCATCGACGAAGCCCGCGTGTTCGGCTTCTGGGACTGGGTCGGCGGCCGCTATTCCGTGTGGTCGGCGATCGGGCTGCCGGTTGCGCTCTCGATCGGGTTCGAGAACTTCGAGGCCTTCCTCGCCGGTGGCCACGACATGGACCGGCACTTCGTCGAGACGCCGCTCGGGCAGAACTTGCCGGTGATCATGGCGCTGCTCGGCATCTGGTATCGCGACGTCTGGGGCTGCGCTTCCCACGCCGTGCTGCCTTACGATCAGCACCTCGCCCGTTTCCCCGCGCACCTGCAGCAGCTCGATATGGAGTCGAACGGCAAGAGCGTGCGGCTCGACGGCACACCCGCCCCCTACGAAACCGGTCCCGTGGTCTGGGGCGAGCCCGGCACCAACGGCCAGCACGCCTTCTTCCAGCTGCTCCACCAGGGCACGGACGTGATCCCGGCTGACTTCCTCGTCGCCGCGAACGACCATGACGGCCTGCTGGACCACCAGCAGAAACTCGTCGCGAACTGTTTCGCCCAGAGCGAGGCCTTGATGCGCGGGCGCACCGCCGATGAGGCGCTGGCGCAGATGCTGGCGGCCGGCACGGCGCCGGAGGAGGCACGCCGGCTCGCCCCGCACAGGGCGTTTCCGGGCGACCGGCCGAGTTCGACCCTGATCTATTCCCGCCTCGACCCGCGCACGCTCGGGCGGCTCCTTGCGCTCTACGAGCACAAGGTATTCGTGCAGGGCGTGATCTGGGGCATCAATTCGTTCGACCAGTGGGGCGTGGAACTCGGCAAGGAGCTCGCCACCGAACTGCTGCCGATGGTTCGGGGGGAACCGGGCAGGGCGAAGGACGCTTCGACCATGGGCCTGCTCGCCGCCTACCGGGGGCGCGCGGGGCAGTGACCCGGACCCATTCCCCGTGAGAGCCAATGGCCGCCTCGCATGACCAGCCGCATCATCGCCGTCGATCCGTTCGACTACGTCGTGTTCGGCGCCACCGGCGACCTTGCCCGCCGCAAGCTGCTGCCGGCGCTCTACCATCGCGACGTCGACGGCCAGTTCCCCGCCGCGGCCCGCATCATCGGCGTGGCGCGGTCGG
>Ga0182738_1002719_pt1 | contig 20794 bp, 19 predicted proteins | sample eDN5th30CBELigMG_FD_128876 | JGI IMG/M metagenome (GOLD analysis project Ga0182738, IMG submission 128876) | Enriched Miracle-Growth compost microbial communities from Emeryville, California, USA - eDNA 5th pass 30_C BE-Lig MG (version 2)... ... | reverse complement strand
TTAAAGATAAACAAGTCCAGCTTGTATTTCATGTCTTCCTTGAGGAAGTCAAACATGGCTCTTGCTACAACATTTGTGAGGCCATTCAGTGCGCTTTCTTTCTTCACATTCTCAATGTGGAGACCTCTATTGTGACTCAACACTGAAATTGCCAAATAAAGGTCATCTGCGGAAGTACTGATAGAATGGATCCCGTAAACGTGATCTTCTTTCACTTTAAAGCTACCCAAATCATCCAACTCATTATTCTTGTCGATTTCGTAAATACAGATAGCGCCGAGATTTCTGAGACCGATAGCGAAACCTCTTGAGGTAGGCTCGATACAGGAAATAGTGTAATTCTCGACTTTTCCCTTGTTTGTATCAGTCAAATCAGTCTGTTGGCGGCTTGCAGAATCATCTTCATTCTCAGTTTCCAAGTTCTTGAAAGCTTTCAACTCTGAAGGAATATACTTAAAGTCGAATTTCTTGACAAGTTGACTATTGAGGAAGATGTGAAGCGTGTTGGATGCAGCAGCGGTGATCAAGTAGTTATTTTCATTGAGCCAGCAATGATCGACAATATCTTCATTCTGCAAAATATCAAAGCCTTTTGTGGCATCCTTATTCACTTCAAAAGTCTTTGCAGTCATATCAAATTCCCATATCTTGAAATAATTCTTTCCTGACACTGAAAATTGAGTTTGCTTAAAAGGATTCACTTCAACTCTGCTGATATGATTATGCAGAGTAAAACTTCCGCTCAATCTTTCCTTGTCAATATACCAAAGAGATCCCACATATTTCTCTCCTTTATCAACTTCTGCCAACGTCAAAATATACTACAGGGAGGGGTTAGATTGGATGTTTTCAAAATCTTTGTACTTTTCCTTTTATTCCCATTGCTAAATCGCAAATTACTGCATGAGCTGGTAAACTTGAATGAACCAATGCATAACTGTAATTCTTATTCGTATTATACACTTTCACCTAGGAGGAGTTAATAATCAATAACTCTCAATAATTAAACTTGAGGCAGAGTTTCAGAATTTCCTTTAAGACCGACAGCGACTTTCAAGACGTTCTTTTTTGAGCGATAATAGGCCATAGAAGTGACGGCTTCATCTTCAATACTCTTGGTAATAAACGACTGCTTTTTGCGGATTATATCATATTCAACAATATGTCTTCCAGACAAGTAGATCACAGTATCTTTATTCTCAATTAGGGCTCTGCTCATACATAGAAGAAGTCTTACCATCACCAATAAAGTACATGTTTTTTCGAATTGGGTATTGATAATTGCCGTATGAAGCGTTCAAAGTAAGTGTAACTCCATTTAACATTTCATTCGAGTTTTTGGCCCACATGGCTCTTTTGGGCTAATGCAAGGTTATGAGGATCATGAAAAGTATCGAGTTGGTACCACATTCTTACCATTATAACGAGCATAATTGGCAAGTTTAGAGAAACTGAATAATGGATTATCCATCTTAAAAAGATTGAAATTTTATTTATTTTTAAGTTAGCAAAAAAAACAACTCAAAGAGATAATTCCTTCTGATTCTACTTAATTGGAAATTGGAAAAAAATTACTTTCTCTTATGATGTCAAGTTTCTATCTGTGAAAAATCATACATCACATGAAAGAAATAAAAGCAAGTTATAGACCTACCATATAAATATTAAATAGTTTCATTCATTCATTTAGATCTATTTTGCAACAGTTTTAAGTTTTTCGAGATAGGGGATAGCTGGGATCTTTGGGATGGGATCACCATAGGCTATAGCTTTAGCGACCTTAGCGACAATAGCAACAAAATCATATGCCAATTTTGCTCTTCCTCTATTGTACATTTTATATCCGATGCCGAGAATACCAAGCCAGATCAAAGTCTTGATAATTGTGCTTTGATTAATGTGACTAAGCTTCAACATAAATCTCAACAACTTGCCTCTTGAGCCTGCATAGGGAGGGTATCTAACATTGAACGGGAAAAAGTTGATTCCAGTCTTCTCCATAACAGACTTGTAATGAGTAAAAGACTTGAAACCTTCACGGCCGTGCAATTTACCATATCCAGCAAAGCCAACACCACCGAAAGGCAAGTGATTATTAGCGAAATGGAACACAGAATCGTTAGCCATAAGACCACCAGAGGATGTCAAAGTCTTGACTCTCTTGTAATTATTGGAGAAAGTAGAGCCATAGTAATAAAGAGCGAGGGGCTTGGGGCGTTCCTGGATAAATTTGATCACATATTCAATGTCAACGAACTCCAAAACTGGTAAGACGGGACCAAAGATTTCTTCTTGCATGAGCTTGGAGTCAAGTCTGGGGTTATCAACAACAGTGGGAGCAATATACTTTTCTTCAGGTTTAATCTGTCCGCCAATAACAACTTTTCCGCCGTGATCTTCGTCCAAATAGCTCTTGACTCTTTGGAAATGGAAGTCATTGATCATTCTGGGATAATCTTCAGATGTTGAAGGATCTCTGCTATAGAATGCAGTGACTGTCTCTTGCATCTTCATCAACAACTTTGCCTTGATGTCTTTGTGAACAAAGAGATAATCACAAGCAATACAAGTTTGTCCACAGTTGATCATTCTTCCTTGAACAATTCTCAATGCAGCGTTATCCAAATCGGCATCTCTATCCACAATAGTAGGGCTCTTGCCTCCAAGTTCAAGAACGCAAGGAATCAAATTCTCAGCAGCAGCTTTTGCAACCAATTTACCCTTCTCAGTACTTCCGGTAAATACAATGAGATCAAACTTCTCCTTAATGATTGCTTTAGCAACTTCAACCTGTCCTTCAATACATCTGTAGCAATCCTTATCCAAGTATTTATCCACTAATTCAGCAATCACATTTGAAGTATGAGCAGAAACTTCAGATGGCTTGACGATACAGCAGTTACCTGCAGCAATAGCAGTAGCCAAATAGGGAATGCAGGTAGAAACTGGGTAATTCCAGGGACCAACAACCAAAGCAACGCCGTAAGGCTCGGGCTGGATATAACTTCTGCCAGGGCCGATCACCAAAGGAGTGTCGACGGACTTGGGTTTGCTCCAAGAATCGATGTGGGATAAGGTATGCTTGATATCTTCAATAGTGAGGTTTGTAGAGAGCATGTAGCTCATCATTTCGTTGGCATTGAGGTCTTTTTGGAGAGCAGCATGGAATTTGGGTTCGAGTTCTTTGAGACCTCTGATAAGGTTGTTGAGTTGTTGCTTTCTATATTTGAGTGGAAGGGTTCTTCCAGTCAAAAAGGTTTTACGGAGGTGGTCAAGAGCAGGTTGGATAACAGAAGGATCGTCTGAAATCATTTTTTATTAGAAATAATTTTGGTTTTATATACTAAAATTTCAATTCAACGAAGATTTATAATTTTAAGGTTTGCGTAATTGAAGTCAGAGTCGCACTCTGAATTTTAGTAGATATTTTGACAAACTCTGACGTGATTAAATAAATTCCCCACTCAAAAAAATTTGTTATCATTGAATGATGATGTCATTCTATTATGAAAAGAAGAATATTTTTTGTAAAAAAAATCGGAAAATTTTTTTCCTTTCATCCATCCATCCAAATCATAGACTGATTTTTCGAGGGGGAAAAAAATTGTCAAAATTCCGACAAAGAGTTTTAGAGGCCCCGCAAAACTTCAGGTCAGTCCAGCATTTTCATCACTTGACTGGACTACATAAACACTGAAAGTCCTCAAAAGAAAAGTTTCCATTTTTTTTTCTGAAGAAAATTCTGTTTCCATTTTTGGAGACTGGTCGATTCGACTCATTCCAAATTTTTCAAAAGAATCCTTCAAACCTGAAAAAAAAAATCAAGATGCTTCACAAGACTTTAAAAAAAAATTATTCCTTGATTTTTTTTTTCAGAAAAATTTTTTTGACAAAATTTTCTTTTTTTCCTGATTTCACCTTTTTCATCTTCAAAAAAAGAAAAACCATTTCATTTCCCCAAAATCTCTCAAAAACTATTTTTCCTCTCTCTTGCAAAAGTAATATCCAACTTTTGTAACTTCTTTCTGGACAATAAAACTTTTTTACGTTTTTTAATTAATCTTTATTATCCAACTCCTATAATACAATTCGCATAACTTTTCCTCATGAGCAAAAAAATCGAAAACCGCAAACAACTTGCACGTGAACTTAGAGCAAGTCACTTCCACCTCGGACATGAGGATAGTACTCTTTATCTCTCAACCTTCTCCATCTAAAACTTTTTTCTAGTCAGCAAAATTGAAAGTGAATATATCGAAGAGTATAAGAAATGGCCTATCCATGTTGACGGAGACCTTGGAGATAAGCTTGGCCTCAAGAAATCTCACTTTATCGTCGGAACTGAGAGCATGAAAGATCCTTATAAATCCCTCTATAAGCGTGACCATATTCCTTTTGATAAAGCCACCCCTTCCGCTCTTGATGTTGAAACCCTCAAAGATTTAAGAAGACATCACTTTGAATTCGGTAACCACAATCAAATCCCCAAGAGTGAAGCTCAGGATAACTTTGTTCCCCTTCAACTTCCTCAAGGAACCAGAGACGAATTGGCTGCAGTCATGAAGAGAAATAAGCAAGAAAGTCTTCATTTCCCTGATAAGACCAATTATTTCAGCTCTGTTTACAAAGAGAAACATAACAATAACCTTGACCCCAACAACCCCGCCAGAGGTCACGACCCTAATGAACTCAAAAAGCATCTCCAAGAGCTCCAAGCTTCTCACATCCTTTTCGGAACTGAAAATGACGATTATGGAACCTCTATGAGAAATGCCTACAAGAATAAACTCGGACAATACGAAAGAGCTGCTCCTCCTATTGATCTTATGCAAACCAATTTCGTCCCTGGTGATGATATCCCACCTACTGAATCCCTTTACAAACATTTCCACAAACAATTCCCCATTGAAGTCACCAAGTTAAACGAAGATCTCAAAAAAGACCTCAGAGGTAACCTTCTTTTTGAGTATATAAGAAATTTACTAACTCTTATTTCTAGCTCATCACTTCAAGTTTGGTGACAAGGACGTCAACTACGAATCCACTGCTGCTGGAAGTTACCAAAATCCTCCTACTGACAGCTACAAGGAAAAGGAACAGAATCCTCTTTTGTATAAAAATCACTTTGTTGTCGGAGATGATCCACTCTCTTATCAAACTTCATACAATAAAACCTATCAAGAATATCTTACTAAAATGCCTGAAAGAAAGAATGACACCAAGAGAGATAGATCTTCCAATATTGTTTTGGGTTATGCTCAACCTGAAATCAAATCTGAAGCTCAAAGCCAGTAAACATTTCAAGGAAAATTCCTTTATTAATTCTCTTCATTGTAGATTTGTTAAATTCCAAGATGCCAAGAAGGCTCAGCTTGACCCCAATTTGGCTAAGGATTTGAGGCAAAGTCACTTTAGATTCAATGAACCAATGAAATATGAAAGTTATTCTCACTCAATGCACAAGGACATCCTTGATAAGGCCAAAGAAATAAATCCCAAAGGAAAGATGAAGGATTTGGCTGATGATCTTAGAAAGAATCACTTTGAATATGGTAATGAATCAGGCCAATTCAAGACATCTCAACGTGATGCCTACAGAGGCTTGCATGGAAAGAGTTCTACTTTGGAGAGAGAGTTGGCTAATGATTTGAGAAGAAATCACTTTGATGTTGGCGAGAAAGGTCCTTTCTGGAAAGATACTACCTATCGTGTTAATTTCACTTGGAAAGACCCTCAAGATGATTAATCAAATGAGTTTCTAGAGTAGTAATCGTGAATAATGATAAATATAAAAGAAGTTTTTCTTAAGTCATTCGTGGTTTTTATTATGCTTTTTTTTGTATACTCTCTTCAAAAGTTATTGTATTTGACTGATCATCAATGAATACAATCATCATCATCACCATGTTTTTATTTATCTCAATAACAATATGCATCTCAGAAATCAACATATTTCTAGAAAAAAATTTTATCATAGAATTTTCCTTCTTTCTTCAAGAATGCTGTTTCAAAAAACTAAGGTACCAAAAATCTTAGTTTCATATTCCAATGCGGCAAGCCAAGTCAAAAAAAAAAATTTTTCCTGGGGGATCCCACAATATTCTTTTAATATCCGTTATTCCAACAGTTTCTTCATAAAAATAGTTTCATAAGCTCCCAATCAAATTCATATTATCAAACTTTTCTTTCTAGAATCAAACGACTCTTTTGGGCGTCGGACTCCAAATATTCTGTCAATCGAGAGTTTGAGGGAAATAGCTTTCTCCTTTCTGTTTCAAAAACAAAACTGTTTTCAACGTCATCAAATAAATAACTATATCAAAAGAATATCAACAAAAAACATTAGGTTTTTTTATTTATCCACCATTTGAGTTTTTTGAAAATAATACTCAGGAAAGGATGAAATATGACGCAAAACTTTCTGTAAGAATTACTAATTTAAGCTGCTTTTTAATTTTATGACATATCCTACGACTTCTGTTGTAATTTATTATTTAAAAAGCGCTTCCAGACAGTCCCAATCTCAATTTGATTCATGTTCACTAAAATCTTCCAAGCCAACTCCAGCGTCTTCCGTCTGGCTTCCAGACAAAGATACAACAACGTTCCTGTCAACGCTTTTTCCAGCTCCAAGCCAATTGACCTCTCTCAATATGATTCTTCTCAAACAAAAGCTTTCAATGAAGAATCTCTTCTTCTTGTTGACAGAAACGACAATGTTGTTGGAAATGTCTCCAAAATTGAAGGCCATTTGAATTCTTACAACAGAACTGGTCATGCTCACAGAGCTTTCAGCGTCTTTTTGTTTAATCAAAATAATGAACTCTTACTCCACCAAAGATCTGAAAAGAAAATCACCTTCCCTCTCCTTTGGACCAACAGTTGCTGCAGTCACCCTCTCAATACTCCTGAAGAAATGGTTGAAGAAAATTATTTGGGTATAAAAATTTTACATCAAAATTCTGACTTTGTCCAGGCGCTAAAAGAGCCATTAGAAGAAGAGTCGCTTTTGAATTAGGCCATGATTTGAAGGAAATCGATGACTTGAACTTTATGGGAAAAATCTATTACAGCGCTGAATCTGACCAAACTTGGGGCGAACATGAACGTAAAGAACTATTTTTACAAAAAAAAAAAACTCATTTTATTTTTTTTAGTTGACTATTGCTTCTTCATCAAGAGAGACTTTAAGCCTGAAGATTTCAAGTTTTCGACTGATGAAATTCAAGAAATTAAATGGGTTGGCAAAAACGACATCTTGAAATTCTTGGCTGAAAGGCAACAACAAAAGGTAATAATCATACAGATAATTTGAAAATTAACCTTCTTTCAGAATGAAACCATTACTCCTTGGTTCGGTGCTCTCATGCATTACAGCCTTTTCAAATGGTGGGATGTCCTCATCAGTGGAGATATTAAAAATTACAAAGCCTCCACTGAAATCCCTGATCTCAATACTTACCAAAAGCCTCTCTTTGTCTCTGCTGCTGGTGTTCTTAAGCCTAATGTTGATTTGGGAAAAACCCTTTAAGTTACGAGATAAATTGATTTGTGAAGATGTATAGAAACTCAATCATCATCATCATATTTAAAATGTTGTCAAAATGAAAAATTTTTCTATACATTCAAAAGAATTTTTGTTTAAAAATACATATTGTTTGACATTTTTTTTTTGAATCAAATAAAATCAAAGGAGAAATGTCATTTATTTCAAGAAGTTTTTATCAAAAACTTGTTTCAAAAAAATTAATAAAAAATAGATTTTTTCTTTTGAATTTTATTTTCCCACACAAACGTGAATTTTGGAGTTTGGTTGAATTTCTATCAACCCTGAATACGATCAAGTTGCACATTATAAATTATATGTATTATAAATACTCTTTACTTTTATTTGCTATATATACTTCGAAAAAGTCAAATTTCTAAAATAAAAAATTTTTTTCTCAAAAACTTCAATGAAAGATTTTCTTCTGACTGAAATTTCTTCCCTCTCTGATTGCTTCACAAGATACAATTGCCATGAAAACAATTTTTAAAACAAAATTGGTCGGGAAGCATTCAACCCTAAAAAAACTTTGTAACTTATCAAGATTTAATTTTATTGGAGAGTCAAGTTTAAATTATTTTAAAATAGGAATTATCATATATTTAATTCCCAAATCTTTTCCTTTTTTCAGATCCTTCACTTAAAAACCCAACCTAACCCTTCTCAAATTTCATCCCTCTTGTCAATTTCCTAGCATTCTGTTCATGGTTATCGAGAAAAAAATTGCCAACTATTTCGGTATTAATAGATTAAACACTTTGATTTCTCAGCCTCACAAATTAATTTATTAATCTTTGGTGTCATATTTTGCGTTGTTTATCTCTCAAGAGCTCCTCAAGGCTTATCCCTGAACGAGACCAGCGCCATTATTTATCCCCAGTTTTTGAAAAATTCAACAAATCTATTTATTTCAAAGTTTAAATCTATTATTATCCCGCTCTTTTTTTTTCTCCCAGAAGCGTTCTAAAAAATTTTTTTAATGATTTGACTTGTTTTGTCTGATTTGACACTCTATGAATGAGTTTTTAATTATTTACAAAATTTTTTTACAGATCCAGATTTTCAATGTTTCTCGTTTTGATTTCTCAAGATTGGTTATGATTTCAAATTTCGGGAAAAAATTAACCCTTGCCATATTAATCTATCTCTAAAGGGTAAAGTCTTTTTGATTAATCCCAACAAAATTCGTGTTTTTTTTTAACAAATTAATCATTAACTTGTTTGCTCATTTCTCATAAAATTTTATATTATCGCACCCTTTTTCAAGTTTTATGTTTCCTGGGTATAATCAATTCCCAAAGTCAAACACCCCTGGACCTGATGGCCAGCCAAAGTAACCTCCTCAAACTTCCCTCAAATTTATCTTCTAGTTCTTATCGCACACAGTACAATGACCTAAATCAAAACATGTTTCCCCAATTTGATGCCCATCGTATATCATCCTCTTCCCTTTCCCACCTAACTATCCTTCAAGCTTCTAATAACCCCAAATCTCCTTATTTTGAAGAAGATAATGACAATGTCCAAGTCCCCCAGCATATTAAATTCCTTTTCAGTATCTCAAATCCCCAGCTTTTCTCATCTTTTCCTCGTAGGTTCCAATGAGAAACCAAATTATGAGAACCCCAACGCATTCAATTTCCCTCCTGGATTTAATAGAATAGGTATCAATTCACTTCTCTCCCTCTCTCTAATTTCTCAAAATAGCCCCCAATAATACACAGTCTCCCTATTTCCAACCAAACGCGGGCCAAGGAATGCCTTTCCAGGGCTTTAACATTCCAAATTATCAGGCTGATCAACAGAATGCTGCTCAAGCTTTCCAAAGCGAGAGAAGCTCCTCTAACCAAAGTGGAAACAGTAGAACTATGAGTATTAATGATGCAAGTCAAGAACTCAGTCAAAGAGTTGACCCTAACACCAGTGAGAGAAAAAACACCAGCTCAAAAGCACAATTAAGGCATAAGAATTCTCAAAAAGTTGTCAATGAGGACATAAACTTGATTGAAAGAATCGAAACTATTCTTAACCAAGTCACCCTCAACCACAACAAAGTTTGCCCTTTCTGCAGCAAATGTAGCATTTTTCTTGAGATTTACTTCATTAACCACCTTTCTATAGTTATCAATCTTAAGAGAAGTAATTTCCAAAATATTAGTGCTTTCCAATCTCACACCACCAATAAATATTATCTCACTCACTTTGACTGCTATCTCAAGTTCAAAACTGATAAAGTTGATGATGATACTGTCCGCATAGTCCCTCTTGTCAACATCGTTCAAGCTGCCTTGCAACCTCCCATTGAAAATGCTGTCGACCTCAAAGTTTACAAAAAGAGTAACAACAAAAAGGCTTATTTTGTTTCCATTGAGGGCTTCCATCCTATCAGCTCTTATCTCCTCTTCAAACTTGATAAAGTTTGCAACAGTCTTGAACATTCCATCCACGTAAGAAGAGAATTTCTGTGAATTTTCTAAACAAGATTCAATAGCATAATCAATTGTTGAATTTGGACTTTTCAAAGAAGACCACCTCATTCTTTGAACCCAAGCTTTACATGCTTCCATTCAACGATTTTAAGATTGTTACCACCATTCAAGTTTCTCATTCAGATGAAGATCCTTATGTCTTTGAGTATTTGGTCGATCTTTCCAAGATCAGCATCAGTTCTGAACAACCTGAACAAACTATTGAAGCTTCTTACACTGAAGACAATAACAATATCAAGTTAGTCTTCCAAATCCTTTATGACACAAATAATGACCTTAAATCCAACATGAATATGTCTATGAGCCTGGATGTGAGCAATAATAACCTCAGCACAAGTGCTACTGCTGCTGGAAGACCTGAATTTGGAAGAAATGTCTTTTTACTCATTAAACAATTCACCGCTTCCTTACCTCTCACCAATAAAATCGTACCTTTTCTTCATTAATATAATATTCACCCTCCCATATAGGAGTTTAAAGGCAAGAGTTCAGCATCACTTGCATCTTCAGAAGGAACTCAAAGATTCTCTGCTTCCAATAGATTACCTAACAAGATCAACATTATTCCTGATGCACCTTTGTTTGGAAATACCATTGCTTCACCTATGTTGAAACCTCAAGTTCAACCTAATTTCCCTCAAAATGTTGTTCAACAAGACAATTACGCTCCTTCTCCTGGCCTTAAAAACAACAATAACCCTAATTTCAAGCCTTATGGTATGATCAACCAAAACGCAAACAATGGAAATAATAATTACTTTAACGCGCCCTTATTCAACCAAAATATGCAATTCTCTCAAGGAGGACAAAGATCTTTCGGAGACCAAGATGGCACCCCAAATAACGACACTGCTATGCCTCCAGGTCTTCTCAATAACTTTGCTTTTGATCAACCTTACAGTGGTTCAGCATCTCCTTTCTATCAAAATCAACAAAATAACAACAATCCCAACTTTGATGTGAACTTCCCTCCTCACCACAAACAATCTGTTGACAGCATGGGCGGCTACGGTGGCTTCCCTGACAGACCACAGACCCCTGACACTCTTGCTCAATCCGATAATGACACTCCTAGCAATCGTGGCAGAATCAAGGGACCTGTTGCTTCTCTCAGAACTGAAGTCCTCATGAATAATGTCAGAAGAGATAGCTCCATTTCCAACAGTCCTTCTTTGAATAAGATTCAAAGAGATTTCTTCTCTGGAGTTTCTACTCCAAGAAGCGATACTGATCCCAATCCTATTGGTGGACCTGCTCCTCTTAGCAGATTCCCCAACTTTGACTCACATAATGATCAAGAAGAAAACTCTGCTACTCTTCCTTTGACTGAAGATATGATTGAAAATTTCAAGCTTGAAGATTATAAAGGAAGATTAGTCGAATTCGCCAAGTCATATCATGGTAGCAGGTAATTGTAAACCTTTGATGATTGAAAATAATTTTCTTAAATAGAATTCTTCAAAAATTCTTCCCAAAGGCCAATCAACAAGAAATTGATTTCGTTATTTATGAAATTCAAGATAAAATGGAAGAACTTATGCTTGATTCTTATGCTAACTACATGTTCCAAACTCTCGCTCAAAGTTGCTCTTCTGAACAAAGATATTATCTTCTCCAAAAGCTTGCACCATCAATGATCAGAGTCGCAAGAGATAGAAAGGGAACTCATTCACTTCAAGCTATTGTTTCGTTAATCAATAGAGATGTTGAAGATAAATTGATCAAGCAAACTCTTGAAGGTCACGTATTTGAACTCGCCTTTGTAATATTTGAATTTTAAATTATTGTTCATCATCCCCATTATAGGACGCACAAGCGACACATTTGATTCAAAAATTGATTACATCAATTTCTCTCAACAACATTGGATTTATTTGTGAACCTATCATCCAAAGATTTGTTGAAGTTGCCAATAACTCTTTCGGTCTCTGTGTGGTATAATTTTCATACAATCTAAATCCCTTTAACAATCCCATTCATAGTTGAAACAATTGATGACAAAGGTTGATAAAGTGCCAGAAATGAAAGCAAGAATCATCAATTTGCTCCATGACAATCTTGAAGAACTTATTCAAAATCCTTACGGAAATTATGCTGTCCAACATGCTCTTGATGTATTATTTCTTATGAGATTTCAACTCTTAATGCCTCCTTCTAGATTTACCCTCATGAGTGTAGCAAGATTCTTGATAGAATTATTGACAAGATCGTACAGTATTCTAATCAAAAATTCTCTTCCAATGTTATCGAAAAATGTTTTGTCAACACCTCTTCAGTACTTGAAACCTCCTCTTAATCCCCATCTAACCCCTATCCTCTTAGGAATATAAGAAGAAGTTTGTGAGTGAAATCATAAAGAGTGATAGATTATTGGAATTAATGAAGAACAAATACGGAAATTACGTTATCCTCAAAATCTTATCAACTTCTGAAACTGAAGAAAAACGTATTCTTGCTCAAAGTCTTTTGAAAAATGTCAATTCTATCAATGTTCCTAAATACAAAAACCACTGGCTTCAATTCCTTGAAGAAAACCCTATGAAAATTCCTGGACTCAATGTTCAAAAGCCATCCATCTTCAAACCTGTTGGACCTGACCCTTACAGTGCTGGAAGCAATTCTGAACTCAATTCTCCTGGTATTGGCGGTGATCAATGGGGATACAATAGTCAAGAAGGAAAGAGACCTCATAAGGATTCCAGAGATGAAAAGAGCCAATTTTACCATGAAAAGAATAGAGGACCTTATGGACAAAGAAATAGTGGCATGATGAACCAACAAGGAGGGTGGGAAGAAGGATATGACGACAACAGAGGAAACAGAAATTATCAACATCAACAGAATCAACAGAACTGGTTTGAAGTCAAGAACTTCAAGAATAATCAGAATAATAACCAGAATAATGGAGATGGACAAGGAGGAAATGGGAATAATAGCGCAAAGAAGCCCAAGAATTTTAACCAAAAGTTTTATGAAAAGAACCAATATTATTCAAATAAGGGAGGATACAATAATTTCTATTAGTATTTAACAACAAAACAAGAGGAGATATCAATTATCATGTATATGCCTTGACAACAAAAAATTATCTCTGTGTTGTTGAATTGATAAAATATACCATTCATTATTAAAAAATATAATATTCATATTTCTAATTAATAAAAAGTAATTACATACAATTTATTCACCTTCATAATGAATGTATTTCCTGGTATAAAAAAGAATGACTTACATTAATTCATATATTAATCATCTCTCTTCCTTGGAATGGAAAAAACTCTTTGTAAATTTCTGATTATTAACAACCAAAATTCTCCCTTACATAAAAACTTAATATCTATAACGTACACAAAGGGATATTCATTATGCAAGAACCTTTCTCTGAATTCTCTGAAGAGCTCAATCTCACCGGCACCGTCATCAACGAAGACGAAATCCTCGACGATTACGAGCCTTCCGAACGTGGTTGGGATATTTATTCTTTGACAAATCCCCTCTAATCTCTTTTAGAAATTAATAGTTATGCTCTGCAACTAGGGATGGATCCACAAGAAGACCACGAATATTTATATCTGGCTAGAGAAGGTCTGAAAGCCCCGATTCCGAAGCCTTGGACTGCTTGTCGAACGAAGGATGGAAAAATATTCTACTATAACTTTGAAACTGAAGAATCACAATGGGAGCACCCTCTTGACCAAAATTATAAAGAAAAGTTCTTCCAAGTCAAGCATAACCGCACCAAAGACTCCATGAGCCCAATTTCTATCAATCTTCAAACTGTCGAAAATCAACACCAGAATAACACTGAGCGGATTGAATTTACTGCAGAAAGCCCAGTTGGAGGCGATATGATGGATTCGTTGGAGTTTAGTGATATTCAGTCAAGAAACAAAAACAATTATAATAACAATTTCCAACAAGTGTTGTCATTTGATGAATCTAGACAAAGTTTGCATTTCGTTGTTGAAAAAGCAGGGAATAAAATAAAACAGCAAGTGAAACAACAAGGAGAAAAGAAGAGTTCCAGCGGCGGTTCTAGTAAAGAGTATATTGGTTCAGGAGAAAATATTCTCGATAAAGCTCTTGTTATGAGCCATTCTGATCATGAAGAAGAAGAGGAGGAAAATTCAGAAAAAGTTTTTGGAGAATATTTTGATACAGAAGGAGCATGGCAAAGGACTGATGGAGATGAAAGAACACCTGGGCTAAATACTTTGAAAGAAATAGAAGTTGAAGCCTTGGAAGCTTTCCAGAAATATGAAGATGATCTCAAGTCTCAGTTCAGTTATGTGATTTCACAATTCGAACAAAATTACCAAAAGCATGCTGCTAAGATCGAAGAGCAATATCAAAAGGAAATAGAAAAATTAGAACAAGAAGTTGAAGAAGACAAGAAGACCAACTTAGAAGATGCGATGAAAACAATCGAAACAGAAGCGAGAGAACAATATGAAAAGGATCTCAAAAGTCAAATAAAGGACCTGAATAAAGCATATGAGAATATGAGAGAATCGATGGAGGAGAAAGCAGAAGCAGAAATTCAGCATTGCCTTGAAGAGGTTCGAGAAAAGTGGAATGTTGAGATTCAGACAATTAGCAAGAATGTTGTACATAGACGAGCAAAGAGTGCTTCTATCAAGCCAGAAGTCCCAGAATATCAGCTTGATAATAGAAGATCTTCTTGGGGATATATGGACTCTGTAAAAGCGAATAGTAGCTCCAATTTTAATCGTTTGGGCCAAGAAGTTTTGTTTGATTTTGGAAAAGATTGCGAAAGATTTGCCCGTGAAGTCCAAAAGAGTCTTAAAGAAGAAATCAAAGTAACCATAGATTTTATGTTTTATCGAATTAACTTCTTTCCAATCATAGATCATCGAAGTTGAAAAGCAAGAGTATAGGAAGAGTTTGGTCAATACAAAGAGTATTATGGAAAGACATTATATGCAGAAATTCCAAGAAAATAAACGTAAATTGGAAGAAGAATTTGCTCAGAACATGAGTGACTCTTCGTGCAGTTCCAACAACTATGACAACTCTTTGTCATGTAGTCTTGTGGATAATAGTGAGAGATTTGCAGGGCTGAAAGCGAGAGGCCCTGAACTTCTCAAACAATTAAATGCAATAAAACAACCCAATAAGCAAGGCAGACAAGAGAGAGAATTAAAGAGTGAGCTGAAACAATTGGAAGAAGATATTTTTTATCGCCAAGAATATGTGGATTTTATGACTAAAATTGTTCAAAAGACAAGTTTGGTGACCAAAGATGTTCAAGCAAAGGAGAAAGCTATCAAAGTTCTCGAAAAGGAAATCAATGAAATTGAAAAAGAAATCGCTGCTTACAAGAAACAATTGAAAACTCAACAAGCAAATCTTGATCAACTCAAGCAACAAGAAGTTGAAAAAGATCATTTGTCTCTCAAGGCACAAACTATTTCTTCAGAAATTGAGAAGATCGACAATGAAATTGAGACTCTTAAACACACTCCAATTATCCCTGCTCCTGTTCATCATCAGTATCATCAGCCAAAGGAATCTCAAAAGGATCTTTCCAAAATTCTCAACGATATCAAAGAAATCAAAGATCTCGCTGTACATTATTCTTATATGAATCTCAAGTCTTTAATCCGTTTGGTAGAAGTATAAATCGAGAAAATCAGTTGGAGGGTCTGCAGAGAAGTCCAGAAAAAGCAGCAGTCCTAATAAGCACAACAGAACTATTGAATACCATCCTTCCACCAATTATAGCCAACAAATTGAAACTAATATCGATGATGATCTAATCCAAGGTAATGATAACAAAATGAGTGTTTTATTAAATCCATCCAAAGATATCAGTGTATCTCCATTTTTAAAGGATGAACATCCAAGAAAATCACAAGCAATAAGTTATGAATGGGAGGAAGAAGAAGAAAAAAGCTATGATCGAGAAGGAAGATTCAGAACAAGAGAATTTCCTCGAGGTCGTCTACCACCACAATTGGAGAAGTGTCCCCAAACAGAGTACAACCATAATTCCTCTTTGACAATTAGCTCACATCTCACTCTTAGCTTTGAATGGAAAGTGTTTTTGGAGACAGAACAAAGCAGAATTTCGATATATATGATTGCTCTTCAAAGGAAGAAGTATGATTTGAGAAAGAGTCAAGATGAGCTGGAAAAGGATCAAGACGAATATAAACATGATTACCTGAGTTATAAACATGATAAAAATAAAAGGACCTATACAAGAAGGCTCCAACTAGAAAATCGCAAAAAATGTTTGAATCAGCGAATCAAAAAGTATAACGAGATCTTGTTCTGGATCAGAGAACAAGAAAACATCTTGGCTTCCAAAAAAGATATCTTGAAAAACATCGAAAAAACCTTCGAAGAAGCTTATCGTTGTCAAGGTCTCGATGAAGGTAATTATTGGATTTTAACTTTTATTCATACCCCACCTTCTCTAGATACGTTGGGATATCTCCATAGAGTCTATAAAGGCATCAATCTTGATGATTATAATCTGATTACAGAAAATTCAAGTAGCCCAAATAAATCATTCCTCAGAACTCAGCAAGATGAATCGATGTACATGACTTCAAAGGGCTCGAATAACTATGCATCATATGCAAAAATTCATCATGGAATGGTCAAAGAAAAGGAAAAAATGCTCTGGTCTCGAGGTGGGAACCTCAAACAATTAACTCTCGAATAATTTACCATTGAGTTTTATTTATATCCTTCCAGAGAAAGGTTTTTTTGTTGCTGCTATTTGCTATTGTATCATTACCCTATTTATTCTTTTTATTTTTATCCAATGTTTTTTCTTATCCTGTGTTCTGATATAGTTTTTTTTTTAACCTCATCTACTTCTAAATCGTCTCTCTATCGCCACAAATACTTCTCTAAATACATCTCAACTTCATATCAAACGAACATTTTGCTAATAGATATACCTATTATCTTGTCAACGAATAAATAAATTATGAACAAATATTCATTTAATATTCAAGTCTTCGAGGAGGATATTCGTCAAGCTCCACTAAAGGTCTTTCAAGCTGCAATTGTTCCTCCACTTCCACTTCCTCTCCATCTTTCACATTCTCATAAGTCTTGTAATAATATACCACTGCGAAGATAGGCAATCCTGTAAATATAAGCGCAAGGATCATGCCCCACCATGGATAATTAAACAAGTTCACAAAGATAACTTGCTTGAAAGAACCAAAGAGCATGAAGGCCAAGACGGGGAGTGCGACCCACTTAATACAAAGGATAAATACAGGAGGAATTTCCTCTCTGACATTCAACCCGACCAATCTCTTGAGCTTGTCAAAGCCAACAAGCCATCCGAAAATCAAGCATTCCAAAGATGCAGTCAACAACATTGGGACAATCGTAATGTAATCATCATATAAGGGCAAGTAGTGGAAGCCACCATTTGTGTACAGGAATACTCCCAAAATGAAGAAAACCACAGTCATTCCTGCTCTCAACACTTCAATCTTCAAAACTTTGCCAAAAATTTTGATTTTTTCATCTTCCAAAAATCCACCAACTGTTTCCAAGAAACAAAATTCTGTATCAATTCCCAAGAAATACAACATCACAAAAAACAAAATCGCCCAAAATGTTGATCCTGGCATCAAAGTCAACGCAGCAGGATATGCCACAAAAACAAGATCAGGCCCGGACAAAGGCAAATCATGAATCGAAACGCCTGCAACGCTGGCCATGTGACCCATATACGCAAATACAGTCAGCCCACAAAGGATGCCAGTGAATGCTGTAATCACAGGGATCGTGATACAGGGTCTAATTATGCTTTCTTGCTTTTCTTTGTAACTTGCCAAAGCGTGAAGAGTGGCCACAGCGACAGAGTACTGGAATAAAACTTGATTCGCAGCACGGTACCAGACCTCAATCTCCCAAAGCTTGGCCCAATCGATCTCAAACATGTAAGCTATGCCTTCCCATGCGCCTTCGAGGTACATACCGCGGATCAAAAGGATAAATAGGAGGATATATGGCAAAGGAGCAGAGACATACACAACCTTTCCACTTGTTTTGACTCCTTGAGCGACACAAAGGTATACAATGACAAAGGAAATGATGCTGGCAACCATCACAGGATAGTTGAACCCTCCAAGTTCTGAAGGACCAGAAGTGATGTTGAGAATTTGCTTGTAGAAATAGTCTGGATCCCATAATTTTTCTGTAGGATTTGCTGGGTCTTGCTCAACTTTCCATGGGAGAGTCCAGCTGAAGGAATCCCACAAAAACAGCAAGGAATATGCCATCAAAATATTGTAAAAGGATCCCAGGAAGAAGGACGTGATCACTTGGCCAACTCCTACACCTCTGAACCTCTTTCCAGCTTTTTCAAGGCATCCAGGAGCGGCTTGCTGGTAGACTTGTCCAAGAGCTGATTCCAAGTAAAACATTGGAAGAGCAAGTACAAAGAAAAAGAAGATGTAAGGAATCAAAAAGACTCCACCCCCATTAGCATAAACGACATAGGGAAATCTCCATAAGCTTCCAAATCCAACAGAAAATCCGATTGAGCTGAGATAGTACTCCAAGTTGCTTCCCCAATTTTGTCTTTCATGGTGTGATTCTCCAATATGAAGTTTGTCCAAAAATGCTTTAAACATTACGTGTAAGATTTGATATTTGTTGGTTTTAGTTCTCCTTAAAATTATTAGCTTTCAAATAGGTTAATTTAAAATTACAATTTAACCAAGACATTCTAAGATCTGGAAATTTTCTTAGAGTAAACAAATGATAGATTTTAGTCAGTCAATCGATAAACAAGCAAGATAGAACGAATTTATGAAAAAAATAACTACACACTCTCACACAATATTTTATTAAAAAAAAAGTAACCCTAGGTTTTTAAAAAGTAATTCAATATATTTTCTCAAACAGCTTCTATGTCTTCTTTATTTCGGGTAATTTAGAGTTGCTCGTACTCATAACTTTATTTCTTGCTTTTTGGTTCGCAATCTCAGGTTTAGTCATGGGCAAGGGCACTCTATTATTCCAGATTGGATAATACCCAATTCTAGCATAGAACCTTTGTAAATGCATACAATTATCTCCACATTTACCGTGAGTCTCTCTGAAGTGTTTCATATACTCGTTGAATGTATCAAAATCAGCAATAAAGTTCTCCTCATCAGCAATTTCAACACCTTTCTCCTTCAAATAGGTCTTGAACAAATTCATCAACTTTGGATCACCCTTTGCTTTGGTCAACATTGCCTTGTACATTGCTCTTGCTTGAGCTTCTTCTTTTGTAGCAGGAGGTCTTTGACTCTCCAATTCTTCTTGTTCCCTCAGATATTCATCAATTGTAACCTTCTTTGCTTTTCCTATTGGCTCGAAATCCCTCTTTGGTCTGTATTTCTTCACTGGCTTTCCGTTCTCATCTGTCGATATTACACTTTCCACTGACTGATTATGTAGATCCTCTTCTTCGTCAGTCATATGGCCTTGATATTTCTTGTTGGTTGTTCGGAATTTCTGTAATTTCTTTCCTGTGTATACAAGCTCACCTTGCTCACTCATCTCATAATCCTCCTTTTCGCCCTTTGGAATCTTCTTCTTTATCTTCTTTCCTTCTTTTGTCACATACTCAACCTCTTCAAAATCATCTCCCTTTGTAAAGAACACCTTCTTCTTTCCAACTCCTGGAATATTCACATACTCAAACTCTTCTCCTTCACCCTTTGACTTTCTATTTTTCTTTTCTTCTGCATACTTTACAAGATCAACTCCTTGCTTCGCCAAAGCTTTGTTTATCTCTTGAAGAGCAGTTCCGCTGATACCTGCACTCTGTAAAGCAGTTTGAATTAATTCTTCGACTGCAAAAGAAGTCTGAGTATCTCTGCTCTTGGTGATCTTCTTTGATCCTCTTGCTGTTATTTTTTCTCTTTCAGTAGCACTATCATAATGAACTGGACCAGGTTCCATCAATCTCACATTATGCATGTCCTTCAATTTCTTTACAACCACCTTTTTCTGTCCAGTTGCCTCATCAATCACGATTTCTTCAATCACTTCTTCTCCGTTCTCATCCACAGTCTTCTTCACTTGTCTTGTCTTTATCACCTTCTTCTTCACTATTTGCTTATTACCATTCTCATCAATCACAACCACTTCTTCTTCGACTTCTTCTTGTAATGTCACAGTTCCATTCTGTCTTCTTGCTGTATTTTGCGCAGATGATTTCTTACTACTGGCATTTGACTTTATGATTGGACCTGTTGGCATCCATTCGATCTTCTCTTTCCCATTCTCGTCCACAGTGATGGTTTTCTTAAGCACTTGCCCATTAGCTCCTTTGATTTCAGTCACTCCTTCACCATTTCCTGAAAGAACATTCACCTGTTCTTGTGTCACCTCAACCCAGTTTACCACTTCATTTCCATTTTTATCCTTTGTAACAACCTTTGCAAATGTCTTTCCACTATCTGTAGTCTTGATCGTCATTCCTCCTACAGATTCCTCCACACCAGGCTCATCTTCTGGGTCTGTGGAAGGAACCCATTCGACAACTTCTCTTCCATTCTTGTCTTTCTTAACCACCTTTTTCACAACTTTTCCATCAGATGTTGTCCTCTTTTCGACTGGTTCTTCTTCGTCTTCGCTTTCGTCTTGGTCGGAATCCCCAGCTGCGTCTTCCCAACGAGTCACTTCTTGGCCATTCTTGTCTTTTGTCACAATCTTTACTTGCTTCTTTGCACCACTACCATTCGAGTTTGTCTTATTGATTTTG
>Ga0182738_1002718_pt1 | contig 20813 bp, 19 predicted proteins | sample eDN5th30CBELigMG_FD_128876 | JGI IMG/M metagenome (GOLD analysis project Ga0182738, IMG submission 128876) | Enriched Miracle-Growth compost microbial communities from Emeryville, California, USA - eDNA 5th pass 30_C BE-Lig MG (version 2)... ... | reverse complement strand
ATTAGAATCAGACAATCTGCGCTAACCAAAGCTACAGAAACAGTTCAAACAATCACTGAAGCTCAAGAAATGCTTCCAGCCGTCACATCAATCACCTCTGAACTAAAGAGTCCAGGACGTGAAGGTGTGAGTGATTCTGAAGGGTGGGATTTTGTAATTTTGAAGTTGAAAGTTTAATGTTTTGTAGTGAAAGTCCAGAGCGGCGTGAAAGAAAGTTATTTAGTTTTCCGAAATTCATGGGAAGAAGTCAATCAAAGAAATCGTCAATAAACCTTGAAACTGCGTCTCCTGCGTTCAAGAGTGACAATGAAACTTCACCAGGAGAGAACAGTCCGACTGGTTTGATGAATCGGAGGCGTGAGTCAACTTTCTCGACTTCTAGTGTGAGGCAGAAAAACTCTTCTGAAAGCCTTTTGAAAAGATGTAAATACAGTTGTAGAAAGGCAAGACCTAACTTCTAATTAGTTAAAGCCAATGCATTTGCGTCCAAGATATCTGCTTCAAACATCAGTATGACTTTTGATGCTTTTGTCGATCAAAAAAGAGGGGTCGAAGCTCCTGCTCTTCAATCAGACTATCCTTCGTATAAGATTGACAAGAGATTAGTGTATTCTTTGATTCAGTCGACTTTTGTTGATAGATTCAAGTTTTTTAGGAAAAGAAATTGTGTACCCCAAATTTATCGTTCCTTACCGATCCTCTTTTCGAAGATGTTGGAACTTGCTGATCCTTGCACTCATTTGCTATCAGTTGGTTTGGCACCCTATGGCTGCGAGTTTCTTCTTCAGTGAGAACTTTCCTGTGGGAATGGCGATTTTTGAGTTTATTGCAGAAGTGATATTTCTTTTTGACATCTTTCTCAATCTGAAAACGACCTATTCGAATGAGAATAATGAGGAAATAATTAACAAAGTAATGCTGAAAAAGCATTACATGAAGAGCTATTTATTTTATGTGGATATGATATCTGTCATTCCTATCGGAGAGATCCTGCTATTGAGCCTGATTGGGAGTGAGGAATACAGATATACATTTTACTCGATGTTCAAGCTCATTGGATTATTGAGAATTTTGAAATTTCCTCATTATTGTGAGAGAATAACATTGAACACCTTTTTCAAAGTCTTGAGTATGTTTGGGGTCTTTTTCCTCATGGTAAGATTTTTTTTGCGAGAAATAGTTTAACTTGTAAATAAATTAGACACACTGGATGTCCTGTATTTGGTATGGAGTGGTTCTTTCATACAAACCAGAGGCCTGGGAAACAGATGTGTCTAAAATCTGGTTTCCACCAACTCTCAGAACTTTGGCAGTTGAACCGAGCGACCTTTTGGATTTTTACCAGATGTCTGTCGGCCAAGCGTAATGAAGTTTTTATATTGAAAATGAATCTAATCTCGTGTGTAGATATATATTTGTGTTAATTTCAATTTTCATGCTGATGTTGGGTAGTGATTTGTGGCCCGTCAATGCAGTGCAGGTATGCTTTACAATGATAATTGGTCTGACTGGCGCTGTGATTTTGGGTTATATTTTCGGTTCCGTGACGCTCTTGATCTCTCAAATGAATGCACAGAATTCTTTCTATTTGTCTAAGCTGGAGCAACTCAGGAATAAGCTGGCAATAAATAAAGTTCCAGCGAATCTGCGAGTCAAAGTCATGGAGTATTTTTATTACTCCTGGCGGAAGCATAAAGTATTGCAAAAATCAACAAATTTCGAAGAACTATCGCTTCCTCTCCAAAGAGACTTGGCATTCTACCAATACAAAGAAACTATAATGAAAGTCCCTTTGTTTTTAGAACTTGAGCCAATTGAAATTCTCAGTATCATTCGACGCCTCAGGTAATTGAGGGATTTTTATGTAAAAGTAAATTTTGAATGATAGCACATCAGTCTATATGCCTGGAGATAAAATCATCAGAGAAGGAGAACGAGGATCTGAAATGTACTTTATTCGAGAAGGAAAAGTTGAGATTTTGATCAAAAAGCCCATCGTTCAAGCAGATGGTCAAATTACAACAAAATTTGACAAAATCTATCTTGAAAAAGGTTCCTATTTTGGAGAAGTAATTGGGAGCTGAAGGGGGAAATTAATCACGAAAATAGATTGCTTTAATATCAAGCTCAAAGAGAACAACAGATGTGAATGCTTATGATTTTTGCATATTGGACACTTTATCAAAGTCTGATTATAATCAATTAAAAGTGGAGTTCCCTGGTAATTTCTTTTGAAAGGACTTTTCCCTAAATTCTCAAAGATATTGGACCACGATTGAAGGCGGGTTTGAAACATTATAAAAACAACCATTCAGAAAAGATTGTGCAGATTTTAAAACAGATTGAATATTTTGAAGATTTTGACAATGAAGATTTGAGAATAATCGTAGCAAATTATATGGAGGAAATTTTCTTGGACCCAGATCGACTCGTGATCAAACCAAAAGATGTATTCGAGAGTTTTTTTGTTGTTGTTAAATTAACCCCTTTAGTATGCAAATTCGCTTTATGTGATCTTGATTGGAACAGTGAACTGTTATGCGGATAAGCCAGAGACAATAGCTTATTTAAAGCAGTTGAAAAAGAATGCTGAAGCAAGTCAAAGACAGAAAGTGCCAATTATCTATGAACAAGATGAAGTGGATGATGTTCTAGATTGCGTCGATGATAATATCTTGAACATGGAAAAAGATCAGTTTTCAATAAATGATCAAAAGAAAAGCCTTGATTTAATTACGTGTTTCAGTTTTGGTCAACATTTTGGAGGTCTTGATTTTGAGACAAACGATACAAAATGCAAAGAATATTATGTTACAGACTCAGGCTGCCAAATCGGAGTCATAAATAAAGCTGTAAGGAGATTCTTTTGTCTAAAATATTCTGACATGATCATCATCATAGCTTTTAAACAAAATGGCTGAGGATCATCCAGATTTGTATAACAAGCTTCGAATTCATGTGATTAAATTAGCAGCAAATCAACTCATGTCTCCAATCGCAGAAGACATGAGTGAAACCCAAATTGCAAATAGATTTAGACAGGATCAAGATACTGAAGATAAAAAGACTACGAATAGCGCATCTCCAAGTTCATTTTTTTGAGAGGTGGAGAGGATAACCTTTTATTTTAGGAAGAAGAAACCGACATCAACATGCTGAGTCACGAGAATGGAGGCAGGAAAATAAAGAGGAGCAGCTTGAGATGAGAACTCGCTTAGCAAAGGTTGAAGATAAGCTCGATAAATTGGTGAATGTTGTTCAAGAGCTCAGTTCTACAATCACAAAAGAAAGGTATCTTTTAGAAATCTGGAGAGATCTTTAAAAAAACGTTAGTCATCATCACATCCCAAATGCAACATTATCGTCAGTGGAGAAGGCAAGAAGAGGCCCGCAAAGTCGTGTGAACCTAGCCATGTCTCCAAATACTAAATCGCTGAGATTCTACTCAGACTCTGGAGAAGAAAGTCCTCAGCGTCGAGAAGACAATGGGTTCTTTTTTGAAACCAACAATAATATGAATATTCGTCATCGGAAAAAACAGAGTAGTATCAATATCCAGCCGATAGCCGAAATCGAGGTCACAAATCTCGAAAACGACAAAGATATGAAAGATGTTAAAGATAAAGATGAGGAAAAAGAAGAAGATCCAAAATAATTTTTTTTTGAAAACGATTTATTATACTTGTATACCTTGATCAGATGTATTTCTAAATTATGACTTGTTTCATTTTGTTACTTTGTGGAAAAATGTTTAGGAGAATTAAAATTTTTATCAAGCTAATAATCAGTTTTATAAAAATATGGCAAATAGGAAACGGGTTTTATTTGAGGATCTTTTGAGCTCTAGCCAAGAGGATGCAAAACCCGACAAGGTTTTGAATATACCAAAAGTGAAGAATGAGAATAATTCTGGAACTGCTTACTCGTCAACGCAAAGATATAGCAGTTCTACAACTAAATTTAGCTCAATTCATGGATCAGATATCCAACCACCAATCGATTCAGATCGCAACTATATCAGTAAGCTAGAAACGATTGTAAGCGAAAAGAATGCCGAAATGGAGAAGCTTTTGCACTTGATAAAGTTTTTGGAGCTGGGGATTAAAAAGAGGGAAGGAGTAGCCAGGGTCTATTTCGAAGAGAATACAAGATTGAAAGAAGATCTCAAAGTAAAAGATAAACAAATCGAAGTGTTGAAAAAGAAGTTTGAAAGACTACAAGAAGCAACTGGCCTTGTAATAACAGAAGGTATGGTATCATAGCTCATGCATTCAATAACTCTTAGGTTCACATAAAATTTCACATCGTCGGTCTCAATCTCAATTGATGAAGCTATCGAGAGATTCTTCAGCGGATAAGAAAGAATCGTTATTTTCAACTGACGAAGTGATTGATGACTTTAAGTTTACTGAAAGGACAGAACGATCTCCATCAATCGTTTCTCTAAGACGAAGCTCAGCTACAATTCAATCAGAACCAAAGGTTCTTCAAAGATCTGCCTCAAAGGTCCGGGAAAGGACGATCATTGATGTCAGGAGCAAACCAACCATCACAATGAAAGCTGTAACAGTAACAGGCTCACAAGGAAGAAAAGACTTTGAAAGTTTGTTCTTAGGTGGTTCTGGAAGAATTTCAGTTTTGGATATGGGTAAACTTAATTGAAGAATCTATTAAAGTTAAATCCAATAGATGATGAGGATATACAGAGTATATTGAATGATGTAAGGCTGGCTGAGTTTGAAGATGTCTGTTCTGACCCAGACTACTTTAAAGAGGCAATAGGTAAACTCAAAGATCAGAAGCTCGGTGATGTAGTTGATATTGTGAAATCTTTGAGCAAAGACTTTAAAAATCTTTTGAAAATAGTGCTATCGCTCAAAAAGCTCATTCAAGCAAACTCATCAATTTCAGTTTCTTTGGTGTTGAGCGATGCTCTCGAGAGAATAGTCTTTGAAACATGCAATATTCTGAGATGTGATCGAGTAAGTCTAGAAAATGTAGATGGATCGTTAATTTTTTCAAGGCTTCAGTTTTTATTGTAGATGAAGCAAATCAGGAGTTGTGGACCAAGATAGCTAAAGGTTCGAATACAACGATCAGAATTCCGATTCATAGTGGAATAGCAGGTTATGTTGTAAAAACAGGAAGACCTTTAAGAGTCGATGAAGCTTACCTGGATCCAAGATTCAATAAAGAGGTTGATTTGAAGAATAACTATCGAACAAAGACAATTTTGGCCGTGCCTATAAAAGATTTCACTCATCGAGTTATTGGTGTATGCCAGGCTATCAACAAAGACAGTGGTATATTTTCACCTGATGATGAAGCAGTTTGTCAACTCCTCGCAAATCAAGCCGGAGTAATGTTGAAAAACTCTCTTCAGTTTGATCAAACATTTATAAATCATCAAAAGCTTATCAGATTACTAAAGATTGGAGTTGATATGTATGAGGCTTCAAAGTTGTCAACACTATTGTACAAGGCAGAAAATGGGTTAAAGGAAATAATGCTTGCAGACAAAGCAAATGCATATTTAGTGGATCCATCGGGACAAGTGTTTTACAATTTTGATGGCAGAGGGGAAAAGATCACTTATCCAATTGATTTGGGTATTACTGGGCTCGTGATTTCTAAAGGTGAAATAATGGATATTTATAATCCTTACAACCATCCCTGTTTCAATTCAAGAGTTGATTTGGAAACCAAACTGCCCATTCTTTGTTTGCCAATTCTGAGTACAAAAGAAGATAAGAAGGTGATTGCTGTGTTGCAAGTGTTGGATTTAAAGGTGGCAGGAAGAGGTGGTGGAAAACAAGATTTGATTGAAAGTGAGACAATTCACTTATTCCAACTGCAAGTTGCTGCGTGTATTGAGAACTTCACAAAACGATCAGCTCTAAAATTCCAAAAAGCAAAAACTCAAGCAATGCTGAATTTTATCCATCGTAAAAATACTAAAGAAGTTGAACCTGATGCATCTATAAAAGAAGAATCGAGTAATCCTGACTCAAATAATTAAAAACTTTTTTCCTTTAAGATTTTTGAATTAACTTTGTCTGAATTGATATCTCTTTAAAAATATATATGTTTTTTTATTATTTCACTTTTTTTTTTTAAATCTTGATTTTGATTTTTCTTGGGATATTGCAGGCAAGAGGAATACAAAAAATTTTTTTATCATTTTTTTCATTCAGAATTTTCCATTTTTTTGAAAAAGAATGAATTTTCCTGAAATCTATGAAAACAAAGCAAAAGTTTTGGATTATCAGCTTTGAAAATATTTTCTGATTTTTTTTTTCGCACAGGTTTAAACAAAAATTCTCATGGAATTTTTTTTTCCGAAATCATCCAATCAGTGATTTTCATAAGGTTTTAGACTTTTAGTCAGAATTTGATTTTTCAAAAAGGCTTTTTCCCCCTTTAGACAAAATTTCATTTTCCAAAGATTTTTTTTTCCTTAGCATTATCTTCCAAAAGATAATGAGCTTATTTGAGATAAACAACTTGTGATGATAGAATGGAAGAATTTAAATTTGGAGAGTTTCATATTTAAAAAAGGGAAGGTGATATTACCGGTATTCATTCTATTGACAGAAAATTTTAGAGAGGATTCAGCTATACGAAGAGGATCAAGGCTGATTTCAGGAATAAGTTGAGTGGGGACGCTCCAACATCTTCTGATGATATTTCTGACTGGGAAAGATATCAAATTGTAGAGGCCAGATGGAAGGTATAACCATTGGAACACAACGAATGATTTCCTTAGCTTGAATAAAAATTGATTTTCAACCTCAATATGCTTGTTTTCAATTTTTAAAGGATAAAGAAAATTTGGAAAGATTTTATGAAGAAAAATAAATTGATTTGGAAAAATTACAAAAAAAGTTTCAAGAGTTTTTTTTTCACTTTTTTCACTTCTTTTTTGTTGGAAAAGAGGTGTTTCTGAAATTTTGTCTAAAAGTGTCAAAAAGTTTTAGCCAAAATTTCATCAAAATGTGAGCTTTAGACAAGATTTGGCTAAACTTAAGGTACTTTTAGACTTAGGAAAATCACTGCATCCAATTTCCAAAATTTATTCGAATTAAGAAAAAAAAATTGTTTATTCTAGAATTTTATTCTCAGTTTAAAGATAGGAATTATATTTTTTTTTCAATTTCATCATTTTAATTCATGTAATATGAGATGAGCAATTACAAAACGAGCAAAAATCATAAATAAACAAACTATTCTGCTTACTCATAAAAATCAAGAAATGTGAATATTTGCAGAATCATTAGAGACTAAAGATGAATTATTCAGAATGCAATTAATGTTGTTTATAGTTTTGGCTAAATGATAAATTTGTGTGTTGGTTTGGAGAAGCATTAAGATTGAATTGAGCACCATAGTTATTATTGTTTTGGACAGGGCTTCCATAAGGATCAGATCCTTGGTAAACTTGAGTTGGTCCTTGATGCTGAGGTGATCCCATTGGTTGATACTGGTTCTGAGGGGACCCCATGTATTGATTTTGAGGAGATCCCATTTGTTGTTGATAATTGTTTTGAGGTGATCCCATTTGTTGAAGATGGACACTTTGAGAGAGACTTTGGGGTTGATTGGCAGTTTTGAGCAAGAAATCTTTCATCATTCCTGCGTTATTGGTGTTTTGCCAATATCCGCCTCCTTGGAGTTGTTGTTGCTGTTGTGGGGATCCTTGATTTTGTCCTCCTGGGATAGTTGAATATCCAAGTTGATTGATATCGACCATTTGTGCAGGTCTTGGCTTTTTACCAACCAGTCTCATGTAGTTCACAAGTTGTTCAGGAACTTCAGCCAAAACGTGTTGGGCCAATAAGTACATATCGCCGTTAAATTCTCTGAAAGGCACAAATTGGACGAGATCTCTTGTTGCTCTTTGGCCACGTGAATTGCAAAGACCTGCATCACCATCCAAAATTTCCATCTTGGTAAAATCAGCATTACCAATACCAACAATAATGATAGATAAGGGCAAAGCAGCAGCTTTGACCAAAACATCAATGGTAGCATCCATATCGTGGATTTCACCATCTGTCAAGATGAGTAGAACCGTATAGATATCATTCTCGCTCTGCTTGTTGATTTCACAGGCTTTACAAGCTTCAGTAATCAAGGGAGCAAAAAGAGTAGGTCCTGAGAGTTCAACACTTTGAAGAGAATACATGTAAGCATCCATAATTCCTTGAAGTCCTGAAACTTCTTGTTGATTGACGTTTCCACTGCAAGGGAAACAGTGTGAGACAGTATTCATGTTGAGAGTTGGATAATGGGGTTTACCTCCGAAGCCATAACAAGGAACTTGTTGGTCAAAATCGTAGTTGAGAACAATTTGACAGACAGAGTTGATGGCTTTTTGATATTGATTCATCATACCATTGGGAAGGAGGGCATGAAGAGACTCAGGGCGACTTGGAACTCCGTTTGAGCCAGTGAAATCAATGGCAACGACGGTGTTCAATTGAGTACCGCCTCTGAGATAATCAACGAAGGAGGGTTTTTCTTGAAGAGAGAAGTTGGTAACTCTGAGTGTTCCTGTGGATTTCTTCTTTTTAGGGTTACGAAGCTCAAAGTCGGTCTTTCCAGATCTGAGCATTGCAATACTGACTTCACAATCACCAATGTATTGATGCTTTCCACTTTTTTCCCAATCCCAGCATTCAACTCTGAAGACTTCCTTGTGGTCGTTACACAACTTTGTGTCAACAATCTGGAAGAGCTTCCAGATGGGATTAAGGTTATCCATGATATGTTCAGTTTCATGGACCTGAAGGAGATCGCCTCCAGCTCTTATTTTAAAGAATCTGAGGAAAGGATCACTTTTATCGAACCAACCATCAGTATTCATAAGTTTAATACCCTGCCATTGCCAGGTGACGATGTTTTTGGTGTCGCCACTTCTTTCTCCTCTAATAATAACTTTTCCCATGGATTTCTTTCCTTTGATATGGAGATCAAAGATACTGGTTTGCTTCTTGGCTCCCATAATAGCTCCGATTGTGGTTTCAACTGTTCCAAGCATGTCAAAAGTAGTGCTTGAATCGATATCAACGACTTCAAACATAACCGGTTGTTGGATCTCAAAAATGAAATCAACTAGAAATGTTTTTTCGAAGTTAGGATTCAAGTCATCCTTTTTGGTTTCAGTAGTTCCAAAGAGTTTCCAAGCTCCTTTGTCTTTCAAGTAAAGTCTGACTTGTGGGTCACTTTTACTGAAATAATCAAGGTTCCTGAGAGATCTGCAGCTGACGTAGATTTCGACTTTTTCACGGTCACTGTTATACATAGGTGAGTTTTTTAATTAATTGATTGATGAGTTTATTAATTATATAATTTTTTTATGCGAATCTTAAATCGTGTCAAATTAAACCAATATTTAATACATGAAGTTATGAATTCAGAAACAACCATAATTTATTAAGAGTTTGGAAATTTATCTCTATCGCGATGTAATGAGAGAAACGGAAGGGAAGGGGCTGGTTTTGTGTCAAATAAAGGGCTGTGACAACTTGACCGAAGTAGGATTGTCAAGAGATGGATGAGTAACGGTGAGTTTTTCTAGCCTTCGAAACTTTGGTTTTCCCTCGAAATCTAGATTTCTGTATTTGGAATGCAGGTTAATCTCTACTATATTTAGTAGGTAGGGTGTTGAATCAGAACTAATTCGGTTGTAGGGGTTGATTGGAGCTTTTTGAAGGGACTCAAACGCCTTTATTGAGAGTTGAGTTGTGAAAGAAGAAGAAGAATGCTGTTTCAATTCAAAACACTGTATTTAGTGAATATGAATATTATTCCCTCTGTTTCTCAAAAGAAATGAATAATATCTGGGTGGGTGAGAATTATCAATATGAATTCATAAGTATAAATTGGATTCAATAGTCACAGTTATTTTTAGTATTTATTCTTTTCATTCTTTGACTCTTTTGGGCGCAAATTTCGAAGGGAGAGATTCTGTTGTTCAGAATAGCCAATAGCTTGTTATCTTGGTAAAACTATTTTGCGAGAAAATCCAGCAGTTTGCATTCATTGGGGCTCAATATTCTGAATCTTGTTGAGTGGGAGAGGATGTTGTTCTGGAACTCATTTTTTCGAGGAAAAAGGGGTCAATAAATTTCAACTCTTGATAAAGAAGGACCCTAATAAATTGCTCGATCAAAATGAATCAGAAATTATTTTGTATTTGACTCTTTTGAAAAAGGACTTATAAAATGTGTTGAGAGTTAAGATGGATATTGAATTATTTTATGGGAACTAGAATTTGAAATTCTTTAATGTTACAATTATTGAAGATATATACAAGCAAGTAAAAGTAAAAGCAAATCTTTTTATGAGGAGACTCATTAATAAAATGACTTGAAAGATACATTGTGATGTGAAAAGTACTACTGTAAATATAAATAAGATAGTGAATTAATCGAGAGCATAGATGGGATTATAGAAATTCTTTGCGGCAGATTGGACATTTTCTTTGTCGGAGTGACCAATTATTGAGACATCTTTCATGGAAAATATGTGAACAAGGCAAGGTGGCCATATCAGAATGAGATTGAATATCTTCTAAACAAATAGGACAATCCAAAGTTCTCGTATTATTTTTATTTTTAATGATTTGAATTTCGTTATTGGTCTTGAATTTGCGATTTAGCTTGTAAACATCACGATCTTTTGAAGCATGTTCCAGTGACCTTGCACGAGAATTTCGGGTCGTTGCTTCACAAGATAAAAGATGATTTTGGTATTGGATAAGATTAAGAGTTTGCTCGCAGTTTCTGCAATAGACTTTGATGTTTTCAGGGTTTTTTGAGCAGATCCTTTTATGATGGTCATGAAATTTTAAATAGCATTGTTCATGACAAAATTCACAGGTTTTTTTCTCAAGTTCAGAGTTATGATTCAGATTGTTGATAGATTTTGATCGATCTAAGCCAAAGTGTAGATGTGCTCTTAAATTTGCAGGACTGTAGGGGCAAATGCGAGCATGCTGGTCGAAAAACTGAGGATAAGTGAATTCCTGACAGTATTCGCAGACAATTTTTTCGATAAATGTTGTATTCGGAGCCGAGGTGTTTTCAAAAGAAGAATCAAGTTCTGATTTGGAGGTGGATGATGAAACCTCACCAAAGAGATCCTTGTCCGGATTGTCAGACACTTGGTTTCCACTTATAAATTGGATGTTTCCCATTTTTGTTGTACTAGTTATGCTCAAACAAAATGTATCAAAGTTTTGAGTTGCAGTTAAATTATTAACCAATAGCATTGGATTCCTATTTGCCAAGGCTAAATATAAAATTATATAATTAATTCTCTCTCTTGTGTTTTATAGAATGAAAAATTTATCTTTGTTGGGAACACCCACTTCATACTGGAAGGTTATGATAGATTCTCAAAAGTTCTTGCAAAATCGCAAAAGCAGGGAAAAAAAATATGTTGGAGGGGTCAAAAAGGCATTAAAAAGACAAAACGAACTAATTTTATCAAAACTAGCTATTCGATTATTGTCAAAATTATTTCAAGGCTGTTTATTTTCTGTTTAAATTCATAAATGAAAGATTTTTGTGTCATATTTTTTTAAAAAGCTAATTATTCGATCCGGATCAAGCAAGTCGAGGGTCACAAACCATTTTTATTGACAAGAAATATTTTTTCAATTGAGAGAGACAGTTCTAGAAAAAATTACTGATGGAAAAGATTTCAAATCAACGAAGCAAGATTTTTATAGAAACTTTTAACTTTGATTGTTATTCATCAGACCGTTAGATTCTTGGATACAATATATTATTTATTTATCCATTCATCCATCTCTCTATCGAAGGGTTGCCATTCTCTTTCACATGAAATGCGTCAGGAAAAAGAAACATTTAGAAAAAACTATGGGTTCAAAATTTAAAAGTCAGAGTCTTTGTAGATGATATTCGAAAATATTTTGTTAAAAAAACCTGGAAGAAGTTAGTGCTAATTTTTCAGTAGAAGTTTTTGAAAGGCAAGGAAAACATATTGCTTGGCCTTCGAGACTGTGCGTTTATTATTTCTCAAATCTTGCTTTTGAAATAATCAGAAATTTTTTCTGAAAAATTTTTTTTGCATTTCATTTCTTTCTTTTTTCTTGGATTTGCTCGAAATCAAACTCTTTCTTCTTCTTTTTTTTCTTCACAGTCAGAGTCATTGACATTAACGGAATGAAAATCGCCAGAGAGCTGAAAAACTGCAAAGTCATCTTGATAGGGGGACAAGAGAAAATGGAAAGCGAATATTAATCCAGAAAAATATGGAAATTTTTTTTTGTTGAATTCAATTAAGGAAGAGAGAGAGACATTTTTATGAATTAGATGATAGTGATTTTTGTTTAATCGGTTCTCGATAAATTATATAGAGCTTCATAAATCAATTATTAAATTTTTTATAATTCTTTCTTATTTTTTAATGAATTAATAAGAGAGGAAAGCATAAGAGGAATTTTTGTGTCCATGCCCATGTCTGTGCCCATGATGTTCATGGGTTTTGAGGATAGGATTAGTTAATAAGCCAGCAACAGTTGAACAGAAATTGTTTCTGTTGTCAGCTTGGTTGATAAGACTCTTTTTGCCAATGTTGACCATGCTTTTGGCAGCTTTAGTGTTCAAGTTATAGACGTAGAGAGTTGAGGTATCTCCTTGGATCTTGACCATAGCGTCTTGACAGCTTTCGTCTTTCAAGCAAGTTTGGTCATAGTTCAAGAAGAAGTTGTACAAGCCGGCTCCGTAAAGGTAAACATTTCGAGATGAGACAATATGAAGACCCCAAGCCATAGCGCAAGTCAAGCTTCCTGAAGCACACTCAGCGAAATCTGGATCATTATACTTTGCATTGACTGTAAAAGGTAAGGGGGCTTTAGGGGTGGTTTGGTAATAGGGAGTTTCGGTTTGGATCATTCCCATAAAGACATTGCTGGCATCAGCAATGTTGTATTGGTACATGACATTGTGTTCTGAGGCAGTGCCGTACATCCAGACAGGTCCTTGAGTAGACTCAATGAGGATACCACGAGCATTGTAAATGGAGATTTGAGAGTGATCACCATCAAGATCATGATCAGATGTCCAAGCCCAGACATTTTCAAGATAAGCTGAAGAGGAAGCAGTTAAGTGAAGTAAAGCAAAAGCTCCTTGGCAATTGGGCGAGGGTGTTGGAGAGTATTTAACACATTGTTGACTTTCCAAGTTTGTTCCAAGAGCGCCACCGACACGGAAGTGACAGTCCCACATACCTGAGGCACCTTGTTGACCTTGAGGGTCACGAATGTTCCATTCAACAAGGATAGCACCAGGAACAGGGCCTTGAGTAGAGAAGAGTAAATCAGAGAGTTCAGCAACACCAGAATCACCGCTATTTCCAATCTTTAACATTGGTCTGGGTGAAGATTCAGAAGAGAATTGAGCTCCAGTGGCAGAAATGACTGACCAAGTTTCACCAACGATACGAGATCCAGCAGGAACAGTGATAGTATCAGTAACAAGATATGTTCCAGCAGGGATATAGATGATTTTGCAACCGGCAAATTGGTTGAGGGTTTGTTGAAGAGCAGCAGTATCATCAGTTCTTCCATCACCCTTGGCCCCTTGGGACTTGACAGAAACAAAATCAGAGACGTCATAATTTTCATATTGAGGTTTGGGGCGTTCAAAGAAGGCTCCTATATTGGAATTCAATAAGGAGGTAGATTTGAGGGGTCTTGTAAGAGGGCCTTGGTGGAACACTCCTTGTCCAGTTTTGTCGACAGCATAAATTTGCCCTTGTCCCCATGAATCGACAGTTGAAGAAGCTCCAGCTCCTGGTCCAGCCAAAAGAACACTACCTGAAGCTCCTTGGACAGCAACAGGAACGTTGGTTAAGTGAATGTTATCCAAGATGAGAGAACCAGAAGTGTGGGGGTTAGATGAGGCGGTTGTTGCAGTGAGGACACCAATAGGGGTATTTGTGATGGTGGCATCAACAACCACAATACTGCCAACAGCTTGATTTCCAGAGCCTCCTTGGCTCATATCAAGACCAATGCCACAGTTGTTGATGTTTAAAGTTTTGAAGGTCCAGCCCCAGTTCCAGTTCATAAAGATACCAGTTTGGGCGTTGTTGATAGTGATGTTTCTTGAGGTGAATTGTTGATTTCCAATCCACATACCGAATTTACCTCCGTTAAAGACAAGGTCTGACATGAAACCACCAGAACCATTGTCCATAAAGATACCTTGGTGATTATTTCCGCTTGCAGTGGACATTTGGAAGACAAGATTTGTGAGAGATGTAGCTTGAGCGACTTGCCAATGGATACCAGTAGCAGCACCGTTGACTCTGGTCAAGTCAATAACAAAGTTACGGATTTGACGGTAAAAGTTGTTTTGGTTGGTATACCAGTTAGCGCCTGAACTAGTATAAGGATCAGCATCAATGACAGCCATTCCTCCAAATGATGGAGCAGCCAAGATGGTAGGGAGATTGATAGCATCACCAACAAGTTGAGTATAGTAATACTGGATAATGGGACTGGAGACAAGGTAAGTTCCTGTTGGGAAGAAGACAAGGGCTGGAGTAACTGTAGAAGAGTCACAGCCGAGTCCACATCTATTTCCAGCACTGATGGCAGCATTAATGGCAGCAGTATCATCAGTCACTCCATCACCTTTAGCTCCGTAATCTCTGACGTTACGATAGACAGGATATGAAGAAGGGTTTTCATTAAAAGCTGCAGTGCCTTCGTGTGTAATAGTTTGGATCCACATGGGCCCAGAATTAACACTTTTTTCTTGAAGAGGTGCTTTGCACATACTTCCCAAACGATGGTGTTTATGATGAGTCTTGGTACTCAGCGCAAGGCATAGCAAGACTGAAAGAACCAAGAAAGTGTGAAAAGTGTGTTTGTTTCGCATATTTTTAAAAAGGTTTTATTATATATTTTATACGTAAGATCTCTCTTAATAAGGAAAAATAGACAAATGATTAATTGAGGTCGTAAAATACGAAAATTTCATTCTTATAGTAGATATTGAGAGCGTAATGGGAAGGAAAGGCATCTCTGACATCATTCATTTCGTTTCATTCGGGCGAATTGAGTTCGAGATTATTTTTTCTTTTGTCTGTTTGAAGGGATGATTGAAAAAAATGGGTGACTGAGGATGAGAATTTTATTTCTACTCGGATCAAAATCTCGCCTTGATCTCAGCCGAAATGTTCTTAAGCCTTTAGAATGACACGACTTTTTGAACTTTGAGAGAAAAAAAGAGCATATTCATCTGCATAGTGAAAAGTTTTTTATGTCAACAAATTTTTTCTCAATGAAATTTTCGTCAAAGAATTTTTACAGTATAAAATTTTTTGAAATAAAAATTAAAATTGCCTGCAAAGATTTTTTCAAATCAAAAATTGAAAGCAAATATTTCAAACCAGGCCTAAGTCAAGGAAAGGGAAGAGTAAAACTTTTGTCGTGTTCTCCTCTTCTCTTCTCAAAATGGACAAGGCTATCATATAAGAAGGGATATAGACTCTTGATTCCCTCAGAAAGCGAAGAAATCTTGAAAAACATTTTTTTGATTTCATCAAAATTTTCATAGAGATAAAGAGAAATATAAATTTATTTTTCAAAAATAGAGTCTGAGGTTGGGATGGAAGTAAACTTTGAGATCATAAAACTCAGGGCTGATTTTGAGGTCGAAAAAGTTTCAGGACAAATGAATATATAAACAAACATAATGAGATCATACTTGTCGTTAATTCGCATTTCATATACAAGTTTTTACAGCAATAACAACAAGTTCATGTAAAATAATTGTTGGACAAGGAATATTGTAAATATAAGGTAAGAGTTAGTTTTCAATGTCAGCATAGCCTTTAACCGTTTTTTCGATGATTTTGACGAGATTGAGCTCTTTAATATTTTTAACGAGCAGAATACTTTCAATTTCTTTTCTACAGATGCTGCATCTATCACTTTTTTGCCAACCCTCAATAGCACAGTTGTAACACATACCGCCATGTCCACAAGCGAGATTAATCGTATTGGCCTCTGAGGTTTCACAAATGAAGCATAGATCGACAGCCTCTTGATGAGATTTTGTTTTGAGTTGCGGTTTTAGACCAGAGAATTGATCATCAAAAGAATACTTTAATTGATCATGTGGTGATTTCTCGATATCATGAGGATTGTTGATATTCCAATCATCAAAGGATCGGTTTTGATGAGGATCCTTTTGCTGTTGAGGGTTTCCATTGAGAAGAAAACTTTTGCGCAAAGTTGAGAAATAAGTAGATGTGATTTTTGCAAGATATTGATGATTTGGAATTTTATGTGTAATAAACTTAAGTTCAGGCTTTTCCTCTGCGAAGCCTTCTGGATTTTCAAAGATTTCTAAGCTTTCGTAGAACAAGAAAAGTACGAGTCTTTTTTGAAGGAGTTCAGTGTAAAGCAGGGTTAGAAGAGAGAGAGCGGTTCCAGCTAGAAATCCAATCATGAGCGGATTCATTTTTTCATGACCTTTCTGAATATCTTCAATATTAAGAAGAATGACGCCCCAAATTGCGAGAAGAAGAGCATTCAGGACATACCATGTAGTTCCACAGATAACAGCCTTTCCCCGTGTATGAGAACAGGAGCCCCCGAAAATGACTGAGATTAAAATGACCAAGAGCATGATAGAAAGCATGCCTGACATGAAGGCCACCGCTAAGAAGGTGAAAAAGCAAATGGTCCAAGAGAAAACCTCTAGGTACAAGTTCAAGGTGACGAAAAAGATTTGAGACCAGAGGATGTATTTGAGCAAAATCTCGACAGTATGAGGTTCATGTAAAATATCCTTCGGTCCAAAGCAAGATTCCAGAATGACAGTAGCCCAGCCAAGAGAGGTAAATAAGTACAGGTTTGGTTTATACCCGACATACCACAATGCGAAAGCAAGAATAAATAATGTAAAACTAGTCCAGTTTGCAATTCTAAAGGCATGAGCTTTTCCACGATTTGATCTGAAATTTATTTTTTCTTTCTTGAAGAAGAGAGATATCAGAACCAACAAGCTCATAGCAAAAGTGGCGAAATAAACTGCCTTGTGACTGAGTACTTGAAATTGGTCGAGAGAGCCAAGGCAGTAAGCAAAAAGATTGATCTTAATCAGCCAATTCCATTTTTCGAACTTTTTCTTTGCAAGTTTGGCTACAATGACATTTGGTCCAGTTATAACTTGGTCTGATATCACTTCATAGTCAGGCTCGGATGGATTGGTCAGAACAATTGGATCTAATGGTCCGAAAATATCTTGAATTTGTGATGCACTCATTTTGTGAGCAGGCGTAGGTGTCGGTTTAGTCTTTTTCGATTGTTCCTGTCTACCATTATCATAGCTATCATTTAGAGGATTATATCTAGACTGTGGATTCTTTGAAATGATTTGGTTTAGATGTTGTTGGTGACGATCATCTAGTTAGATAATTAGAGTCAAAGCAAAACTAGATTGATTTTTGTACCTTTTTGGAAGAGATGATTCGTGGGAGGTTGTTGGGTGTCAGAAGATAGATTCATAGGCAAGAATTTCTAAAAAGTACAAAAGTGAAATATTTATTTTAGACATGTAAATTTAATTTGTAATCCGCTAAAATTAGGGGAAGAGTCGAACTACAATTGTATTTTAACGAATTTTCCAATGGATATATTTTTGGCTTTAACTTTAGGCCAGAATGAGGTTTGTAAATTGCTTTTAAGAAACTTGACTTGATGAAACAACAACTCAAGCCCAAGCAAACATTGAGCTTTATAAATAGATGAAGGATAATTTGAAGCTGGAATTAAAAATTATTCGCCTAAATAATTTAAATTCTATTTTATGCCAAGTTGTCTTTGTTTCAGAAAAAATTTAAGAATGCGAGATTTATTAGATTATGGTGGATGATAACCCTGTTACCATGAAAAAATATATAATTCTTATAAAAATTGATTTAGATAAGTTGATGAGAAGTGAGGAATTTGTTGACTTTTTGGTCAAGCCAATCATAGAATTCTGCATTCTTTTGAATTTCTTTTTCCCAAATTGTTCCCTATGAAATTTAACGCAAAGCTATTCAAAAATTACTTTGAGGTTTTTTGCTTTTTTTATGAGAGTTTGGAACATATGTTGGCCAATCTTTCGACTGATCCAAGTCATGACAAATGGAGGGGTGTTTTTGACTTTTGGGTCGACAGTCGTGATTTGTCTCATAATCATTTCATCTTTGTTCAGTGGAACAAACTCGGTAGCAACTTCGATTTCCATTTTGACAAGTTTCTTGTCTTGAGGGAGCTGAAGATTATGATATTTCAAAAACTCGGGATTCTAAATTGGGAGATTATTATTTTCAAAGTTTTCTAGATCATTTACGTCGTCAATACTTCGAGAGAGAAGTAAAATTGAGCCATTTCTCTCGAATCTGTCTGCTCCATATCCAAAACAATGGCATGCTCTATCAGCTAATGGAGGAGGAAGACCATATTTGATCCAATAAATATGAGAAGCTCGATAAAGAGGTTTAATCTATGAATTTATTTGATGAAAAAATCATCATTAAATATGATTTTACCATTTTGCCTCCACTACAGAATGGAATCCATTGATCAAAACCATTGGCTTCATACATGAGTGTGAGAATATTGAATAAAGGCATCTTTAAAGGTCCTTCCATTTTCAGGATACATTTGCCATCTGGCAAAGCTTTGTACTTTGAAACGTAACCCTTAATATCTTTGTCTTCAACATATCCCTGTCAGATAATTTGATGAGAAGAGTTCAAACTTTGTTTTGATTTACTTCTTCATTATCCATTTCAAAGAGGATTTTCTGAACTTCTCTGTGCCAATTTCCTATTTCTTCAATTAATCTTTGATTCTCTTGAAGTTTTTCAGTGAATTCTTTCTTATTCTATGAGAGAAAAAAATTTATTGAAAGAAAAATTCTCCTGATTTACTTCATTATCAGGAGGTAGAGCTTCAACCCTTTTAAGGAGCTTTTCTCTCAATTCATAAGCCTAAGCTTGTTGTTAAACTCCATATTCTTATCCTCTGAATAAGTACATTTTCAATTCTATGTTCTTGAAACTCTTTTTTCATTTCATCAAAAATTTTGGTAAATTCATCTGGTTGTACATCTTTTTGATCCTGATTCTGAGTATTTTCTCCATTTGATTGTTTATTGTTTTCAGGAGTTGTTGTTCCACTCACACATAAGAAAGATGAGAAATGGAAAAATTTTACTTTGGACCCTCAAAACGGATTTTAGCAATGATGGGATCAGTTTTGAATTTTGAAGCCATTTCAACTAGAGCTTTTTGTTCCTTTTCATTCTATGGATTTTGAGCGTCAAGATAAAGGGAAGGAAAATTACCATTTTATAATTTTCAAAATGAGTCAAAAAAAGTTTAATGACTGCATCGAATTCTTTGAGAAGACGATACGATGTTTGAGGATTACGATTAATTTTGTAATCCAGAATGATGTATTCGGTCTAGATAACGGAGGTAAATATTCCATGTTCTGTTTTGGGAAAGAAATTACCAAATCCTTGAGATGATTAACTCCATCAAGCAACTTTGTAAACTTGAAGTTGATATTTCTGTCAAATAGCCTGGCAAAGGTATTGTTGAGAAACTTGGGTTGGTGTTGGTTGCTTTCCATGACGAGTTATGCAAAATTCCGGGTGACTTGTTAGACTTTATTTTATAAATAAATACTTGTTTACTCTTAACAATCAAATAAATTTATTTTTTTATTCTTCTTCAACTTTAAATTTTCCAATAGAAAAGTCTCTAAATTTTTAACAAACATTTTAACCCTCTGAGTGCGAAAGGGATCAATTGAGACGCCTCCCAATTTATTTTTCGATCCCTAAACTCCGGAAGATTAACTCCGATTAAACCCTAAAAAAATTGTCTTCTCGCTCTTTTCATTTTTTAGAGTTTTAGTCGGAAACAAACTTGTTTGTTTTCTCGGTTTTTTTAAAAAAAAAAGATTTTAGCTCACGACTTGCTAATCTTTAGAAAAACAAATTTTTGGTGCTTTCAAACATTTTCTGTAGACGCTTCGGAGGTTGATATTTTGTCCACAATTGAAAAGTTACATCTCCCTTCTTTCAAAAGAAAAATACACTTTGAGTTTCCCATTTTCATCCTCCTCTCGCTCTTCTTTAAGCCGGATTCTTTCTTACTCTCTTCGACAATATGTTATGTCATTCTTCAAACTTTACATTTCTGATTTGAGAATATCGAACCTTTAGACGTAAGAACGACTATTTTTGATGAGGCACCTTTGTTGAAAAGGGCTGGCTGTTTTGAGGATTTTCAATAACAGGTTCACAGAGTGTTTTTCTCAAGCTAAAAGATACTTCGGCTGAGATGAATTATTATTTCAGGCCATCTCCAATAATGGGAATCAAGCTTTGGGGGCTTGACTGGCCTTAAAAATTTCCAACCTAGAGGCTGTGAGAAATGTCTTTTCTCCTGATCCTCTTGGTCTGAGGGCTCAACTTTTTCCAATTTTTTAGAATTCAATTCCTTGGGCTCAAGTGCTAGACATATTGAAGTTTTACAAGGAAAAAAAAGGTGAAAAAGAACTTTTCCAGGGGTGGAAAAAACCTCAAATTTGTCTGGGATCCCAGATTTTAGGGGAAAATCCCCAGAAATACACCTCGAGCATTTTCTCCTTTCTCGTCTCAATAATGAAGAAAATTTTTTTTCCAAACTTTTTTCGATTTTTTTTTTAATTTTCAAAAATAAATTGAGACAAATTGAATGAAAAATTTTTCAATTTTTTT
>Ga0182738_1002715_pt1 | contig 20841 bp, 17 predicted proteins | sample eDN5th30CBELigMG_FD_128876 | JGI IMG/M metagenome (GOLD analysis project Ga0182738, IMG submission 128876) | Enriched Miracle-Growth compost microbial communities from Emeryville, California, USA - eDNA 5th pass 30_C BE-Lig MG (version 2)... ... | reverse complement strand
CTCCACGACGCGCCGGAATACGTGATCGGCGACCTGATCTCGCCGTTCAAGGCGCTGCTCAAGGGCGAGTACAAGGCGATCGAGGCGCGACTCCTCGCCGCGATCCACCGCCGGTTCGGCCTGCCGACCCCGCTGCCGGAGCGGCTGACGGCGCGGGTCAAGGCGGCGGACCGGATCGCGGCCTACTACGAGGCCACCCGCCTCGCCGGGTTCGGCGAGGGCGAGGCGCGGAAGTTCTTCGGCAGCCCGCGCGGCATCGACGCCTCCCGGCTCGACCTCGTGCCGTGGCCGGCCGCGACCGCCGAGAAGCGCTTCCTCGCCCGCTTCAGGACGCTCTTCGCCGAAGCGGGCGCGTGACCGGAGCGCCCGCCCGGCCTAAAGTCGCCGGCCAAGCCCTGTCCGGAGCGCCCATGCCGCACGTTTATGTCTGCCCCCTCTCCCGCATCGCCGAAACCGTGGAGAGCACCGGCGCGAGCCATCTCATCAGCCTCATCAACGAGGGAACGCCGGTGGCGCGTCCCGTGGCGATCGCCGAGGCGAACCATCTCTTCCTCGGCATGAACGACATCGTCGAGCCGATGGACGGGATGATCCTGCCGGCGACGCAGCATGTCGAAAGGCTGGTGGAGTTCGTCGGCGGGTGGCAGCCGGTCCGCCCCATCGTGGTCCACTGCTTCGCCGGGATCAGCCGCTCGACGGCCGCCGCCTACATCACCCTCTGCGCGCTCCGGCCCGGGCGCGACGAGGCCGACATCGCCCGGATGATGCGGGCCGCCTCGCCCATCGCCACGCCGAACGCGCGGCTGGTCGCGGTCGCCGACGACCTCCTCGAGCGGCGGGGCCGGATGGTCGATGCGGTGCGCGAGATGGGCCGCGGCACCTTCGCGGCCGAGAACGACCCGTTCTTCCTCGGGCTCGAGGCCTAGCCGGACTTGCCGGAGGTCGCCCGTCCCCCGATCGAGATCGGCCTCGCGGCGGCGATCGTCGCCGTCCCCGAGCGGGAGCCGCTGATCCTCGTCGTCGCCTCCGGCAATCCGGGCGAGCCGGCCGGCCTCCCCTTCGGGCCGTTCGACCCGATCCACCACCGCACGCTCGACATGGGCCTCCGCGCCTGGGTCGAGGAGCAGACGCCGCTGAAGCTCGGCTATGTCGAGCAGCTCTACACGTTCGGAGACCGCGGCCGGCATGCCCATCCCGGCGATCTCGGCCCGCACCTGGTCTCGGTCGGCTATCTCGCCCTCACCCGCATCGGCAAGGAATCCGAGGCGCTGGCCCGCACCGGGGCGAGCTGGCGGCGCTGGTACGACTTCTTTCCGTGGGAGGACTGGCGCGGCGGCCGGCCGGCGCTGCTCGACGAGGCGGTGCTGCCGGCGCTGCATCGCTGGGCGGAGGACGACGATGCCGACGAGACGGCGCGCCATGCGCTGAGCCGGCGCGAGCGGGTGGGCCTCGCCTTCGGCAGCGACGAGGCGCCGTGGGACGAGGAGCGGGTCCTCGACCGCTACGAGCTGCTCTATTCGGCGGGCCTCGTGCCGGAGGCGACGCGCGACGGGCGGCCCGCGCCGATCGGCACGCTGCCGCGCCTCGCGGCGGGCGCCCCGATGCGCTTCGACCACCGGCGCATCCTCGCCACGGCGATCTCGCGGCTTCGCGCCAAGCTCAAGTACCGGCCGGTGGTGTTCGAGCTGATGGCGCCGGCATTCTCGCTGACCGAATTGCAGGAGACGGTCGAGGCGATCTCCGGCCACCACGTCCACAAGCAGAACTTCCGCCGCCTGGTCGAGGCCGCCGCGCTGGTCGAGCCGACCGGGGCCGAGAGCCGGACCAAGCGCGGTCGCCCGGCCGCCCTCTTCCGCTTCCGCCGCGAAGTGCTGAAGGAGCGCCCGGCGCCGGGCCTCCGCGTCGGGTCGCGATAGCTCAGTCCGGCAGCCGGCCGCCGGCGGCCCGCTCGAGGTCGGCGGTGAGGCGCCGGGTGATCACCCCGACGAGGAAGAAGGCGAAGTCCGGATTCTCGTAGAAGAGCTCGCGGATGCGCTCGGCCGAGACGCGGAGGAGCGAGCAGTCCTCGAGGCAGACCGCCGTCGCCGTCCGCACGTTCTCGACGGCGAACACGCCCATCTCGCCGAACAGGCTGTCCTTGCCGATCTCGATGCCGAACTCCTCGATCCCCACCCGCCCCCGGCTGACGAAGTACATGGCGTCGGCCGGATCGCCCTTGTGGAAGAGGACATGCCCCTTGGGCAGCGCGAGCGTCTCCATGTGGGGCAGGAGCCAATCGACCGTGACCGGCGCGCCGGCGCCCGCCGCGGCGGCCCGCGCATCCCCCACGAGCTGCTCCGCCTCCCACAGCCGCCACGCGTTCACCGCGACCAGGAGGACCGCCAGAACGAGCACGACATAGTGGCCGGCGAGCACGGCGTAGAGGCCGAGGACCACCGCGGAGGCGAGGGCCAGGTAGCGTATCCAGGTCGTCGTCCTCATCGCGAAGCAGGCGACGAGGAGGATCGCGGCGGCATAGCCGGCGATTTCGGCGAGGGTCATCGAAGGGCCTCCCACGGCAGGGTGCGACGAGCGACTCGGCTGCCGGATTCTAGCATCGGATCCGGCGCATCGGCAGGACCGGGCGCATTCGCCCTATTGCACCGCACCAAAGCGGTCGGTAGGGAGTCCCTGCTGCGCGGGAGGCGCAACGCGTCCAGGGATGGAAAAGCAGAAAATGGCGAAATGGGTCTACAGCTTCGGCGACGGCGAAGCCGAGGGGAAGGCGGACATGCGCAACCTCCTCGGCGGCAAGGGCGCGAACCTGGCCGAGATGGCGAATCTCGGCCTGCCGGTTCCGCCCGGCTTCACCATCACCACCGAAGTCTGCACCTACTATTACGCCAACGCCGAGATGTATCCCGCCGACCTCGTCGAGGAGGTCGAAGCCGCCATCGCCCGCATCGAGCAGAGCACCGGCAAGACGCTCGGCGGCGACGAGCGGCCGCTGCTCCTTTCGGTGCGGTCCGGCGCCCGCGCCTCGATGCCGGGCATGATGGACACGATCCTCAACCTCGGCCTCAACGACCGCACCGTCGAGGTGCTGGCGGCCAGCGCCGACCGGCGCTTCGCCTATGATTCCTTCCGCCGCTTCATCCAGATGTACGGCGACGTCGTCCTCGACATCGATCACCACCTGTTCGAGGAGCGCCTCGAGGACTTCAAGGACGAGCGCGGCTACACGCTCGACACCGAGCTCACCGGCGACGACTGGTCGGAGCTGGTGCACGACTACAAGGTGATCGTCGAACGCGAGACCGGCGCCGCCTTCCCCGAGGACCCGAAGGCCCAGCTCTGGGGCGCGGTGGGCGCGGTGTTCCGCTCGTGGATGAACCAGCGCGCCATCACCTACCGCCGCCTCCATAACCTGCCGGAGGCGTGGGGGACCGCGGTCAACGTCCAGGCGATGGTGTTCGGCAACATGGGCGACAGCTCGGCCACGGGCGTCGCCTTCACCCGCAATCCCTCGACGGGGGAGAAGGCGCTCTACGGCGAGTTCCTCCTCAACGCGCAGGGCGAGGACGTGGTCGCCGGCATCCGGACGCCGCAGGACCTCACCGAGACGGCGCGCATCGCCGCGGGGTCCGACCAGCCCTCGCTCGAGGCGCTCCTGCCCGATGCGTTCTGGGAGTTCGCCAAGGTCTGCCAGTCGCTCGAGAAGCACTACCGCGACGTCCAGGACGTCGAGTTCACCATCGAGCAGGGCCGGCTGTGGATGCTGCAGACCCGCTCCGCCAAGCGGACCGGCGCCGCGGCCCTGAAGATCGCGGTGGACATGGTCGGCGAGGAGCTGATCACCCCCGACGAGGCGCTGCTGCGCATCGACCCGCTGTCGCTCGACCAGCTCCTCCACCCGACCATCGATCCCGACGCCCGGCGCGACACCCTCGCCCAGGGTCTCCCGGCCTCGCCGGGCGCCGCCTCGGGCGAGATCGTGTTCACGCCGGAGGACGCGGCGGCGGCGAAGCAGGCGGGGAAGAAGGTGATCCTCGTCCGCGTCGAGACCAGCCCCGAGGACATCCACGGCATGCACGCCGCCGAGGGCATCCTGACCACGCGCGGCGGCATGACCAGCCACGCCGCGGTGGTGGCGCGCGGCATGGGCAAGCCCTGCGTCTCCGGCGCGGGGACGCTCCGTATCGACTATGCCGCCGGCACGATGAACGCCGGCGGACGGATCCTCAGGGCCGGCGAGATCATCACCATCGACGGCACCTCGGGCGAGATCCTCGCCGGCGAGGTGGCGATGCGCCAGCCCGAGCTCTCGGGCGACTTCGGGCGGCTGATGGAATGGGCCGACCAGGCGCGCCGGATGCGCGTCCGCGCCAACGCCGAGACTCCGGCGGATGCGAAGGCCGCCCTCTCCTTCGGCGCCGAGGGCATCGGCCTCTGCCGGACCGAGCACATGTTCTTCCAGGAGGACCGCATCGTCGCGGTGCGGGAGATGATCCTCGCCGGCGACGCCGAGGCGCGCCGCACCGCCCTCGACAAGCTCCTGCCGATGCAGCGGGCGGACTTCGCCGAGCTCTTCGCCATCATGGACGGGCGCCCGGTGACCATCCGCCTCCTCGACCCGCCGCTCCACGAGTTCCTGCCCAAGAGCGAGGAGGAGATCGCCGAGGTGGCGAAGGCGATGGCGGTCGAGCCCGCCGTCCTGCGCGAGCGCGCCGCCGCGCTCCACGAGTTCAACCCGATGCTCGGCCATCGCGGCTGCCGGCTGGCGATCTCCTTTCCCGAGATCGCCGAGATGCAGGCGCGGGCCATCTTCGAGGCGGCGCTCGAGGCCGGTGAGAAGACCGGCAAGCCGGTCCTTCCCGAGATCATGGTGCCGCTGGTGGCGACCAAGGCCGAGTTCGACCGCGTGGCCGCGCTGATCGCCAAGGCCGCCGACGCGGTCGCGGCGGAGAAGGGCACGCGGCCCGACTACATCGCCGGCACGATGATCGAGCTGCCGCGCGCCGCGCTCCAGGCCGACCGGATCGCCGAGGGGGCCGCCTTCTTCTCCTTCGGCACCAACGACCTCACGCAGACCACCTTCGGCCTGTCGCGCGACGACGCGGCGAGCTTCCTCGGCGCCTACACGGCGAGCGGCATTCTGCCCACCGACCCGTTCGTCACGCTCGACGTCGAGGGCGTGGGCGAGCTGATCCAGATCGCCGTCGACCGGGGGCGCGAGACGCGGCCCGACATCAAGCTCGGCATCTGCGGCGAGCACGGCGGCGACCCCGCCACCATCGCCTTCTGCGAGGATGTCGGCCTCGACTACGTCTCCTGCTCGCCGTTCCGGGTGCCGATCGCGCGGCTCGCCGCCGCCCAGGCCTCGCTCAAGGCGGGCGCCGCCGAGGCCGCGCCGTCGACGGTATAGGCCCTGCCCCTCAGCCTCGCGGGACGCCGCCGACAGGGCGGCGCCGCCGCCGCATTAACTCCTCAGCAAGGTTAATCGCTCATCAATGACCCATCGAAGGATACCGAATCTGTTCTCCGCAGCGCGGTGTCCGAGTTGGCGACCGAGGTGTCGCGTGGGGTGGAGTACGGCGCCGATGGAGCGACCGAGCGTACGGCAAATGTCGCAGCGGCCACCGATCCGGCGGCCGAGGCCGGAACGGCCGACCTTGACCATCCGCCTGCTGCTCGCGGGCGTTGCCCTGACCCTCTCCTCGACCGAGCTCGCCTATGTCGCGGGGCCGCCCGCCGGCGGGATCGCCGCGGCCAAGGCCGCCATCACCGCCGAGTTCGCCGCGCGGCATGCCGCGCTCGCCGCGGACGAGACGGGGCATTCCAAACCCGCCGTCCGCGTGATCCGGCGCGACGAGATCAGCGCCGGCTACATCGAGACGGTGGGCCTCTTCGCGCCCGCCGAGGCCGAGCCGACCTATCCGCGCTCCGCCTTCGTCTTCACGCCGTGGCTCGAGCCGAAGACGATGGTCGCAACGGCCGAGCCGTCGCCCCGGCTCCGCCCCGCCCATGTGCCTGACGCCGGCGACGCCGGCGCGACGCCGGTGGCGGTCGCCTACGCGCCGGCGAGCGGCGGCACCTCCGCCGCCCCCTTCGACGCCGTGCTCAACGAGGCCGCGGCCGACCCCAACGTCGTCCTCCCCGATGCGCCGGCGACGCATGCCTGGGTGAACAGCCCGCTGCCGGCGAACGCCGACACCGACAAGGAGCGCAACTGCCTCGCCACCGCGATCTACTTCGAGGCGCGGGGCGAGCCCGAGGACGGCCAGCTCGCAGTCGCCCAGGTCGTGCTCAACCGGGTGAAGAATCCCGCCTACCCCGACACCATCTGCGGCGTCGTCTTCCAGAACCAGTCGAAGCGCAACCGCTGCCAGTTCTCCTTCGCCTGCGACGGGCGGCCCGAGCGGGTCACCGACAAGGCGGCGTGGGCCAAGGCCCAGGAGCTCGCCCGCCGCTCCGTCGAGGAGCAGCGCGCGACCTTCATCGAGGAGGTCGGCTCGGCCACCCACTACCACGCGACCTATGTCCGGCCGCGCTGGGCGGGCCGCATGACCCGGACCGACAAGATCGGCCGGCACATCTTCTACAACACCCGCCGCGGCGGCTGGAGTTGAGCCTCGCGGAACCCAACGAGCGGCTTGCCGTTTCCCCTGCGTATGGTCTGACGCAGGAGGTATCCGCCATGGTCGTCGTCAAGCGCCCCGCAAGCCCCGACTACGGCAGCGAGGTGGACGCCGGTGAGAAGGTGATAACGCCCACCAACAACGTGCGCGGCGGCGTCACCCATCACAACGTCAGGACCGTGCTGGTCGTGAGCACCGCCGGACTCGTCGTGCTGTTCGGACTGATCTACCTGCTGTTCTTCGCCGGGTAGCTCGCGAGGGCTCAGACGCGGATGTCGAGGCCGATGTCGAGATACGCCGCGGAGTGGGTGATCCAGCCCGAGGAGATGTAGTCGACGCCGGCCTCGGCGACCGCCGCCACGGTCTCGGCCGTGATCCGCCCCGAGGCCTCCGTCACCGAACGCCCGGCGACGATGCCGATGGCGCGCCGGAGGGTATCCGGGTCCATGTTGTCGAGCATGATCACGTCGGGCCGCGCGGCCACCGCCTCTTCCAGCATCGGTAGCGAATCGACCTCGACCTCGATCCGGACCATGTGGCCGGCATGGCGCCGGGCGCTCGAGATCGCCGCGACGACGCCGCCAGCGACGGCGATGTGGTTGTCCTTGATGAGGATCGCGTCGTCGAGCCCGTAGCGGTGGTTCCAGCCGCCGCCGCACCGCACGGCGTACTTCTCCACCGTCCGGAGGCCGGGAAGGGTCTTCCGGGTGTCGCAGATGCGCGCCCTGGTGTGGGCGACGCGGTCGACCAGCGTCGCGGTCGCCGTCGCGATGCCGGAGAGATGGCAGAGGAAGTTGAGCGCGACCCGCTCGGCCGAAAGGACGGCCCGCGCCGGCCCCGCGACCCGCGCCACCACGTCACCGGGGATGAGGCGCTCGCCGTCGCTTCTGATCGCCGTGAAGGTCACCGAGGGGTCCATCTCGCGGAACGCCGCCTCGGCCAGCGCGAGGCCGGCGAGCGACCCGGCGTCCCGTGCCGCGAACACCGCCTCGGCCCGCGCGTCCGCGGGGATGGTGGCGGCGGACGTGATGTCGCCGGCGCGGCCGAGGTCCTCGCGAAGCGCCATGCGCACCGCATCGGCGACGAGCAGCGGAGGAAGGACGGGCAGGTCGGTCATGTCGGTCTCCCGAAGCATCGAAGCGGAAAGGCCCGGAGCCCGCTACCCTGTCTCTCTCCGAGGTGGATTTTCATGCGATCGGCGCCGCTCCCCGCGCATCGCCCCGGGCGATGCGGTCGGCCTCCTCGAGCGTGATGAAGGTCCGGCGGCGCCACGCCGGGTCGGGCTCGGGGAAGTCCGAGCGGTAGTGGCCGCCGCGGCTCTCGGTCCGGGCCAGCGCCGCCGCCGCGATCAGCTTCGCCGCGGTCGCCATGTTGCGGAAGCGGGTCGAGGGGTCGCGCGCGCCGAGCGCGTCGATGGCGGCGAGCGCCCGACGAAGCCCGGCCGCATCGCGGACCACGCCGACATCGGCCGCCATGACCGCGCGGAGCTCGGCCACGACGTCGGGATCGGCGACGCCGATGCCGTTCGGCTCGACCGTCGGCTGCATCGTCTCGGGCTGGGGCAGGTGCTCGCCGATGTCGGCCGCGACCCGCGCCGCGAACACCACCGCCTCGAGCAGCGAATTGGAGGCGAGCCGGTTGGCGCCGTGCGCCCCGGTCGAGGAGGTCTCCCCGCACGCCCACAGCCCGTCGAGCGTGGTCCGGCCATTGGCGTCGGTGAGCACGCCGCCCATGTGGAAATGCTCCGCCGGCGCCACCGGGATGGGCTGGGCGACGGGGTCGATGCCGGCCGCCATGCAGGACTTGTAGACGGTGGGGAAATGGTGCGGGAATTCGGCGCCGATCGCCGCGCGGCAATCGAGGAAGGCGCCGCGACCGGCGGCGATCTCGGCGTGGATCGCCCGGGCGACGATATCGCGCGGTGCAAGCTCGGCCTCGGGATGGACCTTCAGCATGAAGCGCTCGCCGGCGGCGTTGACGAGGACCGCGCCGTCGCCGCGGAGCGCCTCGGTGGCGAGCGGCGCCGGGTCCCGGCCGATGTTGATCGCGGTCGGATGGAACTGGACGAATTCGGGATCGGCGATCATCGCGCCGGCTCGGGCCGCCATGCCGAGCCCGGCGCCCTCCGATTCCGGCGGGTTGGTGGTGACGGCATAGAGATGGCCGATCCCGCCCGTCGCGAGCACCACCGCGCGGGCCGGGAACGTGATCGGCGCGCCGCCGGCGGTCGGCCGGGCGACGATGCCGCTGACCGCACCGTGCCCGGTCAGGAGCGTCTCGCCGATGTAGCCCTCCATCAGCCGGATCGAAGGCGTCTTCCGGACGGTCGCGACCAGCGCCTGCATGATCGCGGCGCCCGCCATGTCGCCGCGCACGTGAACGATGCGGCGCTCGCTGTGGGCCGCCTCGCGCGACAGCGACAGATGGCCCTCGAGATCGTGGTCGAAGGGCACGCCGTAGGCGAGGAGGTCGTGGATGCGGGCCGCGGCGTCGCCCACCATCAGCCGCGCGATCTTGTCGTCGACGGTGCCGGCGCCGGCGGCGATGGTGTCGGCGAGGTGCTTGTCGACCGAGTCGCCGCTGCTCATCGCGGCGGCGATGCCGCCCTGCGCCCATGCCGAGGAGGCCCCCTCCCCGATCGGCGCCGCGGCAAGCACCGTGACCGGGCGCGGCGCGAGGCGGAGCGCGCAGAACAGCCCGGCGAGGCCGCCGCCGACGATGATCACGTCGTCGGTCGGCTCGAGGCGGAGGGGATCGGGGAGGTCGTTCATGTCGATGGCCACACGCGGGGAGGTCCCGGCCGGAGCGGAGCGGCGCCGGGACCCGAAAGAAGGCTTCCTGGCCGCCGCTCCGGGGGTCGCTTCGGCCCCGGACGCTGCCGACGACGCTAGCTCTTGAGGTTGATCATCCGCTCGACCGCGCGGCGCGCCCTGGCGGCGACGAGCGGGTCGATGGTGATCTCGTCCCTGAGCTCCACCAGGCTGTCGAGGATCTTCGGCAGCGCGATCCGCTTCATGTGCGGGCAGAGGTTGCAGGGCCGGATGAACTCGATGTCCGGCGCCTCGGCCTCGATGTTCGCCGACATCGAGCACTCCGTGACGAGCAGCACCTTGGGCGGATGGCGGTCGACGACCCACTTGGTCATCTTGGCGGTCGAGCCGGTGTAGTCGGCCTCGGCGATCACGTCCGGGGGGCACTCGGGGTGCGCCAGCACCACGACGCCGGGATGCGCTTCGCGATAGGCGGCGATCTCCTTGCCGGTGAAGCGCTCATGGACCTCGCAGGCGCCGTTCCAGGCGATGATCTCGACGTCGGTCTGCGATGCGACCCACTTGGCGAGGTACTGGTCGGGGAGGAACAGGACGCGGTCGACGCCGAGGCTCTCGACCACCTCCACCGCGTTGGACGAGGTGCAGCAGATGTCGCTCTCCGCCTTCACGTCCGCCGAGGTGTTGACGTAGGTGACGACCGGCACGCCCGGATAGCGCTCGCGCAGGAGGCGGATGTCGGCGCCGGTGATCGAGGCCGCGAGCGAGCAGCCGGCCCGCGCATCCGGGATCAGGACGAGCTTGTCCGGATTGAGCAGCTTCGAGGTCTCGGCCATGAAGTGCACGCCGCACTGCACGATGATGTCGGCATCGCTCTTGGCCGCCGCCACCGCGATCTGGAGCGAATCGCCCACCACGTCGGCCACGCAGTGGTAGATCTCCGGCGTCTGGTAGTTGTGCGCGAGGATCACCGCGTTGCGGGTCTTCTTGAGGTCGTTGATCGCCTTCACGTAGGGCGCCATCACCGGCCACTCGATCGCCGGGATCACGTGCTTGACGCGCTCGTAGAGATGCGCGGTCTCGCGGGCCACCTCGTCGGTATAGGCGAGATCCGGCATCGGCACCGGCGCGAACCTGTCGCTCGCCGAAAGGCGCGATGCGGCGCGCCGCTCGCTGCTGGGGATGCCCTGTACACCGGTCATGGCCCGCCTCCTCTTTTTATGCTCAATCTGAGCATAATTGGGACCTTAAAACAGCCGGTCAAAGCCGGCGTCCACAGCGATATAAGCACGCCCTGAGCAAAACTCCAACGGGATGCGCGAAAAATTTGTTCGCCGCCTGCCCGATCTGCTGGCAGCGGGACACCAGGCACCGCCCCTCAGAACGGCGCGTCGTCCCCGTCGAGCGGCTCGGTTCCGGTGGGCTTGCCGCCGGCATTGAGCCGGATGCGCTCGACCCGCCCCTCGGCCTCCTTGAGCAGCCGCTCGCAGTGGCTCTTCAGCGCCTCGCCGCGCTCGTAGCGCTCGATCGACTTTTCGAGGTCGACCTTGCCGGCCTCCAGCTCCTGGACGATCGACTCCAGCTCCTTGAGGGCCTGCTCGAATGTCATCTCGGTGACGGGAACGGAGGGACGGTCGGCCATGCGGAAAGACGTTTCCTCAAGCGGTGGGAGATGCGCTCATCAGCGCCGCGACGTGGGCCGCGACCGAGTCGCCGAGGCCGCGGAGATCATAGCCGCCCTCGAGCAGGCTGACGACCCTGCCGCCGGCATGGCGATCCGCGATCTCCATCAGCCGCCGCGTCGCCCAGGCGAAATCCTCCTCGTTGAGGTTGAGGCCGCCGAGGGGGTCGCGCCAGTGGGCGTCGAAGCCCGCGGAGATGACGATGAGGTCGGGCCGGAACGCATCCACCGCGGGCAGGATGCGCCGCTCGAAGGCGTCCATGAACTCGACCCCGCCGTCGCCCGGGTCGAGCGGGGCATTGACGATGTTGCCGACCCCGGTCTCCCCCGCCGCCCCGGTGCCGGGATAGAGCGGCATCTGGTGGGTCGAGGCGTAGAGGATGGTCGGGTCGTTCCAGACGATCGCCTGGGTGCCGTTGCCGTGGTGGACGTCCCAGTCGACGATCGCAACGCGTTCCGCCCCCTCCGCCGCCTGCGCGTAGCGGGCGGCGATGACGGCGTTGGCGAAGAGGCAGAAACCCATCGCCCGGTCGGCCTCGGCATGGTGGCCGGGCGGCCGGACGGCGCAGAACGCGTTCGTGGCCTCGCCGCCGAAGACGGCGTCGACCGCGACCAGCCCGGCGCCGACCGCATGGCCGGCGACGTCGAAGCTCCGCGGCGACAGCCAGGTGTCGGCGTCGAGCTGGGCGATCCCGTCTTCCGGCACTGCGGCCCGGATCGCCGCGACATAGGCCGGATCGTGGGCGGTCTCGAGCACGGCGTCGTCGACGCCCCGCGGGCGGGCCCGCGCGAGGGCCGCGAAATCGGGCTGGGAGAGCACCCGGTTGACGGTGCGGATGCGATCCGGCCGCTCGGGATGGCCGGTGGGCGTCAGGTGCTCGAGGAAGAGCGCGTCGGCGACGAGGAGCGTGGTCACGCGGCGAGGTCTCCCCCGCGCCGCCGATCGCGGCCGCGGGTGCTACGCATTGCCGCTCGCCCGGTCGGTGAACAGCGTCAGCGCGTCGAGGGCGGCGGGCGAGCGCAGCAGGTCGGCGAAGCTGGTCGCTTCCTGGTTGATGCGGGTGAGCACGTCCCGCCGGTCGCCGCGCAGCAGCCGGCGCGCCGCCCGGACGGCCTCGGGCGGCTTGTCGGAAAGGGCGCGGGCGCAGCCATGCGCCACCGAATCGACCTCCTCCGGCGCCACGACCCGGTTGATCAGCCCCGACTGGAGGGCCCGCTGGGCATCGAACGGCTCGCCGAGGACGAAGAGCTCGAAGGCGCGGTGGTAGCCGAGGATCTGCGGCGCAAGCACGCTCGCCCCGCCCTCGGGCGGCATGCCGATGTCGGCGCAGCCGGCGGAAAACACGGACCACTCGCCGGCGACGACGAAATCGCAATGGAGGAGGAGGATCGTGCCGATGCCGACGCAGAGGCCGTCCACCGCGGCGACCACCGGCTTGTCGATGGTCGCGAACGTCTTCATGAAGCGGATCGGCGCGTCGCCGAACTTGGCCTGGTCGACGAACTTCCGCAGTTCCGCGGGGTCGTGGCCGGCCGTGAACATGCCAGGCATGCCGGCGACGACGATCGCGCGGACGCTCGTATTGCGCTCGGCCAGCGCCACGGCATCGGCAGCGAGATCGAACATCTCGCCCGTGAGGGCATTGGCGAACTCGGGACGATCGAAGCGGATGGTCTGCACGCCGTCACCGACATCGACAGTGATGTGGTCATGCATCCGGCTGCGTACCTCGTGTCATCGTCTCCCCCTCCCTCGCCCCGTCAATCCCCCGCGAGAACGTCGGCCGACCCCGCATCGAGGGCAAGGCCCGCACCGGTCGCCACGGCTGCCAACGCCTGCGCCTCGGGCAGCACGGTTTGGGCGAAAAATGCCGCTTTGGCAAATGCGGCGCCCCCCGCCGCGCCATTCCCGGCGGCGAGCGCACCCTCTGCCAGCAGGCCGCCCGCGAGGGCCGTCGCGAAAAGCCGGAGATATGCACTCGCCCCGGCAAGGGCAGCGGCACGGCGGCCGCCCGCCCACGCCTCGGCGAGGAAGGCGGTCGCGGCGCGGAGTTCGGCAATGGCGGCAGCGAGGGGAGCCTGCATGGTCCGACGGGAATCGAGAGGAGAACGCCCCAGACTTTCGGCGATCGCCGCGAGCTCCGCCGTGACCGCGGTCACTGCCGCGCCGCCGCCGAGCGCAAGCTTCCGCGCCACGAGGTCGACCGCCTGGATGCCGTTGGTGCCCTCGTAGATCGGGAAGATCCGGGCGTCGCGGAGATGCTGGGCGGCTCCGGTCTCCTCGATGTAGCCGGCACCCCCGTGGACCTGCACGCCGAGCGCGGCGACCTCGACGCCGACATCGGTGGCATAGGCCTTGGCGAGCGGGGTGAGGAGGCTGGCGCGATCGGCCCATGCCGCCCGTTCGGGCTCGGGCCCGGCGCGGCTCATGTCGATCGCGTGGGCGCAGGCATGGCAGAGCGCGCGGGCCGCGGCGACCAGCGACGCCATGCGCATCAGCATCACCTGGACGTCGGGATGCCGGACGATCGGATCCGGTCCCGGGCCCGGGGTGCCGGGTGCCCTGCCCTGCCGGCGCTCGCGGGCATAGGCGAGCGCCGCCTGCCAGGCCCGCTCGGCGACGCCGACGCCCTGGATGCCGACCGAGAGACGCGCGAGGTTCATCATCGTGAACATGCAGGCGAGCCCGCGATTCTCCTCCCCGAGGAGGAAGCCGGTCGCCCCGTCATAGGCCATCGTGCAGGTCGGCGAGCCGTGGAGCCCGAGCTTCCGCTCGATCCCGACCGCCGCGACGGCATTGCGGATTCCCGGCTCGCCATCGGCATCGGGGAGGAACTTCGGCACGAGGAAGAGCGAGATGCCGCCGGTGCCGGCCGGAGCGTCGGGGAGGCGCGCCAGCACCAGGTGGACGATGTTCGGCGCGAGGTCGTGGTCGCCGTAGGTGATGAAGATCTTCTGGCCGCTGATGCGGTAGCGGCCCTCGCCGGCGGGCTCGGCCCGCGCCGCAAGGAGCGCGAGGTCGGAGCCGGCCTGCGGCTCGGTGAGGTTCATCGTCGCGGTCCAGGCGCCCGAGACGAGCTTCGGCAGGTAGAGCGCCTTGAGCGCGTCCGGGCCGTGCGCGGCGATCGCCTCGATCGCCCCGACGGTAAGCATCGGCCCGACCGCGAAGGCCGCATTGCCGGCGTTCCACAGCTCCTGCACCGCCATCTCGATCATGACCGGGAGGCCCTGGCCGCCATGGGCCTCCGGGGCGCTGACGCCCGTCCAGCCGCCCGCCGCGAAACGCTCGTAGGCCTCGCGCCAGCCCGGCGCGGTCGAGACCAGGCCGTCACGAAAGGCGACGCCCTCGCGGTCGCCGGCGCGGTTGAGGGGCGCCAGCACCCCGGCGGCGAAGCGGCCCGCCTCGGCGAGGATGTCGTCGACCGGAACGTCGGCGAGGATCGGATGCGCGCCGGTGTCGGCGAGCCGGAGCGCCGCGGCGATCTCGGAAAGCGGCGGCGAAAACGTCATGCGGTGCTTCTCCCTGCCCCGGCTTGACCCCGTGTGGGCAAAGCTCCCACAAGGATGCGCCGAGGACGGATCTGCGGCAACCGAGGGACCGCCTTGCCCGATATCTTCAAGATGAGCGATCCGGCGCGCGGGGCCGCCGGCCTCGCCGCGGCAGCCGCTGCTCTGGGCCGCGGTGCGCTCGTCGGCCTGCCGACCGAAACCGTCTACGGCCTCGCCGCCGATGCCCGCTCCGACCGCGCCGTGGCAGCGATCTTCGCCGCCAAGGGCCGACCCCGGTTCAACCCGCTGATCGTCCATGTGCCCTCGATCGGCGCGGCCGGGCGCATCGCCGCGCTCCCTCCCCTCGCCCGCCGGCTGGCCGAGGCGTTCTGGCCGGGACCGCTGACCCTCGTCCTGCCGCGCCGGGACGATGCCGGCATCAGCGCGCTCGCCACGGCCGGCCTCGACACCGTCGCGGTCCGGGTGCCCGCGCATCCGGTCGCCCACGCCCTCCTCGCGGCGACCGGCATCCCGCTCGCGGCGCCGAGCGCCAACCGCTCCGGCCATGTCAGCCCGACGACCGCAGCCCACGTCGCCGACGACCTCGGCGCGGCGGTCACCGTCATTCTCGACGCGGGTCCCACCGGCATCGGCCTCGAATCGACGGTCGTCGGCTTCGACGGGACGGAGGCGTTCATCCTCAGGCCCGGCGGGCTCTCGCGCGGCGCCATCGAGGACGCCCTCGGCGCGCCGCTCGCGATCGCCGCCGGCAGCGGGAGCGCGCCGGCCTCGCCCGGCATGCTCGCCAAGCACTACGCCCCCGCCGCGCGGGTCCGCCTCGATGCCGTCGACGTCGCCCCCGGCGAGGCGCTCCTCGCCTTCGGCCCCGTCCTTCCGCCCGGCGCCGACCGCGCCGCCGCGGTCCGCAACCTCAGCCCCTCCCGCGACCTGACCGAGGCCGCCGCCAATCTCTTCGCCGCGCTCCGCGCCCTCGACGGGACCGCCGCGGCCATCGCGGTGATGCCGATCCCGGCGCACGGCCTCGGCGAGGCGATCAACGACCGCCTCCGCCGCGCCGCCGAAGGGCGATGACGCGGGCCCGCCTCCGCGGCCACGCCCGGGGGCGCCACGACGCGGAAATGGCTGATTCCAGCGCGTTTCCTTGGTGAGCGCGCCGGGGCTCGAACCCGGGACCTACTGATTGAAAGACGTTCCCATCTCCATCTGGCATAGCTCGACCGTGCCTGACGACTGGGTCTGCGACGCCCCTTCGGCTGCGGCCCGGGGTGCGCGGACGAGCTGGAGGAAACGGGCGCGGAACACGTCGTACGTCATCTCGGTGAGGAAGACTGTCTCCGCCGCGTCCACTGCCGCGCGGTAGCGCGACGGGTCGTCGACCAGCGCCCGCAGGTCGGACAGGATGACCTCGGGCTCCGGCGACGCGCAGGCGATCCCCATGCCGTTCCGGCGGAGGAAGTTCGCCACCGAGGAATCAGCCGGTCCGTGGAAGAAGATGGGAAGCGCCGCCGCCGCCATCGGCGTCAGCTTGCTCGGGAAGGAGTAGCGCGTCGCTGCCGCGTACTGGACGTCGAGCCAGTACGGGACGTAGCCGACATGGGCGCTCGCAAGGGCGGCGACCACCTCGTCCTGCTCCAGGAAGCCGAGATACTCGATCGGCATCGACGGGTCGGCCCCGGGGACTTTCGAGCGGGTCAGGCACATCAGGCTGACGTTACGGTCACCCAGCTTCCACCCGTTCGCGTCCAGCGCCTGGATGAAGGCGTCCACCGCATCCTCTGCGTACAGGCTGCCAACGACGGCGATGCGGAGACGGTCGCCGGGAAGGTCCCGCGAGCGCCGCACGAGGGTCGAGGCCGGCAGGGAATGGTTCAGCAGCACCGGGGCATGTCCGTACTCGTCCTTGAACTTCCCGCCCATTTCCTCGGACACCGTGCCGCATCCGCGCGATCCGCGCAGGACATGCGCGAAACTGTCGAGCAGCGATCCGATGAAGGACTCCGGGATGTGCTGGGCTCTGAACAGGTAGCTTGGCATGTCGAGGACGACCGATGTGAAATCGATGGCCCGACGCCGTGCGATCTCCTCCGCCACAGTGACGACGACCTCTCGGTTGGGGATCACCACGAGGATCGTTGATTTCACGTGCTCCACGAAGAGCATCAGGTCGCGAAGGATCAGCTCGGAGTGCCTGGCGGTAGCGTCCTCAATCGCGTCTCCCTCGTCGGCGCCCCAACGGACTCTGTTCGCGGGGAGGACGCGCCGGGTGATGCTCGGCGCATAGGCGCACACCGGTCCCGCCGCGTCGGGCCTCGTGCCGGACACGGGATCTTGGACGCAGAAGATCGAAAGCCTGTCCTTGGGGTAGATGTCGATGAACGTCTGGAGGTAGCACCCGCCGGAGTTCGGTGCGCCCGGCGCCATTCCGGAGAAAAGGGTGATGCGGGGGAAGGGGTCGTCCGGTGCCACCGGCTCGATGTCCCCGGCCCCGTACTTCAGCACCCTCGCATTGGCGACGAGCGCTCGCACATGGTGATTGCCCGGTGCCAGGGCCAGGAGGCGCATACCCCGCGCGATGGCGGCATCGTGGTCGTGGCGAAGATAGGCGGCCTGGGTGAGCGCCTGCCACGTCGGCTCGCTCGAAGGGGTGAGCCGGACGATATCCATCAACGCCGTCTCTGCCGCCGTCACGTCGCCCCGGCGATCGTGGGCCACGAACGTCAACTGGAGGATCTCGGCGTGCGCCCTTCCCGATGCGCTCGTGCGGGCATGTTCCAGCACCCGCAGGGCGCCGTCCGGATCGCCGCCGACGCGCAGGAGGAGCTTCGCGATGGTCACAAGCGCCGGAACGGAGTGCGGTTCGATAAAGGCGACTTCACGCGCGAACGAGAGGCTCTCGTCGTACCGCTTCCGCACGATCTTCGTGCGGGCGAGCGCCAGGGCGACGCGGACATGGTTCCAGCCCCTCCCACGGAGCGAGACGAGAATCGATTCGGCCCTCTCGACATCGCCAGCCCGCAGGTACAGGTCCGACAGCCGGTGGCGCACGCGGCTGCGACGCGCGAGCGTTCCGGCGCCTTCGATCAGCGCGATCGCCTCGCCGACGTGGCCGGCCCTTGCGAGTACCCCGGCCTCATTGAGGAGCGCGGCCGCCTTCCGCGCAGACACCTTGTTTCTGTTTTTCATTCCTGTCGCAGGCGCCCCCCTGCTCCCCCTGGCTGGCGCCGACGAACCGGCATGAGACAAAAAGGTCCGGCGCCCAAGAATGCCACCTCAGCGGTGAGAGACTTGGGCCCCGGACTCCCAACCAATAGCTGACTGTTGCGGCGAGGCATACGGCGAAGGAGCTGGTTGCCGATCTGGCGTAGCGGGTGGCGATACGCCGGAATCCTTGAGCCTGCGCAACATGCGCTCGATGGCGTTGCGGTCGCGATAGAGGAACCGCGAGAGGCAGTTCTTCCGGCGCCGATCGGCCTGGGCGGGATATTGGGCATCGTGCCCTGACCTCGACCTTGTGACGGCTCGCGCTGGTGCGCTTCGCGGCGCTGATGGGCGTGAGCTTGCCTTAGCAAAACGACGTGCAAAAGCCGTCGCCCAAGCACCTCAGGCGCAGATTCAATCCATTGTTCCTATTAGAGTTTCTGGTGAGCGCGCCGGGGCTCGAACCCGGGACCTACTGATTAAAAGTCAGTTGCTCTACCGGCTGAGCTACGCGCTCGGATGGGCCTCGTCCGGCGCGCGGACCCTAGCTACGGCCCCTCGCCCGGTCAACCGAAACCGGAACGGCGCCGGCCTCACACGGATACGCCCGGTTTCACGGAACCCGTCATCCGTCCCGGGCGTCGCGGCATCTGAACCATTCGCCGCCAGGCGGCGTATACTTCCCGCCGGGAGTCCGGAGGCCGACCCATGACCGCATGGTTGGGACGCATGCTGCTCGCCGTCGCCCTGTTCGCCGCGGCCGGCGTGGCCGTCGCCCGGGCCGAGATCACCGACGCCGACCGGCAGGCCTTCCGTGCGATCATAGCCGGCCAGATCGAGGCCTTCCGGCGCGACGACGGCGCCGGTGCCTACGGCTATGCCTCGCCGACGATCCAGGGCCTCTATCCGGGGCCTGAGCGGTTCATGGCCATGGTGCGGCTCGGCTACCCGCCGGTCTACCGGCCGCGCTCGGTGACCTTCGGCGACGTCGTCGACACCCCGAACGGCCCCGAGCAGCGGGTATTCGTCACCGGGCCGGACGGCCGGCGCTGGATCGCCCTCTACAAGCTCCAGCGCCAGCCCGACGGAAGCTGGCGGATCAACGGCTGCGTCCTGACGGAGGACCCCGGCGAATCGGCCTCCGCCGCTCAGCCCGCCGCCGGCAGGTCGCCCTCGGCGAAGCCCTCGAGGGTCTCGGCGGCGAAGTCCGCGTAGCGGCCGGCGGCGATCGCGGCCCGGATCCCGGCCATCAGGCGCTGGTAGTAGGCAAGGTTGCTCCAGGTGAGCAGCATCGCCCCGAGATACTCGCCGGCCTTGACCAGGTGATGGAGATAGGCCCGCGAATAGTCGCGCGCGGCGGGACAGTCCGAATAGGGGTCGAGCGGCCGGGGGTCCTCGGCGTGCCGCGCGTTCTTGAGGTTGATCTTGCCGTAGCGGGTATAGGCGACACCGTGCCGGCCGGCGCGGGTGGGCAGGACGCAGTCGAACATGTCGATGCCCCGCGCCACCGCCCCGAGGATGTCCTCCGGGGTACCGACGCCCATCAGGTAGCGCGGCCGGTCGGCGGGAAGCGCCGGCGTCGTCGCGGCGATCATGTCGAACATCGTCGCCTGCGGCTCGCCCACCGCGAGGCCGCCGACGGCATAGCCGTCGAAGCCGATCGCCACCAGGCCTTCCGCCGAACGGACGCGGAGGTCCGGGATGTCGCCGCCCTGGACGATGCCGAACAGCGCCCGCCCCTCGGGCGCGCCGAACGCGGCCTTCGAGCGCTCCGCCCAGCGCAGCGACAGGTCCATCGCCTTCTCGATCGCCGGGCGCTCGGCCGGCAGCGCCACGCACTCGTCGAGCTGCATGCGGATGTCCGCGTCGAGCAGCCCCTGGATCTCCAGCGAGCGCTCGGGCGTCAGACGGTGCTCGGCGCCATCGATGTGGGAGCGGAAGGTGACGCCGTCGGCATCCATCTTCCGCAACGCGGCGAGCGACATCACCTGGAAGCCGCCGGAATCGGTGAGGATCGGGTGCGGCCAGTTGGCGAAGGCGTGCAGCCCGCCGAGGCGCGCCACGCGCTCGGCACCGGGCCGGAGCATCAGGTGGTAGGTGTTGCCGAGGATCACGTCGGCGCCGAGCGCCCGCACCTGGTCGGGATACATCGCCTTGACCGTTCCCGCGGTCCCGACCGGCATGAAGGCGGGGGTGCGGATGACGCCGCGGGCGAGGGCGAGATTGCCGGTCCGCGCGGCGCCGTCGGTGGCGGCGAGGGCGAACGACACGCCGGGGGTCATCGCCCCGCCTCCGGATGGAGGAGGCAGGCGTCCCCGTAGGAATAGAACCGGTAGCCGGCGTCGATCGCGTGACGGTAGGCACCGAGCATCGTCTCGCGCCCCGAGAAGGCGGACACGAGCATGAACAGCGTCGAGCGCGGCAGGTGGAAGTTGGTCATGAGCAGGTCCACGGCGCGGAAGCGATAGCCCGGGGCGATGAAGATCGCGGTCTCGCCGGCGAAGGGGCGGACGATGCCGTCCTCTCCCGCCGCGGATTCGAGGACGCGGAGCGAGGTCGTTCCCACCGCGACGATCCGGCCGCCGCGCTCGCGCGCCCGGTTGAGCGCCGCCGCCGTCGCCGCGTCCACCGTGCCCCACTCGGCGTGCATGCGATGGTCCGCGGTGTCATCGGCCTTCACCGGCAGGAACGTGCCCGGGCCGACGTGGAGCGTGACGGTGCGGAGTTCGACCCCCGCATTCCCGAGCCGCTCGAGGAGGCCGGGGGTGAAGTGGAGGCCCGCGGTCGGCGCCGCCACCGCCCCTTCCGCGCGTGCGAACATCGTCTGGTAGTCGGCGCGATCCTCGGCATCCTCGGCCCGCTTTCCGGCGATGTAGGGCGGGAGCGGCATGTGGCCGAGGGCGTCGATCGCCTCGTCGAGCACCGGCGCGGAGAGGTCGAAGCGGAGGAGGACGTCGCCGGCCGCGCCCTTCTCCTCGACCGTCGCGTCGAGGCCGGAGACGAGGCATGCGCCCTCTGCGCTCGCCCCGAAGCGGACCCGGTCGCCTGCCGCGAAACGGCGGCCGGG